>ENA-ORXF01000039-ORXF01000039.1-marine-metagenome-genome-assembly--contig:-NODE-39-length-97099-cov-7.217858_pt1 | contig 97099 bp, 82 predicted proteins | sample MGYA00237864_ERZ511476 | MGnify/ENA primary metagenome ERZ511476 (study PRJEB26306, sample SAMN06343908) | marine metagenome | isolation source: coastal waters | place: Atlantic Ocean: West Antarctic...
ACACGGTTTCTTTCGCTATTAATCCACCTAGAGAAGGTCTTATTGGAATGCATTTAGATTGGCGCGAAGAGGTTGGTGAAGAAATTGCTGTTACTAGTGTGTTTACTTTTACTGATTTAGATTTTTATAAAATAAGCCAAGCAACAAGAAGATAAGCACTTCTTATTCAATTGTCACTACCACTTTACCCACAAGTTTCCTTTGCGAAAGGTAGTGAATGGATTCTTTTGCTTGTTCAAGGCTAAATTCTTTACATACGTATGGTTTAAAATGGCCTTCTTCACAAATTTTAAAAATAGCTTCGTTATTTTCTACACCTTTTTTTGGATTTTTTCTTCCGTATTCCCCGGCTCTTACGCCAACAATTGAAAATCCTTTAATAAGTGCCATGTTTATAGGAAGTGTTGGAATTCTTCCGCTCGCAAAACCCACTATAAGTATTCTTCCTCCCCAATTAATACAACGTATTGAGTGGTCAAAAACATCTCCACCTACTGGATCATAAATTACGTCTGCTCCTTTTCCATCCGTCAGATCTTTAACTTCATTCCTGAAATCTACTTCACCGTCTTTGTGGGTTAATACGTAATGATTTGCCCCCCAATCTAGTGTATTTTTAAGTTTCTCTTCTGAGGTGCCGGTTGCTATTACGTTGGCTCCTAGGTATTTACCTAACTGAACAGCAGCCATTCCAACACCACCGGTAGAGCCATGGACCAGCAAGTTTTCTCCTTTTTGCAGGTTACCTCGCCTTACCAGGGAAACGTATGCAGTTAAATAGGCTGTTTGGAATGCTGCTGCTTCAGAAAAATTAAGAGTGGAAGGTTTTATGGCTACACTATTTTCTCCGACCACAACGTATTCAGAAAAGGCTCCTTTACCCATTGCTCCAAAAGTTACTTCATCTCCTTCTTTTACTTTCGTAACTTTTGAACCTATTTTATTAACAACACCTGACCCTTCCATTCCCAGTACAAAGGGAAGCTTTGGTTTGTGTTGATACATGCCTTTGGTCATTAAAAGGTCTGGAAAATTTACCGAAGCAGCTTTAACTTCAATTAAGACTTCGTTTTCTTCAGGGTCTCTCAGATCAAGACTTTCTAATTGTACAAAAGACATGTCTTCGCTCAGACCGCTGCACACTAAGGCTTTAGTTTGAACCATGTTCTTTATGAGTCGCTTGGCCCTGCTGGACCTGGTCCGTCGTATTTGAAGGCTTCAATTTTTTTGAAAGCCTCTCGTTCAAAGAGCATATCCGTCCATCGTAAGATGTTTGGTTTAAAAGCTTCGTCTATACCCAGGGACCTGGCTAAATAAAGTGCATAACTTACGCATATGTCAGCAATGGTAAAACGATTTGAACAAAGATACTCTCGATCATCTAAGGTAGCTTCAAGTAATTTTAATCGTGCTAAAAACCATCTTTTGTAACCTTCAGCAGCTTTATCAGCAACTCCAGGTTCCTGTAGTGTGTATCTTATGTAGACCGTTTGAGGAAAAGTAATGGTTGCATCGGAGTGCGCAAGCCAATTTAGATAAGATGCATAATCATCCTCTTCAACATTTACTTTTAGGTCGGTTGGGCCGTATTTCTCTACAAAATACTGACTAATACCAACAGATTCAGTCATTCTTGAATCGCCATCAATTAAATAGGGAATCGTACCAAGAATATTTACCTTCATGTATTCAGGTTGTAAAAATCTGGGAGGGAAGGGCATCATTTCAACTTCATAATCAAGGCCCATCTCTTCTGCAGTCCATATAGGCCTCATTCCTCTAGAGCCTTGAGTGCTGTATATTTTTATTGTCATCTTTTTCCTAAGTTTTTTGTACTACATATTTTATAACAAAAAAAGAAGTCTCAGGTCTCCTTTTTTATAAATATAAGAAAGTCTCATTTAAGATATTTGCATCCTCATCTTTGAGTTGAATTGTAATTTTCTTGTCTTTACTTAATTTGATTATTCCGTAGTTTGTTTGATAGAACATCTCGCCTAGTAGAAATTCGTCCGTCTCTTTTTTAGTTGAATCCCATAAGGTAGCTAGCCATTTTGGAAGTGGCCTGTTCAGTGAAGATGATGTTATCTCAATAAGATTATCCATGTTATAGATTCCTGCTTTATGGCGATCACCAGAAACAATTATGACTGTTTTCTTTGTTTGATTAAGCAGCTCTAAAAGTCTTGTCCTCTCGTGAGGAAAGTTACCCCATTTTTCAAACCCATGATTATTTGCTATCACTTGAATTGAAGAAGCCAGAATGATCATATCCGCTTCTTTTGATAATTCATTTTCTAGCCACTTCCATTGAACTTTACCAAGAATTGTTTTTCTTTTGTCTTTGGTGGCCGTTCTATTTCTTTTATCACCTTCTAAAGGAGATCTAAAGTACCTAGTATCAAGGCCTATAACCTTTATTTTTATACCGTTAAGATCTACTTCTTTAGAAAAATAAATCCCTTCACGAGTAGACCTGGGATCAGTTTCACTTATATTCCAAAAATCTAGAAAGAGTTCTTGAGCTTCATCTTTCTTAGGATAATCAGAACCGCCATCATTAACTCCATAATCGTGGTCATCCCATATGGCATTTATACTTATTTCATCAAGCCAAGTTGGCAGACTTTTTGTTTGGGTTTTGTATGCTGAACGCATTTTTATTAGATTCCCATCTTTGGAGTCGCCATAGACGTTGTCTCCCAAGAAAAAAAATTCATCTATTTTCTCTTTCTTTATGGAAGACCATATCTTTTCTTGATCAGCATCTTGATCAATGCAAGAACCTAATCCTAATATAAATAAATCTTCTGAATTTATAAATAAAGATAAGAAGAGGAGTGGGGATAGAAGATTTAATTTATTCATTATTATTTTCTTTAAAATTATTGAAGCAATCCTTGGGTGGTCTGCTCTTGTTTTACTCAATCTATGTTAGCATTTTTAATTATGAACATAAGATTGAAACTCTTTGGTAGGTTTTTTTTAATTTTTTCAATTATTTACCTCACAAGTTGCTCAGGAGAAAAGGATTCTATGAAGTACCCAATAACAAAAAAAGAGAACATAACTGAAACCCTTCACGGTCAATCAATAGAAGACCCTTACAGATGGTTGGAAGATTTTACTTCAGATGAATCTAGCGCATGGGTAGAAGCTCAGAATACTTTTTCTGACCAAAAATTAACCAATAATGAATTTAAAGATAAAATTAAGAATGATCTAGAAAAAATTTGGGTTACCGACACCATGAGTATGCCCTATGTAAGAGGGGACAATACTTTCTATTACTTTAACGATGGAAGTCTTCAGCAAAATCTATTGATGATTAAAGGCTGTGAATCTTGTGAAGCAGCCATACTTCTTGATCCTAATCTGTTTTCTGAAGATGGCACCATTTCTTTATCTTCTGCGACTGTAAGTCCAGATGGAAAGTATTTGGCTTATTCAGTATCTGATGGCGGTTCTGATTGGAGAACATGGAATGTATTAGAAATAGAAACCAAAAAGAAAACTTCCGATGTTATCAATTGGTCAAAATTTTCAAATGCTACATGGGCTTCGGACAGTACCGGTTTCTATTATCAAAAATACGCTAAGCCCAGCGAAGCTTTAGCAGATATTAATAAGGGTCCAAAATTGTACTTTCATAAAATTGGAACGGATCAAAATGAAGATATAATTGAGTACGAAGATAATTCCCACCCTAATTGGTCTTGGGACATTACGGTACCAAAACATAATAAATTTAAGCTTCTCAGTGTCAGCGAAGGAACGGATGAAAGAAACCTTCTTTATATAAAATTTAAAGACAGTGAAGGATACACGCCGGTTATTGATGAATTTATAGGTGCCTTTAGGTATTTAGATAGCAAAGACAACCTCGTGTGGTTTTACACTACGCACAATGCCCCAAGAGGCAAGGTAGCCAGCCTAGATATCTCTAAAGGTGCTCCTCCTCAGTGGAATGAGGTGATATCTGAAGCCAAAGAAACCATCTCTTCAGTGAACGTTGCCGGCAATAAGATAATCGTTAACTATCTTGAAGATACGTTATCAAAAGTAAGTTTTTTTACTTTATCGGGAAGCTTTATAAAGAACCTGAACTTAGAAAGCAGAGGAACCGTGCAAGGATTTGATGGAGGTTTAGAGGATTCTTATAGCTTCTATGAATTTACTAATTTCATTTCACCCCAAAAAATATACAGATTGGACCTAAACAGCCTTGAATCCTCTCTTTTTTGGGAGATGAAGTTACCAGGATTTGATAAAGAGGATCTCAAGACAGATCTTCAATTTTTTAGTTCTAAAGACGAGACAAAAATACCCATTCATATTTCTCATAAAAGTAACTTAGAGATTAATAAAAATACTCCAGTTTTATTGTACGGTTATGGAGGTTTTAACATTTCTATTCTTCCTGCCTTCAGTAAAATTTTCTATTCATGGATGCAACAAGGCGGAATTCTTGCAGTTGTTAATCTAAGGGGCGGCGGTGAGTATGGAGATGTTTGGCATGAACAGGGCATGCTTTTAAACAAACAAAATGTTTTTGATGACTTTGCATATGCGGCTAAATACTTGCATAACAAAGAATTCGGATCTTCTAAAACCACAGTGAGTTTGGGTGGATCAAATGGAGGTCTTTTAGTGGCCGCTACAATGTTACAGAATCCAGATCTATTTAGGGTGGCCGTTCCTCAGGTTGGAGTTTTGGATATGTTGAGATTCCATAAATTTACAATTGGATGGGCATGGGAAAGTGATTACGGCTCTCCAGATGAGGAAGAGGACTTCAATAATCTTTTGTCTTACTCTCCCTATCACAACATAAAAGAAGGAGTTTGCTATCCAACTACATTAATAACAACCTCAGCAAGAGATGATCGAGTGGTTCCAGCTCACTCTTATAAGTTTGCTGCTCGGTTGCAAGAGCTTCAAGGCTGTTCCAATCCAATATTACTTAGAGTAGAGTCTAGGGCAGGGCATGGTGCCGGAACTCCTAAGGATAAAAAAATTGAAGAGATAGCTGATATTTATGGTTTTGCACTCTCAGAGATAAGCAAAGACTTAGAGGTAATCAATAATGACTAATGTTTACGAAATACCAGGATGGATTGACAGAGTTCAAGAAGAAATTATTGAACCAGGCCTTCCAATAATAGATCCCCATCATCATCTTTGGCACGGGCCTTTAAAGGAAGAGGGTGTGGATAATCCTTACAGATATCTCCTTGAAGATTTATGGAAAGATACAGGCAGCGGTCACAACATAAAACAAACAGTCTTTATAGATTGTGGACAGGAATACTATCAAGATGGGGAGGATGCTTTTAAACCCGTTGGAGAAACAGAGTTTGTGGTTGAGATATCCAAAGAGGCCAGGCAGGATCCTACTCAAGCACAGATTGGCGGAATAATAGGTCATGTAGACATGATGCTAGGCGATTCAGCTAAGGAAGTTCTAGAAGCTCATGTAGAAAAAGGTGAAGGCTTGTTTAAAGGAATTAGACATTCGGGCGGGTGGGATTCGGATGAATCAGTACGCAATGCCCATTCTGAACCCATAGAAAAAATCTATTTAGAAGAAAGATTTCAGAGAGGACTTAGTCAACTTGTTGATCTTAATATGGTTTTTGATACCTGGCATTATCACAATCAAATCAGTGACTTAACATCATTATCTAAAAATCTACCTGAACTAAAAATAGTACATGACCATTTTGGTGGTCCGCTAGGCATAGGTCCCTACGAAGGAAAGAGGGAGCAAATTTTTGAAAAGTGGAAGGAAGACATAACTGAACTGTCTGAATGCCCGAACGTTTATGCAAAATTGGGAGGTCTCGCAATGCCTATTAATGGCTGGGATTGGCATAGGCAAGAAAATCCAGCAACATCAGATGAATTAATTGAAGCTCATAAAGATTATTACGACCACACCATAAGCTCTTTTGGGGTTGAAAGGTGTATGTTCGAAAGTAATTTTCCTGTAGACAAACAATCAATCTCATATCACGTGTTATGGAACGCATTTAAAAAAATGGCTTCAAGATTTTCTGCTAAGGAGAAGGAATTTCTATTTTACGAAACGGCCAGAGTATTCTACGATCTATAGGCCCATTTGTTTGATCGTTAAGTCTTTCATTATTTCTTTAGAACCACCGCCTATAGACATAACTTTTACTTCTCTGTAAATTCTTTCTACGGGATTCCCTCTTAAATAGCCTGCACCCCCTAGTATTTGCATGGCTTCACTAGCAATGGATTCTAAGCACTCTGAACAATAGAATTTTATCTTACTTATTTCAGCTACCGGTTTTTCGCCATCATTCATTAATTGCGCAACTTGATTAAGATATGCATCCATGGCGTCTATCTTTGCAGACATGTCTGCCAGCTTATGACGTATGACTTGATGTTCTATCAAAGATTTCCCAAATGTTTTTCTTTCTTTAGCGTAGATTACGCATTCATCAAAACAGCGCTGAGACATACCCAACATTTGAGCTCCCATCATGTAACGCTCGTAATTAAAATTATCCATGATTGCATAAAACCCTTTATCTAATTCACCCATCAGATTTGATTCAGGAATTTTACACTCATCAAAATAGAGCACAGCAGTATCCGATGACCACCACCCCATTTTTTTATCTATAGAAGTTCTTTTAAAACCAGGTGTTTCTGCGTCGACAAAAAAGAGAGATATTCCACCAAGTCCTTCTCCACCTGTTCTGGCACCAACAACAAAAAATGATGCTTGCATTCCGCCCGTGATAAACATTTTCTGCCCATTCAATACCCATTCATTACCCTCTTTTCGGGCAGTGGTTTTTATTCTTGCTACATCAGAGCCTCCTCCAGGTTCGGTTATGCCTAGGGCTCCGCCTTTTCTTCCTGACAAGAGTTCAGGAAGAGAACGGGATTTAATTTCTTCATTGGCTAACTCCACAAGAGGCTTGAGCATTATGCTTCTAGAACCTATGCTCGCAAATAAGCCTCCAGCACTTGACCGTCCCATTTCAAAAGCTGAAGCTTTACGCATAAACTGATCATCAAAGCCAAGACCGCCGTACTGTTCTTCAATGCCAAAACCAAAAACACCAAGCTGACAAACTTTTTCATTTATTTCATGAGGGTAAGAGCCTTGTTCGTCCCATTCATCAACGTTTGGCCAAATTTCAGATTCCATAAACTTAGAAACCATTTCGTGGAAAGACTTGCGCTCTTGGTTGTTGAATGGATTCTTCATTTATTTAAAAAGGTCTGGAAGTTCGTCACTAGAACCCGAGTCCATTTGATTTCTTCTACCGGTGAGTCTGTCAGTTGCTTCTAATTTTGATTTAGTTTTTTTTTTAACTAACGACTGATCAAATCCTTGTAGTTTTGCAATTTCCTCTCTTATAAGCTCCGGAGATCCAAGAAGTTGTCTGTTTAAACCTATGCGTTTGAACCAATAATGCAGGCCCATCTCATCTGTAAAACCCATTCCGCCATGGACTTCAATTGAAGTTTTTGCAACCTGCTGTCCAACTTCAGCTACATGAGCCTTTAAGTGACATGCCATTTCTCTTGCTTCTTCTTCTATGTTGTCCTGACAATGAGCTGCATGCCAAACCATTGAGTGGCAGGGTTCAAGCTCAGCTGTCATCTCTGCACACATGTGTTTAACTGCTTGGAAAGAACCAATAGCTCTTCCAAATTGTTTTCTTTCTAAAGAATAGGCTACGGATTTATTCAACATTACTTGAGAGGCACCAACTGTATCAGCAGCCAACATAAGCCTTCCTGAGTCCATTACTTTATTTATAATGGATAGGTTATTGTCTGTTTCAGGTAACATCTCAGCATTAACATCTTTTAATCTCAGTTCAATGGAAGCTCTTGTCTTGTCTACTGTAGTGAGATTTATGACTTCAACTCCAGGATCGGAAGCATCAATAAGAAAAATATTACCCGATTTATTTGCTAATAAATATGCATCTGCATCTTTTCCATCTATCACAAAGAGCGATCTTCCTGAAATCTTCCCGTCTTTGTAAGTAATTCCAGCATCTTCTCTTGCTCCCACATACTCGGATAGACCAACTCCAATAACCGCATCTCCCCCAGCAATTTTTGGAAGCCAGTTTTCTTTCTGTACATCACTCCCGCCTAGCTTCAAAGCAATTGGTGCCATGACGTATGCCCCTGCATACGGAGAAGGTGCCGTACCGGCGCCTAATGCTCCAGCTACAACTGCAGCAAAAAGAGTATCTAATTCCAGTCCTCCATATTGTTCAGGAACCATTAGCCCGCTAATTCCTAAACCAACCAATCCTTGATGAATTTCTTCAGCCTTTTCTTGATCTCCATCTGCGATTGCCTTGATGGTATCCAGAGATGCATTTGATTCTAAATATTTATTAATACTCTCTTCTAAACTTTTTTGTTCTTCTGATAATCCGAAATACATATTAAGCTCCTTGTACTTTTGGTTCTTTAGGCATGCCTAAACCACGTTCACTGATAATATTTTTTTGAATTTGACTGGTTCCTCCTCCAATGATAAGTCCCAGAAAATACATATAAGACATTTGCCATGCCCCTTTGTCTCTTAGGTTAGGACTGTCTTCATAAAGAGTTCCAAATTCACCCATTGCGTCTATTGCCAAACCTTCCAGGTCGTGTCTTAACTCCGTACCTTGAAGCTTGGTAATGAACTTCGCCATAGTAGTATCTTGATCTTTATTTATTTGACTTGATAATATCCTTAAGGCATTCGATTGTTGCGCTATTATTCTTCCTTGAATCTTTAGCAGTCTGTCTCTGAACACAGGCTTGTCTATTACTCTATCTCCATCAATAGTTTCTCCTTTCATCAGATTAACCAATGAATTGAATCTATTCATGGTTGCATTTGGATCAGCTAAAGAACCTCTCTCATGTCCTAAAGTAGAGTTGGCTACTTTCCAGCCTTCTCCTCTTTGTCCAATAATATTTTTTGCAGGAATACGAACATCTGTAAGGAATAACTCATTAAAATCTGAATCACCCGTCATTTGTTTGATAGGCCTCCTGTCTATACCAGGAGTATCCATTGGCATCAGGAGATAACTTATACCTTGGTGCTTAGGTGCATCGGGCTCTGTTCTAACAAGAATAAAACACATCTGAGATAGGTGTGCAGTGCTTGTCCATATTTTCTGACCGTTTATTACCCACTCATCGCCATCAAGCTCTCCTTTGGTTTGAAGACTTGCCAAATCACTGCCTGAGTTAGGTTCTGAATATCCTTGGCACCATATCATCTCCCCTCTAAGAGTAGGGCGAACGTATGCTTGTTTTTGCTCTTCCGTTCCAAGCTCCAAAATTGTTGGAACTAGCATTTGAATGCCTTGCCCGCCAAGAGGTTTGGGTATGGAAGATTTAGCAAATTCTTCTGCAATTATCCTAAGTTTGATTATGTCCATATCCCCACCATACCCACCGTATTCTTTGGGAATTGATCTAGCAAAAAAACCGTTATCAATAAGTTTTTGTTGCCAAGCGATTCTGCTTTCGCTCCTTACCGGTCCAGTAAGTTCTACATCTTCATTTTCTTCAATAAAGGCTATGACTTCATTTCTAAACTCGTTGTATTCAGGTCCATATTCAAGATCCATAGTTATCTCCAGATTTAAAATGTAAGGATAAATTAAGTGGTAATATTGTAGAATAATTATTACCGATAGGGAACTTCAAAAGGGCCTCCAATCAATATAAATTTGGAAAAATTATTTTTCTTTCTTCGGGATAATCTTCAAATTTTTCTTTATACCATTTATGGTTTGATAGTGCTCTCGGGAATAAATTAGCGAAGGTCCATAGAAAAAATAATAGACCAGCTAAATTCCAAGTCATAATTGCCCAGCCCAGCCATTCTATTATTTCTCCAAAGTAATTTGGACTAGTAACCTTATTGAAAAGAAAGCCATGAGGAATGTGATAACCGTTTCCGTTATTTTTTCTTAAACTCATCAGAATATTATCAGAACGAACATTGATGTACATTCCAACAAAGAACATCAATAGACCAATAATAAATGGAAAGCTATATAGCCAACTTATGTCGTAAGTTGTTATGCGTATTATCCAGAATGCTTGAATAGAAGCATTAATTACATTAAAAATAAAACCCATAATTGCAACGATCAGTGGCATTCTTTTATATTTTATTTGAGCCCTGAAAGGCCATATAAAAGTTCTGTGAGTGTAATGTAAAAGCCATATGCCAATAAATATAGCGGGAACCAACTCAATTGATACGTCTAATAAAAATACAAACACCAGCATCACTAAGACTGAAGGAGACTCCATTAAGATCCACCCGAGTCTAGATGGAATATCTCTACCCCAGCTGGAAGTAGTGAAGCGACCGTAAGGCGCATTTTTAAAAAATAGAGTAAAAAAGGCTAGAAGAGCTATACCAGCCCAGAAGAGAAGAAACTGATTTGTAAAATCCATAGAATTATCTTTTGCTGCCTTAAGTTTAAGGCATCTTAGACAATTCTTACATTATTATTAAAAATTAAATCCCAGAACCAAAGCTAAAGATATTGTAAATAAAGTACCAGTTAATACTATGTACATAGATGATATCAGTCTGTCTAACCACATATCGTTCATGTTAGCTTCTATACTCATAGCTCCAAGTTTTCTTATAGCCATTGGTTGCCTGGAAGGCCTATTTTTCTTATATAAATCATTCATACTGTATAAATATACAGTAGTTTTAAAATAAGTCAATGTGCTTAATATTTAAAATTAAATACTTTGTATATAGAATGATTACTAACTAATTTAATAGTGGAGATTTTATGATTGCAGTTAAACGGTTGTTGATATTTTTAGTCTTATTTGCTGTTCTTATTTCATCGTTTTTTTACTTTGGTACTTTCTCTACAAAAGAAGACACTACAGACTTTTCTATTAAGAAGTATTCGGAAAGGGAATCTAGTCCAGATTTTAATATTAATAAAAATGCTTATTTTGGTGATTTGCATGTCCATACTAAATATTCTTTCGATGCATTCATATTTGGGACAACAGCCTCTCCAGATGATGCTTATAGATACGCTAAAGGAAGCTCTATAAAACATCCTTTGGGCTTTGATATGCAATTGGAGCAGCCGCTAGATTTTTATGCAGTTACTGATCATGCGACTTTCTTAGGAATGTTGCCTGCTCTTGCAGACACCTCAACAACAGTATCAAAAAGAGACTTCGCAAAAAAAATTCATAATTTAAATTCTTCTGAAAACTTAACAGTAGAATCCTCCGCTGAGAGATCTAGTCTTTTTAGAACGTTTATATTTTCTGACATGTTTCAGCTGTCCTCAAATCCTTTTAATATTTTATTTGCTTATCTTCAGGATAATAAACTTATGGCTGTCCAAGGGTTTGATAAAGAAACGCACAGATCAGCCTGGGCTGATATTGCTAACAGCGCAGAACGGCATAATGACCCTGGTAATTTCACAACATTTATTGCTTATGAATACACTGCAAGTTCATTTGGACAAGGCAACCTTCATAGAAATGTAATATTTGAAAGTAGCAAAGCTCCAATTCAACCTTTTTCCTTTGGAGACTCGTCGAATCCTGAAGATCTATGGACTTGGATGGACAATTTAAGAGAAGAGGGAATAGAGAGTCTCGCTATACCTCACAACTCAAATGGCTCAAATGGTCAAATGTTCAAATTGGTAGATTGGGCCGGGAGTCCGTTAACTGAAGAGGCTTCTGATCAAAGAATAAGAAACGAACCTTTGGTTGAGATTACCCAGGTAAAAGGAACTTCAGATACTCACCCTTTATTATCGCCTGCTGATGAATGGGCTGATTTTGAAATAGCCGATCTTAGAGTGGCTTCACCTTTTTACAGTAAACCTGAAGGTAGTTATGTTCGTGATGCTTTGCTTAGAGGGTTGATGCTAGAAACTGAATACAAGTTCAATCCGTACGAGTTTGGTTTAATTGGATCCAGTGATACTCATACAGGAGCAATTTCAGATGACGAATCTAACTATCATTCTAAAGTAGGTATTATCGATGGAAATTCTATTCTAAGAGGATCATCTCCTATGAAAGAGCAAGAGAAGAATCTTATTCAACCTCCAGATGGAATCATATCTAATGGCACTCTAGAAGTAGATGGTAAAAATTACATAGCTACTAACTTTACTCAATGGGGCGCCTCAGGGCTAGCTGCCGTCTGGGCGGAAGAAAATACTAGAAAAGCTATTTATAGCGCATTCAGAAGAAAGGAAACTTTTGCAACTACAGGAAGTAGAATTAAAGTTAGATTTTTTGCAGGCTATGATTTAAAAGATTCACTATTATCAGATCAAGATGCTTTAACAACGGCATACAAAAATGGAATTCCAATGGGGTCTCAATTGATTGAAAACAACGGGAAGACACCAGCATTTTTTGTCTGGGCTATAAGAGATAGCAAAAGGTCCCCTTTAGACAGACTTCAAGTTATCAAAGGATGGGTTGATTCATCAGGAAAGCCCTCAGAAAAAGTTTTCGATGTTGCATGTTCGAATGGTGCATCGGTTGATCCGGTAACACACAGATGTCCTCACAATGGAGCCAAAGTTAACCTGCAAGATTGCTCAGTACCCAAAGGAGTTGGCTCAAATGAACTGAAAACACTATGGAAGGATCCTGAATTTAATCCTGATACTAAATCATTTTATTATGTAAGAGTCTTAGAAAATCCATCTTGTCGATGGTCAACGTGGGATGCTATAAAATCAGGTAACAAGCCCAGATCAGATATTCAAAGTACTATTCAAGAAAGAGCATGGTCTTCTCCAATTTGGTATATACCGCCTCAAGCAGTAGAGCTTAGAAATATAATTCCTACAGAGATGTAATTTAAGATCAATTTTGTCGCTTAGCTGACAAAATTCTTTGTAGACTGTTCTTGAAGATAGAATTATTATCTTTGTATTGAATTACATTTAAGGGAGAAAATGATGAGTTTAAAGTTTAAGTTTCTAGGTTCTATTTTATTGCTTTTAGGACTTTGGGGTTGTACGTCCGGTGATGATATTGTCGACTATACGCAAGACCTGGAAATATCAGATCCTGTGCCTGGCTCCACGCCAGGTTTCAATGAGGACAGGAATGTTTATTTTGGTGATTTGCATGTTCATACGAAACACTCTTTTGACGCTTATATTTTTGGAACAACAGCTACACCAGATGATGCCTACGATTATGCCAAGGGCGGAAGCATTAAACATGCTCTGGGTTATGACATGCAACTTAGAGAGCCATTAGACTTTTATGCGGTTACAGATCATGGATTTTTATTAGGTAGTGTTCCGGATTGGGCTGATCCAAATAATGGAAAAGCAGGAACAGAGCCTTTCCATAATTTAAACTTGCCTGAAAATATAACACAAGAATCAATTGCACAAAGAAGTGAGCTTTTTCAAAACTATGTAAGAGATGTTAATAATTATAGTAATATTTGGACTAGGCTGGTTGCTTATGCCACGGGAGATACAGCCAGAGGCTCTACCTTGTATGATGTCGATGTCCACAGAACCGCCTGGAAAGATGTTATTCAAAGTGCACAAAGACACAATGACCCAGGAAACTTTACTACTTTTGTGGCTTATGAATACACAACTTCAACAACAAGATCATCTAATACCGCTGGAGCATCTCCTTTGAAGTGTCTTCTCAATGGAACAGGATGTAATTTTGAAGGCTCACCTCCTCATGAAGGTGGAAATCTACACAGAAATGTAATATACAAAGGCAATAAATTTACCGTTGAACCTTTCACAAGATTAAAGTCACTAAATCCAGAGGATCTATGGTCTTGGATGGACGGACTAAGAGAAGAAGGAATAGATACAATAGCAATTCCCCACAATTCAAATGGCTCAAATGGGCAAATGTTTGAAATGGAGAACTGGGAAGGCTTCCCTATAGCAAGTCAATACGCAGAATTTAGAATGAGAAATGAGCCTCTGGTAGAAATGACGCAGGTAAAAGGCACTTCAGAAACTCATCCAATTCTGTCACCCAATGATGAATGGGCGGACTTTGAAATTATGGACCAAAGAGTAGGAGGGTCCGCTTACAGCAGGCCGTTTGGCGGATACGTTAGACAGGCTTACCTTGATGGTTTGGGGATGGAAGAAGAAGGTCGAGGCAACCCTTACAAATTTGGAATGATAGGGTCAAGTGATACTCATACAGGAGCAACATCTGACGATGAATCAAACTTTACATCCAAAGTAGGGATACTTGATGGTACTCCAGAAGGAAGAGGATCGGTACCGATGAGTGGAGAAAACCTTGATATACTCATGGAAAATCCTATAAGGCAATTAACTCTAAAAACAATTGGAGACAGGGTTTTTAATAATGCCGTCTTTAATACTTGGGGTGCTTCAGGTTTGGCAGCGGTATGGGCACAAGAAAATACACGAGATTCCATTTTTGATGCTTTTAGAAGAAAAGAAACTTATGCAACTTCTGGCAGTAGAATTAAATTAAGATTCTTTGCCGGTTATGACCTTGATGAGGCAATGCTTTCAGAGGAAGACCTAGTTGGAGAGGCCTACAAAAGAGGCGTTCCTATGGGACAGGATCTTGAGTCTTCTGAGGGGGAAAATCCATCTTTCCTAGTGTGGGCTTTGAGGGACAAGAATTCTGCTCCATTACAAAGGGTACAAATCATCAAAGGTTGGGTGGATAGAATTACTGGAAAACCTTATGAAGAAGTAATTGACGTTGCTTGTTCAGACGGCCTCATGCCAGACCCAATTACTAACAGGTGCCCTGATAATAAGGCTTTGGTAGACATTTCTGATTGCTCAATTAGTGCTGATGTTGGTGCAACTGAATTAAAAACAGTTTGGACGGATAACTCATTTGATCCAACATTAAAAGCATTTTATTATGTCAGGGTTCTTGAGAATCCTACTTGCAGATGGTCAACCTGGGACGCAGTTAAGAGCGGTAATGCACCAAGAGAAGATCTGAAAAAGACCATTCAAGAAAGAGCCTGGTCTTCTCCAATCTGGTATTCGTATTAACAGTATTAAAAAATAAGGAGAAATAAATATGTCAAATATACACAATGAACTTTTTGAGCTTTCCATGTCGGATAAGGCAATCCCGCTGTTAGAGTTAATAAAAAAACACTGCGAAGAAAACGTAAAGCCCATCCAGGAAGAATTCTATGCCCTCCAAAATGGAAAAGAAGATAGATGGACTTGGCATCCTAGGCAGTTAGAGCTCCTTGAAGGTGCTAAAGATAAGGCTAAGGCTTTGGGTCTATGGAATTTCTTTCTACCTGATTCAGAAGGAATAATTGGAGATAGTCTTACCAATTTAGATTACACCTACATCGCTTCAGAGATTGGTAAATACCCTTTAGCTTCTGAGAGCATGAACTGTAGTGCACCCGATACAGGAAACATGGAAGTTCTTGAGAGAGTAGGAACGCCCGAGCAAAAGAAGCAATGGTTAGAGCCTCTTCTTAATGGTGAAATTCGCTCCGCTTACGCAATGACCGAACCAAATCTAGCTTCATCTGATGCCAAGAATATAAGCACCAGTGCAGTTCTAGACGGAGATGAATGGGTAATAAATGGAGAAAAGTTTTATATTTCAGGGGCAGGAGACCCAAGATGTAAGATTATGATCGTAATGGTTAAATCCAGTCCTGATGCAGCTCCTTCACAACAACAATCTCAGATATTGGTTCCTAAAGACACTCCAGGTGTTGAAATTCTAGAAGGTATGCAAGTTTTTGGGCACGACCATGCTCCCCAAGGTCATATGCATATAAGATTTAATAACGTTAGGGTTCCTAAGGAGAATATACTCTTGGGCGAAGGCAAGGGCTTTGAAATTTCACAAGTTAGACTCGGCCCTGGAAGAATACATCATTGCATGAGAACAATAGGCAAAGCAGAAGTTGCATTAGAGCTGATGGTTAAAAGAGCGGGAACGAGAGAAGCTTTTGGAAAACCTATTGCTAAGCTGGGCGGTAATTTAGAAAAAATCTCAAGAGCTAGAATAGAAATTAATGCCATGCGTCTTTCCGTTTTACAGGCGGCAAAAGCTATGGATGTATTAGGCAATAAAGAGGCCAGAGTATACGTAAGTGCAATAAAAGCGATGGTTCCAGAAAAAGCCTGTTTAATTATTGACCAAGCTATTCAGATGCATGGTGCAGCAGGGATATCACAGTGGACACCATTAGCAGGACTCTACACAGATATAAGACATCTAAGGTTTGCAGATGGACCTGATGAAGTTCATCACATGGTAGTAGGCCGAGCTGAATTGCAAAAATATGACCTTTGGTAAACTCCAAACGATTCAAGGCTTCTTTCTTTAAACTTTAGGAATTATTATGAAGAAGATACTTATTGCTAACAGGGGTGAAATTGCTATAAGAATAGCAAGAACTTGCAACGATCTGGGCATAAAAACAGTAGGAATTTATTCTGAAGATGATTCTAGTTCTCTTCACTTATCAAAAATGGATGAATCATTCGTAATTGATGAAAAAGGTGCAAATGCTTACTTAGACATAAAAAAAATAATATCTATAGCTAAGCTATCCAAGGTTGACGCTATACATCCAGGCTATGGTTTTTTAAGTGAAAATCCCTCGTTTGCTTCTGCAGCTAAACGTGCAAAAATAAAATTCATTGGACCTTCAGAAAGAGCTTTGAAGACTTTTGGAGAAAAGACTGAAGCAAAAGATTTGGCAGAGAGGCTGTCTATACCTGTTATCAAAGGTTCTAAAGGAAAAGTTACTTTAAGACAAGCCGTTGCCTTTATGAAAGAACTCAAAAAAAGTTCTTCCTTGGTAATAAAAGCCGTCGCAGGCGGTGGCGGAAGAGGAATGAGAGTTGTTAGTTCACCAACTGAGCTTAAAGAGGCGATGGATCGGGCCTCTTCAGAAGCTCAGGCAGCCTTTAACTCCCCTGAATTGTATGTGGAGGAATATCTTAAGAACTACAGGCATGTTGAAGTTCAGGTACTGGGAGATGGAAAAGGTCAGGCCACACATTTTCATGAAAGAGAGTGCTCTGTTCAGAGGCGATATCAGAAAATAATTGAAATTGCTCCTTGTCCTGGAATCAACAGGGAATTGAAAGAGAAGATGATAGAGGATTCTTTATCTCTTATAAAATCTACAAAGTATGAGGGGCTTGCAACAGTAGAATTTTTAGTAGATTTCACTAAAGAGGATTACAGATTTATTGAATGTAATGCAAGGCTGCAAGTTGAACACACGGTAACAGAAGCAATTTTGGGTTTAGATCTTGTAAAAGCTCAAATACAAGTGGCTTCCGGTAAGTCTCTTAAACAGCTCAAATTAGAACAGAAAGATATTGAACAGCCCAAAGGATTTGCTATTCAATCTCGAATTAACATGGAAGTCATTGATTCAGAAGGAAATATGAAACCCTCAGGAGGAAAATTTACTTCGTTTGATCTGCCTTCTGGACCGGGAGTTCGGTCCGATAGTTACGGTTATGCCGGTTATGAAACCAACCCATCTTTTGATTCGTTAATAGCCAAGATCATCACCCATTCTCCTGGAGATAATTTTAAGCAAGCGGTAAAAAGGAACTACAGATCGCTTTGCGAATTTAAAATTGAAGGTGTGTCTACAAATATAGGTTTGTTAAAGAATATTTTGTCAGATAAACAATTTAAAAATAATGAGATTCACTCAAATTTCTTAGATCAGAATATTAAAACCCTTTTATCTGAAGGAAGGCATGTTGATTTGTCTGATATTACAAGAAGTCTAAAAAAAGAATCGCCCACAAGAAGCAAGATAGAAAACTTAGACCCGTTAGCTGTTCTTGACCATGGCAAGACCGGTGATGTCTTTGTTAATAACACAGAAAACATACTTCAATTACATAATGAAGAGCTTCAAGAAGGCTATTCTAATGTCGAAGCACCTATGCAAGGGATGGTGGTTAAATTTAGTGTAAAAAAAGGTGAATCAGTTTGGAAAGGTAGACCTTTACTAATAATGGAAGCCATGAAAATGGAACATGAAATTATTTCAGACATAAGTGGAATCGTAGATGAAATCAAAGTGCAAGCTCAAGATACAGTCTTTGAAGGTCATTCTTTGATGACCATTAAGCAAGCTGAAGTAAAGCAACAGTCAACTAAAAAAGATGACAAGGTTGATTTAGACAGAATACGACCAGACTTAAGAGATGCGCTCGATAGGAAAGAAGCTAGCCATGATAAAAATAGACCTGAGGCTGTTAAAAAGAGACACGCAAAAGGTCATCGTACGGCTAGAGAGAATATTGAAGATCTATGCGATGAAGGCTCTTTTGTTGAATATGGATCGGTTGTAATAGCAGCACAAAGAAGGAGAAGAACCGAAGAAGATTTAATTAAGAATACGTCTGCTGATGGAATGGTTTGCGGATTAGGGCACGTTAATGGCAATCTCTTTGACGAAAGTGATTCTAGGGTAATGGCAATGTCATACGACTACATGGTCTTGGCCGGTACCCAGGGCAAGATGAATCATGCAAAAAAAGATCGCATGTTTGAAATAGCAGAAAAAAATAAGCTTCCCACCATATTATTTGCAGAAGGTGGAGGGGGGCGTCCAGGCGATACAGATGCTATGGGGGTTGCAGCCCTTAATTGTCTTGCTTTCACTTACTTTGCTCAGCTGTCTGGCTTGGTTCCGCTTGTAGGAATAACAACAGGAAGGTGTTTTGCAGGCAATGCAGTTTTACTGGGTTGTTGTGATGTCATCATCGCTACCGAAGATTCAAACATAGGAGTTGGAGGCCCAGCTATGATTGAAAGTGGAGGTTTGGGTGTTTTTACTCCAGACGAGGTCGGCCCAATGGATGTCCAAGTACCTAATGGGGTTGTGGACATTGCAGTTAAAGATGAAAAGGAAGCCGTTGAAGTTGCTAAAAAATATCTTTCTTATTTTCAAGGACCTACTAGCAATTGGAAAGCTCCAGATCCGAGAGAACTTCGCTTCACTGTTCCAGAAAATAGACTCAGATATTACGACATGAGAAAAGTTATAGAGGGTATTGCCGATTTAGATTCAACTCTTGAAATTAGAAAAGATTGGGCTCCAGGAATAATTACTTCATTTGTGCGTATAGAAGGAAGGCCTGTTGGAGTTATAGCAAATAATCCTGGGCATTTATCCGGTGCAATAGATTCTCCTGGAGCAGATAAGGGATCAAGGTTCATGCAACTTTGTGACTCTTTTGACATACCGATACTTTCTTTAATAGATTGCCCTGGAATCATGGTCGGACCAGAAAGTGAAAAATCTGCACTTTTAAGACACGCAAGTAGAATGTTTGTTGTAGGAGCAAATATAGAAACACCTTTAATGTCTGTAGTTATCAGAAAAGCGTATGGACTTGGAGCTCAAGCAATGGCAGGAGGAAGCTTTGGCGTTCCTTTGTTCACAGTGACGTGGCCCACTGGAGAGTTTGGTGGCATGGCACTGGAAGGAGCAGTCAAGTTAGGGTTCAGGAAAGAGCTGGAAGCCATAAAAGATCCAAAGAAAAGAATTGAGGCTTATGAAAAGATGGTTGCTGACAGCTATACAAGAGGTAGGGCTGTAAACATGGCATCGCATTTTGAGCTGGATGATGTTATTGATCCTGCAGATACCAGGAATTGGATAATGGGCGGTCTTAAATCGCTTCCGCCTGCGAAGCATAGAGAAGGCAAGAAAAGACCCAATATAGATACCTGGTAGATTATTATGCAAAGACACTTCTTTTTAATAATTGCACTTTTCTTAACTTCTTGCTCTGACGATTCAAGAAAACATCCGGCGCCCCTCTATCTGCTATAAAAAAAATGACAAAAAGACTTTTAGCTTTTCTTTCGATAGGTTTTTTAATTTTTTTATTAGACATACTCTTTGAGGACTTTTCCGATGACAAGACAATTGTAATATTTGATACCGAATTAAAAGGTTTGATTGATACGTGGACCAATCAAGTAGGAAGAGAACCGAATGAAAATGAATTCAACGGCATTATCAATCAGTTGGTTGATGAAGAGATTCTTTACAGGGAAGCTTTAAAACTTGGTCTTGATAAGAATGACATAATAATAAAGAGACGACTCTCTCAGAAAATAGGCTTTCTTAAACAAGAACAATTAAGAGTACCAACCGATAAAGAAGTTGAAGATTACTTCAGAGAGAATCAATCTTCTTATGTAATACCCAAGAGGTTTAGTTTTACCCACATTTACTTTAATTCAGACAAAGATGGAAAAAATCGTTCTCTAAGAGCTTTGGAAGTCTGGAACAATAGCGGTGAACTTTCCTACGGAGACCCGTTTCTTTTAGGAAAGAATTTTTCTTTAAAAACTTCAAAAGAAGTAGCCAGAGATTTTGGTATTAATTTTTCTAAGGAAATTGAAAGAATGCCCGTCAATAATTGGTCGGGACCTCTTAAATCAAGCTACGGAAGCCATCTTGTCTTCGTGACTTCAGTTGTTGATGAGATAATACCCAGTCTGAAGGAGATCAAATCCGCCCTTGTTGCTGATTTACAGGTTAAACAAAAAGAGGAGAATTTTAAACTTTATCTTGAAGAACTCAGGAATGAATACAAGATTCAAGTTAATAAAAGTCTGATTCAGTAGGAAGTAATGAAGCTATTTATTGCCTTTCTAATACTCTTTTTCTCCAATTTTAATTCCTCTCATGAAATGAATCCTGCTCGTCTGGTTCTAAGTGAAGATGCTAATTCAAACTACAAAGTAACTTGGATGTTTCCTTCAAAGGGTATAGGACTTCCTGCAGAAGTATCATTTCCAGATTGCACTGAATCAGGTAAATCATTTCCTAGCCAAGAATCAAAATATTTGATTACCAATCTTAATTTAGATTGCGGAGACTCAATAAAAGGTAAATCTATTACTTTAAAGGGATTGTCGCGGGTAACGGATGCTTTAATTAGTATCAGTTTTTTTGATGGTTCAAAATTTGAAGGTCTGGCATCGGTAAACGACTCTTCTTTGGTGGTACCTAAAGAAATAAGCTTGTATCCAACAAATTATTTCTGGTTGGGCATTCAGCACTTACTTAGCGGTTTAGATCACATGCTCTTCGTCTTTGGACTGTTGTTTTTAGTTTCAGGGGCCAAAGCATTGATAAAAACTATCACTGCTTTTACTTTGGCACACAGCATAACTTTAACTTTATCTGTACTCGGTGTTGTTAGCTTGCCTCAGGCTTCTACAGAAGCTTTTATTGCTCTTACTCTAATATATTTAGCTTTTGAAGTAGGTGATAAGGAAAAATACAATTCAACACCTTGGCTTCTTGCTTTTGGATTTGGACTGCTTCATGGCTTTGGCTTTGCAGGTGCGCTTACAGACATAGGATTTTCAAGCGATAATTTATTGTTTTCTCTTCTATTTTTTAACCTTGGCATTGAGGCTGGTCAATTGTTGGTACTTCCTCTTTTTGGATTTCTTGTTTGGATCTTAAATAATTCATCTATGAGGGATTCTGGGTACACTTTGTCCTCTTATGCAATTGGTGGGCTGGGCTCTTTTTGGCTCATTGAGAGAGTTTTGAGTATTGTTTAATGAAATATTTAAAACCAGATCTCTACGAAGGCCCCAGTTATAAATATTACGTTTTAGGTGTTCTGACGATTGTTTATTCTTTTAATTTTATAGACAGACAATTATTGGTAATTTTACAAGAATCTATTAAACAAGAAATGGACTTATCCGACAGTCAATTAGGCTTGTTATCCGGTTTTTCATTTGCAATTTTTTATGTGCTTTGCGGCATCCCTCTAGCAAAGCTGGCAGACAGATGGATCAGGAGAGACGTTGTGGCTATTTCTATTACAGTGTGGAGCTCTATGACAGCATTGAGTGGATTTGCTCAGAACTTCACTCACTTACTTGCAGCTCGAATAGGAGTGGCAGTTGGAGAGGCAGGCGGAAGCCCTCCTGCTCATGCAATGATCTCTGATGTTTTTACAGAAGAAAGAAGAGCAACGGCTCTTGCCGTTTACTCGATGGGAATAAATTTTGGAGTGCTCTTTGGGTTCTTATTGGGCGGTTGGATCAATGAATTTTATGGATGGCGGACCGCTTTTCTTGTAGTCGGACTCCCAGGAATTGGAATTGCAGTACTTTTAAAGATGACAGTTGCAGAGCCTTTACGTGGAATGTCTCAAGGTATTGAAGATAATACAGAAACGCCAAAATTAAAAGAAACTCTAAGCCTTCTTTGGTCAAGAAAATCTTTTAGACACCTTTCTCTGGCGTGCGCAATCCATGCGTTTATTACTTACGGTGCTGGAAATTTTGTTCCTTCTTTGTTTCTTAGGCTTCACGATATCCAGTCTGGCGAATTAGGATCTTGGCTAGCAGTTGGGGCAATTTTTGGGGGTGCAGGAACTTTTGCTGGAGGTTACTTATCCGATCATTTAGGAAAGAAAGACAAACGCTGGTACCAATGGATTCCAGCTCTATCAACAATCTTAACTCTCCCATTTACTATTTTCGTATACACAACAGGCAATACCTATCTGGCTTTAGCAACCACCTTCTTAACATCAATATTTTTTAGTGCTTACTTAGCTCCAAATTTAGCAATTACTCATTCTTTGGTGGGCTTAAGAATGCGTGCAATGTCTTCAGCTGTATTATTCTTTATCCTTAACCTTATTGGACTTGGACTTGGTCCCCTATTTATAGGCATGGTCAGTGATTTTTTGAACCCAACGTTAGGTGACGAGTCTATAAGGTATGCAATGGTAATGACGGTTCCAGTTTTAACTGTATGGAGTACTGTGCATTATATGTTTGCAGCAAAGTATATTAGAGATGATTTAGCCAATGCCCCTAAATAAATTATTTTATAAAAATTATATTCTAAGCTTCTCATTGTCAGCATAGCCCTGCTAAGACTTGGAGGTTTACCAGTTGGTGATATAGTTAAACCATGAAGAAAGAGAAAATACCCACTTATATAATCAACGCCTGTTTAGTAATAATTGTCCTTACTATGGTATATCGATACTTCAATGGAATGTACGTACCCTTTTTGTCCTAACTAACTCCTGAAAGTATTAATCATGAAGAAACTATTATTAATTCTAGGAATATTGATTTTTGGTTTTTATGCCTTGTCTTACGTTGCATTGTGGGTGGCAGCTTTAATAGGATCTCTTTTTAGTGAAAATACTTATTCCAACGTTCAAGGCTTTATATCTACTTTAACTGGAGAAGGTGTTGTTGGTTTTTTAGTCTTAACTCAAGTTACAGTAGTACCATTACTCTCTGGCTGGTTATCAATATCGTTATATAAAAAATATAAAAAACTTTAAGAAAAAAACTAAAGCATCCTGTCTAAATTTCCCTCTCTATTATTTTAAGTCTTGCCAAATCCGGAGGTTTATCAGTTGATGATGGGCAGCAGTTATTGGTCCTCACTAAAAATAGTTTCTAATTTACTTTTATCTTCGTGATATTTTTTTCCTGCTAAATAGTAACAAGGAATAGAGACTACGCTTATGATAGAAAAGACAACAAGCATTATTGTGTAAGGTTCATTGTAGTTAGCTGCTTCAAGCATGTCAGCAAGCAAGCCTCCACCCCAAGCTCCAATGGTTAAACCAATTAGATTTAAGGTTAAGATATAAAAAGACACAACGGTCGCTTTGATATTTTCAGGAACAAGTTCTTGGACGGTACTAAAAGTAGGACCAAAGAAGCAACCCAATTGAAAATAACCAATAGCAATACCTACCCAAAATATTAAAGTTCCCGGTTCAACAAATCGATAATAAATTCCTATAGGAAGAGTTATTAGAGCAAGCCAAAACAAGAACATAGGCCTTCCTTGGTTGGTATTTTCTTGCCACCAGTCGCTTAAAATACCGCCTATCAAATTACCAGACAATCCTGCAAAAACTCCTATCCAACCTACTGTCTGAGCTATTTCTGACCTGTCAAAGCCTCTTTCTTGAACCAACCATAGCTGTTCAAATCCTGCTGCCCCTAAGACGATATGGTAAAAGACACCTGCAATAATAGTGAATCGAAGTGCGGATGAGTTAGAAAGGGCTTTGAATAAAGTCTTGATAATTTCAGCAGTACTCTCTTTTGATAAGGTTTGTGGCGTTTCAGTATTTTGAGATCTTTTTCTAGGTCTGTCTTTAAAGAATAATGCACACAGTCCTAATATAAGACCTAAGGCACCTAGTAGATAAAAACACTTACGCCATCCTAGAGATTCCCCTAAGTAACCGGCAATCAATAAACTCACTCCAACTCCAATCGGAACGCCCATGTAATAGAAGCCCGCAGCAAACCCCATTTTTTTTGATGGAAAAGAGTCTGAAAGCAAAGACATGGAAGTGGGTGTTAATATTGATTCACCAACTCCTATAAACATTCGAGGAAGGGCCATCGAAACAAAACCTTTAGCAGCTCCAGTTAAAGCAGTAAATATACTCCAAATCACTACCCCAAAAGCTATCAACTTGGGCCTGTTTACCATATCGGCTAAAACACCCATAAAAAGGCCTGCTACTGAGTAAAAAATAATAAAAGGAATGGTGGTTAGGAAACCATATTGGGCGTTGGTGAGGCCTAAGTCAGGAACAATAAAATTAGAAAAACTTGCTATTAATTGCCTATCAACAAAATTTAATAAATTTAGTAAAGTTAGGAACACAAGCAGTCTGTAAGCGTTCAATTAATTCTCCCAAAAAAATTGATACTAACATGCGTTAATCTTGCGAGATAGCAGATTTAAAATAAAATCTTAAGATAAAAAAATGAAAGCAGAGTAGTTTTTTTAGAGATTGAATTTTTTTTATTTTCATCTAAAATTTACGCTCCTTATTCAAGGATGAACTAGGAATTAAGGCAACGGCCAAATGTTAATTTCACCCAGTCCTTCCCAGGGATTAAAAGAAATTAAAATTTACAGTCGTTGCTTTTCTTATTCATTAAACATCGCAGTCCTGCCACCATCAACAACAATGTCCTGACAGGTAACAAAGCTTCCTGCTTCACTGGCAAGGAATAGGGCGGCCTCAGCTATGTCAGACGGAAGGCCTGAACGATTTAGAGGAACGGCATTTGCAAGATTCCCTCTTAACTTGTCCATCTTTCTATCGTTTTCTTCTTTTGACAGTGTGTTCGCTCTTTCAGAACCCCCATAGAATATTGGTGTTGCTATGGCCCCAGGCGAAATAGAATTTACTCTGATATCAAAAGGTCCCAGTTCAACTCCTGACATCTTAGAATAATGCGTTACACCTGCTTTTAGAGCCGCATACAAAGGATCTCCTTGTCTGTGCCTTATAGCAGCAACACTGGAATTATTAATTATGCATCCACCGCCATTATTTTTCATAGGTTCTATCGCATACTTTATTCCAAGAATAACGCTAGCCAGTAAAAGGTGTACGCCGTAATCAATATCGCTTTGGGTAACTTTCTCTAAACCGGCACCTACAGAACCGCCTGCATTATTAAAAAGGATATCCAACTTACCAAAAGTTGCTAAAGTAATATCTACTGATCCTTTAATTTCCTCTTCTTTGGTTATGTCAGCTTTATGATAAATAACATTAGGCCCAAGGTTTTCTGCTAAAGCCCCACCTTTTTCTTCAGACCTACCAACGATGACCACTTTTGCTCCTTCTGAGGAGAAAAGTTTTGCTGTTTCAGCTCCAATTCCACTGGTTCCTCCTGTTATAAGAGCAACTTTATTATCCAACCTTTTTAACATTTCTTCTCCTTATTTTTCTAGACATTTATAGGTAGCATGTATTAATTCAACCGACCTCCCGTCTGAATTAAAATTATTTTCCATTTTATTCATTACGTATGAAATACCAAGATTATTTTGTGGATCTGCAAAGGCGCATGAACCACCAAAACCTGAGTGACCAAAAGAATTTTCTATTGGTCCATAGATGAATTTATGCTTATTTAATACTAAACCAGATGCCCACCGTGTCTCTACATCTAGAACCAGATCTTTGCCTTCTATTTGAGGTTGTGTCATTTTTAAAATTGTTTCTTCCTGCAAGATATTTAATGAAGAATCACTTGGTACTACCAGGCTGTACAGTTTAGCTAGCCCGCTAGCTGATCCTTGGCCGTTTGCAGAAGGAATCTCAGCTTCTCTCCAGGCTCTGGTATTTTGACCTTTCAATAAATTAGGACCTACATTGCTAGCTTTTTGAGCTTCCGTAGGTTCTTTTCTCGTGGCTTCTTTATTTTTTTCTCTTCCAAATGGAATCATTTCTACAGCTCTGTGATCTTCTTTTTTGGGAAGTCCTATATAGAAATCTATATCATTTGGTTTTCCTATTTCGTTTCTATAGAAATTTCCTAAAGTTTCTCCAGTAGTTCTTATTATTAACTCTGATGTTAGCCAGCCAAAGGTCATGGAATGGTAACCTGAAGAGCTGCCAGGTTTCCAAATAGGCGACATATCAGCAAGCTTCGAAGCCATTAATTCCTGATTAAAAAAATCTTCAATCTTATCGGTCTGCGGTCCGCATATTCCAGCTTGATGAGAGAGAAGCATTGCAACAGTAATGTCTTCTTTACCTTTGCAACCAAATTCAGGCCAGTAATAAGAGACTTTTTTATTGTAATCAAGCAGTTCTCTTTCTACTGCAAGTGCGCAAGTTAATGCAGCGACACCCTTGGTTGTTGACCAAACGGTCGCGAGACTGTCTTGTCCCCAACTTTTCAACTTCTCCTTGTCTGCATATCCTGCCCATAGATCAACAAGAGGGCGGCCATTTTTATATACTGAAAATGAAGAACCCAATTCCCTTTCTTGTTTGTACAAATCCTCATACAAGTCTTTAACCGGTTTAAATTGAGATTCAAAATGTCCTTGTATTTCCATTTTATTTTTTTTTTATTAAATTATTTTTTATACGATTATTTTATCTTTAAGGAAAGAAGATCATACTTAAATTGCATGTTTGTACAATAGAAAATTAGATCACTTCTAGTACGAAGTTGTCTTGCAATTTCAAGAAGCAAAAGCCAGTTTCACCCAGGGTTACATCAAAATTATTTATTTGAAAATTTGAGCAGGGACTATTATTTATGGTCTCGTAACCTTGTCCTTGAATTTGAATTCTTTTATCAGAAAAGTTAAATAAACAAGCAACGTTATAATCACCTTGCCTGCTGAAGAAAAGAAGATCTTTATGTATGTCATAAAATTCTATGGAACCAGATTTTAAGGGGGTTGTGATTTTTCTAAATTTTATGAAATCCTTGTAGAAGTTAAGTACGGATGAAGGGTTTATTTCTTGAATATTTACCGAATTATTTAATTGGTCTTCTTTTAAAGGCAGCCAGGGCTTCGTTTTTGAGAAACCTCCATTCGGTTTTTCTTTTGACCAGGGCATTGGTGTTCTGCAACCATCTCTCCCTTTGTTTTTTGGCCAGTAACGAAGTCCAAGCGGGTCGGTTAATTCTTCAAATTTTAATTCTGTTTCTGTTTGACCCAACTCTTCTCCTTGGTACAAACAAACAGAACCTCGTAGGCTCATAAGGAGGGCTCCTGTCATTTTTGAAAATAACTCTGTGTTTTTAGATTGAGCTCCCCATCTGCTGACATGTCTTTTGACATCATGGTTAGAGAAACTCCAACACGGCCATCCGGCTCCAGTTCCTTGAAAAAAGTTCTCTACGGTATTTCTAAAATGATTTGGATTAAACTTATTTCCTAATAATTCAAAACTGTAAGCCATATGCAATCGCTTTGTGCCTTTTGTGTATTCTTCCATTAATTCCAATGCTCTGTGAGCATCTCCAATCTCACCTACGCAAGTCTTGTCAGGATATTCCTCTAATAAAGAGCGATATTTCTCTAGGAATACAAGGTTCTCTTTTTGATTTATAGAATTGATTTGATCTTGCATATAGTAGGGATCATCAGGCAAAAATTCTGAATTTAAAGGGCTTGGAGGATTATCTTTCAGCTCTTTGTCATGAAAGTAATAGTTAACTGTATCCAACCTAAAACCATCAACGCCTTTTTCCAGCCAAAATCTTGAAGTGTTTAACAGCCAATCTTGTACTTCTAAATTATGGAAATTAAAATCTGGTTGACTGGATAAGAAATTATGAAGGTAGTATTGAGATCGAAGTGGTTCCCATTCCCATGCCGACCCTCCAAATACAGACAGCCAGTTGTTGGGAGGCGATCCATCAGGCTTCGGATCTGCCCAAACGTACCAATCGGATTTACTAGAAGATTTATTAGCTCTGCTTTGTTGAAAGAAAGGCAGTTGATCGGAGCTGTGAGATAAAACTTGATCCACTATAATTTTAATATTCTTTTTATGGCACTTTTCTATTAAAGTTTCGAATTCCTTCATGGAGCCAAACAAAGCATCGATACTTTTATAATCTTTTATATCGTAACCCATGTCCTTCATGGGTGAAGAAAATACAGGAGAAAGCCAAACTGCATCTACTCCCAAGTCAGCAATGTAACTTAATTTATCTTCTATGCCCTTGATGTCCCCAATTCCATTTCCTGATGTATCCATAAAAGATCTGGGATATATTTGATATATCACCGACTCTTTCCACCATTCTTTTGTTTTTATCTTTTGCTCTGTATCCATTCAAGAACCTCGTCTTCAAATTGATCTATCGCTTTGTAATTTTTCATCTCAGGAGAAAGTCTTGATATTGCCAACCCAAGACTTTCTAATAGATAGTCGTCATCTATTATTGAAGCAATCGGATCAACATGGACACGAATTGTGAACAAAACAGCTTGGCTTTGAGGAAGTTTCTTTATGGTTTGTCTTTCAACTCTCAGAAATAAATCTTTAGCGGATTTATTCTTAATTTTGACATCGGATTTACTCTGTTTAGGTTGAAAGAGGATTGGTGAATCGTAAATAGACCAATTACTTCTTTCTAAAATCTTATCAGTAGGTAGTCTTTTAAAAACTTGATCCACACGATGTCCAATTTTATCTTTGTAATCTGGCACCTCATTATGAATGGTCATTAAAGATTTAGAAAACTTATCAACTAAAGACCAGTGAGAAGGTGAGCTTAAAGAGGCGGCTTCTAAAAAGAAATCATCATCTTTAGGAATCATTAGAACAAGATCTTCTTGTATTAATAAAGAGGCTAGTTCAATTGGTAGTAAATTCGATTGTGATAATTCGTACTTTTCGTTGGTTGCTTTTATAAAGACGTGATCTTTATTAATCTCGTATTTATCATTATGAAATTCTTTTAGATAGGAGAGTATTTCTCCTAGCATTTCAATCTGACTTTCTTCGGAAGTTGATGTTGACTGAAGAACTTTCTCTCTTTGGGTATTGAGTAAATCTTTTTTTAGATTAATCTCAGTTAGAAATTTATCATCAATCTCAAGCCAACACTTTTTGTCTATTGGCTTCAGGCCAATATGAACACCACCTTGACCTCCTAAATAAGGTTTATATTTAGGGGCGGTCAATTTAATCCAATCCGCGCTTCTTAATCAACGGTTCTATATTTGGTTCTGATCCTCTGTATCTCACATACTGAGTCATAAGATCATCGGTATTCCCAGAAGAATATACAAACTTTTTTAATTTATCTGCCGTTTCTTTATGAAATAAACCCTTTTCTCTGAAAGGCTCAAATGCGTCAGCTTCCATTACTTCCGTCCAGAGGTAACTGTAGTATCCAGATGAATAACCTCCAGCAAATATGTGTCCAAAATAGGTACTCCTGTAGCGACTTTCTATTTCGGGAATTAGACCTAATTCTTCAAGAGAAGTATCTTCAAAATCGTTCACATCTTGTATCTCGGTTTCATTTGTGTGCCAAGCCATGTCTAGAAGTGCTGCAGCAACGTATTCGGTTGTCTCAAAGCCTGCATTGAATTTACCAGCGGCAGCTATTTTATTTAGAAGTTCATCTGGAATCGCTTCGCCAGTTTTGTAGTGTTTCGCAAAAGTTTTTATTACCTCAGGTTCTCTTGCCCAATTTTCCATCATTTGAGATGGGAACTCTACATAATCTCTTGTAACTCTAGTTCCCGACAAACTTGGGTAGGTAGCTTGAGAGAGCAGTCCGTGTAACCCATGACCAAACTCATGAAACAAAGTTTCTACTTGCTCAAAAGATAAAAGTGAAACTCCTTCCTTGTTCTTTGGAGGGAAATTGCACACATTAAAGACAATTGGGAGCTGATTGCCATCAAAAGTGCTCTGACTTCTTACGCTATTCATCCAAGCACCGCCACCCTTGCTAGGCCTCAAGGTATAGTCTGTATAGAAAATTCCTATTGTTTTTTCATCCGCATCTTTCACTTCAAAAGAACGTATGTCATCTCTGTATTTGGGCAAATCTTTTCTTTCAATAAAACTTACTTCAAAAAGTTTTTCTGCTACGTCAAAAGCACCAGCCAAAACGTTTTCTTCGCTGAAATAAGGTTTCACTTCTTCTTCTGTAAAGTTGTACTTACTTTGCCTTATCTTTTCAGAGTAATACCACCAATCCGAAGAGGCCAATTTAAAATTACCTCCTTCTTCTTGGATTAATTTTTGCATTTCTTCAACTTCTCTTTTAGCTCTGGCCAATCCAGGTTTCCAAATTTTTTGTAAAAGGCCATCAACTCTTTCTGTAGTTTTTGCCATTGTGTTGTCCAACACAAAATCAGCATGGTTTTCAAAGCCCATTAATTTTGCTTTTTCAGTTCTGAGAGCAACCATTTCTTTAATGATGTTCTTGTTGTCAGATTCGTTTGAATTGTCTCCCCTCTTTATATAGGAGTCATAAAGTTTTTCTCTTAAATCTCTTTGATCGGAATAGGTCAAAAAAGGATACATGCTTACTCTGGTGGGTTTGAATACCCATTTACCTTCATGTCCTTCAGATTTAGCCAACTCAGAAGCCAGTCTTATTTCTTCTTCAGGAAGGCCACTCAGTTGTTCTTCATTATCAATAATTAGACTAAAACCATTGGTTTCTTTGAGTACATTTTGATCAAATTGAACCGACAATGAAGAAAGGGATTGATTAATCTCCGTCAACCTATTCATTTTATTGTCGCTAAGATTGGCCCCCGATCTAATAAAGCTTTTATAGGTCTCTTCTAGCAACCTGTTCTGTTCCACCGATAGACTGAGAGATGCTCTTTTACTGTAAACACTTTTGATTCTCTCAAATAATTCTTTATTAAGAAGAATGTTGTCTCCATGAGCTGATAACCTGGGACTGATCGTCATAGCCAAATCATCCATGTCTTCGTTTGTATTCGAGCTGAGCAGGTTAAAAAAAACATTTGATACCTTGTCTAACGTCTTGCCAACTCTTTCAAGTTCAACAATTGTATTTTCAAAACTAGGTTTTTCTGGATTGGAAGTAATTTTATTAATTTCCAGTAAGTTTTCTTCCATTCCCAGTTCAAAGGCAGGTTTGTAATGTTGCATCTTAATATCTTCAAAAGGTGGAATTTTAAAAGGAGTGTCGTATTCTTGTAAAAATGGATTCATATTGTTTTCCTCGTTAGTACAACTTAAAAAAAAGATGACTGACGTTAAGATTAAAATTTTATTATTCATGGTTGGGGTAAATATTACTTAATTTATTCTAACCTGTATTTAGTAAATTTGATTAAACTACCGTTCAGTTTAATAGAGGTATTTCATCGAACACGTTATCGGCTTAATAAAAAGATTAACTGGACTTGCTCTCCTTGCTTCTTCTTGGGCTTTGTATATTCCCATAGGCTATCTGTTGACACAGGCTGGCTGGGAAGATTTTCCTGATATGGACTATCTTTTTTTTCTATATGCTGCTGTCGTATACATTTTTAGTTGGGTAACCCTTTTGGGTGGAATATATCTAGCAGGGCCCGAAGTCGTAGAAAAAATTAAACTATTAAGTGTTTCAGCTAAAAGGAAACTCTTTGGAGAAAAAAAATGATTCAATCTATAGATCATCTAATTGTAACTGTAAATGATCTGGATGCTGCAATACTCAGCTATACCAAAGTACTTGGTTTGGAACCTTCTTGGAAGGGGGTTCATGAAGATTTGGGTACTTCAAATGCTCTTTTTGTTATGGACAATATATACCTTGAGCTTTTGGCAGCTGATGGAAGTGAAGGACTGGGATCTGCAATGGTCAAGGCAACGTTAGAGTTAAATGGTGAGGGGCTGTCAGGTTTGGTCTTAGGAACTGAAAATGTAGTCAAAGTAAGAGAGAACTTACTCAAAAAAAGTTCAGAAATCAAAGAACTTTCATACGGAACTGGATTTGATAGTTTTCAGGGCCTCAAGAGAACGTGGAAAAACCTGTTTCTTCCTTTTTCACTAACCAGAGGATTGTTTGCTTTTGTTATTGAGCATGAATCAGAAAAATTGCCATTTAAAATTCCTCAAGCTTCTTCAGTTAACAAACTGGATCATGTTGTAATCAACACAAATGATCCGGATGGTCTCATTGACCTCTACAGAGATACTTTTGGAATAAGACTGGCCCTAGATCAAACCATAGAAAAATGGGGCGGTAGAATGTTATTTTTTAGATTAAATCAAACAACACTCGAGGTTATAGGAAAACCAGATGCAGAAGAACCTGTTGATAAACTATGGGGCTTAGCTTGGACCGTAAAAGACTTGCATGCAACTTATGAAAGGCTTCAAGAACAAGGGGTGGACGTTACTCCCGTTAAAGAGGGAAGAAAAGATAAAACGCTTGTTTGTACAATTAAATCAGATACCTGTGGCGTTCCTACCTTGTTCATACAGCATCTTTCTTAGACAAGTCTTGCATCTAAAAGGACAGGTAGATCAAAAAAAATATACGTGTCTCTATGAAAATAGTTATGGGAATCTATGTTTGTAGCTCAGATAAAGAAAGCATGCTCTTTTTAAATAAAAGTGAGTGATCTATGTTCTTAATAGAAAAGTTCAATGCAATGGCCTCAATTACTGCGGGTGAAATACATGGCAATTTTCTAAAACCCTAAAGGACTGAGTTCCATATAATTATTTTAAATTTACAATCCAATTTTTTAATATCCTAGCTATAATGATTGGAAAATTAATAGCGAAATGAATACTTTTTCAGAACGTTTTTTTCCTACAATCAAACAAGAGGAGTACCTTCCTCTTTTGAAGGCCTTCGGCTTTTTCTTTTTCGTTTTAGCCTCTTGGTACGCTTTACGCCCAATAAGAAATGAACTGGCGGTTGAGTTTGGTTATGAGAATTTAATGATTCTTGGTTTTTCTGTAAATCCAATAGCACTGCTTCTGACTGTAGGCGCTTTAGTTATGTTGGCAGTAAATCCTGTATATGCTTACGTCATTTCACGCTTACAAGGCAGTAGACTCGTGCTCTATTGCTATTCATTTTTTATAGTAAATTTTATAATATTTTTAGGGGCGTGGTCCTTTTTAGAAGGCCAAGAAAAGGTTTGGACAGCCTATGTATTTTACGTATGGCTAAACGTCTATTCCTTATTTGTTGTTTCTATCTTTTGGGTTACTTTAATTAATTTTTTTAATAGCGAGGATGGAAAAAGGCTGTTTGGCATCATCAGTGCAGGAGGCTCATTGGGAGCTTTTTTTGGAACAAGCGTTACACAATATTTTGCTTTAGAGATTTGTGGAAGTGACATTTCTGATTCAGGACCAAGTTTCTTAATTGTTTTCTCAATTGCCTGCCTTCTTATGGCTATTTTTCTTTCAAAGGGTCTTCATAAATCAGACACAAGTAATTCTCTTAAAAATGAAGCTATTGGAGGAAGTGCTACCGATGCAATCAAAAGCTTAATTTACGTGCCAGAAGTTCGAAACATAGGTCTTTATGTTTTAATTTTTACCACACTGGCTACCATTGCCTGGATGATGTCTTTGGACATCATAAGGGGTTGGTCTTCTGATCCTTGTGAGAGAACTTCATACTTTTCTCTAGTTGAGCAGATCGTTATACCTCTTACTTTAATAGTGCAACTTTTATTCTCCTCATTTCTTATGAGAAGGTTTGGTACGTCTTTCATCCTAGTTTTTTATGGATTTTTGTTTGCTTTAGCTTTTTCTGTCTACTATTTATTTCCAGTAATTGCAGCAGTATTTTTCGTGACGGTAATGCAGAGATTATTTGAATACGGTTTAAATAAGCCAACACGAGAAACTTACTATGCAGATATGAAAAAGAACGACCGCTACAAATCAACCGTTATGGTTGACACTTTTATCTCAAGAACAGGAGATTTAACCGGCGGGTGGATTGTTGGCTTTGGTCTCATTACCTTATCAATTTCTTGGGCTGCTTTGCCCCTTGCTCTGTTATTGTCAATAACTGGCTACAAGGCTGCAAAATCGAATACAAAATAAATGCCTAAACAAGATGAGTTAATCCAGGTTGCTGACACAACGGATATTGATTTAGGGCGGTCTCAGTCAGTTAGTTTAAATGGAATTGATATTCTAATCTGTCATGCTCAAGATGGTTTTTTTGCAGTTGAAGATATGTGCACTCATTCCGATGTTCCTTTGTGTGGAGGACTTATAGAAGGAAACACTATTACTTGTCCGCTGCACGGAGCAATATTTGATTTAACAGACGGATCTGTTTTATCTCCTCCCGCATTTGAAGATATAAAGAGCTTTAGAATTGAAATAGACGGCACCTCAATAAGTCTAGATCCAGGTACATTTAAATAACAAACGATCTATGGTTACCTTATGTTTTTAGTAAATTCTTATAAAATTTTTCTAAAAGTTGTTTTCCCTATTTTATTTCTGACTATTTTATATTCCTGCTCCGCTCCTAAAGAAGCAATAGGAGCATCATGGGAAGGAGAGTCAGATTTTATGTTCATTTCAAAAAAAACTATGCAAATGAACTATGCTTCTTACATAGAAGGAAAATCTGTTTTTTTAGGAGGTTTTTACGAGATTGTAAAAAATGAAACGAATTCTGTTATAAATACCATTGAAGTCACAGATATTGAATTTGAAAAAAGAACGGACGGAGTGTTTTATTGCCGGATATGGGGCAATGTTCAAAGGTCTGAAGAACAAGGTTATTTATTGGCAGATAACTGCCACCCGATCTTTAATTAAATAAACTTTCTTTATCCATTAAATCAACCTGGAACGGGATCCTTTACTTAGAAGTAGGTTCCCCGACTTGTAAAGCCTGATAATAAATTTTTTAAAACCACACTTTAAATTTCTTCAAGAATGCACTCAACCTGTGTCTTATGGAGTGAATTTTGAAGGATTCTGGATGTATATAGTTAAGTTGAATGGATAGTCTTTTACCTTCATAAGGTGCAAAACCATGCCAACAGTTATCGGTAACTTTGAAGGCAACCATGCTACCAAAAGAGCAGGGGACCTCTTCAATAAAATCTTCAAGATCATTACTATTTTTTAACAGTCTCAAGCATCCGCTAATATCTTCCCAGTCTGTATTTAGATACAAAAGAACAGTAATAATTTTAGAAGTTGAGTCCGTGTGTATTTGGCCGTCTTTTTTTCTAGAATACCCTCTTAAGGTTGTTACAACATGTTTATTTTTTAGATCTACTCTAAATTTCTGCTCCAGTAATTTTTTAAAAACAGGACCTTCCAATTCTTCTATTAATAATCCTAGATCCGTGCCAAGATTTACAGATTGAAGCGGAAAACTTCCGCCATCATTGATAGATGGAAAACTTGTTACGAGCTCTGCAGGATCAACAGAATCTTTTAATGCTTGTTTAGAAGAGAAAAAAGGAAAGTAATCATTGTTAACTTCTAGGTTTGATAATAAATCTGTATTTAAAAATTTAAGCATTCTCTTTTTCAATCTCCTTAAGAAGTATTTTTTTTAAGAAAGCTGCGAAGGTCTCAGGTTCTTGCCCACCCTGTATAAGGTACTGATCATTAATAATGTAAGTAGGAACTGCACCAATACTCCTCTCCATTGTATTCATTTCAAGATCAGCAACCTCTTGGCCTCCGTCTTTTGAATCTAGAAAACTTTTAACATCTGCTTTATCTAAGCCAACTTCTTCTGCTAGCTCAACTAAAATACTCTTAGATCCAATGTCCTTCCCATCTGTAAAGTACGCTTTAAATAGAGCTTCCGAGAGTTGTGTTTGAGAGCCCTTGTCTTCTGCAAACCAGATCAGTCTGTGAGCTAAAAAGGTATTGGGCAATCTTTGTGTCTTGTGAGAATTAAAATCAAAATTAAGCTCTTTGCCTATTTTCACCAATTCATCAAAAAAATCTTTTCTTCCAGTTCCATTTCCAAATTTTTGCTCCATGTAGAGCTCTTTGTCATAACCTTTTTCAGGTATTTCTGGATGCAATTCATACGGACGCCATTTGATATCAAATTGCATTTCGCTTTTCAGCTCTAACATTGCTTTTTCTAAATTCTTGAAACCTATAACGCACCATGGACAGACAATGTCGGAAACTATTTCTATCTTCAGAGTATTCATCAATTAATAATTTATTTATTAAGAATGCTATAGTATTGCTCACTAAAATCCAGCCTAATAATTATGAAAACTATATGCGTATACGCCGGTTCTGCAAAAGGAAAAGAAGTTTCCTACAGCAATTCTGCTAAAAATCTTGGCTACAGGATCGTTGAAGAAGGCTACGATATGGTTTATGGGGGAGGAAGCAGAGGGCTTATGGGCGTTACGGCAGATGCTGTTATTGAAAAGAAAGGTAAAGTAACTGGAATCATCACAGAGCAGTTAGAAAATATAGAGGTAGGCCACAAAGATTTGACCACTTTAGAAGTTGTTAAAACAATGCACCAAAGAAAAGCAAGAATGGCAGAGCTTTCAGATGCCATAGTTTCACTTCCTGGAGGAGTAGGTACTTGGGAGGAGTTCTATGAAGCACTTGCTTGGAATCAGCTAGGTTTTTATTCAAAACCAATTGTTTTGTTCAACACAAAAGGGTACTACGATGATCTTTATAAATTTACCATGAGAGGGGTGGAAGATGGTTTTTTACCAGAAAAAACATTCGAAGACCTTTATCTCTCTGACGACATTGATGAAATATTTACCATTATTAAAAACTTCCAAAAGAAAGATGGTGACAACTGGGTTGAAAGACTTGAAAGATAGCACCCAAGAAATAAGATATAAATTACAGGAACAAGATTATTTAATTTCTTTACTTACTTTTAATTCTTAAACGTCTTTAGTAATTTAAAGACAGGCTTTCCAGAATCAAACTCAGTTTCATAAACATCTATGTTAGTAACAATGCCTTTTACTTGTTCTTCTAGATCTCCAAATTCCAGAACAGTCCTATTTTTATTTTGAAAACGCCCAATTTTTATGTGAGGTCTATATTTTTTTATAGGATTTTCAAAACCAATTATTGTTGCAATTTTACTAATTCGTTCGTTAATTTTTAGTATTTGAGCAGTAGGGTTGATTTCGGCAACAATTGATTGACTTGAAGGAGTTGGGTAGCTAGAAATTTTGTTTATTTCTAATGGTATCAATGTTCTGGAGGTTATTATTGCTTTGATTCCTTTGTAAAGCTCTTCAATTTGTTCCGGTTCCATCTCTCCTACAAAAAGGAGTGTTAGAAGGTGACTATTGTTTTCTTGCCAGACAACTTCTTTACCATCCAGTAATCCATTCTTTAGACCTTTTTTTAATTCAATAATTTGATTATTGAGACTCTTGTCAGGAGTAAGGGCGATAAATACTCTTCCCATAATTTTATTTTTTATTGATCATAAAGAATAGTTTAATGGAATCAAGTACTTTATATTTGTTCTTAAGATAGAATAGCCTGCGGAGACAAAACTTGAGTATAAAAAAAAGAATTTTAACCGGCATCACAACGAGTGGTATGCCTCATTTAGGAAACTTAACCGGAGCAGTTTTACCTGCAATTAAAGCAAGTCAAGATTCTAATGCTTCTTCATTTCTATTCTTGGCTGATTATCATTCATTAATTAAGAACTCTGATCCATCTTTAACTCACAACTCTAGTTTTGAAGTAGCTGCTTGTTGGCTTTCTTGTGGTTTAGATCCAAATAAAGTAGTTTTTTATAGACAATCTGATATCCCTCATATTTTTGAATTGAATTGGATACTTGGTTGTTTAACTGCAAAAGGGCTTTTAAACAGAGCTCATGCATACAAGGCAGCAGTTTCTGAAAACCAATCCTCAAAGCAAAAAGATTTTGATAAAGGTATCAATATGGGTCTGTTTAATTATCCAGTGTTAATGTCTGCAGATATTTTGATGTTTAATGCTGATATTGTTCCTGTAGGTCAAGATCAAAAACAACACATAGAAATGACAAGAGATATTGGGAATAGGTTTAATCATCATTATGGAGAGGTCTTTTCTATACCTGAAGCATTGATAGATGATGAGGCGGGAGTGCTGCCTGGTCTTGATGGTCAAAAGATGAGCAAATCCTATAATAATGTAATTCCTGTTTTTTCAGAATCAAAAAAATTAAGAAAAACAGTTATGAAAATTAAAACAAACTCCTTAGAACCAGGAGAGCCTAAATCTTCAGAAGGATGTTCAATTTTTACTATATACAAAGCCTTTGCTAGCAAAAATGAAATAGATACTCTTACAAAAGAATATGAAAATGGAATAGCTTGGGGAGAGGCAAAAGAAATCTTGTTTGAAAAACTGGATTCTTCATTATCAGGATACAGAGTTGAATATGAAAAGATTATGAACGACAGATCTTATGTGGAACAAATACTCATAGAAGGGTCGGAGAAAGCCAAGGATGTTTCAACCCCAATAATCAATAAGGTAAGGAAAGCCGTTGGCATAAAAGGATTTGCAGAACTCTAAAGAAAAAAAAATCGTACCAATACAGTCTGACTGGATATTTAAACTTCTTTCAAAGAATATCTTAAGACTTCATGAGCATGGATTGATAAGGCTCTTTAGCTTAGATGTTGAAAAAACTCATGCAACCTTCAATAAGTCTATCTTCTTTCAGTCCCTGATTGCTTCAGAATTTTATCAAGAACTATTATTTGATCATTACAGTCAGGCAAGCAAAGGAAAACATGGACCTTTCTTAACAAGAAATATAAATCATGAAGATTTTTCAAGACAATCAAATAATTTTTTCATAGAGGATCTTATGCAAATTCTTTCCTCTCCTAAATGGGGCTGTCCGCCAATAGATCCCTCCAACCTAGATAAAGTAAAAGCTGTTATTCCTTCTTTAATTTTTGAAAATTCTCAGATCTTTTTTTTAGACAAATGTAGAACTTTCAACAATTCTTCGAACGAAGCAAAAATCTATGAACACGAATGGTCACATAACCTGTCAAGTTTCTATGAATTTGTAATTTATAATCCAGACACGAATAAAATCCATCTCTTGTTGTTGACTTATGAGTAAGAAGTTGAAGAAACTTCCTTCCGAGATATGGATTCTTTCTCTGGGGTTGTTGTGTGTTGGGGCAGGGCAATCTGTTGTTTTTATCACTATCCCGCCTTTGGTTAGAGATTTAGGGCTAACAGAAATTCAAATAGGTTCAATTTTTGCTTCTTCAGCTTTGGCATGGATGTTTCTGAGCCCTTACTGGGGAAAGTTAAGTGATAAAATAGGAAGAAAGCGCGTTGTAATAATAGGATTGTTTGGTTTCGCTGTTTCTTTGATCTTGTTTAGTTTAGCTATTTCTCTAGGAAGAGAGGGCATCCTTCATGGGACATTTCTTTTTACTATTCTCATCGCTGCTAGATTAATCAATGGTATGTTCGGCAGTGCCACTAGACCAGCCGCAGGAGCTTGGGTGGCAGATATAACAAACCCCGAGGAAAGAAGCAGGGCATTTGCTAGGTTAGATTCAGGATTCTCAATGGGCAGGATATTTGGTCCGGCTGTAGCTGGATTTCTGCTCTTAGTTTCCTACACAGCTCCTTTTTATTTATTTGCATCAATGGCCTTGATTGTTATTCTACTTATTACCAAACAGAAGGCATACAAAGGGAATTCAGATTTAACTGACACGAATACTTCAATAAAGGCAACCTCAAAAGAAGTATGGCCTTTTCTGGTTGTTTCAGCTGCCTTTGGAATATGCAATGCAGCATTGGTGCAAACTTCATCCTTTTATTTCCAAGATGTAATTACCAGAGGAGCTGAAAACTACATTGCTTTAGCAAGTGTTGGTTTCATGCTTTCTGCATTAGGAATTTTAACTGGTCAGTTGTTAGTAGCAGATAGAATGCAAACTTCCCCGGGTTCATTAATAAGATTGGGTTCTCTTTTCCTGTGTGTATCTTTAGTAGGAATAGGATTCAGCTCTTCTTTATCTCAGGTATACATTGCTCTTTATTTTTATGGGATGGGAGGTGGTATGTTGGGACCTGGAATCTCTTCTTCTCTTTCATTGTCTGTAGGAAAAGATAACCAAGGAGCAGCTAGTGGATTTTTAGGTATGGTAATCCCAGTAGGCCACGTTATTTCTCCTTTGCTAGCAATGCCTTTGTACATGGTTCTGCCTAGTGCTCCTTATTTCTTAGGTGCCATCATTATGTTAGTAGCAATGATTTTCATCGTTACAAATAAAAGACATTTGTGGGTAAGAAATAAAGAATACAAGAAGCAGTTTATTTCTGCGTCCCAAAAATAAGAAATATATCAATAAGTGTTATGATTATTGAATAAAATCAATAAAATTGAATCTTAATTCATAAATAAAATGGAGACTAAACAAAATGTATAAAGAAGATTTATTAAAAGGTAAAAGAATTTTAGTTACAGGCGGTGGCTCGGGCCTTGGAAAAGAAATGTCTAGATATTTTCTTAAATACGGGGCGGAGGTTCTTATTTGTGGAAGAAGAGTGGGAGTTCTTGAAGAAACAGCTAAAGAATTAATGGCAGAGCAAGGAGGGTCGGTTAAGTGCTATGGTCTCGATATTAGAGGACCTCAAGATGTTGATAATGTTATTAATGAAATCTTTGAAGAGGGCCCCATAGATGGCCTCGTAAATAATGCAGCAGGTAACTTTATATCTAGAACTGAAGATCTTTCACACAGAGGTTTTGATGCTATTGCCGGTATTGTATTCCATGGAACCTTCTACGTTACTCAAGCTGTGGGAAAAAAATGGTTAGAGCTGGGCCGTCCTGGAAGCATAATTTCTATTTTAGCTACTTGGGTATGGACTGGATCTGCATATACTGTCCCATCTGCTATGTCTAAAAGTGGAATAGATTCCATGACTAAATCTCTGGCAGTAGAATGGGGGAAAACGGGTATTAGAATAAATGCAATAGCACCTGGCCCTTTTCCTACGGAAGGAGCTTGGGCAAGGCTTTCTCCAAATCAGGATCCAAATGAAGCTGCATCCGACTCCAGTGGTGCTTATAGTCAAAACCCTATGGGAAGAGTGGGTCAGATGGAAGAGCTTGGGAACTTAGCAACATTTTTAATGTCAGACGGTTGCAATTATCTAAATGGCCAGACAATAGCAATTGATGGAGCTGAATACCTTACCGGCGGAACTTTTTATAGACAATTGGCTTCTTTAAAAGATGAAGATTGGGAAGCACTTAGAGAATCAATTAAATCAACTAATGAAAAGGATAAAGCTAAAAGGTCGGTCTAAAATTTTTTACAGATACAGGAGAAAAATATGAACACAGCAGTTATTTCAGAAATGAATCGAGTCCTACAACTCCAGAAGCAACATAATATAAAGGAAGGTGCACCAAGCATAGAGCTGAGACTGGACAGATTGGACAGATGCATATCGATGGTTGGACAATACAAAAAAGAAATTGTTGATTCTATGCAGGATGACTTTGGAAACAGAGATCAGGTTATGAGTTCTGTAACCGAGGTTGATTCGGTTATTGGACCAATGAATCATGCTAAGAAAAATATTAAAAAGTGGATGAAATCAGAAAAACGTACAGCTTCTCTAGGCATCCCTGGCTCTGGACTGATTTTAAAACTTACAGGAGCTAAAGCTTATATATCTTATCAACCAAAAGGTGTTGTGGGAGTGATTAGCCCGTGGAATTTTCCCGTAAACCTTGCCCTTTCTCCTTTAGCAGGAATACTTGCGGCGGGTAATAGGGTTATGATTAAACCATCTGAATTGTCTCCATCGTCTTCAGAGTTAATGAAAAAAATGATCAATGAACATTTTGATGAGACTGAGATTTCAGTATTTACTGGTGACCCAGAAGTCGGTGCTTCTTTCAGTGCCTTGGCTTTTGATCACATGTTGTTCACAGGAGGTACTGAAATAGCCAAACATGTAATGAGAGCAGCAGCTAATAATTTAGTTCCTTTAACGTTAGAGCTCGGCGGAAAATCTCCAGTAGTAATTGGAAAAACTCCTAATATAAAAGAGGCTGCACAAAGAGTGATGCAAGGAAAAACTATGAATGCAGGACAGATATGTTTAGCACCAGATTATGCTTTAGTTCCAGAAGAAAAATTAAGTGAATTTGTAGATGCTGCAGTCTCAGTAACTTCAGAAATGTATCCAGAGATGAAAGATAATACGGACTACACTTCTATAATTAACCAGAAACATTACGATAGAATTCAAGGTTATATAACTGATGCAAAAGATAAAGGAGCTGAAATAGTAGAGATCAATCCAAACAAAGAAGATTTTTCACAGCAACCCCATCATAAAATTCCTCCAACAATCATCTTAAACCCTACGGAAGATATGAAGATAATGCAGGAAGAAATTTTTGGTCCTGTATTGCCCATTAAAACTTACTCAGATACTTCTGAAGCTGTGGATTATATAAATTCTAAAGACAGACCGCTTGGCCTGTATTATTTTGGAGATGATAAAGCAGAGCAAAATCTAGTGTTAGATAACACAACCTCCGGTGGCGTAACCATTAATGATGTTATTTCACATATACAAATGGAAGATCTTCCGTTTGGTGGAGTGGGCCCTAGTGGAATGGGTTCTTATCATGGTCATGATGGTTTTAAAGAATTTAGTCATGCCAAATCTACTTATAAACAGTCTAAGTTAAATCTTATGAAGCTAGCTGGACTAGTTCCTCCTTACAAAAAGAAGGAAGAAAAGCCGTCTGCTTAAATCTATTTAAGGCTTTATAAATTAATAACTAAGAATTCTAGTGAATAACGTTAGTCTGTTCATAGCTCTCAGATATTTTAAGAGCAAGAGAAAAGGGTTTGTATCAATTATTTCTGGAATTGCTTTTGCAGGGATTGCTCTTGCTGTAGCAGTTCTTATTGTAGTAACCTCTGTCATGAACGGTTTTGAAAAAGAACTTCAAAATAGAATTCTACAAGCAATACCGCATGCATCTATTGTAGGAAATATTAAAAACAATAATGTAAAGAATATTATTGATGCCATTGCTAATAATAGTAATGTTGAAGGAGCCGCTCCTTATATCGAGACTCAAGGACTATTGACTACCGGTTCATCTCTTAAAGGTGTTTATATTTATGGAGTTGATCCTCATTATGAGAGTACGGTTTCTATTGTAAATAGGCATATAATTTCAGGAACTTGGGATTCCTTAAATGGGGAGTCATACAATGTTTTGATAGGAGATATTCTGGCCAATCAATTAGGTCTCGTGGTTGGAGATAAGGTCAATATGCTTGTTCCCGATACCAATTTAGGTCTGGCTGGAATTCTTCCCAGAACAAGACAGTTCGTTGTTTCGGGAATATTTAGTGTTGGCGCACCTGAAATAGATCAAGCACACGTTTATCTTAATTTAACTAATGCTTCAAAACTGTTGAGGCTTGACGATTCAGTTCATGGAATTAGAATTCGCTATTCTGATCTTTTTTCAGCCCCAACAGAGGTTTTTAAGGATGCAAGGGTAATAAATGAACTCTTCTCTTTAAATCTTTACCCGACAAGCTGGACACAATCTTATGGCACATTATTTAAAGCTATTAAGAATGAAAAATTTCTTATCTCTCTTCTTTTATCTTTTATTGTCTTAGTTGCTGTTTTTAACGTCGTTGCTATGTTGGTAATGGTGGTTAATGAGAAGAAAGGTCAAATTGCTGTACTTACTACTCTTGGCGCTTCTAAGAATTTTATTCTGAGCATCTTTCTGTATTTTGGAACTCTAATTGGCGCAACAGGAACGTTTGTTGGAGTCTTAAGTGGATTATTAATTTCTTATTACTTAGGTTCTATTATAAATTTCTTAGAGTTAATTTTAGGAGTTAAATTTTTAGAAGTTTATTTCATAGATTACTTTCCTATAGACATGAGATTTAACTGGATATTTTGTATTGGACTGCTCACTATGCTTTTAACTTCTCTATGCAGTCTTTATCCTGCAAAAATAGCTTCCAATATAGAACCTGCCGAGGTGCTTAAATATGAATAATAATTTATTTTCATGCACAAGATTAAATAAAACTTTTAACCAAGGTTTGAATCATTCAGAAGTAATATCAGATTTAGATTTCTCAATGGACCAAGGTACAACATTGGCTTTATTAGGGCCTTCTGGTTGTGGAAAAACAACATTGCTCCATCTCTTAGCTGGACTAGACACACCAACAAGTGGAGAGATTAAATTTTTAAATAATAAGTTTAGTCTTTTAAACTCTAATGAAAGGGCTCAGATGAGGATCGAAAATATCGGTTTTGTGTATCAATTTCATCACTTACTTCCTGAGTTTTCGGCTCAAGAAAACATTGCACTTCCAATGATGATGAAGGGCTTCCAAAAAGAAGAAAGCATGCAACGAGCTTCTGATCTTCTGGTGGAGGTTAATCTGATCAATAAAAACTTGAATAAACCTGGAGAATTGTCTGGTGGAGAAAGACAAAGAGTTGCGATTGCAAGAGCAATGGCTAATAAGCCGTCTTGCTTGTTAATGGATGAGCCAACAGGCGATTTAGACCAAGCAAATGCTAAAATCATAACTGATCTTATTCTTAGTCTAGTTTCCGATCACGGTATAAGCTTGCTGGTCGCAACACATGACATGACTTTAGCTGATCGACTCGATAAAGTATTGAATCTAGCGTTAACCTAATGGCAAAGATAGAAACTAATTTAACAAGTTTTAAGCTTTATAAAAGACTTCTTTCTTATGTGCTTCCTTACATACCTCAGTTTGCATTAAGTATCTTAGGGTTTGCAATTTATTCTGGTTCTCAAGTAGCGGCTGCAGAATGGCTAAAGAGGGTTATAGATTATGTAAGCAATCCAGTAGATGATTTTAGGGCTTTATTACCAATTGCATTAATTCTTATAGCTGTTGTAAGAGGCTTTGGTTTCTTTGTAGGTAATTATCTCTTGGCATCAATTTCCAATAGATTAGTACACAACCTAAGGTCAGAGTTATTTTCTAAGCTGACTGTTCTTCCCAGCTCATTTTTTGATAATCAAAGTTCTGGACATTTAATTTCAAGAATTACTTTCAATGTTATGCAAGTAACAGGAGCTGCAACCAATGCTTTAAAAATCTTTATTAGGGAAGGTTTACTCGTTGTTGGCCTTATAACCTATCTAATGTTCTTAAACTGGCAACTAGCTTCAGTACTTTTTATAACAGCACCTTTTATAGCAGTAATAGTTGGTTATGCTGCAAGAAGACTTAGAAAAATAAGTGGCAAGATTCAAACTGCCATGGGAGATGTTACGCATGTAGCTTCCGAGACTATCAATGGATACAGAGAAGTAAAATCTTTTGGTGGAGAAGAATATGAAATTAATAGGTTTAACGAAGCTAGTAATAATAATAGAAGACAGAACTTAAAACTAGAAGCTACTAATTCAATTGCCTCTCCGTTGGTTCAGATATTTGTTTCTTCTGCATTGGCTTTAATAACATGGCTTGCTTTAGATGCTGCAGTGGTTTCCGAAATGACTCCAGGAACTTTTATTGCCTTCTTTAGTGCAGCAGGTATGCTTGCAAAACCAGTCAGACAGTTATCTGAAATAAACAGTCAGATACAAAAAGGTCTTGCTGCTGCGTCAGATATTTTTAACCAACTAGATGAAGATCCAGAAAGAAATGAAGGTACATTTGTAAGCGAGAGAGTTGAGGGGGCAATATCATTTAAAGATGTTTCATTTAGCTACACAACAAAATCTGATAAAAAGACTCAAGTCCTTAATGAAATAAATCTCGATATCAACTCTGGAGAGACAGTAGCATTTGTAGGAAAGTCTGGGGCGGGTAAGACCACTTTATTGAACCTTATTCCTAGGTTCTATGAAGGGTTTGAAGGGAAGATAACCGTTGACGATATTCCAATTTCAGAATTCGAAATCAGGAACTTAAGATCACAGATATCTTTGGTCAGTCAAAATATTACTCTTTTTAATGATTCTATTAGAAATAATATTGCATACGGTTCTTCTGATGAAGATTTAGATAAGATTCAAAGTGCAGCAATAGAGGCAAATGCTGATGAGTTTATAAGAGCAATGCCTGATGGGTATGACACCTTAGCTGGGGATGATGGTGTTCTTTTGTCTGGAGGGCAAAGACAGAGAATAGCTATTGCGAGGGCTATATTAAAAGACAGTCCTATTCTAATTCTTGATGAAGCTACATCTGCTTTAGACACTGAATCAGAGAAAGTAATTCAGGAGGCTATGTCTCATTTAACTCGCGGAAGAACTACTTTAATAATAGCGCACAGACTATCTACCATTGAGTCAGCAGATAAAATAGTAGTTCTTGATAATGGGGAGATTATAGAAACTGGTACTCACTCAGAGTTAATGGACAGAGGTGGTATTTATGCCGAACTCCATGACAATCAATTTATGGATGCACCTGAACCTGACAACGAACTGATGCAGGCTCCAGTGCCAACGTTAGAAAATTTACAAATAAGTAATCAAAATAGTTTTTTAGAAAATACTTGGTATAAAAGAAGTGCATGGTTGTTCCTGTTATGGCCTCTTTCACTTATTACCAAATTTATTTCTTCAAGAAGAAGATCTAAATTTCTTAAAGATGAAGGTTATTCATGGAAACCAGAAATACCAATAATAGTTATCGGTAATATTGTTGTTGGCGGAACTGGTAAAACCCCATTAGTTATTTGGTTGGCTAATAAACTTAGAGACCTTGGTTTTAAACCAGGCATAGTAAGCAGGGGCTATGGAGGAAGGGCTAAGAAATACCCTTTGCTTATTGAAGATACTACAACAGTAAAAGAATCTGGAGATGAAGCCCAGATAATTTTTAAAAATACCAATCTACCAGTTTCTGTTTCTCCTAATAGAGTCCAAGCAGCTAAATACTTAATAGAAGAAACTGATTGTGATGTTTTAATTAGCGACGATGGCATGCAGCACTATGCTTTAGGAAGAGATATTGAGATAGCAGTTTTTGATGGCCTAAAGGGAACTGGAAATGATTTGTGTTTACCAGCTGGTCCTTTACGAGAGTCCTTAGAAAGAACCTCAGAAGTTGATTTTATAATTAGCTCTACTAAAGAACTTAATCATCCATTAATAAACGAAGACTACGTAATGACTTACGAACCCATTAACTGGGTAAGGCTTTTAGATGGCGAATCAGTTGCTGCAAAAGACTGGCCATTAACTCGTTCAATTAATGCAGTAGCTGGTATAGGGAATCCTCTTAAATTTTACAATCTCTTACGAGATCTTGGCCTTGATCCTATAGAGCATTCTTTTCCAGATCACTACCAATTCAATGAAGAAGATTTAACGTTTAATGATAATCTGCCGATAATCATGACTGAAAAAGATGCCGTGCGTTGCAAGGATATGGCTATAAAAAATATCTGGTACTTAAGAGTAGAAGCTAAGATTTCAGAAGAATTAGCCACAAAAATAGTTGATAAAATAAGGAGTAAAGATGACTGATTTAGATAAAAAATTATTGGATATATTGGTTTGCCCTATTTCTAGAAAACCATTAAAACAAATAGAGAATGAATTAATTTGTGAAGAAAGCGGGCTTGCATATCCAATAAAGGATGGAATTCCTGTGATGTTGCCTGAAGAGGCCAGAAAGCTGACTGACTAGATGTCTTTTACAGTTTTAATACCTTCCCGCTACGACTCTACAAGATTGCCTGGCAAGCCATTGGCTGATTTAAATGGGAAATCTCTAATTCAGAGAGTTTATGAGGCCGCAAAATTAAGTGAAGCATCAAGTATTTTTGTGGCTACCGACTCTAAGAAAATAGAAGAGGAATGTGACAGTTTTGGTGGAAGATCAATCCTCACAAAGAACTCTCATCAAACTGGTTCAGACAGGCTTTCTGAGGCAGCAACACTATTGGCACTAGATGATGATCAAATAATAATTAACCTTCAAGGAGATGAGCCTTTCATAGATCATAGAGATATTAATGCATTGGCAGAGATGGCATTAAAAACTAATGCAGATATGATTACCTTGTATGCGGATTTGGAAGCAAAAGATAAATATGATAAAAATGTTGTAAAGATTTCAATACAAAATATTGATGAAGCAATATCATTTTCTAGAAAATTTAATGGCTCCTTGAGCGCTGGTGTATCTACTTTTCGACATTTAGGTATTTATGCTTATAAAGTATCTTTTTTAAGAGAGTTTATAAAATTGAACCAAAGCAGAAATGAACTTTTAGAGAATCTAGAACAACTAAGAGTTCTAGATAATCAAGGAAGTATTAAAGCAATAAAATCTTTAGGATTAATCCACCTTGGAATCGATACCCAGGAAGATTTAAATGAAGCTAGAAAAATATTAAGTTAATGATTGATATAAAGAAGAATTTCTCATTAAAAAATTACAATTCTTTACAAATTGATTGCATCTCTGAATTATTCATAGAAGTTAAAACCCCAGAAGAAGCTTTAAGTGCAGTAAAGCATGCTAAAGATAATAATCTTAACTTTATAGTAGTAGGCGGGGGGACAAATATTGTTTTTTCTAAACAAAATTTTAAAGGCTTGGTTATAAAAAATTCAATAAAAGGAAAAAAAATTATTGCAGATATAGTAATTTTGTCTTCAGGAGAGTCTTGGCATGACTGCGTTTTATGGACTCTAAAAAATAATTTATACGGTCTAGAGAACCTTTCACTTATACCAGGCACTGTGGGAGCTGCTCCAGTTCAGAATATAGGAGCTTATGGTAAAGATATCTCAGAATTTATAGAGTATGTAAAAGTAATAAATCTTAAAACACTAGAAGTTGAATTGCTTTCTAATTCTCAATGCGAATTTAAGTACAGATCTAGCCTCTTCAAACAAGAAGTAAATTATATGATTGTAGAAGTAGCTCTAAAGTTATCTTACGACAAGTCTGTGCATACGCATTATAAATCTCTCTCTGATTACATGATTAAAAAAGGTATGGATATTTTAAATTCTACACCTGAAGAAGTTTCAAGTTGCGTATGTGAAATCAGAAAAAATATATTACCTGATCCTCGGATTATTCCAAACGTAGGCAGTTTTTTTAAAAATGTAACTTTAGACGACAAAGCTTTTAAAGAACTTCAAAATATATTACCGACCCCCTTTAATTTGGATGAAAATAATAACTTTAAAGTTTCTTCGGCCTTTTTAATAGATAGCGCGGGCTGGAAGGGAAGGATAAAAGGTGAAGTTTCAGTCTCTTCCAAACATTCATTAGTTATAAATACTTCGGGGATAGCTACAGGCAATGAAGTTATTGTCTTTGCTAATGCAATTATTGAAGATATCAAGAGCAAATTTAATGTGGTGTTAGAAATTGAACCTTCAGTAATTTAATATGGAATTTTTTACAGTAGCCTTGTTGCATTTTTTTGCTGTATCAAGTCCTGGTCCAGATTTTATTTTAGTAACGAGACAGGCTATTAAATTGGGCAGGAAAGCTGCTATTTATACCAGCTTAGGAATCGGAATAGGCATATTGATACACTCTTTAGCGGCCATTACGGGTCTTACTTTGCTTATATCTTCTAATCCCTACCTCTTTCTTTGTATGAAATTAGCTGCTTCTTTGTATTTATTTTATCTTGGCTTAATGTCTATTATCCAGACTTCAGAAACAGGAAATGACATTGCAACCAGAGATTCAAGCGAACTTAATTCATTTTTAATAGGATTTATTACCAATGTATTAAATCCAAAAGCAATTATATTTTTCGTCACTTTATTTTCTATTGTATTAAACAATTCAACTTCTGCTGCTCTTTTAACTTTTTATGGTTTGTATATGTCAGCAGCTACTTTTTTATGGTTTTTATTGATATCGTATGTATTTACAAATAAAAATTTAATAGAAAAATATTTCTATGTACTACCAGCCTTTGAAAAAATAATAGGGATTCTTCTAATCATCATTGCTTCCCAAATATTTATTTACGAATTACCAAACTTGTATGATTAAAAAGACTACACCTTCCTCTATATTTGAAACTGTCTCAAAGTTAGATCCAGAGTCATTCCCTCCAGTGCATTTATGGGACCCTCCTATTTGTGAGAATGTAGATATGAAAATTGATCGAGAAGGGCGTTGGTATTTTATGGACTCTCCAATTGGCAGAGAGAGAATGGTTAAGCTGTTTAGTAGAGTCTTGAGACTTGATGAGGATGAGAATTACTATTTAGTTACGCCAATAGAAAAAATTCTCTTAAAAGTTGAAGATAAACCTTTTTTAATAATTGATTACAGAATTGAAGATCCTGGCAAAAATCAAAAAATATTCTTTACCACAAACACTCATGAAGAATTTGTTGTCGGGGAAGAGCATCCGTTAAGGGTATTTGTTAATAAATCGTCAGAAGAGCCATCGCCATACGTTTTAGTTAGGTCAAATTTAGAAGGGCTTTTATCAAGAAATGTATTTTATAAATTAATAGATATAGCATCGGAATACCAATCAAACTTAGGTCTTTGGAGTGATGGTAAGTTCTTTAAATTAGAATAGAGCAGGCAAAAAAAAACAGAGGCAAGCTCTGTTTAAGTTCGAGATTCGAAAGTGTTTAAACTGAGATCTTGTTTAACTCCTCAATTGATTTCTCTTTCAATTTTGGTGGTCTAATAAGCTTTTTTTAGTACTAGTTGTCTTATTAGTGCTTTCTACTTTCGGTCTCTAATCTTGTTAACTCTCTTCATCATCGTCTCGAGTTGTTCTTTAGTCGGTTATCAAGATAAGATTCATATTACTCTTGTTTGATTAATATGCAAGCATTAATTTTAAATAAATTTATAAGTTAAAAATTTTATTTAAAGTATTGATTATATTACATATTTGGGTAGTTAGGACCACCGGAGCCCTCAGGAGTTACCCAATTTATATTTTGAGAAGGATCTTTAATATCACAAGTTTTACAGTGAACACAATTTTGTGAGTTAATTTGAAATAATTTTTCGCCTTCTTTCTCTACTATTTCATAAACTCCTGCCGGACAATATCTTTGGGCAGGCTCATCATACAAAGGTAGATTGGTCTGCAAGGGAATGTTTGGGTCTTTAAGAACTAAGTGACAAGGTTGGTCTTCCGCATGATTGGTGTTCGATAGGAATACTGAAGAAAGTTTATCAAACGATATTTTTCCATCAGGTTTTCTATATTCAATTGTAGGCATGTCTGCAGCTAGTTTTAGGCATTCATGGTCAGGAGTCTTGTGGTGAAGTGTAAAAGGGAGTTTGCCTCTAAAGATCAATTGATCCATGCCTGCCAACATAACACCTAATATAGTACCGAAAGAATGGATAAATGGCAGAAAGTTTCTTGCCTTGTGAAGTTCTTTTTCAACCCATGAATTAACAAAATTATCTTCATACTTTTCTAAATTATTATCTGCTTCTTCTTTATAAAATTCAGAGAATATAGTTTCGGCAGCAATCATTCCAGATTTCATTGCGGTATGTGTCCCTTTGATCCTAGGAAAATTTAAAGTTCCAGCATTATCTCCTACAATAAGACCACCAGGAAAATTCATTTTAGGTCTTGACTGATGACCTCCTTTAATTAGCGCTCGAGCACCATAAGCTACTCGCTTGCCACCTTTAAGGAAGCTCTCTATTGAGTGTTGGTGTTTCCAATCTTGGAATTCTTCAAAAGGGCTTGTATGAGGATTATCGTAATCTAGGGGTACTATATAGCCAACGAAAGCTTGATTATTTTCCCCGTGATAAAAATACGAACCAGAAAGAGTACTACCTTTAGCCGGCCATCCCATTGTATGAACAACCAAACCCTCTTTGTGCAGCACCGGATCAATATCCCAAACTTCTTTAAAACCAATACCATAATGTTGTGGATCAGAATCTTTATCCAATTCAAATTTTGAAATAATTTCTTTTCCTAAGTGGCCTCTACATCCTTCTGATAGAACGGTATATTTTGCTTTTAAATCTATACCCGGTTCAAAAGAAGGTTTTTTTTCACCTTCAGAATCTATTCCCATATCTCCTGTAGATATGCCTACAACCACGTCATCTTCATATATTAAATGAGAGGCTGTAAAACCTGGAAAGATATCAACCTCTAATCCTTCCGCCTGTTCAGCTAACCATCTGCAAAAGTTTGCCAGACTCATTATGTAGTTGCCATGATTTTTAAATGAAGGTGCAAACATAACAGGAACTGGAATAGTTAGTTTCTCATTGATTAAATACCTAACGGAGTCACTTGTTACTGGTGTGTTGAGGGGGGCTCCTTTTTCTTTCCAATCTGGAATTAGTTCTTCTAAAGCCCGCGGATCAAAAACATTACCAGATAATATATGTGCACCGACTTCTGAACCTTTTTCAACAACACACACAGAAAGCTCTTTGCCTTCTTCGTTGGCAAGTTGCTTCAACTTAATGGCAGTGGATAGCCCAGACGGACCTGCTCCTACGACAATAACGTCATACTCCATTGATTCTCTTTCTATTTCTATTTCTTCCATATTTATTTTATATTTGTAAGAAAACGGTAGCGGTTATAGAATACGTTTTTTTCAATAACTATATTATAAAGGAAATCATTATGAAGGTCTTAGTTCCTATAAAAAGAGTTGTGGATTACAACATAAAGGTTAGAGCTAAATCAGATGAATCTGGCCCTGATCTCAATAATGCAAAAATGGCAATCAACCCATTTTGTGAGATAGCAATAGAAGAAGCGGTCAGGCTCAAAGAAGCAGGGACGGTTGAAGAAGTAATAGCAGTGTCAGTTGGCACTTCAGCTTCCAAAGAACAATTAAGAACTTGCTTGGCACTAGGTGCTGACCGAGCTATTTTAGTAGAAACTGAAATTGAAGCAGAACCGCTGGGAGTAGCTAAGGCTCTAAAAGCAATAGTTGAAAAAGAACAGCCTGGGCTAATAATTCTCGGTAAGCAAGCTATCGATGGTGACGCTAACCAGACTGGTCAAATGCTTGGGGCACTATTAAATTACCCTCAAGGAACTTTTGCTTCTGAAGTAAATTTCACAGATGGCTCAGTAGAGGTCACAAGAGAAATTGATGGGGGGCTTCAAACCGTCTCTCTTAAACTTCCTGCGATCGTTACCACTGATCTAAGATTGAACGAACCAAGATATGCTTCTTTGCCAAACATAATGAAAGCAAAGAAGAAACCAATGGATACGTTTACTGCAGAAGAACTTAATGTTGATTTAGTTCCAAGACTTAAAACTCTCAAAGTAAGCCCACCACCGGAAAGAGCAGCAGGTATTATTGTGAAAAGTATCGAAGAGCTTGTAGATAAATTAAAAAATGAAGCGAAGGTGATCTCATGAGTATTTTAGTTATAGCAGAACATGACAATAAAGAATTAAAGGTTTCAACACTGAATACAGTTGCGGCAGCTAAAGTAATAGGTGGTGAAGTAAATATTTTGGTGGCCGGTTCAGATTGTAAAGCAGTAGCGGAAGCAGCAGCTTCTATTCCTGGAGTTCAGAAGATTCTTTTAGCTGATAAGCCTTCATATGCAAATTCTCTTGCAGAGAATCTCGGATCTCTAGTAGCTAGCTTAGGTAGTGATTATAGTCACATCCTCTCTCCAGCAACCGCTAATGGAAAAAACTTTATGCCAAGAGTGGCTGCATCTTTGGATGTTGCTCAAATATCTGACATAAGTGCCGTAATATCCGAAGACACATTTGAAAGACCCATTTATGCAGGTAATTGCATAGCTACTGTACAAAGCTCTGATTCTATCAAAGTTATAACTGTTCGAATTACAGGTTTTGATGCTTGTGAAGCAGTTGGTGGCTCTGCAGCTATAGAAGAATTGGATGCGGATAATGATATGCAGATCTCAAGTTTTGTAAAAGAGGAAATAGCAGTTTCTGACAGACCAGAACTCACAGCAGCAGATGTAGTTATATCTGGCGGAAGAGGTATGCAAAACGGAGATAATTTCAGCCTACTTAATGGTATTGCTGATAAGTTAGGTGCAGCCATTGGAGCATCTAGAGCTGCTGTAGATTCAGGATTTGTTCCTAATGATATGCAAGTAGGGCAAACGGGAAAAATAGTTGCTCCAGATTTATACATTGCTGTAGGTATTTCAGGAGCTATTCAACATTTAGCTGGAATGAAGGACAGTAAAGTAATAGTTGCGATCAATAAAGATGAAGAAGCACCAATTTTCCAAGTTGCAGATTATGGATTGGTTGCGGATTTATTTGAAGCGCTTCCTGAATTAGAAGCAGCCTTGTAAGGGAGTTTACAACCCAGCCTAAACCTGGTCGGGTTGTCTCTTTTCTAAAACAAAACCAGTTTCCATATGGTTTGTGTAAGGAAATTGGTCAAATAAAGCTGCAGATTTTATTTTATGAGTTTTATTTAGCTGTTTAAGGTCCCTTAGAACAGATTGGAAGCCACAAGAAATATAGATAATCTGCTCAAAAGAAGACACTTCAGTCAAGGTTCCATTGTCAAGCCCGCTTCTTGGTGGGTCTAGAAATATTGTAGAAAAATTAAATTTATTGAGATCTATTTCTTTCAGCCTTCTAAATTCTCTTACTTGATTCAGTGCATCTAATGTTTCACTGCCAGAAAGTCTTGCATAAAAAACATTATTTACTTTATTCAAGGCTAAATTTTCTTTTAAACCAGCAATACTAGGTCTGCTATTTTCTGTAGCCAGAACAGAGCCATACAATTTAGAAAAAAGTATGGTGAATGTACCAAGGCCGCAGTGCAGTTCTAAGATGTCATCTTTTGAATGAGAATTTTCTTCAACCCAGGCCAGCATATCATCGCAAATACCAGGATTAGTTTGGCTAAAGCACTGTTCAAATAATTGAAGAGGGTAATTATTCTTTTTACTTTTATAGTTTTCAGTAACGAAATTTTTCCCTTTTATTAAAAGTTGTTGACGACTTCTACCTATTAACGAACAATCCAGTTGATAAGCAATTTCTTCTGCTTTTTCTTCCCATTTTGAATCCAACTCTCTGTGATAAATTAAAGTTACCATGGCTTCATTATTTCGAGAAACTTGGAATTCAATTTGAAATATCTTTTTAGAAAATTCTTTATTTGCTTCTAGTACAACTAAAATTTCTTTCATGAGATTGTTTATTCTCTTGTGACAAATAGACATTTTTTCTATCTCTATTGATTTCCCATCTTCCGTCATCGAAAAACCTAAGTGTCCATCAAAGTCTTTAATTCCAAATTCAATTCTCGTTCTAAAGTTTAAAGGTTTTGATTGAAAGTAGTTCTTATTCGAACAAAAAGGATCAATAGATTTATTAAATAGATCCTTTTTTTTAAGAAATTGCTTTTGATATTCTTTAGTCAAGGTTTGGTCTAAGATGCTTTTTGGTAACTTCCAGTGACTGCTCTCTTGATTCAGCAATATTTTTGACCTGATCTAAACCTATTTTACCAACTCCAAAATACTGACTTTCCTTGTTAGCAAAATACCAGCCACTAACGGATGCAGCCGGTTGCATTGCAAAGCTCTCAGTTAAAGAGATTCCAGTTTCTTCAGTTGCATCTAGGAGTGTAAATAATTTCTCTTTTTCAGAGTGATCAGGGCAGGCTGGATAACCAGGAGCAGGTCGTATTCCAAAGTATTTTTCTTTAATTAACTCTTCATTTGTAAGCTCTTCATCATCAGCGTAACCCCAATGTTTTTTTCTAACTTGTTCGTGCATATATTCGGCTAAAGCTTCTGCTAATCTATCTGCGAGTGCTTTTAACATTATAGAAGAGTAATCATCATGATTGTCTTCATATTCCTTGCATTTCTTATCTACACCAAGTCCTGTGGTGACTGCAAAGCCTCCAATGTAATCTTCAATATCTAATTCTTCAGGAGCTATAAAATCTGAGAGACACCTGTTGGGTCGAGTACCCTGCGGTCTCTGTTGTCTTAAATGATTAAGTTTACAGATTACAGAGTTAAGGTTTTTATCTTTGATAATTATTTCGTTATCGTTTACTTGATTAGCGGGCCAAAAACCGATGACTGCTGCTGTTTTAATAATCTCAGAACTTTCCAGTTCGTCTAACATTTCTATTGCGTCCCCAAATAATTGTGTGGCTGCTTCTCCAACTACCTCGTCTTTCAATATTTTTGGATACTGGCCGGCCAGGTCCCAAGATCTGAAGAAGACTGTCCAATCAATGTATTCTCTTAGACTTTTAATAGGTATATCTTTAAATGTTCTAGAACCCAAAAAGGACGGTTTGGCAGGTTTAAAATTCGACCAGTTGATTTGCATTTTATTATTGTTTGCATCGGCGAGTTTCATCAATGGTTTTGAGTCAGCATTCTTTAATCTATCTCTCACAGAAACGTAATCGTCCTTTATGCTTTTTAAAAAATCATCTTTTTTATCAGGAGTTATAAGGTTTTGTAAAACTCCAACGCTTCTTGAAGCATCAATAACATGAATAACTCCTGATTCGTATTTTGGTTCTATTTTAAGAGCTGTATGAGCTTTTGAAGTTGTAGCACCGCCTATCAATATGGGTATTTTTAGACCTTTTCTTGTCATTTCCTCTGCAACAGTAATCATTTCATCTAATGAGGGTGTAATTAGACCACTAAGACCTACGAAGTCTGCATCTACTTTAATTGCAGTTTCAATAATTTTTTCAGTAGGAACCATCACCCCAAGATCTATAACTTCAAAGTTATTGCATTGCAGTATAACGCCTACTATATTCTTTCCAATATCGTGCACATCACCCTTAACTGTAGCCATTACAATTTTTCCATTAGTTTTGGCTTTCTCAGTTTTACTCTCCTCAATGAATGGGACTAGATAGGCTACTGCTTCTTTCATGACTCTGGCACTCTTAACTACCTGAGGAAGAAACATTTTTCCTTCTCCAAAGAGATCACCCACAATATTCATACCATCCATGAGAGGGCCTTCTATGACCATAACGGGTATAGGCAGTGAAAGCCTAGCTTCCTCCGCATCTGCAACGATAAATTTATTTATACCGTTGACTAGAGCATGCGAAATTCTTTCTTCAACGGGTAGTTCTCTCCAGGCCAGTTTTTCTTCTTGTTTTTCGCCATCTCCTGAAGTGAATTTAGTCGCAGCATCAACCAGTTCCTCTGTAGCCCCATCATGTTTGTTTAAAATAACATTCTCAACAAGTTTCTTTAATTTAGGATCTATTTTCTCATAAACTGCTAATTGGCCAGCATTTACAATACCCATTGAAAGGCCACTTTTGATTGCATGAAATAGAAAAACTGAATGCATGGCCTCTCTTACAAGGTCATTCCCTCTGAATGAAAAAGAAACATTACTGATGCCTCCAGATATCTTAACGCTGGGAAAATTAGTTGTGATGTACTTACAGGCGTTTATAAAATCAACAGCATAATTATTGTGTTCTTCAAGTCCTGTCGCAACAGCAAAAACATTGGGATCAAAAATTATATCTTCAGGTGGAAAATTAACTTTTTCAGTTAGAACTTCATAACATCTTTTTGATATATCACATCTTTTCTGGAAGGTATCTGCTTGCCCATTTTCGTCAAAAAGCATCACTACTATAGAAGCACCATACTGTTTACAAAGATTAGCTCTTTCAATGAATTCACTTTCTCCCTCTTTAAGACTGATGGAATTAACAACACATTTTCCTTGAAGTACTTTAAGACCAGCTTCAATTACTTCCCATTTAGAAGAATCTATCATTATCGGAACCCTGCAAATATTTGGTTCTGTGGCTAAAAGTTTTAGAAATTGATCCATTTCTTCTTTGGATTCCAGCATTCCTTCATCCATGTTTACATCTATGATCTGAGCTCCACTTTCTACTTGTTCTCTAGCAACTTCTAAAGCTTCTTCGTAATTTTTCTCTTTGATCAGTCTTGCGAATTTTCTAGAGCCAGTTACATTAGTTCTTTCACCTACATTCACAAACAATGAATCTTTTTTAATTGCAAGATTCTCTAATCCGCTAAGTAACGAAGCCTCGAGTTTATGTGGAAGTTTACGCGGACTTGAGCTTTTTAATTTTGTTGCAATAGCTTTGATATGATCGGGAGTTGTTCCACAACAGCCACCTATAATATTTAAATGACCATCGTCTATAAATTCAGAAATTAAATTTGCCATGTATCCTGGAGACTCATCATAATCGCCCATTTCATTTGGAAGACCTGCATTTGGATGCAAGCTAACGGCTGTATCTGCAATCTTACTTATCGTATGCAGATGAGGTCTGAGCTGTTCTGCACCCAGGGCACAATTAAATCCAATGGAATTAGGGTTGCCGTGCTTAACAGAAGACCAGAAAGCTTCAACAGTTTGTCCTGATAAAGTTCTACCTGAAGCATCAGTAATTGTTCCAGATATCATAAGAGGCAAATCAAAGGATAATTCTGAACATTTTTCCAGATAAGCAAATATGGCAGCTTTTGCATTTAATGTATCAAAAACTGTTTCTATAAGAATAATATCGGCGCCCCCATCTAACAAACCATTAATAGCCTCTTGATAATTTAGAACTAACTCATCAAAAGTAACATTTCTAATAGAAGGATCTGATACATCAGGAGATAAAGAAGCCGTCCTATTTGTAGGACCCAAAACCCCAGCTACTAATGCAGATGGCTTGGTTTCTATTACAGCCTGCTTTGCTAGTTTGGCACCCTCAAAATTTAGTTCATAGGTAATTTCTTCCAGAGAATAGTCACTTTGAGAGATGGCATTGGAATTGAAGGTATTGGTTTCTATAATGTCACTACCAGCATTTAAAAAATCACAATGTATCTGCTTTATAAGATCAGGTTTTGTTATGGTTAAAAGATCATTATTGCCTTTAAGTTCAGACACATGATTGATGAATCTCTCTCCTCTGAAATCTAATTCTTCCAACTTATGAGTTTGAATCATTGTCCCCATGGCACCATCAAGGAGGAGGATTCTTTCTTTAAGTAATTCTGAGAAATCAGATTTTGAAAGCATTGTTTGTATTAGGTAATAGTGTTTTGTAGATATCCTATTTTAAAGGTTTTTTTAAAGTAAATATAACTAACTTTGTAATTGGTATAAAATAATTTGATGGAACACATAACGATTAGCGATTCTGCAGAAAACTATCTACTTGAATTATTAAATAAACAGGATCAAGGGACCATTGGAATAAAGGTCTTTGTTAGTGAAGCGGGGACGCCTCATGCGGAAACTTGCATAGCTTATACTAAAGAAGAGGATGACCTATCAGGTTTCGAGATTAATAATAACTATAAATTTCCACTGTATTTAGAACAGAAATCTATTTCTTTTATCGAAGAAGCAAAAGTTGACTATTCTCCAGATAAATTTGGTGGAACCCTTACCATTAAAGCTCCTAATGCAAAGATACCTCAGGTATCGGACAACTCAAGTCTTGAAGAAAGGGTTAATTATATTTTGTATTCTGAAATCAATCCTGGACTTGCCGCGCATGGTGGCGAAGTATCCCTAATTGAAATAATGGAAAAAGAAACAGCGGTTCTTCAGTTTGGGGGAGGTTGCCAAGGTTGTGGCATGGTAGATTTAACTTTAAAGGACGGAGTTGAAAAGACTCTGTTGGAACAAGTTTCAGAATTAAAAAAAGTTATCGACGTAACAGATCACACTTATCGTGATAATGCTTACTACAAATAAATTAAATTATGTCTCAATTAAATGCTGATTCTTGTTACATTTTTACAGATACAGAAACTACAGGTCTTGATCTGAGTTTTTCTCAAATAATTCAAGTAGGCTCGATATTAACTGATGAAAATTTAACACAAGAAGAAACTCAAGATATCGGCTGCAATTTGTTACCCTGGATTGTTCCAAGTCCTGAAGCTTTTTTAGTTCATAAGAAAATTGACTGTCTAGAGGACAACCTGCAGTCCCATTATGAAATGATGATGCTTCTGAGGGAGACTTGGCTTCAGTGGCCGCAAGGAAGAAACCCAGTCTATATAACATACAACGGACACAGGTTTGATGAAGAATTGTTTAGGAGACAATTTTATTGGTGCCTACTTCCTTCCTATATTACTAATACTGCGGGTGCAACTCGTTTGGATATGATGGCTACTCTGCAATTAGTCGCTAATTTTTTCCCTGAAAGTCTTAATTTACCTCTTTTTGAAGAAGAAAAAATAAGCATGAAACTTACAGATTGGTCTGAAGCAAATAATATAAAAATTGATAACGCTCACGATGCTTTGGCGGATTGTTATTTGATGTTAGAACTTGCAAAACTGGTCCAATCAAAAGCAGCTCCTGTATGGAAGGCATCTATTCAGGGCTCTTCAAAGCCGGGCAATCTCAATCTTTTGCAATCTCAACCTTTTGCAATGATGGGAGAGGTCATCAGAAGAAAGAAGTTCACTTATCCGATAACTTTTTGTGGCCAAAATCGAAAGATGAATAACGAAGTTGCTGTTGCAGACCTTTATTTTGATCCAGATGAATTAAACGACCTTACGGATACCGAATTAATGGAACAGATAGGAAATAGTGGTTCTGCAATAAGAAAGGTAAAAATTAATAAAAGTATGCCCGTCATTTCGGCTGCGCAGATTCCAGATATAAATAAATACCTAGACATGCCTTTTGAACAGCTTGAAGAGAGAGCTAGAAAAATACAGAACAATTCTTCTCTCCAGAACAGAGTAAGTGACTTATTGTCTAATAATCAGTCTAGCTACCCACCACCAAAATTTGTTGAACAGTCTGTCTACTCAGGGTTTGCCTCCGATGCTGATCAATTATGGATGGAGAGGTTCCATTCGCTTTCTTGGAATGACAGACCCAAACTTTTAGATGGATTTGAAGATAAAAGATTTAAAGAACTTGCGGAGAGACTCATTTGTTCAAATTCTCCAGAATCAGCTTCCGAAGATTCTTTGAGCAGATATTCCAATTTTATGAACCAACGACTCTATGATAAAGGTCCTTGGCTAACCTTAGACAAGGCGCTCGAAAAAATAGAGAAACTTTTGATAGATGCAGAAGGTGAAAAAAAAGAAATCTTAGAGAGCCTTGAAAAAAACCTTAATGCTAAGGGTGGCTAGCTTTATTTTACCGGAGACACCCTTAGTAAAACTCCAAAATAAGGATGATCTATGTAATGAAATATCTCTTCTTTCATCTTTATAGATTCTTGCAGTTCGTACTTGTCATCAAAGAATCTGGAATCATTAATAATTTCTTCTTTAGAAATTAAATCAATCTCATTCCCCTGTATTCTCTCAGTTTTAGAGATTTTAAGATCCAATTTTGAGAATATAGTTCGAATCCAATAGTTATTGTTCTTGGGATTAATCTTTGCCGAAGGTTTAAGGGAGTCAATAATATTATTAAAGTTGTTGGTCACAATTGATGGATTGTTATTTCCAAGTTCATTCTCAATAGCGAACCTAAAATTTATTTTTGAATGTAAATATCTGTCTTTGTACAAAGATAACTCACCAAAAATTTTGTTATTTTTATTAATATTTTCTATATAAACTGGAAATGAATAATCGCTAGAATGTATTGGCTGTATCCATGTGCTTTCAAATAAGACTCTGTAACCTTTACTAAGATTAAGCTTCTTTAAGATAGTTTTAATTGAAGACCTTAAAGTAATCTTCTCAAAAAATGGATAAGTAGAAAAATCAAATTCATTTTCTACAAACAGACTATTTTTATCTAAATTCTTTATAGGCTCTTTCAAGAGATAAGTTTCTCTATTTATATTAGCAATAAAGCCTTTATTAATAAGTAATGTGGGTTCGGAGGACAGAAGTATAAGGTTTTCAGAAGGTGAGTACTCTTCTAGCTCCGGCCAAGTTTCTTCTCTATCCTTTTCTTCTGTGTAAAGATGTTTAATAACAATTAATTCAACCTTATAGGAAGTTACATTTTCTTTCTGAAGGAGAAGGGCAAAATCGGAAAGATTTTTTTCATCTAATATAAGCCATGGACTTATAAAAATTGAAAAGCTAAAAATTAACTTAAACATTCATTCTTGATCCAGTTGCCTGCATAACTGCAGTTATTGTTTTTACCCTTTCATTCATTTCTTTTGGATTGATTAAAGTAGTAGACAAATCAGAGCCATTGTAAAAAATATCTATTTTTTCTTTTTTAACATTAACTTTAGAAATATTATTTGCAAAAGCTTCTATCTTCAACTCATTTTGGATAAATAAACTTTTTAATTCCTCAGGAAAAAGTCCAAACCTATTGATCATTTCTATTTGAATGGCTTTAAGTTTTTCTTGGTTCTCTGCACTGGATATCCTGTTGTACATTAAAAGCCTTTGGTTTAAATCGGGTAAGTATTCTGAAGGTATGTAGGAAGAAAGCCCAAGATTAATCTCTGGTGCTCTTTCTAGTTCTTCAAAATTAAGAACTCCTTCTTTTATGAAATGAGTAGCTTTCTTTAAAAGCCTTGTATAAAGATCTAAACCTATTGAATCAAAGACACCACTCTGACTAGATCCTAAAATTTCTCCAGCTCCTCTTATTTCTAGATCTTTTAAGGCCAACAAGAAACCTGCAGCAAGAGAATCTGTATCTATTAAAGCTTGTAATCTTGATTGGGCTTTTTTCCGATTAATAATATTCTTCGATTTTAGAAAATAAGAGTAAGCCTGCTTTTCTCCTCTACCCACTCTTCCTCTTAATTGGTGCAGTTGGGCTAGCCCGAGTTTATCAGCTTCTTCTACAATCAGAGTATTTGCATTTGCTACATCAATACCACTTTCAATAATAGTTGAACACAGCAGCACATCTATATTGCCTTGATTGAAATTGAGCATCGTTTCTTCTATTTCATTCGGTTTCAGTTTTCCATGAACAATATCTATATTTAAATTAGGAAATGATTCTTTTATCCTTAATTTTCTGTCTTCAATTAATCTAAGATCATTGCAGAGATAATAAGTCTGACCTGCTCTCATGACTTCTCTCTGAATAGCTTCATTTATCAAGTTCTTGTTATAACTATAAAGAAATGTTCTTACAGGTAGGCGATCAGTAGGTGGCGTCGCTATTATTGAAAAATCTTTTAGTTCTGCAAGAGCAAAATTTAACGACCGAGGTATTGGAGTTGCTGAAAGACTAAGTATCTCTACATCTTGTTTGATAGATTTTATTTTTTCTTTTTGCCTAACACCAAATCTATGTTCTTCATCGATAATCAGAAGACCAAGGTCTTTAAATTCTATTGTTCCCTGAATAACAGCATGAGTTCCTATGACTATATCTACTAATCCTGATTCTAAATCATTAAATATTTTAATTTTTTCTTTGGGTTTAACATTTCTTGTCACCAATGCAATGTTTATAGAAGTTTCTGAAAATCGATCTACAAAACTTTTATAATGTTGTGTTGCAAGGAGTGTAGTAGGAACAAGAATACAAGTTTGTTTTGAATTATAGCTAGCTATAAAGGCCGCCCTCATAGCCACTTCTGTTTTACCAAAACCCACTTCTCCGCAAACAAGTCTGTCCATGGTTTTATAAGAAGATAGATCTTCTATAACTTCATTAATAGTCCTTTCTTGATCAAAAGTTTCTTGATAAGGAAATTTAGAAGAGAATTCTTTAAATTCATTTTCAGGTACATTATATTTAAAACCTTTTTTTGAAGCTCTTTTGGCTTGAATTTCAAGTAGTTCAGCAGCAGTATCAAAAGTTTGCTGTAAGGCTTTTTCTTTCCTTTTTGACCATTTTGCAGACCCTAAGCTATCTAATCCCCGGTCTTCTGGACCGAAGTATTTAGATACTAGATTCATATTTTCTATGGGAACAAATACTTTACTTTTTTCTGAGTATTCAATTTCTAAACATTCTGTCTTACCAACAAAGCTATCCAGTTCAATTAGTCCTAAAAACTTACCTATCCCATGAGAAAGGTGAACTACAAGATCACCCTTTTCTGGAAGTGTATGCAGCGATTGAACAACATTTTCATCTAGAGGTTCACCTTCATGGCTGCTCTCAACTTGTATTTCTTTAATTTCTGCTTCAAATATTTCAATAGAACCAGTGCAATTTTTTTTAATTTCATCTAGATCAATATAGAGATCCTTTGGAGGTAGAAGAGGTCTTTGCAAGTCATGCCTGTATTCCTCGTATCTAATTTCAATCAGATCTTTAAATTCGCTTGCCTCAACCACTGCCTGTTGTTCAATATAAAGATTTTCTATTCCTTTTAAATACGGAAGCAAGGTAGCTTTATTTTCATAAAACAAAGGAAGATACATTTCTATACCTTCAACTCTTTGCTTATCCATTACTTTTTTAAAACTTTCTGAATCACCCTCAAAAGTATCAAAATTCTTCCTCCAATTTCTTTTAAAAATTAAAGTACCATTATCATCTCTTGGATATTCATAGGCTGGTAAACCTTGGACGCGTTCTATCTTATCAATAGTTAGTTGTGTCGAAGGATCAAAATACCTAAGAGATTCAATGGTTTCATCGAAGACTTCTATTCTTATGGGATTTTTATTACTTGTAAGGAATAAATCTACCACATTACCCCTTAATGAATATTCTCCAGCTTCGGTAACAATTTCTGATCTTCTGTAGCCGTTATTTTCTAGAAATTTTACTACTTCATTTCTTATAAAACTGTCCCCTACGCTTAAATTATTTATAGGAGCAACATGTGATGGATTTGGACAGGGGCCTAATGCTGTTTGAATAGAGCAGACTAAGGTTTTATTTGATCTCTCTAATAATCTAGACAGTGCATTAATTCTTTCTGCTCGTACTCTTGATGGCGCTGAAAAGAAGTCATAAGGCAGTAGTTCATTAGAAGCAAGATATATAACTTTTTCTTCAGAGAAAGCTTCTACCAATGCAGTATAAATACTGTTTACATTATTTGTACTTGTAAGGAAGATATTATTAGCATTAGAGTCGTAACTCAGAGCTTGAAGAGTATCAAGAAAGTTGTCTTTCAAGTCATCATTTGAAGATAACATCATTATTCCATGGTTTAAAAAATGAAAATTATATAGGTAAGTGTATAATTATTTCTTTTTAATTTAACGAGTTACAAATGGACTTATCATTTTCAAAAGAAGATTTAGATTTTAAACAAGAAGTTACTAATTTCTTGGACGCAAATTATCCTGAAGATATTAAAGAAAAACAGGATAAAAGACTTCCTTTAGAAAAAGAGCAATTTATTAGGTGGCAAAAACTCTTAACTTCAAAGGGTTGGTTTGCTGTTAATTGGCCCTCTCAATATTCTAATTTTCCCGAACTTAGTTTAACTCAAAAATACATACTTCAGAATGTTTTGGCAGATTACAACACACCAGTAACACTTCCTTTTGGAGTAGGTATGTGTGCTCCGGTTATATACTCTTTTGGAACTGATGAGCAAAAAGAAAAACACCTTCCAGGAATACTCAATAGTGATGTTTGGTGGTGTCAAGGTTATTCAGAACCAGGTTCTGGATCTGACTTAGCTTCACTTAAAACTAAAGCAGAAAGAAAAGACGACACCTACGTTGTAAATGGCTCTAAAACTTGGACTACTTTAGCTCAGCATGCAGACTGGATATTTTGTTTAGTTAGAACAGAGACTACAGATATTAAACAAGAAGGGATTAGTTTTCTGCTTATCGATATGAAAACTCCTGGAATTGAAGTTAAACCCATAATTACAGTTGATGGTTCTCATGAAGTTAATATGGTATTTTTTGATAATGTTGAAGTTCCAGTTGAAAATTTAATAGGAGAGGAAGGGCAGGGATGGAATATAGCTAAATTCTTATTGATGCATGAAAGAGGGGGAATAGCAGGTATTTCTGGTCTTAAAAGAGAACTTGCACGATTAAGAGACCTTTCAGCTTCTACAATTGTAGGAGAAGGAACTTTATTGAATGATCCCTCTTTCAGATCAAAAATTGAAGAAACAGACATAGAACTAAAGGCAACCGAATATACTGAACTCAGAACTTTATCTTCAATGTCACAAGGAGGATCCCCGGGAGCTGAAGCTTCTATATTAAAAATTAAAGGGACGGAGCTGCAACAAAAAATATCTGAACTTTTTGTAGAAATGTTGGGGTATTATGCTCACCCATTTTTTAATGAAAATGAGTTAGGCTCTAATGAATCAATAGGTCCAGAATACGCAGGTCCAGTTATGCCCCACTATCTCAATTACAGAAAAGTATCCATTTATGGAGGAAGTAATGAGATTCAAAAAAATATTATATCAAAAGCAATTTTAGGACTATAGACATGGATTTTACATTTAATGATGAACAGACCCTTATTCAGAGCCAAGTAGAGCAATTTATTCAAAAAGATTATGAGTGGGAAACCCGTCAGTCTTTAATAAAATCTGATACCGGATTTAGCGCAACTCACTGGAAGACTTTTGCAGAATTGGGTTGGTTAGGAATTTCTTTATCAGAGGAAGTGGGTGGTTTTGGCGGCAGTGCAATTGAAACCATGATAATTATGGAAGAATTTGGTAAAGGGCTTGTTTTAGAGCCATTTCTTGAAACTGTAGTTATGTGCGCTTCTTTGATTGATACAGTTGGCTCGGAAGAGCAAAAGCAAGAGATTTTAGCTGGTTTATCGGAAGGGGATTTACAAATGGCATTGGCCTATGCTGAGCCTCAAAGTAGGTTTAATCTCGCAGACGTTATGACAGAGGCAAAGTTAGAGGGAGAGAATTATATTCTCAACGGATTTAAGTCAGTGGTCATGAACGGCCCTAATGCCCATAAGTTAATAGTCTCAGCGAGGACTTCTGGAAATCAAAGAGACAAGAAAGGTATAAGTCTCTTTTTAATAGATGCCAATGCAACAGGTCTATCAACTAGAGATTATCAAACGGTTGATAACCGTCGTGCTTCTGAAGTTACACTTGAAAATATTTCAGTCAATCAATCTGCATTGATAGGAACGTTAGACGAAGGTTTCGTAATACTAGATGAAAGCATTGATAGAGCTATATTGGCAATTTCTGCTGAAGCAATAGGTGCTATGGAAGTTTTATATAAGACTACAGTGGAGTACAGCAAAACCAGAGAACAGTTTGGAACACCAATAGGTAAGTTTCAAGTTTTACAACACAGAATGGTCGATATGTTTATGGAATATGAACAATGCAAATCCCTCCTGTACATGGCGACCATGAAACATAACGAGTCAGCAGATGATGCAAAGAAATCAATATCAGGACTTAAATACCAAGTAGGAAATGCTGCGAAGTTTATAGGTCAACAAGCCGTTCAGTTGCACGGCGGTATGGGTGTAACGGATGAATTGAATGTAGGGCATTATTTTAAAAGGCTCACTACGATAGGTACAATTTTCGGTAATTCTGACTACCACTTAAAGAAATACACAACTCTATAAATATGACTATAGAACAGCCAGATAAAAGACTGAGACCGGATTTACCAAAAGATGCTTTTGGAGACTTCCAGTACAGGCAAGCTTTAGCTGAAGAAATGCTTCCTATGATTGGTCGAATATACAGAGACAATGTTCATATCCTTTTGTATGGAAAACCATTAGTTAATTTATCTGTTTCTGAGATTATGCAAGCCCATAGGTTTGTTAGGGAAGCTGAAAATAATGAGCTTAGTGAATTTGAGACTTATCAAGTTATCGTAGCACTTGCAGATTTAGAACTTGGGCCTGCAGAAGTAGATATTGGAATTATCGCTGCAGCTTTTCTTTTTGATAATAAAGATCTTCCGTTAGAAGATTTTGTTAAGAATTCAGTATCTGATCTAGTGGGGAAGAAGGGTTCAATTCTGGATTCAGCACAAGATGTTGTTTTGTATGGTTTTGGTCGCATCGGCAGACTCCTTACAAGAATGTTGGTTGAAGACTCCGGAGGTGGAGACAACTTAAGGCTGAGGGCAGTTGTAGTGAGGAAGTCAGTGGAAAATGACTTAATTAAAAGAGCAAATCTAATAAGAAAAGACTCAGTACATGGACCATTTAAAGGCACTGTAAGGGTTCTAGAGGAAGAAGATAAATTAATTATAAACGGCAATGAAGTCCAATTTATATATGCGAACGATCCGTCATCAATTGATTACGAAGCTTACGGCATTAAAAATGCTTTATTAGTTGATAATACAGGTGTTTGGAGGGATGAATCTGGCCTTTCACAACATCTTAATTCTAAAGGAATATCTAAAGTATTACTTACTGCTCCTGGAAAAGGAGGAATAAAAAATATCGTTCACGGTATAAATAATGAGATTATGGAATCCACTGATTTGATAATGGGCGCTGCCTCATGTACGACCAACGCAATAGTTCCCGTTTTAAAGGTATTGGACGATGAATATGGTGTCGAGTCAGGTCACATTGAAAGTGTTCATTCTTATACGAATGATCAAAACTTAATAGATAACTTTCATAAAAAAGAACGAAGAGGAAGAAGTGCCGCTCTGAATATTGTCCTTACTGAAACTGGTGCTGGAAAAGCAGTAAGTCAAGTGCTTCCTGGCTTGGCAGGAAAACTTACAGCAAATGCTACAAGAGTTCCTACACCGAACGTTTCTATAGCAATCATGAATCTTCAGCTTTCTAAAGAAATAACAACAGAGAGTCTAAATCTTTTTTTAAGACAGAAAGCTTTTCATTCTCAATACAAAAACCAAATTGGTTTTACCAATTCTCCTGAAATGGTATCTACAGACTTTGTAGGTAATAGTCATGCGGGCATAATAGATTCTTCTGCAACTATAACAAATGAAAAAAACTGTGTACTTTACGTTTGGTACGATAATGAGTTTGGGTATACAGCTCAATTATTAGGTTTGGCTAAGGAAATGGTTGGACTGACTTACAAAAGATATCCTAAATTCGACTAATCTTGCTAGCATAAATCTCCCTCGATCACTATAATACACCCGCGGTTTAAAGGTGTTTTGTCTCTCCAACTTCACGAAGGAATGATAAAAGTAAAAAAAGGTTTAAATGTTCCTATCGTCGGTTCTCCAACCGAAGATCTTGATACGTTAAAAAATGTAAGATCAGTTGCCATCATTGGTTCTGATTATCATGGCATGAGACCTACCATGCTCGTTGAAGAAGGTGATACCGTTAAGCTGGGTCAGGCATTATTTGAAGATAAAAAAAATCCAGGCGTAATTTTCACTTCTCCAGGAGCTGGTAAAATTGAATCCATCAATAGAGGACCTAGAAGAGCTCTTCAATCAGTTGTAATAGAATTGGGAGAAGAAGCCTCTGTTAAATTTGATAAGTACGAAGAGAGCCAATTAAAAACTATTCCTTCAGCGGAAATAAGAAAAAATCTTATTTCTTCAGGTCTCTGGACGGCTTTTAGAACGCGTCCTTTTAGTAAAATACCAGCCATAAATTCTAATCCTTCTAATATTTTTGTAACGGCCATTGATACCAATCCATTAGGACCTAATGTAAATAAGATCATAGAAATGAATGAGAGTCTTTTTAATTCGGGTTTGAATGTAATTAAAGCGTTAACCGAACAACCCATCCATCTTTGTGTGGACTCTAGTTTCTCCCTTGATTTAGAAAAGGATAGTCAATTAATTGATCACACATTTAGCGGCCCGCATCCTGCAGGATTGGCAGGAACGCACATGCACTTTATATCACCTGCAACATTAAAAAACGTGAACTGGACCATTAACTACCAGGATGTGATAGCTTTTGGTGAATTATTTTTAACGGGTGAATTGCCTATAGATAAAATAGTAAGTTTAGCTGGTCCGCAAGTCACAAACCCCAGGCTTATTAAAACAAGAATAGGGGCTTGTACTGATGAATTGTGTGCAGGAGAATTAACTCAAAGAGATAATCGTGTAATTTCTGGTTCTATCATTAACGGAAGAGAAGCTGTTGGTCCTTTTGCTTATCTTGGAAGGTACCATAATCAGATATCTGTAGTTTCTGAAACAAATAAATCTGATAGACAATTTATGAACTGGCTAAATCCTGGTCCAAGAAGATTTTCAAAAATACCACTATTTATATCTAGCTTATTTTCTGATAAAGAATTTAAATTCAAGACTCTAATGAATGGTTCTGATCGTGCAATAGTTCCTATTGGTATATACGAAGAAGTTGTGCCTCTTAATATTCTTCCAACAATTCTTTTGAGATACATAGCTGTAGGTGAGACAGAAAAAATTCAGAGTCTAGGTGGACTAGAGTTAGACGAAGAAGATTTAGCCTTATGCAGTTTTGTGTGCCCTAGTAAATACGATTTCGGATCTCTCTTAAGAAGTAATTTAACTCAGATAGAGGTTGAAGGATAAAAATGAAACTCTTAAGAAATTTTCTTGACGAAAATAAGTCAAAATTTCAAAAAGGTGGAAATCTTGAAAAATGGTATCCGCTATTTGATGCTGCTGAAAATTTATTTTATTCGTCAGACAAAAGAACCTTTGGTTCCGTTCATGTTAGAGACAGCTCTGACATACAAAGAGTTATGGTGATTGTTTGGCTTTCAACATTCCCCGCAATGTTCTATGGAATGTACAACATTGGTTTCCAGGCATTGACAGCCATAGAGGCAATGGGGGTTATTCCTGAAGGTGACTGGCATTATATTTTTATAAATATTTTATGTAATTATGATCCTAATAGTATCTTGGATTGTATTTGGTACGGAGCTTGTTTCTTTGTTCCTATTTATGCAGTTACTTTTGTAGTTGGCATTCTTTGGGAAGTTATATTTGCAGTTGTAAGAGGCCATGAAATTAACGAAGGCGCTTTTGTAACTACTGTTCTTTTTGCGTTGTGCTGTCCACCAGATGCTCCTCTATGGCAGGTGGCTTTAGGAATAAGCTTTGGGCTGGTAGTAGCTAAAGAAATCTTTGGAGGAACTGGAAAAAATTTCCTTAATCCCGCTCTTGCAGGCAGGGCCTTTTTATATTTTGCTTACCCCTTAACTTGGTCAGGAGACTCCGTATGGGTAGCTTTAGATGGTTTTAGTTCTCCAACTTTATTAGCTATAGGAGCCCAGGAAGGTCTTGCAGGTATGGAAAGTGCATATTCTTGGTCTCAAGCATTTATTGGAAGCATCCCTGGTTCAGTAGGAGAAACTTCTACTTTATTCATTTTATTAGGTCTCTTAGTGCTGCTTTATACAAGGATAGCTTCGTGGAGAATTATTGCTGGAGTGCTTCTGGGCACACTAACAATGTCAATTATTTTTAACATGATAGGGTCTGATACCAATCCTATGTTCAATCTTCCGTTTTCTTGGCATGTTGTCATTGGAGGTTATGCATTTGGGTTGGCGTTTATGTCTGTAGAACCTGTTTCAGGATCACATACAAACCTTGGAAGGTGGTATTACGGAATTTTAATAGGTGTAATGGTTGTTCTGATAAGAGTTGTTAATCCTGCTTTTCCAGAAGGTATGATGCTTGCTATATTGTTTGCCAACCTATTTGCACCATTAATAGATCACTTTATTCAAGAAAGAAATATAAAAAAGAGATTGCAGGTGGCAATTAAAAAATGAAAAATAATGACACCATAGTTAAGACTTTATTTGTGGCTATAAGCCTATGCCTAGTTTGCTCAGCAGTCATATCTAGCGCAGCTGTGGGTCTTAGAGATCTTCAAGAAGCAAATCAAAAACTCGATCAACAGAAAAAGATCTTGGCTGCCGCCAACCTTTTAGATGATTCAAAATCAATTGAAGAAATATTTCTATCAATTGAACCGAAGATAATAAATCTCAATAACGGTGAATACAGCGACTTTATAGATGTTGATTTGTATGACGAAACTGACTTTGCCAGAGATGAGAATACTTCAATTAAACTATCTTCTGATCAAGACATAGCTACCCTCAAGAGAAGAGAGAATTATCAAAAAGTTTATCTGCACTACGAAGGAGACTCTCTAGCTGCTGTCATTTTGCCGGTTAGAGGCTATGGTTTATGGGGCACGCTATACGGCTACTTGGCTGTAGAGCCTGATTTCCAGACAATCATAGGTTTAGAATTCTTTAAACACAAAGAAACTCCTGGTTTAGGAGCAGAAGTAGACAATCCTAAGTGGAAATCTCAATGGAATGGAAAGACTATATTTTCACCAGAAGGTGAGGTTTTGATAGCTGTTATTAAAGGGTCTGTAGATAAAGCTTCGGCCTCTGCAAACTATCAAGTAGACGGTCTTTCAGGGGCAACTATAACCAGCAATGGTGTTTCAAATTTACTCTCTTTTTGGCTTGGAGACTTGGGCTTCAAACCTTATATAAATAAAATGTTGAACGACAAGGAGAAGGCTGATGTCTAAAGCACGAGACGTTCTCTTAACTCCTATATTCAATGACAATCCCATTGCATTACAGATCTTAGGTATATGTTCTGCTTTAGCAGTTACAAGTAATCTCTACGTTACTTTGATCATGTGCGTTGCTTTGACTGCAGTAGTTTCTTGTTCAAACTTGCTTGTTTCTTTAATAAGAAATCATATCCCTACCAATATAAGAATTATTGTCCAAATGACAATAATTGCCTCTCTGGTTATTTTGGTTGATGAATTACTGAAAGCCTTTGATTATGAAAGCAGTAAGACACTTTCTGTTTTTGTCGGATTGATTATTACAAATTGTATAGTTATGGGCAGGGCAGAGGCTTTTGCCATGAAAAATGGTCCCTGGATGAGCTTTCTTGACGGACTTGGTAATGGCTTGGGTTATAGCGTAATTCTCATATTTCTAGCTATCGTGAGAGAGTTGTTTGGAGCTGGTGCATTGTTTGGGTATGAAATTCTTCCTCTTGTTCAAAACGGAGGCTGGTATGTAGGAAATAATTTTTTACTACTTCCAGCTAGCTCCTTTTTTATAATTGGTTTTTTAATATGGGGCTTAAGAACTTGGAAAAATGATCAAGTAGAAGTACCTCAATACACTATTGCTAAGAATAGCCTAGAGTCAGAAAAGGGGTCAATGTAAATATGTTTGAACATTATCTTAATCTCTTTATAACAGCTGTCTTTATAGAAAATATAGCCTTAGCTTTCTTTCTTGGAATGTGTACATTCTTGGCAATTTCAAAGAAGATCAGTGCAGCTATTGGACTTGGGATAACTGTCGTTGTTGTTCTAACTATTACCGTTCCAGTAAACAATCTTATTTACTCCTATGTTTTAAAGGAAGGGGCACTGGCTTGGGCAGGCATTCCTGATTCTAACCTGGTTTTTCTTTCTCTTATAAGCTACATAGGTATTATTGCTGCAATAGTTCAGATCTTAGAAATGTTCTTAGATAAATATATACCGGTTCTCTACAACGCTCTGGGAGTTTTCTTGCCGCTCATTACTGTAAATTGTGCAATATTAGGAGGCTCTTTATTTATGCAAGAAAAGAATTACGCCTTCGTAGAAAGTGTAGTTTATGGCTTTGGAGCAGGTACAGGGTGGGCACTTGCTATTGTTGCACTTGCAGGAATTACTGAAAGATTGAAATATGCCGATATTCCGGACGGATTGCAAGGCCTTGGGATAACTTTTATAACTGTCGGATTGATGTGTTTTGGATTTCTTTCGTTCGGAGGGATATCTTTATAAATTATGACTATGAATTTACTACAAAATGAAATTTTCCTTGGTATTTTAGTTTTTACTATAGCTGTGAATGCTATGGTTTTTTTAATATTAGGAGCCAGAAGAGTTCTGGTAAGTACGGGTGATGTTCAAATCTTGATGAACGAAGATATGGACAAATCCATAGTGGTTCCAGCGGGTGGCAAGCTTTTACAGACCCTTGCAACTCAGAGTCTTTTTCTCTCTTCTGCCTGTGGCGGAGGTGGAACTTGTGCACAGTGTAAATGCCAAGTAATTTCTGGTGGAGGTTCAATTCTTCCGGCTGAAGAAGCTCATTTTACTAACAAAGAAAAGAAAGAAGGCTGGAGGTTGTCATGCCAAGTACCAGTTAAAGACAACATGGAGATTGTCGTACCGAATGAAGTCTTCGGTGCTAAAAAATGGGAATGTGAAGTGGTTTCTAACTTGAATGTTGCAACTTTTATTAAAGAATTGGTATTGAAACTTCCAGAAGGAGAGGAAGTTGGATTCAAGGCAGGTGGCTATGTCCAAATGGAAATACCCCCCTATTCTTTAGACTATAAGAGTTTTGATATTGATGAAGAGTATCATGAAGATTGGGATAGATTTGGTGTTTGGGAGAATTCATCTAAAACACTGGAACCTGTTATCAGGGCTTATTCAATGGCAAATTATCCCAATGAAAAAGGAATTATGAAATTTAATATAAGAATAGCGTCTCCACCTCCTGGTACTGATGTTCCTGCAGGTGAAATGACCTCTTATATATTTAATCTTAAAGAGGGAGATAAACTCAAAATATTTGGACCTTTTGGTGAGTTTTTTGCAGATGAATCAGAAGCTGAAATGGTTTTTATAGGCGGAGGGGCTGGTATGGCTCCAATGCGCTCTCATATATTTGATCAATTGCTTAGACTTAATAGCAATAGAAAAATTACTTTCTTTTATGGTGCCAGAAGCTCGAAAGAAATGTTTTACACAGAAGAGTACGATGCTCTTGCTCATAAATATGAAAATTTTAATTGGCATGTTGCCCTTTCAGATCCACAACCTGAAGATAACTGGGAAGGCTATACAGGATTCATTCATCAAGTCATTCACGATGAATACCTTAAAAACCATCAGGCACCTGAGGATTGTGAATATTACATGTGTGGACCTCCTATGATGATGGATGCTTGTTTTACAATGCTAGACGATTTGGGCGTAGAACCTGAAGCAATAAAATTTGATGACTTTGGAAGTTAATATTCTTTGTTCTCTTTAAGTTTATTCAGGTCCTTATTCAAAAGAAAAGCTTTTGCCTTTGTTCTCATATCGATTATCTTTTTAATCGTATACTCAACAAGAGAAACTCCTGCTATAACTTATTCAGGAGATATTATGGGAACTTACTATAAAGTTTCTATAAACAGCACATCGGATAGAGATTTTCATCCAAAAATAATGATTGTGCTTGAAAAGGTCAATCAAGAAATGTCTACATACATTGAAGATTCTTTAATATCACAATTCAACAGACATCCGGTTAATACCTGGTTTGAAGTAAGCGATTCGTTTATGGATGTTTTTTCAAAATCGATAGAAATCTGCAATTTATCAAATGGTTACTTTGATGTAACCGTTGGAAAAGTAGTTGATGCTTGGGGTTTTGGTCCTTTAACTAAAATTTTAACTCCTGATTCACTTGAAATGGAAGAAGCTCTGAGTCACGTTTCATGTAATGCGGTAATTCAAGATAAAAAAGATAATTATTTAAAAAAAATTAATCCAGTTTCACTAGATTTTTCAGCCATTGCAAAAGGATATGCCGTAGATGAACTGGCAATCCTGCTGCTATCAGATCCAGCTGTTAAAGGATTTATGATTGATGTAGGGGGCGAACTACAGATCAATGGTCGAAAGCACAAGAACTTACCATGGTCAGTGGGCATTTCTCATCCGTACAAAATAGGACTTCCTATTTACAAAGTTCCTACTGAAAAGCTTAATAACTTCGCAATGGCTACTTCGGGTGACTATAGAAATTTTAGAGAAATTAAAGGTAATTTTGTAACTCATACCATAGATCTCAAACAAGGTAAGCCGAGACCTTTATTGATAACTTCAGTAAGCGTGATTAGTGAAACTGCTATAGAAGCTGACGCATTAGCAACTGCACTGAATGCAATGGGCAGCAAAAAAGGGCTAAGCTTTGCAAATCAAAATAATATATCAGCTATATTCGTTTCACGAGAAGAAGAAAAGTTTAAACTAGAATTTTCTAATAATTTTAAAAACCAAGTACAATAGCTTCATGTCTACTATATTACTTACTTTCCTTATTCTATTAATACTCCTTTTAGGAATGTCAGTAGGGGTGATCTTTGGTAGAAAACCTATTGCAGGTTCTTGTGGTGGCTTGCAGGGTTTGGATCCTGATAGGGATTGTGAGTTATGCGGTGGCAATCCTTCAAAATGTCCTAATTAGTATAAAAAAGGGAAGCAAAAGCTTCCCTTTTTTATTAATAAGACTATTTAGAATTGATTCATGGTGTTGTCTTTTCCAGAAGCTTTAAGAGCTGCTTCTCCAGCAAAATACTCTTTATGGTCATCTCCCATATCAGAACCTGCCATATTTTGATGTTTAACACATGCAATTCCTTCTCGTATTTCTTTACGTTGGACACCTTCAACGTAACCTAGCATCGCTTTGTCTCCAAAGTACTCTTTAGCAAGGTTGTCGGTTGATAGAGCTGCAGTGTGATAAGTTGGAAGTGTTATCAAGTGATGAAAAATTCCTGCACCGGTGGCTGCATCAGATTGGAAGGTTCTAATTTTTTCATCTGCTTGAGCCCCTAAATCAGTTGCATCATATTTCTCATTCATCAGATCTTCTCTTTCATAGGCTGAAAGGTCTTTCCCTTCTTCATGCATTAAATCAAATATTTGCTGACGAAAGTTTAAAGTCCAGTTAAATGAAGGACTGTTGTTATAGACCAATTTTGCATTTGGAACTACTTTACGTATTTCATCCATCATTGCACCTATTTGTCCTACATGCGGTTTCTCTGTTTCTATCCATATAAGATCGGCACCGTTTTGTAAGCTTGTTATAGAGTCCAGAATACAACGCTCTTCGCCTGTATCTTTCCTGAATTGATATAAGTTACTCGGCAACCTTTTAGGTCTCACCACTTTTCCATTTTGATTAATTAGGACGTCTCCATGGTTCATTTCTGAATCGTCTAACTCTTCAACATCTAAAAAAGAATTGTATTGATCACCGAGGTCACCAACTTCATGAGTAATAGCTATTTGCTTTGTGAGTCCTGCACCTAAAGAGTCTGTTCTTGCAACTATGACTCCATCTTCGACACCCAGTTCAAGAAAAGCGTATCTGACAGCATTAATTTTTGCTAAGAAATCAGAATGAGGGACAGTTACTTTACCGTCCTGGTGACCGCATTGCTTTTCATCAGAAACTTGATTTTCAATTTGTATGCAACAAGCTCCCGCCTCTATCATTTGTTTTGCCATCAAGTAGGTTGCTTCTTCGTTTCCAAATCCAGCATCTATATCTGCAATAATAGGAACAATATGTGTTTCAAAATTATCTATTTTATTTTGAATAGCTTCTTTATCAGATTCTTGAGCATCGTCCAACTGCCTAAATAGTCCTGCTATTTCTCTAGCATCTGCTTGTCTTAGGAAGGTGTAAAGCTCATTTATTAAACTGGCGACTGTAGTTTTTTCATGCATAGACTGGTCAGGAAGAGGACCAAATTCAGATCTAAGAGCAGCTACCATCCATCCAGATAAATACAGATATTTTTTATCAGTCGTTCCAAAGTGTTTTTTGATAGATATAAGTTTTTGCTGACCTATGAATCCATGCCAGCATCCCAAAGATTGAGTGTAAGAACTAGAATCAGCATCATAATCATCCATATCTTTACGCATTATTCCTGCTGTGTATTTTGCAATATCAACACCAGTTTGGAACTGATTTTGAAGGCGCATTCTTGCTGCATGCTCAGGATTAATATTTACATTGGCTCCTTTTCCGGCTGCTTTAAGTTTCGATAACTCTTCAACTATTTGTTTATATGTTGTCATTTTTATTTCCTTAAATAAATAAGTATTATTGTAATTATGAAGTTTTAACTTCAACCCATACCGCTCCAATTATCCCTAACTTTCCATTCTAAAATTAATAGTAAAAAAAGTTGGGGAATTTTAACGGAGATTGCTAATAAATCAAACGTCTTTTAGATTTCTCTTGCAAGTTTATTTGCTAAACCTATATAAGACTTTGGTGTCAGTTGATTAAGTCTAAATTTTTCTTCCTCAGAAATGTCTAGAGAATCTATTAAAGCTTCTAAATCTGATTTATTTATTTTTTTCCCTCTTGAAATATCTTTCATAAGTTCATAGCCATTGGGAATTAAATTTTTTCTAATAACGGTTTGAATAGCCTCTGTAAGAACTTCCCAAGAATTATCAAGGTCATCAGATAATTTATCTTTATTGATATTTAATTTATTAATACCTTTTTCTAATGATTTTAATGCTATAGAAGTATGACCAAAGCACACACCTATATTTCTTAGTGTTGTTGAATCTGAAAGATCTCTTTGCCACCTGGAGATTACTACACTATTTGCTAGATGATTAAAGACAGAATTAGCCATACCAAAGTTTCCTTCAGCATTTTCAAAGTCTATTGGATTTACCTTATGAGGCATAGTAGAAGATCCAACTTCACCTTCTTTTAGAAGTTGAGAAAAATAGCCCAAAGAAATATATCCCCATACGTCTCTGCTGAAGTCTATGAGAGCATTATTAATTCTAATGTAAGAGAAAAATAATTCTGCAATAGTGTCTTTTGGTTCAACTTGAGTAGTGTAAGGGTTCCAACTGAGTCCTAATGAATTAACAAATTTTCGAGATATATCCTCCCAGTCTGCTTCAGGATAGGCTACTAGATGGGCATTATAGTTCCCAACAGCTCCATTTATCTTGCCTCTTAAATTTATAGATTCTATTGAACTTTTTATAGAATTTAATCTACCTAAGGTATTTGCAAATTCTTTACCCATTGTCGTGGGCGAGGCACTTTGGCCATGGGTTCTTGAAAGCATTGCGGTGCTGGCATATGTTTTAGCTTTTTTCTTTAGAAGCTTCTCTACAATGGATAATTTATTTTTTAAGATGTAGTTTGAACCATCTTTTATCATTAAAGAGTAAGCCAAGTTGTTTATATCTTCTGAAGTGCAAGCGAAATGAATAAATTCAAGGTATTTGCTTAAGCTTTTTGATGAAGAAAATTTTTCTTTTAAGTAATACTCAACAGCCTTAACATCATGATTAGTCTTGCTTTCTATTTTTTTAACTTTAGTTGCTTCTTTTAAATCAAAATTATCAACTAAATCAGTTAGGTAGAGATTATCTTTAATTGTTAATTTCGGAAGATCTTTGATGGATCTCTCTTTGGATAGATGTATAAACCATTCTATTTCTACCTTGATTCTGTATTTAATTAAGGCGTATTCACTAAAATAGTGTCTTAATTCATGAGTAACAGAATTATACCTTCCGTCTAAAGGCGACAGGGCGGTCAATGTATCTATCTTCATAATTATTGATTATTATATATTAGAACCTATAACTTGCCTTCTTATTGATAAAATAACGAACTAGATTTATGAAAAAACACTGTAAAATTAAGACTAGATTTCTAATTGTTCTAATTGCAATTCTTTTACCTTTAAATATTGTTAAGGCTGCTACGGTTATACATGCAGGTACTCTTTTTGATGGTACGGGGTTAAATACGCTAGAAGAAATGTCTATAGTGATTGAAGGGAATCGCATCTTGAGAATAGAGACAGGATACATTGACCCTGAACCAGATGACGAATACATAGATTTAACGGGCTATTTTGTTTTGCCTGGTCTTATAGACATGCACGTACATCTAATCAGCGAATATTCTTCAAGAAGTTATCAAGAAAGCATTTCATTAAACGCTTCTGATTATGCTATTAGAGCAGTAGCTAATGCGCAAAAGACACTATTGGCTGGTTTTACAAGCGTAAGGAATTTGGGCGATTCTGATAATGTAACTGTTTCTTTAAGAAGAGCTATTTATAAAGGTATTGTTCCTGGACCTCGGCTGTTTACTTCTGGAACTACTATTTCATCTTCAGGTGGTCACGGCGATTCTACTAATTCACTTAGATCAAGTCTAACAAGCGACCCTGGTCCGGAAAAGGGCATTGTAAACAATGAACAGGATGGATTTAAAGCTGTAAGATATCGATACAAAGAAGGCTCTGACTTAATTAAGATCACAGCTACCGGAGGAGTTCTAAGCAATGCTAAAGATGGACAAAATCCACAGCTTACAGAAGAAGAAATTAAGACGATAGTAAGGGCTGCCAAAGACTATAATTTTAAAGTAGCAGCTCATGCTCATGGCTCAGAAGGAATAAAAAGAGCAGTGAGAGCTGGCGTAGATTCCATAGAGCATGGAACGTTGATGGATTCAGAGGGTATGAAATTAATGCGCGAAAATGGTGTTTATTACGTTCCTACACTTCTAGCAGGAGCATGGGTGGCTGAAAAGGCACTCCAAGAAGGATTCTTTCCAGATTTAGTAAGGCCTAAAGCTCTTGAAATTGGTCCTAAACTTCAAGATACCTTTGCAAAGGCTTATCAGTCAGGAGTGAAGATTGCTTTTGGAACAGATACTGGTGTATCCGCCCATGGAAAAAATGCAGAGGAATTCAGTTTGATGGTTGCTGCAGGAATGCCTCCCGTTCAAGCACTTCTTTCTGCCACTAGAGAAGCATCAAAACTCTTAGGACAAGAAAATAATTTAGGTTCGATAAGAACCGGAAAGTTTGCTGACATTATTGCAGTTTCTGGTAATCCTCTAGAAGATATATCGATTATAGAAAATGTTGATTTCGTAATGAAGAACGGAACTGTTTACAAGGCTCCTTAAGAAATGGACAAAGAAGATCGTATTAGAGCTTGGCTTTGTTCTTTAGCCGTAGTATTCATAATTATAATTTGGATTATTGGCTCTTTGTAGCTAAGAGAAATTTTGATCTGGGTTGTATACATAATTCTTTGCAATGACGGAACTCTCTATACAGGTATTTCTAATAACTTAGAGAAACGGTTAGAACAACATACTAATGGTCAGGGTGCAAAATATACCAAAGGACGAGGTCCTTTCAAGCTGATCTATAAAGAGGAATGTTCTAACAGAGGCTTTTCTTCAAAACGTGAAATTGAAATTAAAAAGCTTAGTAGAGAAAAGAAATTAAGCTTAGCTGGAGTTTCCTAAGATATTTCTTGTATCTCACCACCACCAAGACATATATTGTCTTTATAAATAACAACAGACTGACCGGGTGTTATCGCTCTTTGAGGTATTTCAAAATCTACCTTAAGGACTCCGTCAATTATCTTTATATTACATTTTTGATCTTGCTGTCTGTACCTAACTTTAGCGCTGCCTTCAAATTCTTCAAAATCAATATTATTTATTAACAGAAGGTTTTTTGTTTTTAAGGATGTAGAAAAGAGAAGGGGGTGTTCATTGCCCTGAACAGCCACAAGAGTATTAGACTCAATATTCTTTTTTGCAACATACCATGGTCTGTTATCAGAATCTCTTATCCCCCCTATACCAAGACCTTGTCTTTGTCCTAAGGTATAAAAAGCCAGACCTATATGTTCACCCAAGGTTCTGCCATTCTCATCTATTATTAAACCAGGTTGATGACTGATATAGTTATTAACAAATTCTGGGAAAGGCCTTTCTCCTATAAAGCAAATACCAGTACTGTCTTTCTTTTCGCTGGTAATCAATTTCTGTGATCTTGCTATTTGTCTTACTTCAGACTTTTCAATATCTCCTATGGGAAATAAAGTTTTTTCTAATACTTTTCCATTAATAGCATGAAGAAAGTAGCTTTGATCTTTATTGTTATCACGACCTTTAGTAAGGCAAACATTTCCATCTACTAATTCGGTTTGTGCATAATGTCCTGTGGCAATGTAATCGTACCCTTGATCCATGGCGTATTTGTAAAATACATTAAATTTAATCTCTTTATTACACAATATATCTGGATTAGGAGTTCTTCCAGATTTAAGTTCTTCCAAGAAATATTCAAATACTTTTTCTTTGTATTCTTTTGAAAAGTTTAGTTCTTTTAAGGGGATGTTTAATTGGTCTGCTATAAATGTGGCATCTAAAAAATCTTCCTTAATACTGCAATAAGGGGTGCCGTCATCATCTTCCCAATTTCGCATAAACAAGGCATCTACATCATAACCTTCCTCTTTTAAAAGGAATCCAGATACTGATGAATCGACACCACCAGATAAACCAAGTAATACTTTGCCTTCTTTGCTCATTAACCTTAGTAATTATTTAATATATAATGCTGTCCCGAGAAAATATATTACAAACTATTTAAAATATTATGGAATTTAAACACATAACAGAACCAAAAGAAGGAACTAAAATAACAATAGATACAGCTGGCAATCTAGACGTTCCCAACAATCCAATAATTCCCTTCATAGAGGGCGATGGCATAGGCTCTGATATAACACCAGCCATGATTAATGTAGTTGATAGTGCTGTAGAAAAATCTTATGGCGGGGAAAGAAAAATTGCTTGGATGGAGATCTACTGTGGTGAAAAATCTTTAGGCGTTTACGGAGAAGATAATTGGTTACCGGACGAGACTCTTAAGGCATTAGAAGAATATTTGGTAGGTATAAAAGGTCCATTAACAACTCCAGTAGGTGGAGGGATAAGGTCGTTAAATGTTGCTCTCAGACAAGAGTTGGATTTATTTGTATGCCAAAGACCTATTAGATATTTTGATGGTGTCCCAAGTCCTGTAGTCAGTCCGGAGAAAACTGATATGTGCATCTTCAGAGAAAATTCTGAAGATATCTATGCAGGAGTAGAATGGGAAGCAGGATCAGAAGAAGCTACTAAGGTTATAAACTTCTTAACAAAAGAAATGGGTGTAACAAAAATCAGATTTTTAGAGAATTGTGGTATAGGTATTAAACCAATTTCTAAGCAAGGTACGGAGCGATTGGTTCATAAAGCAATTCAATACGCGATTGACAATGACAAGGACTCTGTGACTATTGTTCATAAAGGAAACATCATGAAGTTTACAGAAGGATCCTTTAAAGATTGGGGTTATAAATATTCTGCTGATCATTTCGGTGCTTTAGAGATTGACGGTGGGCCTTGGCATTCTTTTAAAAACCCTAATACCGGTAAAGAAATTATCATAAAAGATGTCATAGCAGATGCTTTTTTACAACAAATCCTTACAAGACCAGACGAATACGATGTAATCGCTACCATGAACCTTAATGGAGATTATATTTCCGATGCTTTAGCTGCATGTGTAGGAGGTATAGGAATAGCTCCAGGTGCAAACTTAGGAGACAGAATTGCTCTTTTTGAAGCAACACATGGTACTGCACCTAAATATACAGGACAGGACAAAGTAAATCCTGGTTCGCTGATACTTTCAGCTGAGATGATGTTACGCCACATGGGCTGGGTTGAAGCTGCAGATTTATTAATAGAGGGTCTTGACAAGACTATTAGTAAAAAAACAGTAACCTATGATTTTGAGAGACTTATGGGTGATGCCACCTTATTGAAGTGTTCAGAATTTGGTAATGCAATTATAGAAAATATGGATTAAGCCTTTGGCTATAATAAGACCTACATTTTTAATAAATCGTAACAATGAGGATGATCCTAACGGAACCTCTGCGGTAGCTACTTTAGACAAACCTCTAACCAAAAAGCCCCCTTTATACAGAGTAATAGTTTTAAACGATGACTATACGCCTATGGAATTTGTAGTTTATATTTTGCAGAATTTTTTTGGTTTTGATAGAGATAAAGCCCAGCAAATAATGTTGGCAATACATACACATGGAAAGGGAGTTTGCGGTATATTTACAAAAGAAGTCGCAGAAACTAAGAGTATGCAAGTTAACAACTTTGCAAAAGAGAATGAACACCCATTAGTAAGCGATATAGAACAAGTAGAGGAAGAATAGATGATAGATAAAGAACTGGAAGAAAATCTAAATGAAGCTTTTAAAGTTGCACACAATCAAGATCATGAATTTGTAACTGTTGAACATTTATTGTTATCACTATTAAAAAATAGCGATGCCTTGGATTTATTTAAAGCAAATAATCTTGATATAGAAATTCTTAAAACTGACTTAGAGGAATTTATTGGTTCAACAACGCCAAAAATAGAAAAGTCAGAGACTAGAGAGATACAACCAACTTTAGGATTTCAAAGGGTTCTTCAGAGAGCAGTTTTCCATGTGCAATCTTCTGGAAAAAAAGAAGTAAAAGGTTCTAATATAATCGTTGCTATATTTAGTGAAAAAGAGAGTCACTCAGTTTTCTTACTAGAGCAACAAGGGATAACAAGACTAGATGCAGTGTCTTATCTTAGCCACGGTAAACCTTCAGAAGAATTTACTGCAGATAGTGATTTCGAAGAAGGAGAAGAGAGCAAGGATGAGAGTATTACTGCCCTTAGTAAATATACCGTTAATTTAAATCAAGAATCTAAAGAAGGTCGCATAGACCCTCTCATAGGACGCAAGGACGAAGTAGATAGAGTTATTCAAATATTAGCTCGACGCGGTAAGAACAACCCCTTGCTAGTTGGAGAGTCTGGTGTTGGTAAGACAGCTATAGCAGAAGGTCTAGCTAAGTTAATAATTGATAAGAAAGTACCTGATCTCGTTAAAGACAGTGTTATCTATTCTCTTGATATGGGCTCTTTGCTAGCAGGAACAAAATACAGAGGAGATTTCGAAGAGAGGCTTAAGGAGGTCTTGAAAGAACTTTCTGAAGATGAGAATGCTATTTTATTTATAGATGAGATTCATACAATTATCGGAGCCGGTGCAACCTCTGGCGGGGTAATGGATGCCTCAAATCTATTAAAACCTTCTCTTGCAAAAGGAAACCTTAAGTTTGTTGGATCAACTACTTATAAAGAATTTAGAGGAATATTTGAGAAGGACAGGGCGCTCTCTAGAAGATTTCAAAAAGTTGATGTCCCTGAACCAAGCATAGACGAAACTTATAATATTTTAAAAGGCTTGAAATCTAGATTTGAAGATCACCATAACATCAGATACACAGAAGGTTCTCTTAAGGCTGCAGCCGAACTTTCTTCAAAACACATTAATGAAAGATTTCTTCCCGATAAAGCTATTGATGTAGTAGATGAAGCAGGAGCTCAACAAAGCCTTCTTCCTAAGAGCAAGAGAAAGAAAACAATTTCAGAGATTGATATTGAGAAGATAGTTGCTTCCATGGCAAGAATACCGGTAAAAACTGTTTCTTCTTCAGACAAGGTATCACTTGAAAAACTAGAAGAAAACTTAAAAAGAGTTATATTTGGACAAGATGAAGCGGTTGAAAGTCTTTCCTCTACCATTAAGCTTTCTAGGGCAGGGCTAAGAGTAGAAGGCAAGCCAATCGGCTCATTTTTGTTCTCCGGTCCAACAGGGGTCGGTAAGACTGAATTAAGCAAGCAACTAGCCTTAACCATGGGAATAGAGTTCATAAGGTTTGATATGTCTGAATACATGGAAAGACATACTGTTTCAAGGCTTATAGGTGCTCCTCCTGGTTATGTAGGATACGATCAAGGGGGTCTTTTAACTGAATCAGTTACCAAAAACCCACATTCAGTAATATTATTAGATGAAATAGAAAAAGCTCATCCAGAAGTTTTTAATATATTGCTCCAAGTGATGGATCACGGATCTCTCACAGATAATAATGGAAGAAAAGCTGATTTTAGGAATGCCGTGGTTATTATGACAACAAATGCAGGTGCTCAGGATATGAGCAGGGCATCTATGGGCTTTCAATCACAAGATCATTCTTCAGATGCTTCAGAAATGATCAAGAAAACTTTCTCACCTGAATTCAGAAATCGTCTAGATGGAATAATACAATTCAACCCTTTACCGGAAAGAGTAATTAAGACCGTTGTAGATAAATTCTTAGTAGAGTTACAAGTTCAATTGGATGACCAAAAAGTACAGCTTGATGTTTCTGACAAAGTGCGAGAATGGCTTGTTGAAAATGGCTACGATAAAAATATGGGTGCCAGGCCAATGCAACGTTTAATACAAGAATCAATTAAAAAAGTTTTAGCAGAAGAAATACTTTTTGGAAAATTATCAAAAAATGGTGGTCTTGCCATAGTTGATATTGTTAAAAATAAAATTCAAGTAAAGTATAAAGAAAACTCTAAGAAGAAAGAAAAAGTCTGAAGATGAAGGCGTTTTTAATATCTTTATTTTTTCTTTCTTCATCTTTTATTAGTTCTGAATCACAGCCAGGTGAAGACCTGCCTCAAATTATTCTTTCGCCTAAAACTATTCTTTTCTGGAACACAGAAGAAAAATTATATGGTTTTAAGAATATGAAGGAAATCTTTCCTACAAGCTTAATTGAAAAAAGTGATTCTCCTTATCCTTTAACGTATGACTTAATAAATATTGAGAATCTAACTTATAACTACAAGGATAAAAAATACAGTATTGAAGATTTTATTCAAGCCTTCAAAGTAGCAGGGTTAATTGTTATACGCGATGGAAAGATACTTCACGAAAGTTATAATTTTGGGAATAATGAAGAGTCAAGATGGGTCTCATTTTCTGTCACTAAATCAGTTACTTCCATGCTCCTGGGAGCGGCAATTAAAGATGGTTTTATAAACTCCGTGAAAGAGCCATTAGTCTCTTACTTGCCTCAATTAAAGGGCAGTCATTATGAAGATGTTTCCATAGAACAAATACTACATATGTCATCAGGTGTTGCCTGGAATGAAGACTATAATGACCCCAATTCTGATGTAAGTATCGCTTCTGCACTCAATTCCTCAAAACTCTATGACTACTTGAGCTCATTAGGAGCTTCATCAAAGCCTGGAAGTAAATTTAATTACAATACTGCGGAAACTAATCTTATTGGTGGACTCGTTAGGTCGGCAATTGGTAATAACTTGTCAGGATATCTAGAAAAAAAAATATGGAAGCCTTTTGGGATGGAATTTGATGCAAATTGGTTATTGGATTATGACTACAATTTAGAACTTGGAGGGTGCTGTATTAGCGCGACCCTTAGGGACTATGCAAGAATTGGAATATTTGCCTTGAATAATGGCATACTTAAAAACAAAATAAATATTCTTCCAGAAAAGTGGATGGAACAATCAACAACTCCATCTCGTAACCTAGAATATTACGGTTATCAATGGTGGCTTGACGGATCGGACTATAATTCTTTTTATGCTGATGGAATTTTTGGACAATTTATCTGGATAGATCCTGATTCAAAAACTATAGTAGTTATGCACAGTGCAAGAGATTATGCAGGTGTTAACCAGTATGTAGCCGGACATAGATTGAACTTTATGAGTTCTTTGCTAGAAGCTATAAATAATTAGCTTATCTAGCTCTAAATATAATTCTACCTTTAGAAAGATCATAAGGAGTTATCTCAACTTTTACTTTGTCTCCAGTGAGGATCCTAATATAGTGCTTTCTCATTTTTCCAGAAATATGAGCTGTAACAATGTGTCCATTTTCTAGTTTTACTCTGAAAGTAGTATTTGGAAGGGTTTCAACAACCTCTCCATCCATTTCGATTAAATCTTGTTTAGCCATATATAATAGATCCTGCCTTAGTTAGTTAATTATCAAAAGGAAAAGATGAAAGAAAAAGAATTTAAATTTGGAAGATTGCTTTGGTTATTGTTTTTTGTAACAGTATTTTTAGCTTTCATTAGTTTTATATTGGATAGATTCTTTTTAGCCTATTAAGCCTTAATCTGAATTATACCTGAATCTACTAATTCTTTTATCTGAGAATCATTGTAATTAGCCCATTCTTTAAGTATTTCTTGAGTATTTTGACCTAAATGTGGAGGAGGGGTGAAGGTATCTTCGTTAGTAAGGGATAATTTAACAGGATTACCAGGCATTTTTACTGTACCGCCATCTGGATGAGAGACTTCTATGACCATGTTTCTAGAAATTACTTGCTCATCAGTCAGAGCTTGACTGAAAGAGTTGATAGGCCCACAAGGTACTTTTACTTTATTTAGCTCTTCTATCCAAAAAGATGAAGGTCTACTGGAGAGTATTTTATTTAATTCTGCTTCAATGAAGACTTGATTGGCGAGCCTGCCTGGCTGATCATCAAATTTTTTATCTCTAAGAGTATCAACGTTTATGACATTTAGAAGTGCTTTCCAAAATTCATTAGTAATAACTGCTATTACTATATAGCCATCTTTAGCAGTGAAAGTATTGTAAGGCACATGAACAAAGTGTGCATTTCCAATCGGTTCTGGATCGATACCAGATAATGTTTGCATAGTAGCCATATAGCTAAGTAATGAAATCTGTACATCTAAAAGAGATATATCAACGTGTTGTCCTAGGCCAGTTTTTTCCTTGGAGAGTAGGGCGGATAAGATTCCTATAACACTAAAAAGACCGGAACTAAGGTCACCTATAGGAATACCAGCTCTAGTAGGTGAATTGGAATCCGGACCAGTTATAGACATGCCGCCACTATAAGCCTGCACTATTTGGTCATAAGCTGGTCGAGAAGCATGTGGACCTGTTTCACCAAAACCTGTTATAGAGCAAGTTATCAATTTTGGATTGATTGTCTTAAGAGTCTTGAAATCAATCTTTAGCTTAGCAATTACTCCGGCACTAAAGTTATTAAGAACTACGTCTGAAGTTTTAACTAAGTCATAGAATGTATCTAGTCCTTTTGAAGATTTAAGGTCAATAGAGACACTTTTCTTATTTCTATTTAAAGTTAAAAAGTAAGCTCCAAATCCTTTAAATGAATAATTGGGATCATTTGCTAAAAGTCCACGAGTCATTTCACCTGTTTCTAAAGGCTCAATCTTAATTACTTCAGCACCTAGATCAGCAAGTACCATACTGGCATATGGTCCAGCTAACATATGAGTTAGGTCTAGTATTTTTATACCTTCTAAAGGTTTCATGCGACTTAATTGAATAAAAAAAACATTGTACTACATAGACTCTTAAAAGGAGGGCAAGAGACTTCTTTACTTTGATATTTAATAAAGTTGTGGATAAATGTTTAATTTAACATAATATATATTATACGAACCTTTAATAACTCCATATAGAGGCTTTACAGCAATTTCATTCTATATATAGGAAAGTTACTAAATGCATTACTTATAAAGAAATGGCGTTATGTAGTTGTTTTATATATCAATTAAGCTATATAAAGCTCTATAAATGATTCATTCTTCCTTGTAACTTTAAACCAGTAAGTCTTGATGCAAGGCTTACAACTTCTAGAAGTGATACCAAATCAATACCAGTATTGAAATCCATTTGATGAAGCATTGATACTAAATCTTCTGTAGCCAAGTTTCCTGAGGCGCCTGGAGCAAAAGGACAACCACCTAGACCGCCTATACTTGAATCAAATTTAGTTACTCCGTTTTGTAATGAAGCATATACATTACTCAAAGCCATGGCTCTTGTGTCATGAAAATGAGCAGAAAATTTATTTATAGGATATTCCTTTTCAACAATCTTAAATAATTCGTTAACCTGTTTTGGGTTGGCAGCTCCAATTGTATCTGCGATTACTATCTCATCAACTCCTTGTTCTAAGAAATAGTCTACATTGTCCAGTACCTGTCTAACCTTTACCTTTCCTTCATAAGGACACCCAAAAGATGCTGATAGATAAATCTTTGTAGTTATACCATCTTCTTTAGATTTCTTAATAATATCTTTATATTCTTGTTTTGATTCTCTAATAGACTTGTTAATATTTTTTACATTAAAACTCTCTGTCATGCAAAGAACCATGCAAACTATTTTAACTTCATTCTGGCGAGCTAGATCAAATCCTATTAAATTTGGAATTAGTACTGAATAGTCACATTCGTTTATATTTAATCCATTTATAACTAATTCTGTACCTGACATTGCCGGAACTACTTTTGGACTAACGAAACTTCCTATTTCAACAGACGTTATTCCACATTTCTTATATGAGTTGATTAGCTCTATGCGCCCTTCTGGATCTATGATTTTTGAGATATTCTGCAGCCCGTCTCTCGGGCCTACTTCATTGACTGTAATAAAGTTCTGATCCATATTATCAATAACTTAAGAAATTTTTTCTATCTAACCAATCTAAACAGATATCAGCAGATTCGTCTGATTTTTCTGGCTGCCCAAAATAATAGTGGTTTGCTCCTTCTATCCAATGAAGTTCTTTGTTTTCATGGGTAACTGCCTCATAAAGTTTTTTCGTATGAGATGGAGTTATACCATCATCTGCTGTATTTCCAATTACTAGAACAGGAGTGCTTATATCTTTAGCACAATCAATTCCATCCCCTTTAGCGTCATCATAACTCCATTGTGATAACCAGCTTCTTAGTGAACAAAACCTTCCTAATCCTATTGGACTATTATTAACTACCGAAGGTTCTCCTAAAAAACACCAATTTTCTTTTCTATCATTAGGATCAATAGTTTTATCAAGCCAACGTGGATCCGCCATAGTTCGATGAACTATAAATGCATGTTCCCTAGTAAAATCCCCTTCTCTTCTAAAATCCTCTAAAAGAGTCTTCACCCAGTCTGTAATTTTGCGGTTTCTTGCAATCTGGGCATTTGTATAAAGATTCAAGAACTCTTCAGAGTAAGGCGCTTGATTCGGATTATTAGGATTGTATATATCTAATTCAATATCTCTATTTTCAGGATTATTTTCATCCAAAACAGAACCGTCTATCCATTCTGTAAAAGTCCTATGACGGGAAAGATGAGCAGCAATAAGCATTATACCATCGGCAGGAATAAGCTTTTGATCAACTAAATTAAGTGAATCGCCAGCAGGTGTCTCTATAATAGAGGGGTTTTCGGCTTGTGATTGATAAAAAAGGGATAAGGACCCTCCTCCGCTCCAGCCACCAAGGATAACTTTTTCGTAACCGTGCTTTTCTTTTAAATTCTTTATACATTGACCTAGATCTATTAGAACTTTTTCCATAATAAGAGCTGAATCAGTTCCTCTGTACCGACTATCACACCAAACTGTGTCTACACCTTTTCTGGCTAGGGAATTAAGCATTGGTAAATAACTTCCACCGCCTGTTGGATGCATAAAAACCACCACAGTTTTGTTAGACCCTTCATTTTTGAGGAGATGTGCCTTAATCGATATGTGGCCTATTTCTCCAGCATATGTATCTTTGAAGGCTGATTGCTCTTGGAAGCTGAATAAGAGAGGTATTCGCTGATATTTAGCAGAAACCATGTTTTTAATTTCTCTCTCTACGATCTAAGGCCTCTTCTCCAAAAGAATTTAATTTCATTTTTCGTGTTCTATCTGTCCATTTTAATAATTCTTGGTGTGCTTTTTTAGCATCAGCTTTCATTATCTTATCGTGGTCATTCGCTCTGCACGTGAATTCCAATTGAATTCCATTTGGATCAAATATGTATAGCGAAATTACAAAATCATGGTTAATTTCAAAAGATTCCCAGCCTATTTGAGTAAGCTTGTCTCTAATAGAGTTGATAGCCTTCATATCTTGAACTTCAACAGCTACATGAGAATCAAAGCCATTCATGTCTTTAAAAAAATCAGAAGGTGCATTGTGAGGATCATCAAAAAAAGCTAAATAATTTCCATCATTCATCTCAAAGAATATATGCATGTATTCTATTTTTTTGTCAGTTCCCGATAGATGATCAAACGCCATCGCAGCTGAAAGCTTCATACCTAAAATATCTTCGTAGAACCATCGTGTTTGTTCTGCATCTCTGCACCTAAATGCAACATGATGAACATTGTTTATTTTAGTATTTTGATTTTCCAACATACTCTCCCCAATAAATTACATTAGCCTTTAGTAGTATTCATCATCTTCCTTCTGGCTTCAAGCTTATCATCTTCTTTATAATTTTCTAATTTACCTTAGCTGTAGTTTTTAGTTCAAACTATTCTATAAATTTTGAGTCTCTATTATTTGTTCTATGATCACAAGAGCCATTAGCAGTAGCTGTTTTCATGACACTCAAGTTTGGAGTATTCATGCGTTCATCTAAATAAATTTTATCTACAAGATTGATATAACTTTGTTGCAAATATCAAATATATCTACTAAATAAGTAAATATTTTATCGTTCTCTAAAAGCTTTATTCTTTATGTTTGTTACGGGCTGCATTAGATAAGTTAGTATCGTCTTACTACCACTTACTATATTTACAGTTGCTTGCATTCCCGGAAGTATTTGAAGTTCTCTAGACATGCTTGTTATACCATCTGGGGGGATGCTCACCAGGCACATGTACCATGTGGAGCCATCATCTTTAGTAGTTGTATCGGCACTTACATTTAAAACTACGCCCTCTAAACTACCATATACGGCAAAATCAAATGCACTCAATTGGACTATGGCCTTTTGACCTTTAATTACATATGCAATATCTGTTGGAGATACTTCTACTTCTAGAACTAATTTATCATTTAAAGGTATGATTTCTAACATTGGACTGCCAGGCTGAGCAACACCACCAGTTGTGTTAACTAAAAGCCGGTTGATAATTCCATCCATAGGAGATATTACACTTGTTCTTTTAAGTTTATCTTCTAGGTTGGGTATTTGATCCAAGAGAGTTTCGTATTCTGAATTGGTAGTTGAAATACGTTGCAGGAGCCTTATGAAGTTTATTCTTGGCTCAACAGCTTGTTCAACCAGAGGTTCTAGTATGGTCCTCTCTTCCTCTAGTAAACCTAAGGATTCTTTAAGAGATTTAACTTGTTGTCTTGCTGAGTTAAGGTCTCCTCTAAATTGTGTTTCATCAAGCTTAATTAACAGGTCGCCTTTAGCTACTTGCTGTCCTGTTTTAACAGCTATGTCTCTGACTATACCTCCTTCAAGATTCTGTATTACTTGTAACTTACTTGAGGCTATTACTTTACCCTGTCCGCGAGTAACTTCTTCAAGTTCCGCAGTAGAAGCCCATACAAAGAATAGTAAGAAAAAAGTAAAGATCATATATAAGATAAGATCTGGTTTTGGCGTGGCCAATCGCGTCTTTATCCTTGAAAAAATGGTTATTTCTTGTGCTTCTTCAATAATATTATTTTCTTTGTCCATTATCCGTTTAGTTTTTTAATAATCTCATCTCTAGGACCATCTTCTATTATTTTTCCATCACTCATAACTATTATTCTATCTACTAGCTTTAAAAGAGGCATTCTGTGAGTAACAACAAGCATGGTTGAATTAGCAATTATTGGACTTATTTGCTCTATAAAACCTGTTTCAGAACTCATATCCATAGCAGAAGTCGGTTCATCAAGTATAAAGTGTGTTGGTTTGTGTACGATTGATCTAGCAAGAGCTATAGATTGTCTTTGCCCTCCTGATAAGCCTTTGCCTCTATCTGAAAGTTTTAAATCATAACCGCCTGGAACTCTTCCTATGAATTCATCAAGGCCAGATAGCTTCCCTGCTTCAAGTAAATCTTCTTCGGTTATCCCTGCTCGACCCATGGTTATATTTTCTCTGACAGAACCAGAAAATAGCTGAACATCTTGCAGGACTATACCAATAGACTTTGATAAGTCGTTTGTATGAAGTTGATTAATATCTACGCCATCATAAAGCACAAGTCCATCTGTACATTTAAAAAGGCCTGAAGCTAATTTCATTAATGTACTTTTACCGGATCCGTTTTTTCCTAAGACTCCTATCTTTTCGCCTTCTTCAATAGTGAGGGTAATATCTTTTAGTGTGTCTATGTCTGCACCAGGATAGCGATAGGTAACTGAATTAAATGATAATCCACCAAGTTTATCCCTTCTGATTGCTGTTTCGTTCTTTACGGCTACATCATCTCCTTCTGTTTCATCCATAAATGAAGCTAGTCTTTTGTAAGAAGTCTTTGCATTATTTGCTCTGCCAAATAAGTTTGCTATTTGAGCAAGCGGAGCTAAAGTTCTAGATGACAATAGAACAGCTGCAACCATTCCTCCCATACTTACAACTCCTTCTCCAACTAAAAAAACTCCATAAAAAACTATTGAAACAAGACATATTTGCTGGGCTGATTGAGCTGAATTGACAGCAATTTGAGCTAAAGCTCTAGAAATTCTACTTTTACTAGATTGTTGGGTTGCCGCTTCTTGCCATCTTTCTTTAACAAGATCCCCTCCTCCTAAAACTTTAACAGATTCTATGCCGCTTATCGTCTCTACTAAGATAGCTTGTTTTTCTTGGTTATGCTCTCCTAATTCATTACTTACTTTCGCCAGAAAGGGTTGTAAAGCTATACCTATTAACAATACGACAGGAACAGCGACCAAGGGTACGACAGCTAATGGTCCTGCTATAAGATAAATTACAAAAATGAAAAGGAATATAAAGGGTATATCAACAACAAGTGATAATGTTGCCGAGGTAAAGAAATCTCTCACAGAATCAAACTCTTTAAAGGTGTTCGCAGTAGCTCCCACTGGACCTGTAACAACTGCAGTTGGCGCATCTAAAAGTCTGTTAAATATTGTATCCCCAACTCTTTTATCTACAAATTCTCCAGCGTAGTCAATAAAATAAGCCTTTAGCATTTTTAAAATAAAATCAAAAATAATAATTAAAGCCATTCCTGCTGTTAGTGCATAAAGAGATTCGTACGCAGAATTAGGAACGACTCTATCGTAAACTACCATTATAAAAATAGAACTACCTACGGACATAAAATTAACCAAAGTTGCAGCTAACATTACTTTGTAATAAGTGTTTTTATTTTCTGCAAAAGCAGACCAGAACCAGTGATTAATTAATTTCATAATTTAGTTAAGAATTATCTTAAATTCATCGCCAAGCTCGCCTGTAAGTTTGAGGAATATATAGTTTTCTATTTGTGAAGATCTCATTGATTCTATTAATGCTTCGGAAGACTCAAGAAAATCTCTTTCTGTTTGCAATAAGTCTAATAATAAAACATTAGACGTTTCAAACTGTTCGTTCGCGTAATATCTTGATTCTTTATTTGCTAGATATGCATTTTGATAAGCAGCAAGAGATTCAGGTATTAGTTTAATATTTTTTATCGAGTTACTGAGTTCAGCAGACAAGTTACGAAGAAGTGAATCCCTGTTATTTTGATAAACCAGAACTTCTGCAGATGCCTGGCTTTTTAAGGCGCTATTTCGTCCACCTGAATATAAATCATAACTTAGGTTTAAACCCGAATAGAGATCATACTCATCCGATTGATCAGAAAGGTTGTATTGCGAGCCTCTTATTTCCAGATCAAGCCTAGGTAAAGTTCTGGAATCAACCAAGTTAGAATTAAAAATAGAGGCTCTGAGACTTTCATTAGCTTGAAGTATTTCAGGATTGGCTATTAGCATGGTATTTCGAGAATCTAAGAAATTTCTTTCTAAAAGCGAATTATTATAAAAAGGTATTTTTGAAGGCAGAGGTTCGTCTGGAAAATAAATTCTAAAAGAAGAGATGGCCCTACTAAGGCTTTGTCTTGCAAATATAAGTTTTGCATAAGCCTCTGCCTCTCTAGCCGATGCTCTGCTTAATTCTCTAGAGGCCGACATACCGCCTTTGACTTTTTTAGAAATTCTTTCTTTTATAAGTTTGTGCCTTTCATAAGAGGAATTTACTACTTTAGTATAAGCATTGTAGGAAGATACGTTGATATAACTTGATATGGCTTGAAAGGTAAGGTTTAAGATAGCTACAGAAAGATCTGCACGCGTAGCTTTAAATATTGATTCACTTTTAGATATGTCACTTTTTGTAGCTCCAAAATCATAAAGAAGTTGGCTTATCGTTATACTGGCGTTTGTTTTATGGTCAGATCTAGATTTCTCAAAAAGATTATCCTGTCCACTTTCAAAGCTCCTGTCTAATACGTTATCACTATCAATAATTAACTGTATTTGAGGTAAAAGGCTTGATTTTGATGCTTTTATACCTTCTGAAGCTGCTTTTAAAGATTGTTTTGCAGATAGGTAATCAGGATGAGATGTAACGGACAAGCTTACTTTATTTTTAAAAACTAGATATTCCTTGTCATTCATATATACGTCTTCTAATTCATCATCACTACTTATAGAAGCAGATAATAAGAGAACGGAAAGTATGTTTAAAAAAATAAACTTATTCTTCATGAGTAAAATTAAAAAGTTACTAGAGTACCAATATAAAATTGACCATAAGGATGATCAAACAAATGATTTGACCTTCTATTATACGCTAATGGAGACTCACCAAGTATGTAATTGCTTGAGGCTGAAAGTCTGGTATATAAAATTATGTTTTTATGCAGTTTATAAAACGCAGTTAAATCAATCATATTATTTTTATCAAAGTCTTTCTTATTAGGATTATCTTGATAATCAGATCTGTTGACCTTGATAAAGCTGTACATAAGAGACAGAGCAAAAGAATCTGTAAACGAGTAAAGAGTAGATGCTGAGTATCTAAATTCCATCTCTTTCCATGGTGTTGTCTGTGGAAGCTCTTGCTTAAAGGAGTCAAGAAGAGATCCTGCAGATTGGCCGTCTATATTAATCTGTCTTACAAATGAATCTGTAGTATTCAAAATTTCAGATTTATTAGATTGAGTAATTTCAGTTTGCTTAATTGAAAGAGTATGGGTAAAGCTAAATAAATCCAATGATTTAGGGGAGGATCTTACTAAAAATCCAAAGGATTCTGATGAACCAGAGGTGCTTAGTACAGGCAGATAAACTAGTTCACCTGTAGATCTATAGATTTCTCCATCCAGAAGTCGTAACTTAGCTTCAGCGCAAGATCCTCCAACCACCGTTGAGTTAAAAGCATAACAATCAATTGTTAGTGGCTCTTGCTTCTCTTCACCATAAAATAGGCCTAAATCATAGAATCTGTCTGAATTGTCTATGAAGTTAAAAGAAAAATGAAGAGTT
>ENA-ORXF01000043-ORXF01000043.1-marine-metagenome-genome-assembly--contig:-NODE-43-length-93534-cov-6.904416_pt1 | contig 93534 bp, 103 predicted proteins | sample MGYA00237864_ERZ511476 | MGnify/ENA primary metagenome ERZ511476 (study PRJEB26306, sample SAMN06343908) | marine metagenome | isolation source: coastal waters | place: Atlantic Ocean: West Antarctic...
AACGCTCTGACTTTATCTCTGATGACCTTGGAATTGTTATTGAAGTCCCAGACTATCCTATTGCAACCGATCAATACGATCTTGGCGATAGAATGATCACAGTATACTGGCAGAAACACACTACCCGTGTATCAGCGAAGATCAGAGCGCATTACCTAGAGGTTGTTCCAAATGGAAGAAGAACTTAAAGCAGGAGATCTAGTTCAGATCAAAGATGGGTTTGACAGACCCCCGCTCTATCCTTATAAAAACTATGGAGTCTTCGTAAAGTACGGAGAGAAGTACAAATATGGAGCGCAGTTTAAGACTGCGTTCATATACATCGAAGGGAAGATTCAAGAGTTTGATGATCCCTACTGGAAACTGGAGAAAGTAGAATGAAAGTCGGAGATTTAATAAGATGGACAAACCCCGGACAGCTTGACACGGGCATCATTATCAAACTGGATGGGGATCAAGCCACGATTGTATGGCAAGTGGAGCCACAGTATAATGGGTCATACCCTATTGATAACCAATACATGGAGTTACTCAGTGAAGGTCGGTGATCTTGTAAAGTGGACGGCAGAATACAAGAGTGACTATGCCTACAGGCTCAATCAGGGTTATGGTACTGACTATGGAATTATTATAGAAATATGGGGCGACAACGAACACCCTAGAATACTTTGGAACAATGGCGAAACATGGGGAACAGACAAAAGTCATGTGGAGGTGATAAGTGAGAATAGGTGATTTAATAAAGACTCAAGTAGCCAGTATAGTTCATCCCAAAGGTTCTATCGGCTTGATCATAGATGCTTATCCTTCTGGTTTGATTACCACCGAAGGCGAACACCTTCCAGTTTACACAGTTATGATGCAGACCCATCGTCAGAAAAAAGAAGCTAGGTTTTGCGGTAGCCAATTGGAGTTGGCTTATGAAAATCGGTGATTTAGTAAGATGGCGCAGAGATCAACTGGGAGATGCTGTTCCTCATCGGACAGAGAAAGATGTCGGGATGGTCATCAAACTATCTATCTTCGGCAACCCCATCATAGTTTGGCAGAGTGGATGGAGAGGTCATAACCACGACTATTATGGCGAGTTCTACTCTCAAATAGAAGTAATAAGCGATAGAGAACAAAGACTTACCGAATACTGAAAAAACTTCTTGACTTCTGATCCGATCTTTGCTATAATATGTGAGTAAGTTGGAGATGACACAAAACAGATCACACAAGGAGATCACAATGTCAGAAGAAGTCAAAGAATCCAAGATCAACGAATCCTACCGAATAAACTACCGAGAATACGCAACCCGAACCTACGAAGTCCGAGCAAAAGATCTAGATGAGGTGGAATGCAGTGTCCCCGACGAGCTAGAAGTCATCTACGATGAAACAGAGTTCAACGACAGCGAACACGACGAAACCATGCGCTTCCTTTCAGGCGATGAAAACAGGGAACGTCTGGCGCATCACAAACTATGGAAAGACAAAGATCCCGAAGGCGAGCAGTTCTATGTTGAAGGGGCAGAGATCGAACAAGGGGAAAACTTCTCCATCACATCCGAACACCACGGCGCTGTATTCAAAGATTGCACGTTCTATACTATTCCATTTGAAGGCGTTGACTTTAACAAGATCGAGTTTATAAATTGTGACTTCGGCAGTAGCACACAACACTCTGATGACTGCAAAGGTTTGGAAGTGAAGGAAGTTGCAAAGGCCGGAGATCTCTGGTTTCGGAAAGAAAGAGAATGGGATCGGAAAAAGGACAAATCAGTTGATAAACTTGTTCCTGTTATAATCAAAAAATACACCAAAACATACTTTGGAACACACATTTTGAAAACAGACTTTGAAGGCATTCAAGAAGGGCGTTCGATCACTTGGGAAAACGGTATGCAGAAAGACGCAATTCTATGAAAGTCGGTGACTTGGTAAAATGCCATTTGAGAGATCTGATCGGTGTGATTGTAGAAGTTAAAGAAGACGAAACACGCCACATCAATCATCCTTATCGAGTTCTCTTCACGAGTGGCAATATCTGGGATTGCTCCCATCTGTACTTGAGGGTGATACAATGAAAATCGGTGATTTGGTAAGATGGCAGGCTGAGGGACTCCATGAAAAAGACATCGGACTGATCTTACGAACGTATGAAAACCCTGAGCCTATAGTTTGGGTTATCTGGCAGAGTGATGGCTTTGAGCAAGGCTTTACTGTCGCTATCGCAAAGGATAGGATCGAGGTGGTGCGATGAAGATCGGTGATTTGGTGAGATGGAAGGATGATATAGTTGTCAAATACAAAACAGATGTTGGAATCATCCTCAGATTTGACTATGAGGACGACCCCGTTGTTCTCTGGAGCGTTGCAGGGTTTTCCAGTGGCAGTAACTTGGGAGAATATCGTGATCATGTAGAGGTGATACAATGAGTTACGGAGTTGGAAGCATTGTTATCTTCAAGTGGGAGAATGATCGAACAGGGATTCTCTTGAAAATAGTGGAGTCTGATTTCGGAGTCTCTCCCCACTGGGAAGTGCTTATGCAAGATACTGGTAGAGTAGAAAGAGTTCTCACGCTTAACCTAGCCAACGGAAGGAACACCCGTTATGAAATTATTTGAAGTAGGCGATTTGATCATCCATCCTGACCGCTACGAAAACGATGACCACGCAGGGACTTGCGTTATAATAAAGGTTGAAGACAAGAATGTAAAAATGTCTATGCCAGATTGGTATTATCACATGGTTCATCAGAGAACAGGCGAGAAGCATGTGATGAGTGCGTATGGCATTTACTTTGGCGTAGAGAGAGGATTTTATACTCATGTTTCAGGTGGGTGATCTGGTAAGATGCTTGATTGACGGGGAGATGGGGATAGTATTAGAAAAGAAGTTGTTCAAGTATTATGATGATGGTTCTCAATACTGGCACAAGATCTGTTGGCAAGGATCGGAGTTAAGATCGGAAATGGGAGATCAAGACATCGATTGGAACGGCCCAAGTGAGATTGTAAGTATTGAAGAATACGACAGAATACAGGAAGATGAAGAAAGTTCTTGACAAGTGATCCGATCTTTGCTATAATAGGTGGCAAGAGTTGAGGATAACACAGGACACAGGAGAATTGAAATGAGTTGGAACGGAACAGTAAATTGTCGTTGGTGCGGTCAAAGAGGTCATAACAGCAGAGGTTGCCCAACACGAAAGAAACACATCAAAGAAAACCCTGATAGCTACGAAGCGAGAAACGACAAGAGTTCGAGAGAAAGGGTTAAGTCATCCGCTCAGTACAGGCGTTGCTCGTATTGCAAGGCCAAGGGGCATAACAGACAAACCTGCACAGCCTTGAAAAGAGATAAGGTTTACGCATCCAAGAAGAACAAGAAGTTTGTGGGCGTTGTGAAAGAGGCTATGATACAAACCGGACTTGGAGTCGGTGCTTTGGTATCCAAAATACACTGGAATACCCAAAAACCTTCTTTGTATATGGTCACAGACATTCAATGGCATAGGTTTGAAATGTCCTGCTTCCAAAACTATAGCAGGAAAGCACCTATAGTTCTTCGCAGATTAGAAGATAATGAAGAAACCGATTCTGAAAAACCTTTAAAAAAAACTTTTCAGAAAAAAAAATTTTATAAAAAAAAATTCTTTAAAAAGAAATCAAATGAAAAAAAAGTTGAGAAAATTAAAACAGACAAAAGTGATGCTTAATTATTAATATTCCCTTTTGTTGGAGATGACGGAGATGCAGTAAAAGTTTTTTTCATTCTCCCTGATAAGTAACACTGTCTTCCAGATATTACAGCATTCCTCATTGATTCTGCCATTAAAATTGGGTTGTTAGCTTTTGCAATAGCCGAATTAACCAGGACTCCGTCAGAACCTAATTCCATTGCTATTACGGCATCAGAAGCTGTTCCAATACCAGCATCAACAATAACTGGAATTTTTGATTGTTTTTTTATAATTTCTATATTTATTTTATTTGGTATTCCTTGGCCAGATCCAATTAATGACCCTAGTGGCATGACAGCCGCCACACCTATTTCCTCAAGTTGCTTGCAAGCAATTGGATCGTCAGAACAGTAAACCATGACATCAAAACCTTCTTTTACAAGAATTGTTGCTGCCTTGAATGTTTCTTGCATATTTGGATATAAAGTTTGTTTATCTCCCAAAACCTCCAATTTAACCAAATTCCATCCACCACTCTCCTTTGCAAGTCTTAAAGTTCTTAACGCATCTTCAGAATTAAAGCATCCTGCAGTATTTGGCAGATAGGTAATTTTTTTTGGATCAATAAAATCCATTAACAGTGGCTCTTTTGTATTGGTTATATTAACTCTTCTAACTGCAACTGTAACAATTTCAGCTTTGGAAGCTTTTACAGCCGCAGCTGTTTCTTCTAAGTCCTTGTACTTTCCAGTTCCTACTATCAAGCGAGAATTAAAAATTTTGTTAGCAATTTTAAAAATATCACTCACTTTAACCTCCACCAATAAAGGTTACTATTTCAACAACATCTTTGTTTGTTATCACTGTGTTAGAATAGCTATTTTTTGGGATAACGTTTTTATTTAGTTCGATGGCCACTTTATTCTTATCGATAGTTAACTTTTTCAAAAAATCATTGATATTAATATCTTCTTCCAAAACAAAACTCTCTCCATTTAATTGTATTTGCATGATTTTTATTATAATTAATCTTCTAACTATATGACCTTAAAAATACAAATTATCAACGGTCCAAATTTAAATTTATTAGGAAAGAGAGAGCCTGATATTTATGGTCACCTGACTATGGATGAAATCAAAAAAGAAGTGGAAAGTCATTCTCAAAAAAAAAACATTACTACTAATTTTTACCAATCAAATATAGAGGGAGAAATAGTTGACAAAATTCAAGAAATTTCTGAAAATATGGATGGCTTAATCATTAATGCAGCAGCTTTTACTCACACATCGGTTGCTATTTTGGATGCACTAAACACTCTTAAAATACCAAAAATAGAAATTCACATTTCAAATGTTTTTGCTAGAGAAGAATTTCGTCACAAATCCATGATTAGCAAGTCGGTAAATGGAGTTATTTGCGGATTTGGACTAAATAGTTATATTTTAGGCATTGATGCCGTAGAAAGTATTATAAAAAATGAAAATAAATAAAAACTTAATTAAATATTTATCAGACCATCTTGATGAGTTCAATTTAACAGAGCTTAGCTATTCAGATGGGACCACTACGATTAAGGTTGGAAAAGGAAATAAATCTACTATTTCCAATGCTGCTTCCGCTCCTTTTTCACCTCAGGGGGAAGAAAAGAACAATAAAGACGATTCTCTTAATTTGATAAAGAGTCCTATGGTTGGGACTGTATACTTGTCTCCTGAACCTGGTGCCAAACCATTTGCTACAGTTGGAGCTAAAATAAAAAAAGGTTCTACCATAGTAATTATTGAAGCTATGAAAACCATGAATCACATTCAAGCAACTATAGATGGTGAATTAAAAGAATTGTGCGTTAGCGATGGAGAAGCAATTGAATTTGACCAAGTTATTGCAAAAATAAAATAATTTATGATTAAAAAAGTACTGATTGCCAATCGAGGTGAGGTGGCTGTAAGAATTATTCGAGCATGCAAAGAATTAAATATCAAGACTGTTGCTGTACATTCCAACGTGGACAGTGAATCTATGCACGTTCAATTAGCAGATGAGAGTGTTTGCATTGGGCCTCACAAGGCTCAAGATAGCTACCTAAATATTCCGGCTTTAATATCTGCTTTTGAGATATCTGGCGCTGATGCAATACATCCAGGATATGGTTTTTTATCAGAAAACTACAGCTTTGTTAAAATTTTAGAAGATCATAAAATTAAATTTATCGGACCAAGCTCTGAATTAATTAATAAAATGGGTGACAAAATTGAAGCAAAAAAAATAGCCAGAGAGTTGGGTCTGCCAGTTATTAAAGGATCAGAAAAAGGAGTCTCAGAAATAAATGAAGCAAAGGAAATAGCAAACAAAATTGGCTATCCTGTTCTTATAAAAGCTGCTGGAGGAGGTGGAGGCAAAGGAATGAAGATAGTAGAAAAAGAATCGGATTTACTAGAAAACTTACAAATTGCCAAGAATGAAGCAAAAAAATTTTTTAATAATGACGAAGTCTTCATTGAAAAATATTTTCAAAATCCTAGACATATTGAAGTTCAAATTTTATCAGATGGGAAAAATAATACGTTACATCTTGGCGAAAGAGACTGTACAATACAAAGGAGACATCAAAAAGTAATTGAAGAATCTCCCAGTCCTGTTCTGACAGCTACACAGAGAGAAGAATTGTTAACCACATGTGTAAAAGCCATTTCCAAACTTGGTTATGAAGGAGCTGGTACTTTAGAGTTTATTTATGAAGAAGGAGAATTTTTCTTCTTAGAGATGAATACAAGGCTACAAGTAGAGCATCCTGTGACTGAAGCAATCACTGGAATTGATATAGTGAAAAAGCAAATAGAAATTGCCTCAACAGGAGTGCTAAATTTGAGACAAGAAGACATAAAATTCAACGGTCATGCCATAGAATGCAGAATTAATGCAGAAGACTATTTGAGAGATTTTCAACCAAGTGCAGGAACTATTAAGGTTTACCATCAACCGTCCGGTCCCGGCACAAGAGTGGACGGATGTATTTATCAAGGAAGTAAAGTTCAGCCTTACTATGACAGTTTAATTGTAAAGTTAATTTGTTATGGTGAAGATCGAAATACAGCCATCAATATATCCAAAAGGGCCTTGGATGAGTTTGTGATAACTGGTATTGAAACTACCATTGGACTTCATAAAAAAATTTTAAAGCATGAAGATTTTATCAACTCTAGATACGATACCAATTGGTTGGCTAATTCAAATATTCTAAATTAGAAACAATTTTTAACCCAAATATCATAGTTTGAATGTTCCATTGGATTTACCGATGGGTATCCTGGCATCATCCACCCGTTAAAAATATAAACTTTATCTTTAGTCTTGCTGGCAGATTCTTGAACTTGAACAAAAGCTGAAATTTTTAACAATCCATCAGAATCGTCAAGAACACATCTCTTAATCAAAATCTCCAGTGAGTGAAACATGTATTTTTTACCTATTTCAATAGAGTGGGTTTTTTTTTTAGAAGTTACTTTATCCAAAAAAACAATTGTTGCTTTATTTTTACTTGTATTGAGAATTTTTACACTATCATCTAACGCAAAAAGAGAGGTCTGGTGAAAAAGAAGTAAAAAAAAAACTAAGATTCTGGAGACCATTTTTTATAAGAATCTTTATTAGCATTTTTATTTTTAGATGGTGTGTAAGCTAGTTTAGATCCTGTATAATTTTCATGATGTTCTTTAATCCAATTATGATCAACAAATTTTATTTGATCGGGTGTTAAGTTTGAAGTTTTGTGAATCCACACGTGCCACTCCGGAGGTATTCTGGAAGATTCAATATCTCCATTATAAATAACCCACCTTTTTGAGTCAGCTTTGTTTTTATAGTATTTGTTTCCAAACTGGTCTTTGCCAACTGCCTGACCTGAAAAAAGAGTAAATAGAAAAGTTCCTACTGTTTGATTGCTCCACCATGTAAAAACAGATTTTAAAAAATTTATAAACATATTCAAGCTTAAGTTGTTTTTTTTTAATTAGACTTATCATGGAATCTAAAATAGAAACAATGTAATTTAAAATTGATTCTTAATAAAAATTATGAGCAAATATCTAGCAGAAAGCTTCTATACTTGTTTATTTAAAATAACCCACCAATTAGAAGAAGTTACGAATCAAAGCTTAAAAGATCTTGAAAATAGAAAAGATGGAAAATTTGATTTAATTGATATTAAATTTAACAAGAGAAAAACAAAGGCATTAAGTGATATCAAAAAAGAATTTTCTTCAAAAAATATATCAAATTCGTCTCAACAAGAGACAATCCAAGATCTAATTCAATCTACAACAAAAGTAGCCGAATCTAACTCTTTAAAAAATAATTTAGATTCCAAGGAAACTAAATTTTTTAACGGAAGAAAGAAAATGCCAGATAGAAGAAAAGGCTATATTCAGAAAGCTTCCATTGGAGATCATAAGGTTTATTTACACATTGGAGAATACGATGATGGAAAAGTTGGAGAAATTTTCATTGATACAAATAAAGAAGGTGAGCTAGTTAAGGCCTTAATGAATAATTTTGCCATAGCCATATCTCTTGGCTTACAATATGGAGTTCCACTTGAAGAGTATGTTGACGCTTTTATAGATACAAAATTTGAACCCTCTGGAAAAATTGTCGGGAATGATAGAATATTAAGTGCAACTTCAATTCTTGATTATATCTTTAGAGAATTAGCTATTTCATACTTAAATAGAGAAGATCTCGCACACACTCCTTCAATTAAAAAAGCTGGTGTTGAATCGGGTGTGGAGAATGTAGAAGAAAATAAATTTTTAGATGTCTTAAAAAACATTACTAGCAAGGGATTTGTTAGAAGCCAATATAAAGAAAAGTTGGTTGACCTTACCAACGTCAGATTAAATATCAAAAGCAAAACCGCTATTTAATAGTTTTTAAATTCAATTCTTTTAACTGCTGCTCAGAAACTTCACTAGGTGCATTCATCATTAAGTCTTGAGCTCCCTGATTCATAGGGAACATAGTAACCTCTCTAATATTTTTTTCATCCGCCAACAACATAACAATTCTATCTAATCCTGGTGCAATACCTCCATGCGGTGGAGCACCATAAGACAAAGCATTAATCATGCCACTAAATTTATCATCTACTTGGTCTTTTGAATATCCAGCAATACCAAACAGTTTGTACATCAGTTCTGGTTTATGATTTCTAATTGCCCCTGAGGATAGCTCGATACCATTACAAACAATGTCATATTGATACGCTTTAATATTTAAAGGATTGTCAAAATCAATATTTTCCATTTTTCCTTGTGGCATGGAAAAAGGATTGTGACTGAAATCAATTTTATTAGTAATAGGGTCTTGTTCAAACATCGGGTAATCCACAATCCAACAAAAGGCGAAAGTATTTTCATCTATTAGTTTTAATTCATTAGCAATTTTATCTCTTGCAATTGCTGACAGTTTTTCTACCTCTGATTTTTTTCCACAAGCAAAAAAGATACTGTCTCCCACTTCTGCTTCACAAAGTTTCATCAATTCTTTAATGGCTGATTCAGAAAACAATTTTCCGATAGGTCCTTTACCAGAAAAAACATTGTTATTATTTTCAATAGTAAGATAAGCCAAACCTGATGCGCCCTGCTCTTTGGCCCACTTATCAATTCCATCGAAAAAACTTCTTGGTTGCTCGGATGTTTTAGTCGTTTTGATAGCTCTGACTAAAGAGCCTTGTTTGATTAACTTTTTAAAGATTTCAAATTTAACTTCACCAGCAAGAAATAGATCGGTGGTGTCATAAATCATTAATGGATTTCTAAGATCTGGCTTGTCAGTTCCGTATTTTAACAATGCATCGTCATAGCTGATTCTAGGAAACACTTTGGAGATAACTTTTTTTTTCGAAAATTGTGAAAACACATCATTCATTAGTTTTTCTAAAATAGTAAAGATATCTTCCTGCTCCACAAAAGACATTTCAATATCTAGTTGGTAAAATTCTCCTGGACTCCTGTCCGCTCTAGCATCCTCATCTCTAAAGCATGGAGCTATTTGAAAATATTTATCAAATCCCGCTACCATGATTAATTGCTTAAATTGCTGAGGTGCCTGAGGTAAGGCGTAAAATTTTCCTGGGTTCAATCTACTAGGAACTAAAAAATCTCTTGCTCCCTCTGGACTGGAAGCTGTTAAAATCGGTGTTTGGAATTCTAAAAATCCAAGCTGACTCATTTTATCTCTAATGAAAGAAATTACTTTAGATCTAAGGATAATATTTTGATGTATTTTTTTTCTTCTAAGATCTAAGAAACGGTATTTTAATCTTATATCTTCTGAATATTCTTGATCACTAAACACAGGCATCGGAAGTTCACCACAAGTTCCTAGTACTTCCATAGAATTTACTACCACCTCCATCTCTCCAGTATCCAGCTCTGCGTTGATCGCATCCGCTGCTCGTTTAATGCAAGAGCCAGTGATCTTAATAACGGTTTCTAATTTTAATTTTTCTATCTCTTTAAAATGAGAGCTATCTTTTTGAACTACACATTGAGTCATGCCGTAATTGTCTCTTAAGTCTATAAATACTAGATTTCCATGATCTCGTTTTTTATGAATCCAGCCTGATAAGGTAACCTTTTCGTCACTATTCGACGCTCTTACTTCATTACAATTGTGTGTTCTATAAATATTCACTATGTATCTCCAAAAAATAAATACATTTAATAATTAAAAAAAACAATCAATTAAAAATTAATGATCATTCAATCCAACCAAGATCTTCAAAAATTTTGCAAACTAGCATCTAGGAAGAAAGTTTTGTTTATAGATACTGAGTTTGACAGGCGTAATACCTACTATTCAAAATTATCATTCATAAGTATCTATGATGGAACTAAGTTTTGGTTAATCGACTGCCTCACAGGCATCAAAGTAGAAGCCTTGTCAAAAGTGTTGAATAATAAAAAAATTACCAAGGTATTACATGGGTCTCAGCAAGATTTAGAAATTTTTAAACATCTCCAACTACCCATTAACTCTTTGTTTGACACACAGACAGCCGCCCAATTTTGTGGGTTTGAACAGCCCATATCTTACGCCAATGCCGTATTAAAAATTTGCAAAGTAAGCTTGGATAAGCAACTACAAAATAGTGATTGGTTAAAAAGGCCGGTGAATAAAAAAACTATCGAATATTTAAAAAATGATGTGAAATATTTAAAGCCGCTGTACGCTTTTTTTTTAAAAGAATTAAAAAAAAATAAAAACTTTTCATATTTCAAGGAAGAAATGTCAATCATCGACCAATCAAGCGACATTATCACTAGCAGCCTAATAAGAAAAAAAATGAACAGTAAGACAATCAACAACAAAAGCTTTCAAAGTTTGCTGCACACAAGAGAGCAGTTAGCACAGAAAAAAAATCTACCCAAAAATTGGATTTTCCCAGACTCAGGCATTTTAACGATCATAAAAAACAAAGAGTACAAAGACATTAAAGAGAATAAGAATTTAACTTATCAAGAAAAGAAAATGTTCATAAATAAATTTAAAAAAATTAAGGTACAGAAAAATAATAACAAAATTACTAATGACAATATTATTAAGCTGATTAATATCATCCGATCTGAAGTATCTAAGAATAAAAATATCTCAGAACAATTAATATCTAATAAAAATGACACCATTGCTTATCTTGCGGAGGGTCTTAAAAAAAATAGTAAATGGAGAGAAAAAATATTTTATAAGATTACTGACCAGCTAATCAAAAAAAATCTAAAAATTAAAATAAAGAAAAATATGCTAGCTTTTTAAATTTTAGATAAAACTAAATTAATTAACTTTAAATCAATTTTTTTTTTATTCTTTAAGCTTTCTTCATCGATCATAGCAGCAAATTTATTTACAGAATCATACGATCGTTCAATTCTTTTGATGGTATGCATAATCAATTCTTTCTTGATGGTAATTTGTTTTTCTGAAAGTTGTTTCGTTAAGACAGAGCAAAGAAGCGTGTCAGAGGGATTGGAAATTTCTAAATTTAATATTGATTTAAAACGAGATAAAAGATCCTGTAATTTAAAAGAAATACGAGAGGTATCTTGAGTGGAGGAAAATATTAAATATTTGTCGTTATTTTTAAATTCATTAAACAACAAAAAAAGAAGCTCTTCATCGGTGCTCTCTTCGACGTCTTCAATGATTAGACGCTCTTGAGATAAAGCAGAAGAGATAGTTTCTTTATTTAATGTGTTTGCCGAAATTCTAAGAAAATAATTTTTTCTCTCAAACACAGTTAATAAAAAAGTTTTTCCTGATTTTCTTGGTCCGAAAATATTTATAATGTTATCATCCCAATTGGGCCATTTTGTAAGATAATTACAAACATCTTGGTTGCTTTGTGAAATACAAAAATCCTCTTCAAAGAAATATTCCTCGGTACTTAGATTAAAAATTTGCTGCTCACCCATTGTAACTAATGATCCATGAGTTAAGGTTTTCTTTTAAAAAAATACTTTGATCTTCTAGTGTTTCTTGAAGGTTCTTGAGGCTGCCTGTATAATACATTCTTCCCTTCAGCATTTTAGATGAAATTTCTAAAGTGTGAATCTTTTTAACAGATGCATTTGCTAGCAATTCATTTCTTAGCTTGTTCAATTGTTTCAAGCTTTTAATTGGAGCGGTAAATTCTAGTGACAACTCACCATCTGAAAAAGCAGTATTTTTATTTTTCCATAAATTTTCTACCGAATATTTGATTTCGTCTATCAATTCTAACAATTGAGATTCTTTGCTGTCATCGCTTTTGAACTCTTTGCTAAAATTTTTATAATAAATAACACCAGACAAATTAAGCTTATATTGTACGTTACTTTTTTTGGTATCCAAATCTATTAGTACTACTAGTGAATTAGTTAAATTGTATTTTTGAAGTATCAATCTTTCATCTATGTCTCTAATGCTAATATTGTTTAATAATAGGTTTTTTTGGTCAAAAATATCTCCTTCTGGAACCAAAAAAGAAACAAAAAAATTTGGATATCTGGATTCATTCCAATTTTCTGAGAAGAAATTATTTTCCCAAATCGTTAGCGTGTCATTTTCTTTAATAATAGGGAATATCAGAATGGGTTGACTGGTAGTTTTTGCATAAACGATATTTCTTGAATTGAAAAAATTTCTAACTTTTTTTTGGTCATAAAGAACAGATAAATTAATTTCATAATTGTTATCTATTTTCTTTTCTCCTTGCAGGCTAACTGTACTGGTCATTTCTTTCGCTAATTTTGTGTCGATATTTTTTATTTTCCAAAATTGAGATTCTAGTAAAATTCTTTTTGATAAAATTTCAAAAGAAGTAATAATTCCCTTATTTATTAAATTTTGTCTAAAACTTTTTGTATTTTGAAAGCTTTCTTGAATAATTACATTTTCAACTCTATAAGCATCGCTATAACTATAAGTTCCAATTAATAGAAAAAATAACAAAAAAAAAATAATTTTGATGCTTTTAGGGAATTTTTTAATAAAATAAAATTTAATCATATTCATTATGTCAAAAAAAAAATTTACTTACAAAACAAGTGGTGTTGACATCAACACTACCAATAGACTTGTAAAATATATTTCAAATTTATCAAACAAAACAAAAATTAAAGGTAGTACAATTAAATCATTTAAAAATATAGGTGGTTTTGGCTCTTTATTTGATCTTTCGCAATATAAAATAAAAAATCCAGTATTGGTATCTGCAACTGATGGTGTTGGAACGAAATTAGAATTAGCTAATATCATTAAAAAATACGACACTATTGGAATTGACTTGGTGGCTATGTGTGTAAATGACCTAATTGTTCAAGGAGCGAAGCCTTTATTTTTTTTAGATTATATAGCTCTTGGTAAAGTTATTCCCTCTAAATATAAATCTATTTTAAAAGGTATCGCCAAAGGTTGTGAAATTTCTAAATGCTACCTAGCAGGTGGCGAGACGGCAGAAATGCCTGGCATCTATTCTAAAGATGGTTTTGATTTGGCAGGTTTTTCTGTGGGTGTCACAGACAAAAAAAGAATTTTAAACAGTCAGCAAATTAAAAAAGGAGATGCTATTCTTGCCATCCCCTCCTCTGGGGTTCACTCCAATGGATTTTCATTAATTAGAAAAATTTTAAAAGAAAAAAAAATATTCTATTCATTAAAAAATAAAAAATTATACCAAGATCTCCTAACGCCTACTAAAATTTACACTAAAGAAATTGAAAAACTATTCGAACAAAATTTAATTCATGGAGCTTGCAATATTACAGGAGGTGGATTAGCAGAAAATATTCCTAGAGTTTTACCAAAAAGTGTTTCAGCTCAAATAGATCTTGCTAAAGTTAAAGTAAAAAAAATATTTTCTTGGATTAACAAACAGGGTGTAGATCAGAGCGAGATGTTAAAGACTTTTAATTGTGGTGTTGGATTTGTAGTATTTACAAAGGCTAAAAATATATCAAAAATTACTAAAATATTTAAATCTCCTTACAGGCCTTATGTAATTGGAACTATCACCGCTCCTTCCTCTTCTAAAATTACTTTTGATGGCAATCTCAAATTTTAAAAAAAAAATTGCTGTTTTTCTTTCGGGGGAAGGGTCTAATTTAAAGAATCTTTACAAATTTTCAAAAACCAAACGATCAAAATTTACTATCCATCTAGTTATTTCAAACAAAAAGAACGCTAAAGGCATTTTGTTTTCTAAATCAAAAAAAATTAAATCTTACTCAATTGGTAAAAAAATGAGTGTATTTGAAAAAAATAGTTTGCTCTTAATCAGAGAAGAAAATATTGATATCATATGCTTAGCTGGCTTTATGAGAATTTTATCTAAAGAGTTTGTGCAAAAATGCAAAATACCAATTATTAACATACACCCTTCCCTGCTACCTAAATACAAAGGCCTTCATACTCATGCTAGAGCTATTAAGAATAAAGATCAATTTTCAGGCTGCACCGCTCACCATGTAACGTCCAAACTAGATGCTGGAAAAATAATTTTGCAAAAAAAAGTCAAGATACTTAAAAAAGATAATGAAATAACACTTTCTAAAAAAATATTAAAAGTGGAGCATCAAATTTATCCCATCGCACTTAACAAGATTTGCTAATTACTGTTTAAAAAAAAGATCTATTTCTTTCTTGGAACTTTCTGAGGAGTCCGATCCATGTACAGAATTTTTATCTATCGATATGGCAAACATCTTTCTAATAGTTCCTTCTGCAGCTTCACTTGGGTTCGTGGCTCCCATTAAGTCTCTATTTTTTTGAATAGCATTATCTCCTTCTAAAACTATAGCAACTAAAGGTCCTGAACTAATATAACTACATAAGTCTTTAAAGAAGGGTCTTTCTGAATGCATTTCGTAAAATTTTTGAGCAAATTCTAAAGTTATATGAATTTTTTTTATTTCTTTAATAACCAGGTTATTTTCTTCAAATAGATTAACAATTTTTCCTATTAAATTTCTCTCTACTGCGTCAGGCTTTATAAGTGATAATGTTTGTTCCATATTATTTTTCGTAATGCTCCTTTATTAATCTATTTAGTAATTTTACACCATAGCCTGTGGCGCCTTCTGGGGTAACTTCTGTTTCTTTTTTAGTCCATGCCATGCCAGCTATGTCCAAATGAGCCCATGGAGTTTTATTTCTAATAAATCTCTGCAAAAACTGGGCTGCTGTTATTGAACCAGCACCTCCCGAGTAGTTAATATTTTGCAAATCAGCAATTTTGGAATCCATTAAACGATCAAAATTTTCATGAAGAGGAAACCTCCAAGCTTTTTCATTATCTTTTAAGCTGGTGTCATATATCTGATCAGCCAATATATCGTTATTAGAAAATAATCCTGCATACTCATTGCCTAAAGCTACAACTATCGCCCCTGTTAAAGTTGCTAAATTAATTATAAATTTTGGCTTAAACCTGTCTTCTGTATAAGCGATTGCATCAGCTAAAACTAAACGTCCCTCGGCATCTGTATTTAGAACTTCAATTGATTGTCCCGCATAACTAACCACAACATCCCCAGGTCTTTGAGCATTTCCATCAGCCATATTCTCAACCAAACCAACAACCCCTACTACATTAACTTTTGCTTTCCTAAGAGCTAATGTTTTCATCAAACCAGTTACAGTTCCAGCTCCACCCATGTCATACTTCATATCTTCCATAAATCTGGCAGGCTTCAAAGAAATTCCACCTGTATCAAAGCAAACACCCTTGCCAACAAATGCAAGTGGCTTTTCTTTGGAAGATTTATTTCCATTCCATTTCATGATTGCCATGTAAGAATTGTTAGAACTACCCTGACCTACTCCAAGCAAAGCATTCATTCCAAGAGATTTCATTTTTTTTTCGTCTAAAATTTCTACTGATAGGCCAACTTTTTTTAATTTTTTTATTTCATCCGCAAATTTTTTTGGGTTTAAAATATTTGCAGGTAGGGTTACTAAATTTCTAGTCTCTTCAATTCCATCGTATATATTTTTTGCATATTTAATTGATTTGATAATTTTTTCTTTTTGAGATGAGATTACAGACACTGATCTTAATAAATTTTTTTTATTATTTTTCTTTAATTTATAATCTTTAAATTGATAACTCTTTGAGTAAAAACCTAAAAAAAAATTAGAAGTAAAAATATCAAGGTTTTTTTTAAAGAAAAAGTTTCCATCTAAAAAAATATTAGCTTCCTTGTATTTAGATAGCTCCGAATAGGCAATTCCACCTATTTTTTGAAAATCATAGTCTGGAATATCTTCTTTTAATTTAAATATAATAATTTTATGTTGTTTCTTTTTTTCCCAAAGATTAGACTTTATAAAATCATTTTTTAAGAAATCATCTTTTAATAATTTTATTTGATCTAACTGATCTTTGCTAAAAAAACTCAATTGATTGAAAAAATTAAATTTTTTATCAGCAAAAAGCAAAGATATATTGGCTTTTTTATTTAAATTGTGTGAAATATTAAACATATGTAATAGTAATCTGTGCACTTAATTGCATATTTTATGTTTAAAAACAAGCTGAAGAATTATTTTGCAAAGGACTTATTGAAAGCCTATCTTTTTGTATTGCTATCCTTTTCAATGCTTATTTGGATCACGCAATCAGCAAGATTTCTATATCTAGTTACAGACACAGGACTATCGCCACTGACTTATGGAAAATACATAATTTATCTAATACCCAAAATTATTTCACAGGTTACGCTTATCAGCTTTTTAATAAGTATTTTTTTAACTATAGTTAAGTTTCAAAAAAATAAAGAAATTGAAATTTACTGGTTAGCTGGAGTGAGCAAAAAAGACATAGTTAAAATTTTAATAAAAGTTTCCTTGATACCAACTTTTTTTGCTCTTTTTTTTTACGTATATTTGGGACCATTAGGTTCAATGAAATCAAGAGAAATACTATCAAATTCTGAATTTTCACTTGTTAATACTTTGGTAAAAAAGAATAATTTCAATTCTCCGCTAAAGGGATTAACCATTTTTGTAAAAGAAAATGACAATCGTGGTAATTTAGAAAAAGTTTTTATCTTTGAGGGCAATAAAACTATACTTTCAAAAAAAGGGAGGGTCGTAAGTGTTAATGACAATAATTATATAGAACTATCAGATGGCTTCATACATGAAAAAAGTAAAAATAATAACATAGATGTAATTAAGTTCGAAACTACAATGTTTGACTTTACCAAATATCAAACAAATATAATTAAAACACCAAAAACTCAGGAAAAAAACTTTCTAAAAATAACCAAAGAATACGTGGGAGAGACTAATGTAGGACCCAAAAATGATCTTCTACACGAAATACACAAAAGAATATTTAAACCTCTTTTTATTCCAATAATTGCATTGTTGTGTTCTTTCATTCTGTACAGCAATCATGAAAAGATAAATTTAAATAAAGTAAAAATTATAACTTTTTCTTTAGGAATTCTTTTAATAATTTTTATAGAAGTTTTGGTTAATTTAAGTGTCCAAAATATATTTTTTAAATACTTTCTATACATAATTCCGATCCTGGGTCCGGCAACTATATTTTTAAGCTTGAATGTTTTCTTAAACAATGAAGCAAAATCCAAATGAAAGAAAATCAATGCCTATAAAAATAATCAAATACCTTTCAAAAGAATTTTTAGATACATTGCTTGTTGTTTTTGTTGTTTTTTTATCGCTGACATTGCTTATAAATTTTGTTGAAGAAATGGTTTTTTTCAAAAATAAGAAATTAGATAATTTTTTTTTCGTTATTAGTTATTTAACATTATCCAAAACTCCAAGTACTTTAATAGATCTTTCAATATTTATATTTTTATTTTCTGGAATATTTTTTTTCGATAAAATTATTAAAAACAATGAGCTGAATACAGCTTTATTGTCCGGAATTTCAAAAATAACTACCGTTTTAATTCCATCTTTTATTTCTTTTATTCTGGGTATTTTGATAATTTTGATGATAACTCCTATTTCATCTGCTTCATTAAAATTTTACGAAAAAACTAAGAGAGTATACTCTCAGAATGAAAACCTAATTATTATGAATAACACAGGTCTGTGGTTTATGGAGACTCAATCTACTGGATTTAACATAATAAGAGCAGATAAAATTTTTAATAATGATTTTTCAAAATTAAAGAATGTCACCATTTATAATCTTGACAAAAAATTTAATTTTTTAAAAAGGCTTGATAGTCAAAATGTTGTTATCAGCAACAAAAACTGGTCTTTAAAAAATGTAAATATTTTAAACAATGGTAGCCTAAAAAAATCTGATAAAAAAATTTCTTCCAAATTAAGTACAGAATTTACATCCTCTATTAACATTAATGATCTAAAAAATTTTTTTTCAAATGCCGCAACAGTTTCTTTCTGGAATATTCTAGCTAATATAAAAACATCGAATGAAAGAGGTTACTCTGGTGATGAATTAAAAGTCCAATTTCATAAATATTTATCATTACCAATTTATCTTTTTGCAACAATTCTAATTTCAACTATTTTTACCCTGGGAATTAAAAAAAATTATAATACTTTTGTATATTTATTTTTTGGAATAATGCTTGGTTTTTTTATTTATTTTTTAAATGACCTGTCTGTGGCCATAGGGTTAAGCAATATACTTCCTATAAATATTGCTGTATGGTCTCCTACTATGTTATTGTTATTTTTAAGTATAATCAATTTAATTAAAATTAATGAACAATAAATTTTTAAATAAAATTATTTCGATTTTATTTATTTTCTTTGTGGTTAGTCTAAATTTATTAGGTGCTGCTTTTGCTGAAAATCCATTATTTGAAATTCGTGCGAAAAAAGTTACTTATACAAATAATAATAATCTGATTATAGCTACTGGCTCAGCAGAGGCTACCAATGAATTTGGAAAGAAAATTTTTTCAAACGAAATAATCTATGATAAAAAAAATTCTACGATCAAAACAAACGGCGACTCAATTTATTTGGACAATGAAGGAAATAAATTGCTTGCTGACACCTTTTTTTACGACCTTAATTCCAATATTATTAAAGCAAAAAAAAATGTCAAATATATAGATATAGCTGCCAATGAATTTAATTTTTCTTATTTTGAATATAATGAAAATTTAGAATATGGAATTGGTCAAGATTTTATAGCTAGCCTTAAGGATGAAAGTTCTGCTGAAAGCCAAATAGCCAAAATTGACAACAAAAAAGCTTTCACAACTATGCAATCAAAAAATCAGAAAGGATATTTCAATTTTTTTAAACCTAATGTAAATTATTATACGACATGCAAAAATTTAAAAAAATCTTCTGGAAGTATACAAGAAAGATGTACTGACTGGAGTATTACCAGCCAAAAAACATTGCACGACAAAAATAAAAAAATGCTTTATCACGACCATGCTGTAGTTAGGTTGAGAAATATTCCTGTCTTTTATACCCCTTACTTTTCCCACCCAGATCCATCTGTAAAAAGAATGAGTGGTTTCTTACCACCTAGCACTAAGAATTTTACGGATCTAGGTAGAACAATTAAAACTCCATATTTTTGGGTAATTGATCCCAATAGGGACCTAACTTTCACTCCAATATTTTATTTGGACGAAAACTCTATTTTTCTAAGTGAATACAGGCAGCAAAATAACAATAGTAACTTTTATGTAGATTCAAGTTATTCAAAAGGTTACAGAAATCTTAATAAAATAGATAACGATGGAAATCTAATTGAAAGAACCTCAGGATCTCGTAACCACCTATTTTTTGGATTTACAGGAAAATATGACAACTTATTGCTAGTTGAAAATGATTTAAATATTAATATTCAAAGAATTTCTCAAAAAAACTATCTTAAGGTCAATCAAATAAATACAGAATTTGTAAAAGAAGACGCTTCTACTTTAAAAAATAATATTCATTTAAATTCATATACTGGTAACAAAAGAATTGAACTTGAAACTTCAATATATGAAAGCTTGAATACTGACGCGAGAAATACCAAATATAACTATACAATACCATCTATAACATATTCAAACTATTTCAGGAAATACAATCAAAACATCAACTTTAGCAACTCCTTTGTTGCTAAAAATTTGGGTGGGGACTCGAATAAAACCAATCAAGCAAACTCGATTACTTTAACAAGTGATGAGAAGGTATATAAAATTTTAGATGGTGTTTCTAATGTTTTTAAAGGAACACTGAGTAACATTAACTATTATAATGAAAATATTGCAGGTGATAAAGAAAACTTTAATTCAGATGCTAATATTATATTTGGATTGCAAAATGCATACCCATTAATCAAATATAATGACAACTATTCTAAAGAGCAGATATTAACTCCAAAAATATTTAGCAAATATACACCTGGTGAAATGAACAAAATTACCAGCAACGAAGTCATTAACTATCAAGACATTTACTCCATGAATAGGAAAGGGAGCATGTCTAATCCAGAAAGAGGATTTAGCGTAGGGTATGGTCTTGAATATGAAATTAATAAAAAGAGTACAGACAATGAAGTTTATATGAATGGGAAGTTTTCAGCAGGCCAAGTATTGAGGAATAAAAAATTAAAGGAAATGCCCACAAATTCATCTTTGGCTGAAACTAAGTCACATTTTGCAGGTGAGGCTTCTTTTTATCTAAATAACAGTATCAAATCTAACAATGACGAACAAAATAATTTTTCAGGAAATCTTGAGGACCAAGGAATTAAAATTGACTACAAGTATATTGTTACCAATAGTCTAAATAAAATTTTAAAAAATGACGTTGGACTAACATATTTAAATAAGAAAAATGAATTTAAAGGAGTGTACTACGAAACTCATGATCTTGGAAATGAACAATATATAGATCTAAACTACACTAGAAAATTTGACAATTTATTGAATGTTTCGACTGGAATCAGAAAAAATTTAGAAACACAATTTACAGAAAGTAATTTTATTGACATGTATTATGATTCAGATTGCTTAAAAATAGGATTAAGCTTAACAAAAAAATTCTACAAATCTGAGGATGTAAACACATCAAAAAACTTTATATTAAGTATTACGCTAAAGCCATTTGGATCTCCTGTAGCTCCTAATTTGACAAGTTTACTTACAACTAAAAAATGAAAAAGTTTTTATTAGTTTTCTTAATTAATTTTTTTATTTACAACTCGATTGCTTACACTCAGCAAATTTTAACAATTGTAATCGTGAACAATGTACCGATAACAAACATTGACATTAAAAATGAAATTTCTTTAAATAAAATACTAAATCCTAAAGTAGATAGGAAATTACTTGAGAATATTTCTGTGCAAAATTTAATAAATCAAATAATAAAAATTGAAGAAATTAAGAAAAATAACGTTCAAATTTCAGATCTATATATAAAAAAAATATATAATAATTTTTTATCGGGAGTTAAACATACTGACTTGTCAAAAGTTCTTAAGGAAAATATTTATTTAAGAATAAAAACTGAAGAGTCATGGAAAAAATTAATAACAAAAAAATTTTTATGGAATTCTTTTGTTAATATAAATGAAATAGACAGTAACCTTAAAAACTTGGATACTTTAAGCAAGGACAGCGAAAAAAAATTTAATACAAAAGAGAAGATGATAAGAATTGAAAAAAATAAAAAACTTAGTGCACAATCAAAAATCTATCTTAGTAAGTTAAAAAAAGAAGCATTAATAAAAATTTATTAATGAAAAAAAAAATATTAATAATTGCCTCAGATCCCAATAGCATTAATTATGAAATATTAAATAAATCAATAGGTTTTTTTAGAAAAAAAAATAAAAAAAACGATTACATAATCATCGGCGATAAAAAAGAAATTTTAGAAAAAGCAGATATTAAAAATAATATTTTAGAAATATTTGATATAAAAAAAAATAACAATGTAAGTTTGTATTTGAAAGAATGCTTCAGAACATCATTTAATTTTTTAAAAGAAAAAAAAGCACATGGGTTAATAAATCTTCCTTTAAATAAAAAATTTTTACCTAAAAAATATCCTGGTTTTACAGAATATGTTTCTAATTCATTTAAAATGAACGGTAAGGAAACTATGCTTTTATACAGTGAGAATTTTTCTGTCTGCCCAAACACAACTCATATTCCTCTTATGGAAGTATCAAAAAAATTAACAAAAGAGCTTATTGTAAAAAATATTCTTAATATTAATAGTTTTTATAAAAAAATTTTTAACAAAAAACCTAGAATTGGAATTATGGGATTTAATCCTCATAGTGGACAAGATTTCTCTCAAAAATTAGAAGAAGAAATAATAATTTTGCCTTCAATTAAATATATAAAAAAAAAGAGAATTAAAATTATTGGTCCCATTTCACCTGATGTAGCATTTAATGATATTTCAAATAAAAAAATTGACTGTTTAGTTGGCAACTACCACGATCAAGTATTGCCAACGTTTAAATATATTAATAAATTTAATGCAATTAACATAACTTTAGGACTACCTTTCTTAAGAATATCACCAGATCATGGTACTGCAGAAAACATTGTAGGGAAAAATTTAGCCAATCCCGATAGTTTTTTGTATGCATTAAATTTTTTTGAAAAGCACTTCAAAAAAATATGAAAAAGAGTTTTGGTCAAAACTTTTTAAAAGAACAGGCAGTAATTGATAAAATTATAAAATCATCCAATATTAACATAAATTCTACTATTTATGAAGTTGGTGCAGGCGATGGATCGCTGAGTAGAGAGATAATTAAGATGAATCCCAAAAAATATTTAGCTATAGAGATAGATAGTTCGCTAATTCCAAAATTAGAAATGTTATTTATCAACAAAAATCATAAATTGATAAATGAAGATGCTTTAAAATTTAATGAGAAGTCTTTTTTCTCAAAGGACGTAACTATTATTTCAAACTTACCTTATAATATTTCTATAAAATTGCTTCTGAAGTGGATACATCAATATTCAATTGAACCGTGGTTTAATCATATGGTTCTAATGTTTCAAAAAGAAGTGGGTGAAAGAATTCTTTCTGAAGAAAATTCAAAAAAATACGGGAGAATATCCCTTATCACCTCTGCTTTTTTCAGTACTATAAAAATTTTAGAAGTAGATAGGGAGTGCTTTTTTCCATCGCCCAAAGTTGATTCTGTAATAATTGAGTTCAAACCTTTGAATGAAAACAAAATAGATTCTAAAAACATTCATCAGCTTGAATTTTTGACTAGAAGCTTATTCTCTAACAGAAGAAAAAAGTTAAAAAATAAAATTAAACAATTGTTTGATGACAAGACTATTGATAAATTTAAACTTAATAATTATTTTGATTTAAGAGCGGAAAATTTAAATAAAAAAACTTTTTATTTTTTGGCTAAACTACTCAAAAATTAAAATTTCGATATACTTTTTCTCGATGGCCTATTTTTATCTGCGTTAACTATTATTTTTATTTCCTTAATGCATTTTTTTAAATCTTTATTTATAATTGCATAATCATACTCTCGCCAATGAGCAATTTCCTTCTTTGCTTTACTCATTCTTTTATTTACAAAAGAAATGTTATTTTCTCTTTTTTCCAATCTTTTTTTTAATTCTTTTAGTGACGGTGGTAGGATAAATATACTCAGCACATCGTCTGGCATTTTTTTTCTGACCTGTCTAGCTCCCTGCCAATCAATATCTAATAAAATATTTATTCCTTTATTGAGCTTGTCAGTAATATTTTTTTTTATGGTGCCATAATAGTTATCAAAGACTTTTGCGTGCTCGAGAAAAGAATTTTGTTTAATTTTTTTTTTAAAAAAATCTTTTGATACAAAGTGATAATCAATTGCATTGACTTCGTGTTTTCTTGGTTCTCTAGTTGTTAGTGATATTGAAAGTTCTATATTTAATTTTTTAGAAACTAACTTTTTAGTAATTGTTGTTTTTCCTGCCCCGGATGGGGAGGAAATAACAACCAAAACTCCCTTATGCTTTTCTTTTAACAAAAGTTTTATTTAGATGTGCTATTTTCTACAAATTTTATAGCATCACCAACGGTAAGTATTTTTTCAGCTTCGCTATCTGAAATTTCGGCTCCAAACTCCTCTTCAAAAGCCATCACCAATTCTACTGTGTCTAAACTATCAGCTCCAAGATCGTCTATAAAGCTAGCTTCGTCAACAACTTTTGATACTTCGACTCCCAAATGATCTACTATGATTTTTCTAATTTTATCTCCCACTTCACTCATTTTTATCCTTTTTTTTAGTTATATGATTGTGTTTTCCTTTAGATTAATAAATAGAATTAATCAAGCCATATACATGCCCCCATTAACATGGATTGTTTCTCCTGTTATATAACTAGCAAGATTAGATGATAAAAATATTGCTGCATTTGCAATATCCTCACCCTTTCCCATTTTGGCCATTGGTATATTTTTTAATAATATCTCTTTATGTTCTTTTTTGAGCACTGAGGTCATGTCCGATTCGATAAAACCTGGAGATATGCAGTTAATTCTGATGTTTTTTTTAGCATACTCTCTGGCTAACGACTTAGACATTGCAATAAGAGCTGCCTTTGAACTTGCGTAATTAACCTGTCCAGCATTTCCTAAATGAGCAACTACAGAACTTATATTTATAATTGAACCATTTTTATTTTTAATAAGAACCTTAATAGCTTCCTGGGACATCAAAAAACTAGAAGTAAGATTTATATCTATTACCCTTGTCCACTCATCTTTATTCATTCTGATAGCCAAATTATCTTTTGTTATGCCCGCGTTATTTATCAAAACATCCAACCCCCCTAATTGCTTAACACTTTTTTCGAATAAGCTTGGTATTTCAGAATGGTTATTTAAATCAAAGGCTTCAGCAAAAATACCTGGATATTTTTGTTTTATATTTTCTAGATTTCCTTTATTTGAACCGATAATTAAAACCTTAGCTCCAAGTGAATAAAATTTATCCAAGATGGCTAGGCCTATTCCTCTAGACCCTCCTGTTAAAATTATTTTTTTATTTTTTAAATCATCAAGAATCATAGTTTTAAATCTCCAATATTATTAAAATTTTTAATTAAAATTTTTTTTTTAAATCTTTTAAGCATTCCACTTAGGGATTTTCCAGGTCCCACCTCTACAAAATCTTTGATTGAATTTATAAGCATATACTCGATTACCTCTCTCCACCTCACTCTTTTATAGATCTGCTCCACAAGAAGCTTTTTAATTATTTCCTTATCCTTAACTATCTCAGCAGTGACATTAGAAACAATAGGTATAATAGGATCTTTCAAATTACAATTCATTATTAAATCTTTAATTTCTTCCGCAGCTGGTTTCATTAATTGGCAGTGGAATGGTGCAGAAACTGGGATGGGTATGCTTTTTTTTGAAATTTTATTTTTTATGGCAATGAGGCAGCTTTCAACTTCAAATTTCTTTCCACTTATAACTATTTGTCCAGGGCAGTTGTCATTTGAAATTTCGACTGAGGATAATTTGTTTTCTTTAATTATCAATTCAATTTCTTCAATTTCGGCTCCCAGAACAGCTGCCATACTTCCCTCTCCGGAAATTACTGCATTTTGCATGGCCTCTCCTCTTGCTCTTAATATCTTTGCAGCGTCAGTTAGTGTAAATGATTCTGCACAAACTAGGGCTGTGTACTCTCCTAATGAGTGACCTGCACAGAAACTAAAATCCTCAATTCTAAAATTATGATTTTTTTGCAAGACTCTAAAAATAGCAACTCCGGTGGCCATAATTGCTGGCTGGGTATTTTTTGTTAGATTTATATCGGACGCGTCTCCTTTAAAAATAATATCACTTAAATTTATTTTTAATGCATCATTGACTTCCTCGTAGGTTAATTTGGCTTCATTATAAGCCTCATAAATATCAAGCCCCATACCTACGTATTGAGAGCCTTGACCTGGGAATAATATCGATTTTTTCAATGTAATAAGTTCTTTATATAGCTTGATATGAGTTGGATAATATTATAATTAACTATTTTTTTAAACACTTAAACTTATATTAATGAACTATTACGAACATACATACATTACTGTTCCAGAGATAAACGAATCTAACCTAGATTCAATCAAAAAAAAAATTAATGAGATACTAGAGAAAAATAGTAGTAAAATTGTGAAAGAAGAAGATTGGGGAATTAGACAACTATCGTACCCAATTAAAAAAAATAACAAGGGAAAATACAGCAATCTTTATATCGAAGGAAACAACAAAGTTATAAAAGAAATAGAGCAGTTTGAAAAATACGACGAAAGAGTAATTAAGTTTCTTTCAATTAAGATTAAAAAAGTTCCTGAAGAAAATTCTGAATTGGTTAAAATGTCATAATGGTAAAAAGAAAAGAAAAAGGTAAAAAAAAATTTAATAAAGGTGGCGGCAATGCCCTATTTAACAAGTCTACCAGTAGGCCAAATAAGTCATGCCCTTTGAGCGGAAAAGGAGCTCCTGAAATAAATTATAAAAACATTAAATTACTAAAAAAATATGTATCAGATACGGCAAAAATTTTACCGAGCAGAATAACAAACGTATCTCTCGGAAAACAAAGGGCGCTATCTAAAGAAATAAAAAAAGCAAGAGTTTTAGCTTTAATGCCATACGTAGGAAATTAATATGCAAGTAATACTTCTAGAAAATATTAAGAGATTAGGAACTATCGGTGAAAAAGTTATCGTTAAAGACGGATATGCAAGAAATTTTTTGTTAAAAAATAAAAAAGCTCTCGTGGCTAACAAAAAAAATATTGAATACTTTGAAAACCAAAAAGATGAGATAAATAAAAAAAACGAAATTGAAAAAGAAAAAGCCAAAGAGATATTCAATATCTTGAATAATGTTGAGCTAGAAATTCAAAAAGAATCTATGGAAAATGGTCAACTTTATGGATCGATCAACATTAAGGAAATTATCACATTAATCAAAGATCAAAAAAACTTAGATATAGCTGCTGAAAAAATTGAAATAAAAGGACAATTAAAAAATGTAGGTATTTCAAAAATTTATATCAATCTACATGCGGATGTAAATGCAACTATAAACCTAAATATCAAACCTAAGGTTGAGTAGTTAATTTTTATTTAATTAACTTTTCCACAAAACACATTTAAAGATTAAGTTGAAATTAATATTTCTAGGTAATATTATAAATTTAAATGAGTTCTTTAAAAAACATTGAAATATTATCCAATTTAGACACATCCCCTCAAAACTTAGAAGCTGAACAAACCGTATTAGGATCAATACTAATCTCAAATGAAATATATGATGAAATTTCAGATATCACTGAAGAGTTTTTCTTTAATCCTGTAAATAAAAAAATATTTAAAATTATTAGTGATCTTACTGCAAAAGGTATGCTGGCAAACCCCATTACATTAAAAAATTTTTTTTCTACTGAGGATGAGTTAAGTGAAATAGGTGGTAGTGAATATCTGGTCAAACTTACTAAATTTTCAACATCAAAGCTTCAAATAAAATATTACGCAAACCTTCTTCATGACCTCAAAATAAGAAGAAATTTAATAGAAATATCTAGAGAAACATTAGAAGAATCCCAAAATAAGAATTCTGAAATAGATGCAGAGCAAATTATTGAATCTGCTGAAAAAAAATTATTTGATATTGCAGAAAGAGGAAAATTCAACAAGTCTTATGTGGAGTTTAAAGAGGCTTTAATTGAAACTATAGCAATGGCTTCTTCAGCCTATAAAAACGACGAAGGAATTGTTGGGGTACCAACTGGTCTTAGAGATTTAGATGATAGACTTGGTGGTCTGCACAAATCTGATTTACTTATCATAGCTGGAAGACCCTCAATGGGTAAAACGGCATTAGCGACAAATATTGCATTTCATGCAGCAAAACAAATTTTAGAAAAAAATAAAAAATCTTCTATTACCTTTTTTTCTCTTGAAATGTCGTCGGAACAGCTATCGACAAGAATTTTATCAGAACAATCTAGAATAAGATCCAACGATATAAGAAAAGGTAAAATTAACCAAGATGAGTTTGAAAAATTCATTGAAAGCTCAAAGAGTTTGGAAAATTTACCACTATTTATTGATGATACACCAGCAATCACGATTTCAACTCTTAGTAATAGAGCCAGAAGAATTAAAAGACTACATGGACTAGATTTAATTGTAGTTGATTATATACAATTAATGAAATCTGGTAATTACCGAAATGAAGGTCGTGTACAAGAGGTTGCTGAAATTACACAAGGTTTAAAAGCTTTGGCAAAAGAACTTAATGTTCCTGTCTTGGCACTATCGCAGCTATCAAGAGCTGTTGAACAAAGAGATGATAAAAAACCGCAGTTATCTGACTTGAGAGAATCGGGATCTATAGAGCAGGATGCTGATGTTGTTATGTTTGTGTACAGAGAAGAGTATTATTTGGAAAAACTTGAGCCGAGAGTGGGGACAGCTGAACATGTGGAGTGGCAAGAGAAGATGGGTCTAATACACAATCTAGCTGAGTTAATTATTGGCAAGCAAAGACACGGTCCTACAGGAGTAATAAGACTCGAATTTGAGAGTGCTTTTACAAAATTCAGAGACGCAAAATCATAAATTCTTGGTTACAAAGAAATAGAAATCCTCTATATAAATAATATCTAACAATATGAATTATTCTTCTGGACAAGTTTCTATTAATTTAAAATCAATTAAAAATAATTATTTATTTTTAAAGAAATTTTGCAAATCCTCTGAAGTTTCTGCTACAGTAAAAGCTTCTAGCTATGGTCTTGGTGGTGAGAATAAAATTGTGGAAGCATTAGTCAAATTGCAATGCAAAAAATTCTTTGTTGCAAATATAGAGGAAGCTATAAAAATTAGAAAAAAATTTAAATTAATTGATATTTTCGTATTAAATGGATTAGGTATCAATGAAGAAAAAATTTTCTTCAAAAAAAATTTAATACCAGTTCTTAATACATATCTACAATTCCAGAAATGGACCTATTATCTAAAAAAAAATTATCATAAAAAACTGATGATTAATATAGATACAGGCATGAATAGACTTGGCTTTCAAAAAAAAGACGTTGAACAATTAAAAAAAAATAAGAATAAATTAGATTTATTTAAAGATGTTATGTTTATGAGTCATTTGGCCTGCGCAGATGATAAAAAGAATCTATTTAATAAGAAACAAAGAATAAAATTTGACAAATTAAAAAAAGATTTCCCCAACTGCAAATATAGCTTGGCAGCATCGGGTGGAATATTTTTAGGTAAAAAATATCATTACGACATGGTTAGGCCTGGTATCAGTCTGTACGGAGGTAAAAGAACTTTTCATAAAAATATTAAACACGCAGTTTCTCTTAAAGTTCCTGTTGTTCAAGTTAATCAAATAAAAAAAGGTGAATCTATTGGGTATTCGAGAACTTATTATACCAAAAAAAATACTACTACAGCTACTATTCCCATTGGATATGCGGATGGATTGAATATTCGTTTAAGTAATAAGGGTTTTTTTCACTTTAAAGGCAAAAAACTTCCTATCATAGGAAGGGTTTCTATGGATTTGATTATTTTAGATGTAACTAAGTTCAAAAATAAAATTAAAGTTGGGGATATGATTGACATATACAACTCTGATTACACAATTGATGATTTTGCAAAACAAGCAGGGACTATTCCCTACAGAATTATTACTTGTATGTCTCAAAGATATAATAAAAAGTACATCTAGAAAGTTATTTCTGCATGTATAAAAAATTACTTAATTTTCCTAAATTAATTCTATTAGGCTTGATTGTCATACTTCTGGGGTCCCTATATTTTTCTAAAAATTTTAAATTAGATGCCTCCGCCGATACTCTACTGTTAGAAAATGATCCAGACTTAAAGTACCTTAGAGAAGTTAATGAAAGATACGGATCAGAAGAATTCTTCATCTTAACATACGAGCCTAAAGCCATAATAAACAAGGATTCTGTTTTAGAGTTAGAGAAATTTGTTACTAAGATCAACGAATTAAACTGGGTAAGTAAAACTATCAGCATTGTCAATGCTCCATTATTACAAAGTACTAATGAGCCTTTAATGAAGAGGATAAAAAATCTTAAATACATCACAAGTCCAAATGTAGATTTTGAAACTGCTATTAAGGAGCTTACCAGCAGTCCTATCTATAAAAATCTTATTATAAGCGAAGATTCAAAAACGTTTGGTATTGTCGTCTACCTAAAAGAAAACAAAAAGTATTTAGATCTTATTTCTAAAAAATCGAGATTACTGGAGAATAACAATCCCAACGAAAGTGTGCTTGTTGATTTAAAAAGCACTAATAAAAAGCTAGATAAAGAAAAAAAGAAACAAGGTGATCTAATATCAAGCTACAATCAGGAAATTAAAAATTTAATTGCTGAACAGAATCAATCTGCCAATATTAGACTCAGTGGAATTCCAATGATTGCAGATGACATGATTACTTTTATTAAAAATGATATTGTCGTTTTTGGATTTGGAGTTTTTGTATTCATCATATTTATTTTATGGGCAGTATTTAGAAATTTAAAATGGGTAGCCTTTCCATTGGTTAATTGTTTTTCTTCCATATTAATAATGGTGGGTTTTTTAGGAGCTCTGCAATGGAAAGTGACTGTCATTTCGTCAAATTTTATCGCACTAATGTTGATCTTAACTATTTCTATGAATATTCATTACCTGGTTCGATATATTCAGATAAAAAATGAAAATGAAAATGCTACACCTATTGAACTTGTCATCAAAACTTCTTCTAATATCTTTTACCCAATTTTTTATGCAGTCCTAACTACCATCTGTGCATTTATGTCTTTAGTATTTAGTGACATTAAACCTGTAATGGACTTTGGATGGATGATGACTTATGGCTTGCTAGTATCATTTGCGTTGTCTTTTTTATTGTTGCCTTCATTAATTCTTGTGTTTAATCCAAAAGTATCTGTTCAAATAAGAGAGAAGAAATCTAAATTTGCTGAACTTCTTGCTTATATTTCCACTCAATTTCCAAAACTTGTTTATTCTTTGTCTGTATTCTTAATTTTTTTTTCAATCTATGGAATTAGCAAACTAAAAGTAGAGAATAGTTTTATTAATTATTTTAGTAGTAAGACTGAAATTTACAAAGGCATGAAAAATATAGATGAAAAATTAGGAGGAACAACTCCGCTAGAAATAATTTTAAAGTTTAAAAAAACAAGCGCTGTAAATAAAGAGGATGATTTTTTAGGATCTGCTGTAAAAAAAAATGACTACTTAGGTGAAGATAAACAGCAAGCTTTTGATGAAAAGTACAAATATTGGTTTACTAGAGACAAAATAGACAAAATCATATCTGTTCATAAATACTTAGAGCAAAATCAGAATATTGGAAAAGTTTTATCTTTTTCTTCCATTTTGGATGTTGCTGAAAGCTTGAACAATGGCAAAAAACTCGGTTCCCTTGAAATGGGCATTTTGTATGACAAGCTACCCCAAGACATAAAGAAAAATATCATAAATCCATATATCTCTGTACAAAATGATGAGGCTAGAATTAGCATGAGAATTTTGGATTCAAAACCAAATCTTAGAAGAAAAGATTTAATAGAAAAAATTCAATCTGATTTGCAAACAAAGTTTTTGTTTAAGCAAGATGAATTTAAGATTACAGGCGTGCTAGTGATATTTAACAATTTGCTTCAAAGTCTGTTCGACTCTCAAATCAAAACTCTAGGAATTGTTATGCTGGGAATTTTTCTGATGTTTTTAATTTTATTTAGATCTTTAACCTACTCTCTCATAGGAACTATACCAAATTTTATTGCTGCTTTTTTTGTACTAGGTTTTATTGGAGCTTTAAACATACCTCTAGATATGATGACCATCACTATAGCTGCGATTACCATAGGAATAGCCGTAGATAATAGCATTCACTATATTTATAGATTTAGACAAGAAGTTAAAGAACGCAAAAATAAGAATGATGCTGTTTACATTTGCCATCACACCGTAGGAAAAGCAATTATAAGCACTTCAGTAACAATTGTTTTTGGTTTTTCTATATTGGGTTTTTCAAATTTCATACCAACTATTTATTTTGGTCTTTTTACTGGTTTAGCAATGATTACGGCTTTAATTTTAGTTCTAACTCTACTACCAAGACTTCTTATTCAATTTGCTCCGGAAGCTAATGGATAATTTTTTAGATTTCATTGAAATTTTTTCAACGCTTGATTTTATTTTTATTTTTTTTCTCATTTTTAATTCTTTTTTATCTTTAAAGAATGGATTTGTTTTAAGTATTTTATCTTTTTTAAAATGGACGCTATCTATTGTGGCCGTTAAAATATTTTTACCTCTCATAACTTCTTATACTGAAAATATTATTGAATCAGAGTTTGCTCATGATATGATATTTGGAGGGATAATTTTTATTATTACCTTGTTTATAATTATACTTATATCCAAAGGCATGAAAAAAACGATGTCTTGGACAGGCCTTGGGGGAGTTGATAAATTTTTTGGTTTTATTTTTGGATTTCTAAAAGGTTATGTATATTTTATATTTATCTTTGCTTTTTTGCATTTTATTCATCCCTTTCCTAAGTGGAGTTCAAATCTAAATAAAGGAAAATTTTTTACATCTATTGTATGGGGTCAGGAATTTTTGGCTGAAAATCTTCCCAAAAGGTATGAATACATAGAAAAAAGCACAGAAAAAGTAGATAAAATTACTAAATGACTCTTTATGCCATTTAATGTAATGGATTGCCTGTGCTAGATGATAGATTAAGAGAAGAGTGTGGCGTTTTTGGCATCTACAATCACAAAGATTCAGCAACACTTACCGCTCTAGGACTTCATGCACTGCAGCACAGGGGTCAAGAGGCTTGCGGAATAAACACTTTTGATGGAAAGAATTTTTATTCTGTAAAAAGAAGAGGACTCGTCGGTGATAATTTTACTAGTAAGAAAATTATTGACCAGTTGCCAGGGAGTGCTGCTATAGGACATAATCGATACTCAACAACTGGACTACCTATTGTTAGAAATATTCAACCTTTTTTTGCAGATTTGCATTTAGGTGGAATTAGTATTGCTCATAATGGAAATCTTACCAATGCAATTTATATAAGAGAAAAAATGGTCAAAGATGGAGCAATATTTCAGACAACATCAGATACAGAAACCGTAGTTCAGCTCATAGCAAAATCAAGGAGAACAAAAATTTTAGATAAAATTATTGATTCAATATTTCAGATTCAGGGTGGTTATGCAATGGTTATGCTTACAAACAAAAAATTAATTGGTATTAGAGATCCGTACGGAATTAGACCTTTAGTTTTGGGGAAACTGGGTGATTCTTATATCTTTGCTTCAGAAACTTGTGCACTAGACATCATTGGTGCAGATTTTATTCGAGAAGTTGAAAATGGAGAAATAGTAATTATTAATAAAAATGGCATCGAAAGCATAAAACCTTTTCCAAAACAAAGACCAAGACCCTGTATATTTGAATATATTTATTTTTCTAGACCCGATAGCATTGTTGGAGGAAAGGGTGTTTATGAATATAGAAAAAATCTTGGCAAACGACTAGCCATGGAACATTCTGTGGAAGCAGACTTAGTATCTGCCGTACCTGACTCTGGCAATCCAGCTGCAATCGGATATTCGGAACAGTCAGGAATACAATTTGATATGGGGATAATAAGAAATCATTATGTGGGTAGAACTTTTATTGAACCAACTCAACAAATTAGACAATTGGGAGTAAAATTAAAACATAATCCTAACAAAGCATTGATTAAAAATAAAAAAATTATTTTAGTCGATGATTCAATTGTCAGAGGCACTACTGCAAAAAAAATTGTTTCGATGCTATATGAATCTGGTGCAAAAGAAGTTCACATGAAAATTTCAAGTCCGCCAATCAAATACCCAGATTATTACGGTATAGACACTCCAAATATATCTGAATTGTTAGGTGCAAATAATAGCGTTGAAGAAATGAGAAAAATTATTGGAGTAAAAACACTATCATTTTTAAGTATAGATGGCGTTTATAAAGCACTAGGATTTAAAGAAAGAAATAATGAAAACCCACAATTTACTGACCATTGTTTTACAGGTGATTATCCTGTGATACCAACTGACTTAAAAAATCAAACTGAGAAAAATAATCAGCTCTCATTGCTTAGTAACTAACTATGAAATTCTAGTTAAAAGGGTTTTCGTTATTAACAAATTTAATAACAACAACTTTATTGTAAATATTAAAATAACTTAAAAATTGTTTTAGAAAATAATTTTTATAATCTTTATTAATTGCGGTCAACCTAGTTCCAAAAGCTTTTAATATTATTGGCTTAGTGTTTACTTGTTTTAAAAACTTTATCTTGGGCCTAAAGTTACCTTTTTGTGGAGCTCTATGAGAGTTGTTTGTCTTTTCCAAAAAAACATTTAATTTATTATTATTAATCATAATTTTAGAAGAGTGATCAAGACTACATATTTTTTTTATAAAAATTTCAGGAGTTTTTTCCATAATCGATGAAAAAAAATGTGGTTTAATCAAAATATCTGAAAAAAGATTTTCAAAATAGTAATTAAAGTATTTAGTCCTAGTTTTGATCTCATCTTTAATTAAATCAGCTTTGTTAATAATAACAATTAATGTTTTCAATTTATTTAAAATCATTCTACATATTTGTTTATCATTTTTTGTAAATTTATCGTTTGCATCCATCATAAAAATAATAATGGAGGATTTGTTAATAGAACTTAAGCACTCTTTAGTAATATAAGACTGGTTTTCACTTTTAGACTTTGCCTTTTTCTTTAATCCTCCAGTATCATGAAAAACCAACTCTTGATCTGCAAAACGAAAAGACTGAACAATAACATCTTTAGTTGTACCAGGCTCATCTGCAACTTTAGAAATATTTTTACCAAAAATTTTATTAAAAAAAGTAGATTTTCCAACATTTGGTTTACCTACTATGGAAATATTGATCATTATTTAAGATTATACAAATAATTGTTATCTCCAACAAAATAAATATTTTTTTTTGTCAATTTAATATTAGAGTTAATTTTTTTTGATATTTTTTTGTACTTAATTGAATTCAAATCATTGAAATTCATTAAAAAAAAGAAACCGTTGGTGCTGGTAAAAAAAAATTTATCGTATGAACCAAACGAATTATTAATTTTTATATCCTTTTTTTTTATTTTGTTATTATTTAAAATATCAAAAATATTCTTTTTATATAAAGCTTTGCCATTTTTTTTATCGTAAATTGAGAGTAGACCATTGCTATTCATTGTAGCTATTGTCTTGTAGTTGATTATTGGATCCAAAATTGAAACACTAGATTTACTCCATAGCAATTGTCCATTTAATAAATTTATTTTAATTAAGCTTCCGTAGCTAGAGGATAAATATAAATCATTATTTTCCGTAACAATATTGCTTACTTCAAAACTTTTGGAATTAGACAAATTATCAATAGGCAAGCTCCATAAAAACTTTTTTTTAATAAGGTCGATACAATTAATTTCACCCATATCATTTGTAAAAAATAGCCTGTCGGAAGAAATTGCTATTTTATAACCATTATGTGATTTGATATCCTGAGATCCAGTTTCCAATGTCCAATTTATTTTACCAGTTCTGGCAACGAAAGAAAATATTTTTCCATTTGAATTAACAGCATAAACATTATTTTTATAAGTCAAAATGTTGGAAAAAAAAGGAATCTGAAAATTATTTTTCCAAAGAAATATATTTTGCTTTACGTCATAGGAAAAAACACCACCTAAATTATCTAAAAAAAAAATTGAATTTTCATTTTCTGTAAGAGAAAATTTTAACAAGTAGTCTTTGAACTTATCTTTCTTATGAATTTGTATTTTTTTTGAAATTCTAAAGTCATGAGTTAAAATTACAAAATTACTTTTATCGTCAATAGAAAAAATATTTTTTTCGGTTACCAGAATATTTTTTTTGTAAGAATTTTTTTTATTATTATTAAATAAATTTTTTTTTTTTAAAAAATTAAAATTATCGTTTGTAAATACTTTTTTTTTTTTTTTTGTATATTGTACCTTCTTTTTTCAAGTCATCAGAAGTTATTTCAATTTTATTAACTTTATAACAATTTAAAAAAAAAAAAAATATAAATACAGTAAGGCTAATTCTCATTAATTATCCTCTTTAACTCCTTGGCTTTTATTTTTTGATTTTTACTTAAATAAAAATCATGCATAAGTTCTAAATTAATTTTTTTAAAGAAAGATTTTTTATTTTTAAGATCAAGCAATAATAGCATTTCCTCTTCAGTTGCATTGTCAAAAATAAGTATTGATTTTTTTATTTTTAGCAGTTGTAGTGTTCTCTCGGAGATTGCTTTGTTATTAATGATCTCATTAAAAAAAGAAATAGTATCATTTAAATTTTTATTATTTTCAGATAATTTAGTTAGTGCCAGCAATGCCACAGTTTCATTGTCTGATTTTAATAATTTTTTTATATCAGATTCTTGACTTTTTGAACTTAAAATTAATTCACTATATTTTTCCAATTGAAAAGAATGTTTTTTTTTATCTAATGATAAAAAAACCTGGTAAGAAATTGGTAAAAAAATAAGTAAAAAAAGTAAAGCAAATATGTAATATTTTTTTTTGTGATAAAATTTTAAAATTTCATCCTTAAAAACACTTTCGGTAATTTGGCTATCAAACTCATTAGACATTTAATAAATATTTTTTTTTGTTGGAAACTTTCTACTAACTACATCAGTTTTAAATTTTTGAATAGCTTTGCTTATAAATGCATTTATGTTTGCATATTTTTTAACAAACTTTGGATTTTTATTAAAAAAACCCAGCAAATCTTCAGTTACAAGCACTTGTCCATCACATTTATTACTAGCCCCAATTCCAATAGTTTTTATTTTGGAAATTTTATTAAGTTTGTTGGCTAAATTTTCTGTTACTGCCTCAATAACAACTGAAAAAGCACCCCCCTCTTGGACGGCTTTTAAATCTTTTATGATCTTTTTTTCCTCAAGTAATGTTCTTCCTTTTACGCGGTAGTCTTTTGATTTAGACACTCCTTGGGGCAACAAGCCTATATGCCCCATTACTGGTATTTTGTTTTTAACCAATTTTTTAATAGATTTTAGAACTTTTACTCCACCCTCTAATTTTATAGCATCGCAGCCCGTTTCTTTTATAATTTTTTTCGCATTTTTTAATGCCACTTTTGAAGACAGCTCATAAGTGCCTTTTGGCATATCCATGACAACTAAATTATTTTCAGATCCTTTTCTCACGGCTTTTCCATGGTTAATCATAGTTTGCAAGGATACCTTTGAAGTATTTTTTTCTCCATAAAGCACCATAGACAATGAATCACCCACTAAAATCAAATCACAAAAAGGATCAATAATACTGGCCATATATTTTGTGTAAGCAGTAAGACAGACTAATGGACGTTTAGTATTGCAAAAATTGTCAATTTTTTTATTAGTCATTATTCCCACTCAATAGTTCCTGGCGGTTTAGATGTGATATCATAAACAACTCTATTAATTCCATTAACTTCGTTAATTATTTTATTGCTAATTTCTGAAATATCTGAATTTTTAAAATTATAAAAGTCTGCAGTCATACCGTCAACAGATGTTACGGCTCTTAAAGCGCAAACATAATCATATGTTCTATTGTCACCCATAACCCCTACTGCCTTTACAGGTAACAAAGCTGCAAAAGCTTGCCAAATATTTTTGTACAAATCTCTTTTTTTTAACTCTTTAATAAAGATATTATCAGCATTTTGTAAAATTTTTATTTTATTATCATCTAGTGCTCCAAGAATACGTATTGCAAGTCCGGGGCCTGGAAAAGGGTGTCTGTCAAGAATGGTGTTGTCAATTTTCATTTTTTTTCCTAGAGTTCTGACCTCATCTTTAAACATTTCCCTAAATGGCTCAATTAACTTAAGGTTCATTTTTTTTGGAAGGCCCCCTACATTGTGATGTGATTTAATTTTAGAACTTGGACCTCCTGAAAAACTTTGACTTTCTATGACATCAGGATAAAGCGTTCCTTGAGCTAAAAACTCAATACCTTTGTATTTTTTGCTAAATCTCTCAAAAACATTAATAAATGTTCTTCCTATAATTTTTCTTTTTTTTTCGGGGTCAGAAACATTTTTTAATTTATTTAAAAATAACTTACCTTCATTTAAATAAATAAAATTTTTCTTAAATTTTTTTTTATAAATTGATACAATTTCTATGCTCTCATTTTTTCTCATTAGCCCTGTGTCTATGTAGACACAATAAAGATTTTTTTTAATAGCCCTATGCAATATATGAGCTAGAACACTACTATCCACTCCTCCTGACAATGCGCACAAAACTTTTTTCTTAACGACTTTTTTTTTTATTTCAAAAATTATTTTTTCCAGCTTAGATGTATTCGTCCAATTTTTTTTACATTTGCAAATATTAAAAATAAAATTTTTAAAAATAAGACTTCCATTGTTAGTATGAATAACCTCTGGATGAAACTGTACTGTAAATATTTTTTTGTTAATATTTTGAGTAATTGCATATTTGGCATTTTTTGTAGAGGCAACAATAGAAAATCCTTTTCCCATTTTTGTAACCTGGTCGGAATGACTCATCCACACCGAATTTTTTTTATTTTTAAAAAACCCCTTGGTAAGCAATGAATTAGATTTTAAATAAATTTCCGCTCTACCAAATTCTTTTTTGTCTGTAAATTTGACTTTTCCTCCAAACTTTTCTGTTATCAATTGGTGCCCATAACAAATGGCCAAAATAGGAATGTCTTCTAATAGTTGATAATTTTTAATTTTTGGAGATTTGATTTCAGATGTGGATGATGGCCCCCCTGACAGAATAATTCCTTTTATGTTTTCTATGTATTTTAATTTATTAAAATTCTGAAAGCTGATTATTTCGCAATAAACAGACTGCTCTCTAATTCTTCTTGCTATCAACTGAGTCACTTGGGAACCAAAATCCACAATCAATACTTTTTGATTATATTCCTTAAGATTCATTATTTTTTAAATTTATCAATTGAGCTTTTGATTAGGCTTAATTTTTCACAAAATTTAGAACAGTTTTTTAATAAAGTATTGTAATTTATCTCTAAAGATTTGTAGTCTCCTTCCATAATATTTACTAAAGAAAGCAAATATAATGCTTCTTCATTTTTAGGCTCTAGTAATACTGCTGTTTGTAAATTTTTTTTCTCCTCTTCTGTATTTTTAGTTTCTGAGTAAATTTTTGATAAATAGATATAACTATTAGTTTTTTTTGGATCTAAAACTATGCTTTTTTCAAATTCAAGTTTAGCTTTTGTAAAATCTTTTTCTTCATAAAAAAATTTACCTTTTGAAAATGGTTGATTTTGATCAGAATACAGAACACTGCTATAAAAAAAAAATAGAAAGAAATAATAAAAAAAACTTCATCTAATCTTCGGTTGGGTAGTTCGGTGATTGTTTTGTGATCTGAACATCATGTACATGCCCTTCTTTAATTCCCGAATTTGTAATTTCAACAAAGGTTGCTTTTTTCTTTAGTTCTTCAATTGTTTGGGCTCCTACATAACCCATGGAAGATTTTAACCCTCCAACCAATTGGTTGATAATATTCTTTACAGGACCTCTATAAGGCACTCTACCTTCTATTCCTTCTGGAACTAATTTTAGTGAATCTGTAATGTCTTGCTGAAAATACCTGTCTGCAGACCCACTTGCCATAGCTGCCAAAGATCCCATGCCTCTATAGGATTTGTAACTTCTGCCTTGGTAATAAAAAATTTCACCAGGAGACTCGTCTGTTCCAGCAAATAAAGAACCTATCATCACCATGTCGGCTCCAGCGCCTATTGCTTTTGCTACATCACCAGAATATCTAATTCCACCATCAGCAATAACTCTGACATTGTAATTTTTCAATCCCTTTGCAACATTTTGGATGGCTGTAAACTGAGGAACACCTACACCTGCAACTACCCTTGTTGTGCATATCGATCCAGGTCCAATACCAACCTTAACTGCATCAGCTCCTAAATCAGCCAACTCTTTTGCAGCATCTGCCGTTGCAACATTTCCAACTATTAGATTTTTGAATTTAAACTTTTTTTTAATACTTTTTAATGTAGCTAAAACAGAAGATGAATGACCATGAGCTGTATCAAGAATTAAAGCATCTACTCCACTATTTATTAAATGTTCAGCTCTAACCAAACCTTCTTCGCCAACACCGATTGCACCCGCAACTCTTAAAGATTGCTTGTTATCTTTAGACGCGTCTGGATATAGTTGTGATTTTTCCAAATCTTTGACAGTAATTAAGCCAACACATTGAAAATTTTTATTAACTACTACAAGTTTTTCTATTCTGTGCTTATGTAATAATTTTTTTGCGTTTTCTGATTTTACACCCTCGTTAACAGTAATGACATTCTTTGTCATAAGAATTTTGACTTTCATTTTAGTGTCTTTTGCAAATCTTAAATCTCGGTTAGTAATAATTCCTACTAATTTTTTTTTATTATCGACTACCGGGATTCCAGAAATTTTATTTTGAGTCATTAACTTAATAGCTTCAGAAATATCTTCATCGGGGTTAATTGTAATAGGGTCTATTACCATTCCAGATTCAAATTTTTTAACATTTTTAATTTGCATAGATTGCTCTTCAACGGACATATTTTTGTGTATGCATGCAATCCCTCCTAATTGAGCTATTGCAATTGCGAGCTTATAATTGGAAACAGTATCCATAGCAGCGGATATAATCGGAATACCTAAATTTATTTGATTAGTTAAAAAAGTCTTAGTAACTGAATTTGACGGTAAATGATTTGATTTTTTTGGTACTAAAAGTACGTCATCAAAAGTAAGTCCTTTATTTAGTTCCATAAACCTATTTATTTTGCAAATAGACGAATGTCAATAAATTATAAAACGCAGTATAAATATAGCTCTTTTGAATCTTTTCTGCTTGATTTTGGCTTAATAAATAGATGTTTACTGAAATTTTTCTTTGCAAATTCTACTACTTCTTGGTTTCCAACTCCTGAAAAAGTCTTGATTAAAATCGCTCCATTTTTTTTTAAACATTCTAATGAAAAGTTCATTACCTCAATTGCAATTATATTGCTTCTCATAGAGTCTAATGATCGATTACCTGTAGAATTTTCAGCTATATCCGACAAAACTATATCAAATTTACTTCCACCAACTAATTTAATTAATTTTTCCTGAGTATTTTTTGAAGTGAAGTCTCCTTTTATAAATTTACAATTATTAATTGGCTTTATATTCAACAAGTCTAGAGCTATATTTGTACCATCCTTATTGACTTTACTAATATACTGAGACCAGCTACCAGGAGCGGCACCAAGATCAATGATTTTCAAATTATTTTTTAAAAATTTACACTTATCATTAATTTCTAAAAATTTAAATATAGCTCTTGAACGATAGTTTTGTTTTTTTGCTTCAGCAACTAATGGATCGTTTAATTGTCTGGTTAACCAAAGTTTTGAGCTATGACTTAAGTTTTTTTTTTGAAATTTTTTCAATTTAATAGTTTCTACAAAGAAAGATTACAAAACATCTTCAGAAATTAAACTTTCATTAGAATTACTTTTTAAATTATGTTTTTTTTTTAAATATTTAAAATGTAAGAAACTTAGAGGAATCGATATCAAATACACAGCCCCCAAAACAAAAAGAGTATTAAAAGTATAGTTAATAAGAAAGCCAAATAGCAAAACTGAGGATAGCATGATCATTAAAATATATGCTTTTGTAACTTTAATTTTTTTAAAAGCATAAGTTGGAATTTTGCTTACCATTAAGAAAGACGAAAATAAAACAATTGCGATAGGTAAGTGATTTATTTCAATAAAGAAATAAGAAAAATCTCCTAAACTAATAATAATTGGTAATAACAAAATACCCGCTCCAGCTGGAGATGGAACCCCTGTAAAAAAATTATCTAACCACGGACTTTTTGTAACATCGGAAGAAAGATTAAATCTTGCCAGTCTTAAACAGCAGCAAATTATAAAAACCAATGTAACTACCCAACCTAAATTTCCATATAAATTTAAATTCCAAATATAAATCATTAAAGCTGGAGCAACTCCAAAATTAACAAAATCTGCTAACGAATCTAATTCTGCTCCAAATTTTGAAGTGCCTTTTATAAGTCTTGCTATTCTACCATCTGCTGCATCTAAGATTGCCGCTAAGACAATGCATATAGTTGCGTTATGAAAGTTCTCTACTAAAGAAAATTTTATAGCTGTCAATCCAAGACTTAAAGCTAGCACAGTTATAATATTAGGAATAACAGACCTAATGCTAATTGCTTTTTTCATAGCAGCTTATTTTATATATTTATTTTTTTTTAGCCAACAAGGATTCGCCAGCTACAACTGTTTGACCAATTTTAGCAAATAATTCGTAAGTATTGTCAAAATACAAATCTACCCTACTTCCAAAACGTATAATTCCGAACCGCTCACCTTGTGTTAATTTTTTTCCAACATCCGTCTCGCAAACAATTCTTCTTGCAACCAAACCGGCAATTTGAACAATTGCAAATTTATCTCCATTGTCTGATATTACTTTTAAAATATTTCTTTCATTATGCTCGCTAGCTTTATCTAAAGAAGCATTAATAAACTTTCCTGGTTTGTAAAAAATTTCTTCGATACTGCAAGCATTTGGAACTCTATTTACATGACAATTAAAAACATTCATAAAAACACTGACTCTAGTAAAGATTTTGTTGTCCATTCCTATTTCTTTGGGACCTTCGCACTCTGTAATCATGCTAATTTTTCCATCGGCTGGGCTCAGAAGATAACTATTATCGCCAATTGAAAATCTATCGGGATCTCTAAAAAAATAGAAGATCCAAATATTAATAACTAAAAAAAACAAGCCAAGTGAATCAGATATAAAAAAGAATAAAAAATTAATGATTAGTGTAATTGTTAGTATTTTCTTACCTTCTCTGTGTATTTGTGGAAAAATGATATCTAACATTAGATTATATTTGATTTATTTTCCGATCTGTATATAACATTTTTTTTTAAATTAATAGCATGGCAAAAATAAAAGTTAAAAATCCTGTAGTTGAACTTGATGGTGATGAGATGACCAGAATAATCTGGGAATTTATCAAAAATAAGCTCATCCTACCCTATTTAGATATAGATCTTAAATACTTTGATTTGGGCATGGAAAGTCGAGATAATACTGATGATCAGATTACAATAGATAGTGCTAATGAAATAAAAAAATACGGTGTTGGTGTTAAGTGTGCAACTATTACGCCTGATGAAGCTAGAGTTGAAGAATTCAAACTAAAAAAAATGTGGAAATCTCCGAATGGAACTATAAGAAACATTCTTGGAGGCACAATATTTAGAGAGCCAATAATAATGAAAAATGTTCCAAGACTAGTTCCTGGCTGGACTGATCCAATTGTGATCGGAAGACATGCGTATGGAGATCAATACAGAGCAACAGATTTTAAAGTACCGGGAAAAGGCAAACTGACGGTTAAATGGACTTCCGAGGATGGGAAGAACACTGTTGAGCATGAAGTCTTTGAATTTCCAAATGCTGGTATTGCTATGACAATGTATAATTTAGATGAATCAATTAAGGACTTTGCTCGATCTTGCATGAACTATGGCTTGTTAAGAAAATGGCCAGTCTACCTATCTACCAAAAATACAATTTTAAAAACTTATGACGGTAGATTTAAAGACTTATTCCAAGAAATTTTTGAAAGTGAATTTAAAGAAGATTTTTCTAAACATAAGCTTACTTATGAACACAGACTTATAGATGATATGGTTGCTTGCGCAATGAAATGGAGTGGTGGATATGTTTGGGCATGTAAAAATTACGATGGGGACGTTCAGTGCGATACTGTTGCTCAAGGCTATGGTTCTTTAGGGCTAATGACTAGTGTTTTAATGACGCCAGATGGAAAAACTGTTGAATCGGAGGCTGCACACGGAACTGTAACTAGGCATTATAGAGAGCATCAAAAAGGAAACGAAACCTCAACTAATCCTGTAGCTTCAATATTTGCATGGACAAGAGGTTTGGCGCATAGAGGTAAGTTAGATGATAATCAGGAATTAATAAATTTTGCTCATTCTCTTGAGCAAACTTGTGTAGAAACAGTTGAAAAAGGTGAAATGACAAAAGATCTAGCTGTTTTGGTTGGTGGAGAACAGCAATTCTTAACAACGAACCAATTTTTAGAGGCAATTAATAAAAACCTGCAAATTAAATTAAATTAGATTTGCAACATCCGATAAAAAATATCCTAATCATTAATTCAGGTGGTGGAATCGGAGATGCAATTCAATTCGTCAAGATATTTCAATTAATTAATCAGGAGTTTGAAAATCCAAATATTGACTATTATGGAAATGATTTAAACAATTTTTGGTTCGATAATAAATTAAGTTCTTTAAAGTCAGATAATGTTCAAATTATCAAGCATTTTCCTCTTTATTTTGGATTTAGATTTATGCATCTGTTCGATAAAAAAATTAAAAATGAAAAAATATACGATCTTATTATAGATAATCAGTCAAAAATTAGAAATACTCTAATATATAAAAGAATACCCCATAAATATTTTTTAAGCTTTGCTCTAAGAGGAATCTTAAGCAAACCAATGAATTTTTTACGAAAAAATCCTCACGTTCAGTTAAGAGTCATTAGCTATTTAGAAAGATTTTTAAATAAAACAATTGATATAAAAAATATTCAAATAAAAATTGCTCAACAATACAAGCAGGAAGCTGATAGATTAATTAATGATAGTAAGCGATATGTTGGCTTTTCTATTAAAGCAGGTCACAAAACTAGAATTAAAGAATTTCAATTAATAGAAATTATCAAAACATCTCAACACTTTTTAGAAAAAAATTTTATACCTGTTTTCTTTATAGAGCCAAAATATATAGAAGAAATTAATCTAATAAAAAAACATATTATCAATGCATATTTTCCAGAACATTTAGCTCGTCCAGAATTGCAAAATCCAGCTCTTGTTGTGGCAATAGCAAACAAGATGAGCTTTAATGTCAGTATTGATAACGGGGTGATGCATATGCTCTCCTTAGCAGATCCAAAATTATTTGTTTTTTTTAATAAAAGTTCGGAAAAATTTAAACCAATTAAAAATAATTCATTTGTGTATGATTGTGAAAAAAATAAAGAAACTATTGATAATTTAGAAACTAAAAAAATTGTAGAATTTATTGAAAAAAATATTTAATTAATTTTTTTTTCCACTAGAGATAAAACAAAATCAAAGATAGAATTTAAACTGGATGGAGGTTCTCCACCTGCTTGAGCAAAATCCTTTCTTCCACCGCCCCCCTTACCGTTAAGAAACTTGGATATTTCTTTAGCAAAAAAAGAAGCATCTAAATTATTTGTAAGCTCGTCTGTAATGCCAACTGATATATTCAATTTATTATCAAGCTCACTGAAAGTAAAAACAGCAGATTTGCCAATTTCTTTTTTATTATCATCCACTATAGTCCTCAAATCTTTTCCAGAAAGGCCATAAATATACTGAATTCGAAGTGTTATGTCTTTAAGTGGATAATCTTTTATAATATTTTTTTTAGAATCTTGAAGAATAGTTTTTTTATATAAAGATTGGTACAAAATCTTTAATTTGGCTATTTTTACTTCTGGAACAAAATCTTTAAAATCTTCTAGACTACCATTTAGTTTTTTTATCTTGCTTTCCAAGTCTTGGATTTGCGAATTTAAATTAACTTCTTTCTCTTTAGCTAAATTGTTTAATGACTGCTTGTGAATAGAGAGCTCGTCACTTCTTAAAGCTTCTATTCTTCTCACACCAGAAGCTATTGAAGTCTCATTAATGATTTCAAAGTTACCAATGGCTGATAAATCATCAACATGAGTTCCTCCACAAAGCTCAGTTGAAAAAGTTTTGTTATTAAAGCTGCCCATGGTTACCACCCTAACCTCATCTCCATATTTTTCTCCGAAAAGTGCCATGGCTCCTTGTTCAATAGCTTTTTTGGGTGTCATAATAGTAGTCTTGACTTCACCACCATTGTTTACAACAGTATTTACATTCTTATTTAATTCTAAAATTTCTTGTTCACTAATTGGCTTTGAATGACTAAAGTCAAATCTAAGTCTATCAGGTCCAACATATGAACCTTTTTGAGATACATGCTTTCCAAGTCTTTCTCTTAGTGCAGCATGAAGCAAATGAGTAGCTGAATGATTACATTTAATTTTATCTCTTCTTTTCTTGTTAATTTTTAAAACAAAATCATCTCCTACCTTCAGTACCCCTTTTTTAACAACTCCAGAATGTACATAGATGGTTCTAAATATTTTTTGGGTATCTTTCACCTCAAACAAAACCCCATTTGATTCAATTATGCCAGTATCTGAGATTTGCCCACCAGATTCAGCATAAAATACTGTTTGGTTAAAAATTAAACTTGCAGATTCTCCTTCTTTAATTTCAAGAAGAGTTTTATTTTCTTTTACTATAGACAATAACCTAGATTCAATTTGATCAGATGTGTAGCCAAAAAATTCTGTATCGATTAATTTTTTTTTATTTTGACCAGCTGCAATTTCAAACCAAATTTTATCTATTCCTGTTGAGCCTGTACCTTTCCAACTAGCCCTAGCTTCTACTTTGCTTTGCTCTCTTAATTTTTTGAACTCATCGTGATCAATGCTAATATTTTTTTCTTTTAAAACATCTTGAGTTAAATCAACTGGAAATCCGTATGTATCATAAAGTTTAAATGCCACAGATCCTGCTAAGGTTTTCTTTTTTATTTTTAAAACTTCATCATTTAAAATTTTTAATCCATTTTTTAACAATAGGGAAAACTTTTCTTCCTCTGTAATAATTGTTTCTTTTATTAAATCTCTTGCATTTTCTAATTGGGGATATTCCTCTTTCATTAATTCAATAATAGTTGGTAACACTTTATATAAAATTGGATCTGTTTTACCCAAAACATTACTATGTCGCATAGCTCTACGCATTATTCTTCTTAAAACATAACCGCGACCTTCATTAGATGGCAACACTCCATCTGAAATCAAAAAAGCAGAAGCTCTAAGGTGATCTGCTATTACGCGATAACTGGCGGTATTTTTTTTAGATATTTTTTGTTCAAAAAAACTTTCAGTATCTAAAATAATTTTTTTAAATAAATCAATTTGATAATTATCATGAGTTCCTTGCAAAACAGCAGCCATTCGTTCCAATCCCATTCCAGTATCAACTGAAGGCTTGGGTAAATTTATTTTTTTATCTTTTGATATCTGCTCGTATTGCATAAAAACCAGATTCCAAAGCTCAATAAATCTATCACCATCTTGATCTTTGGTTCCTGGCAATCCACCAAGCAAATGATCTCCATGGTCATAAAATATTTCAGAACAAGGTCCGCATGGTCCTGTATCACCCATCGACCAAAAGTTATCTGAAGTGGAAATTTTTATAATTCTATCTTCATTAAAACCTGTTATTTTGTGCCACAAATCATAAGCTTCTTGATCTTCTGAAAAGACAGTCACATATAATTTATCTTTGGGTATGGAGTATTCCTTGGTAATTAGTTGCCAAGCATATAGAATTGCCTCTTCTTTAAAATAATCTCCAAAAGAAAAATTTCCTAGCATTTCAAAAAAAGTATGGTGTCTTGGAGTAAACCCTACATTTTCTAAATCATTGTGCTTACCTCCAGCACGAACACATTTTTGTGAAGTTGTTGCTCTTTTGTAATCTCGTTTCTCAAGACCAGTAAAAACATTCTTAAATTGAACCATTCCAGAATTTGCAAACATTAATGTTGGGTCGTTTTGGGGTACTAATGGACTAGATTCAACTACTTGATGCCCATTTGATTTAAAGAAATCTTTAAAGGTTTTTCTAACATCTTTAAGAGTTTTTGCTGTCATATTTCAATAAATACAGCTTTTGAAATATAAGTCCATATAAGACAAAGGCACCCTTTAAGGTGCCTTTTTTTGCTTTAAGATGGCTAATAATAAAGTTTTTTTACTTTTTTAAATCCTTTGTTTCTATCTTTGGGCTTTTAACTTCCTCTTCAGTTATAATTTTTTCTTTAACTGAAGGATTTCCCATCATCTTGTCAGATATTAATCCAGCATTAGCTCTGATTGCCATTTCAATCTCTGCTGCTATTTTAGGATTACTTACCAAGTATTCTTTTGAGTTTTCTTTTCCTTGACCAATTTTCTCACCTTTGTAAGAATACCAAGCTCCAGATTTCTCTACAATCTCTGCTTTAGAACCGAGATCAATCAATTCGCCTAATTTACTTATTCCTTTTCCATACATTATGTCAAATTCGACTACCTTAAATGGAGGAGCAACTTTATTTTTTACAACCTTCACTCTTGTTTGGTTTCCAACTATTTCATCTCCATCTTTGATGGCACCTATTCTTCTGATATCTAATCTAACTGAGGAATAAAATTTTAGAGCATTTCCTCCTGCAGTTGTTTCTGGTGAGCCAAACATAACTCCTATTTTCATTCTAATTTGATTAATAAAAATAACCATTGTGTTAGATTTGGAAATACTACCTGTTAGTTTTCTTAAAGCTTGACTCATAAGTCTTGCTTGCAATCCCATGTGATGATCACCCATTTCTCCCTCAAGTTCAGCTCTTGGAGTTAATGCCGCAACAGAATCTACAACTAGAACCGATATAGCTCCAGACCTTACTAAAGTGTCAGTTATTTCTAATGCCTGTTCACCTGTGTCAGGTTGGGAAATTAACAAATCTGTAGTATTTACTCCAAGTTTTTTTGCGTAGCTTGGGTCTAATGCATGCTCTGCATCTATAAATGCACATGTTCCACCATTTTTTTGAGCTTCAGCTATAACCTGCAAAGCCAAAGTAGTTTTTCCAGAAGATTCCGGACCGTAAATTTCTACAATTCTACTTTTTGGCAATCCACCAATTCCTAATGCTATATCAAGACTTAAAGAACCTGTGGAAATTGATTCTATATCCATTACTTGTCTTTGACCAAGTTTCATCACTGAGCCTTTACCAAAGTTTGAATCTATTTGACTAATCGCAGCATCTAAAGCTTTTTGTTTTTCAGCATCGTCTGTGTGCGCCTCACTTACTACTTTTAGGTTACCTTCTTTTTTTGCCATTATTTTTTCCTTTTTTTTTTATTATTTATTAAACGAATCTTAATAACAAATGTACACATTTTGTTCTTTTTTTCAAATAATAAAATAAATTATTGTTTTTAATGGTTTATTTGAGAAAAAAATTATTTTATTGTATTTTTTTTGGATTATATATTTTAGCTTCTAGCTGAAGATAGTTAGCATTTAGATTTCCAGTAACCTTAAGGAGGCTAAATTTCGAAAGAATCTCGTTTCTCTCCGAATTGATTAAATTTAATCTAGCTTCTAATAAAAAACCTCTAGAATTTAAAACGTCAAGTGTTGTTCTTTGTCCAGATTCGTACTCTTGTGTTATTCCCTCATAAGCTATCTCTGCAGCTTTCAATTGTGCCTTAGCCAAATCCAACTTACTTTGTGATAATTTAAAATTTGACCAGGCAGAAGATGAAATTTTAACTGTGTTATTTTTAACATCAACAAAATCTAACTCTGAACTTATTTTTAGAGCTTTTTTTTCTTTTATTAGTGAAAAATTTTTACCTCCAGAATATATTGGAATAGATACTTGCGCTAAAGCTTGTGTTTGAGTTCTTTTATCAACTGAAGAACTAAACTCATCTGACTCAGAAACTTTAAAAGATATAGAAGCTTTTGGTGAATAAGCATTTTCCATATCGCTATTTAATTCGTGTGTTGCCTTTTTAACTTTTAAATCAGCTATCATGAGTTGAATATTTTTATTATTTGCTAAGCTTGCAGTTTCGTCTAATGAAGATGGAATTAAAATTTTGTTTAAATTTACAATTTTAAGATCATTAGATTTGTATCCAACAATATTTTTAAAATTATTTTTACTATTTTGTAATTCATTTTGTGAACTTAATAATTTTGCTTTTGCTGAAGCAAGAGAAGATTCTGATTGAGCCAAGTCAGATAGTTTTGCCAACCCCTTATTGTATCTAGCCTTGTCTAACTCCACTTGTTTATCTGAAAGATCTAAATTGTCTTTATTGATTAAAACTTGCTTTTCAAATAGCATAACTTCTGTAAAAACTTCTACAGTTTTAAAGAGAATTTCTTGCTCAACTTCTTTCAATTCGTATCTAGAAATCTCTACAGCTTTTCCATATTTTTTAGCATTTGATATTCCCTGAAATAATTTTTGAGTGACTGTAATAGAATTTGTTTGGGTTTGCGAATTAGATTCAGCTAAAGATGCTCCAGCATAATCTGTTGAATTTTTGTTTAATGTGTCAGTAATGCCAACAGAACCTTCAATAGTTGGTTTGAAATTGCTATAAGCCTGAACCAAAGTTTCATCTACGGCTTTAGTTTTTTCTCTTTGAGAGTTTATTTGTGGGTTATTTAAATAAGAGGAAGCTAAAGATTTAAAAAGAGTTTCTTCCGCAATTGCATGCGTTACAAAAAAACAAAAACACAAAACCTTCGTTAGAAAACGCATTTTACTTTTGAAGATGTTTAATCTTGTCTTCTAAAAAATCAAGTCTATCCTGACCCCAAAATAGCTCATTTTCTAAAATAAATGAAGGTGCTCCAAAAACACCTTTTTTGATAGCCTCTTCCGAATTCATCAAATAAGCTTGTTTAATATCATCTTTTTCTGAAGCTTTTTTAATACCACTGAAGTCTAAATTTAAATTTTTACAAATATCTTCTAGAGTAGAATCTAAGGATATGTCTTGTTCTTCAGACCAAAGCTTAGCTAAAACTGCTTTTCCAAAATCCAGATTTAAGCCATTCTGTATAGTTGCTATAGCAAACAATGCTGCTTTATGGGGATCTGTAGGAGGAAAAAATTTAGGCTGTTTGTTGATATTAAGATTTAATTTTTTTCCAGCTCTATCAATTTCTAATAATCTATATTCTTGTCGTGATGGGTGTCTCTTTGGAACAGGTATTCCACCTGTAGCTGGAAATACGGTTCCGACTAAATCAAAAGGTTTCTCATCAACTTCTATTGAATACTTATTCACTATTTCTTGAAACTTGCCAATTCCCAAATACGCATATGGCGATGCTATACTGTAATAATATTCTATTTTCATGAATGAAAGTATATCTTTAATTGAAAATAATTAAATATATATTAATTTATAATAAAAAAATGATTGAACTTTTAACAGCCAATACTCCAAACGGTCAAAAAATTTCAATAATGTTGGAAGAAATTAGCTTTAAATACAAAGTTACAAAAATCAATATCCTTAAAGACGATCAATTCAAACCTGCATTTAGAAAGATTAGTCCTTTCAGCAAAATTCCTGTCATCAAAGATGGTAAGGTTTCAATTTTTGAATCTGGTGCAATACTTATGTATCTAGGTGAAAAAAGTGGAAAGTTTTATAGTAAAAATAAAAGACTGATTATAAATCAGTGGCTAATGGCACAGATGGCCTATGTAGGTCCCATGTTTGGTCAGCACCATCAATTTCATCATTATAATTCTGGAAAAAGCAAATTTGGAGAAGCTCGATATTTTAGAATTGTAAAAACAATTTACAAAGACTTAAATGAAAGACTTAGCAAATCTAAATTCCTCGCAGGAAATAACTACACCATTGCAGATATTGCGACCTTCCCTTGGGTGGCAAGACACACCATACATGACATTGGTTTAAAAAAATTTAAACATTTGACTAGATGGTATTTGGAACTATCTAAAAGAAGTGCTGTAAAAAAAGGTTTTGATCTTTTAAAAAGAGGCGAAGAAATACCTAAGCCTTAATTATCAGCAAAAACTTTTTCTTGTCTCTCGTGGTTTTCTTGGGCTTCTACTGTTAGGCTTGCAATAGGTCTTGCCACAAGACGCTTTAAACCAATTTCTTCTCCGGTTTCTTCGCAATACCCATAAGTACCCTCTTCAATTTTTTTAACTGCAGAATCAATTTTATTAACTAGTTTTTTATTTCTATTTACCGTTCTCATCTCTACTGTTTTTCCAGACACCGAAGTTGCCTGATCCACAATGTCAGCAGAGGCTGAATTGTCATCCATGTCATTAAACATAATTCTATTATTTTGCTCGATGAGTTCTTTTTTCCAATTAAATAGCAATTGCTTGAAGTAAGCTTTGTGCTTTGCACACATATACTTTTCTTTTGAAGTTGGTTTGTAATTTTTTGGTACTTTTGTTGCCATAGAAAAAAAGGAATATAAGGTTCTAATTTTAAGTGTCAATTAATAATAAAGCATATAAAAATCAATAAATGCTTAAAAATAAAAATTTATTTATTTTTCTATCCACACACTTATTTGTTTGGACTTTAATACCAAGTATTTTCAATAACAATTTGCCTTTGGACACAATTGAGGCTTTGGCGTGGGGAAGTAACTTCGAATGGGGTTTTAACAAACATCCTCCGATGAGTGCTTTTGCAGTTGAATTTTTTTATCAAATTTTTAAAAATCAAGATTGGGCCTACTACTTTCTTAGTCAAATTTTTGTAGTTACCTCTTTTTATTTTATTTACAAACTTGCTGAAGAATTTTTAGAAAATAAAAGTTTTGCCCTTCTGTCAATTTTTTTTTTAGAGGGAATATATTTTTACAACTTCACAACACCAGAATTTAATGTCAATGTTTGCCAACTACCTTTTTGGTCGTTAACAGTTTTGTATACTTGGAAATGCATACAAAAGGATAAATTTAAAGATTATATATTACTAGGTCTGTTTATTGCTTTTGGCATTTTGTCTAAATATTTATTTGCATATTTAATTTTTGGTATTGCAATGCTATTTATTTTCTTAATGTTTAAAGAAAAAAAATTTAGAACAAAATCTCTTGCTACAATTCTAATTATCTCACTAATTTTATTACCACATTTAATTTGGCTAGTTAAGAGCAACTACATTACTATTACTTATGGGTTTCATAGAACTGGGGGGAGCTCAGATATACTTAATCATATTATTTACCCTCTAGTTTTTTTAGGAAAACAACTCGGAATACTAATTCCTTTCTTTCTAATGAGTTTCTTTCTTTTCTCAAAATATAAAACTAACCTTAACTTTAAAGATCAAAAAATAATATTTTTACTATTTGTTAATCTCACTCCAATAATACTAATATTTTTAACTTCTATGATTATGGGCGTTAAAATTAGAACCATGTGGATGACGCCTTTTTATTTATTTTTCGGTGTCCTCATAGTTTATATTTTTAAAAATAAGATTAATTTAAAAAAATTAAATAATTTTTATTATATATTTGGTTTTTTGTTTGTTCTTTCTCCATTGACTTATGCTTCTATTTCAATTGCAAAAACAGATAAAAGAACAGACTACAATGGAAAACAAAAAGCAAAAATGCTACAGCTTGAATGGAATAAATTATATCAAGATAGAAAGATCTACTATACTTGGGGAGATGAATGGGAAGCTGGAAATTTATCTTACCACTTAAAAGATAGACCCAAATGGATGGGAAAATTAAAAGAAAATACAAAATTGGGAAGAACAATTTGCATAACAGATGGTCTCTGTGTGAGCTCTAAATGAAAAAATATATTATCTTAATACCCCTTTATAATGATTGGGAATCTGTATCCCAACTTATAAAAAATATTGAATTAGAAATTCCAAAAGAGAATTCCGATGTATCGGTAATAATTGTTAATGACAATTCTACTGAAGAAATGTCAATGAAGGATCTGAATCTTTCTAATTTAAAATCAGTTCAAATTTTAGATCTTTTAAAAAATGTCGGACACTGTCATGCTATTGCCACTGGCATAAAATATGTTCATGAAAAAACAGACTTTGACTGTATTATTCCTATGGATGGAGATGGAGAAGATAAGCCCGAAGAATTAAAAAAATTTTTTGAATTAATGGAAACTTCCTCTCCTGAAATTATCACTGCAAATAGAATGAAAAGAAGTGAAGGTCCTCTATTTCAATTCTGCTATCAAATTCATAAAATATTAACCTATCTAATGAGTGGAAAAATAGTAAAGTTTGGAAACTATTCTTGCTTATCTAAACAAGCTGCAATGAAAATGCTTTCTAATGGCTCTCTTTGGCTTAGTTACTCTGGATCCGTTGTTAAAAACTTCCCTTCTATTTCTCATATAAATTCTATTAGAGGCAAAAGATACTTCGGGCCTTCAAAGATGAATTTTTCCAAATTAGTAGTTCATTCGCTGAACATCTCAGCTACTTTTAGAGAAATTATTTTCATTAGATCTACTCTCCTGGTTATGTTTTTTAGTTATGCGGCTCATGCAACTGCCTCTTCTTATTTCTTGATACCAGCTATGTTATCTTGGATTTTTATGCTCTTTATGTTTTATCTATCAAGAAATGATGATTTGAAAAAACTAAATGCCAGCTCCTCAAACATCAAAGACCTAACCACTTTTTACAAAAGGTAAAAAGTCAAAATGAGAAGTATCTATTTTTGAAGAATAGTCCCTTTTCATTCTTGAATGAACTCCAACTCCACTGTCTGCTGTTGCTAAAGCATTTCTTCCAAATTTAATATTCATACTATCTATTGCTTTCATGAGGTTGTTTGATTTTTCTTTAAAATCCTCTCTAAATAAATCCTGCTTATATTCATTCTTGTTTAACAATCCCAAAAAAATTACTCCTGTTTTTTGATATCTAAATCCTTTTACAAAAATTGCTTTTAAGGCACCCAAACACTCTCTGGACAAAAGCAAGCTATCATCTGTTGCATGAACTAAATCAATTTTCTTAGATCTGGATAAAAAACCTTTTTTATCAAAAGGACTATTGCTTATAAAAACAATAATAGATTTAACGAGTTGAGCATCTTGTCTGATTTTTTCTGCTGCATTTAAACAATGAGAAATAACTGATTCTTTTAAATCTTTAAAAGACTCTGTTTTTTTTCCAAAAGACCTCGAAACACAACAGCTTTTTCTCTTTCTTTTCCCGGAGGTTTCTAGCTCATTGCAAACAATTCCTTTAAGCTCCATTACTGTTTTTAATCCAAAAACATTTGTATTTTTTCTAATCCAAGAAAAATTAGAATACTTCAGCTGATATGCAGTTTTTATTCCATTGTACTGGTAAAGTTTAGAAAGCTGACGCCCGACCCCCCAAATATTTTCCACTTCAATTCCCTTCAAGATCATGTCTATTTCTTCTTGATTTTTTCTAGACAAGTCCACAACTCCTTTGATATTTTTTTTTGCTAAATAGTTTGCAACTTTAGAAAGTGTTTTATTATTTGCAACACCTATACTAACGGGTATTCCCGTGTATTGATAAACATTTTTTTTGACACTAAGAGTAAAACTTTCCATATTCTGAATGGGCATATTAGTTAAGTCTAAAAATGCTTCATCGATTGAATAATACTCTATTGATGGAAAAAGATTTCTCAAAACCATCATCACTCTTCTAGAGATATCTCCATACAAAGCATAATTTGAAGAAAACACTTTAATGTTATTTTTTTTTGCTATATTTTTTATTTTAAAATAAGGCTCTCCCATTTTAATTCCAATTGCTTTTGCTTCTGATGATCTAGAAATAACACACCCATCATTATTCGACAAAACAACCACTGGGGATTTGTTAATTTTTGGATTGAACAATCTTTCACAAGAAACATAAAAAGAATTGCAGTCTACTAGCGCTATAATACTTCTTTTGCTTTTATAATTTGTGAATAACATAAATTACAATGCCCCATAGTTCTGAATCTAAACTGCTAGCAATTTCTATTTCTTCTGTGTAATTATTTTTTTTGGAAAGAATAAAATACTTTTCTTTTCTTTTTATAATTTTTTTTACGACTAGCTCTCCTTGAAAATTAAGAACTGCTATAGAGTTATTTTTTAATGTTAAGCTTCGATCTACTATGAGAACATCACCTTCTGCAATTTTGCAATCAAGCATAGAATTTCCCTGTACTCTAATTAGGAACGTAGATGAGGGATTTTTAATAAGCTCATTATTTAGATTAATTTCTTCTTCAATATAATCTGTTGCTGGGGAAGGAAAACCAGCACTTACTTTTTGCAAAATTATAGGTAAAGTTTCTTTCATATTTGTTCTTATTTTGTTCTTTGATGAGATATCTATACACCTATTCAAGTTGTATTTTGAGTCCAAAGTAGATTCATTAGTGAATCAAAGAATGAACATAAAAACTAGATATTGTATGAATGTGGATAACTAAATCTATATAAAAAGATAGATTACTTAATACCTAATCTTTTATGGATATCGCTAGAGGAAGTTGTGAATCTAAAAACATATCTCTCATCTGGCTTTGCTCTTTTAAAGCACTCTTGAGCAGCCAGTGCAGCCTCATGAAATCCGCACAAAATTAATTTTAATTTTCCTGGATAGGAACAAATATCACCTACTGCAAAAATTCCTTTTTCATTAGTTTCAAAATTATGTGTATTAACAACAATCGTTTTCTTATCCAAATTCAAACCCCAATTAACTATGGGTCCAAGCTCCATTTTAAGACCAAAGAAAGCCAAGACGGAGTCTACCTTAATCTCTTTTCTTTCTTTTTGGTTATCTTCTATGACAATTTTTTCTATAGAGGAGGTTCCAATAAAATTTTTTGGCTGACAATTTGTATAAAGGTCAATTTTTCCAGATTCTTTTAGCTTCATCATTTGATCAACTGTATGCTGGGCTGCCCTAAACTCATCTCTTCTATGAACTAGAATTATTTTTTTTGCAATTTTTGAAAGCTCGACTGCCCAGTCTAGAGCAGAATCTCCTCCTCCAAATATGCAAACCTCTTGTCCTGAAAATTGATTTTTATTTTTTACAGAATAAAATAAATTTTTATCTTCGAATTTTTCAATGCCTTCAATGGGAGGTTTTCTTGGCTCAAACGAACCTACTCCACCTGCAATAATAACATTAGGAGTTTCAAAAGTTAAATGATCGCTAGTTTCTACAATCCAGTTTTGGTTATTTTTTTTAATAGTATTCACTCTTTGATTTAAATGAAATTCGTTTTTAAATGGCTTGATTTGTTCTAAAAGATTGTTTGTTAAGCTTTCTCCTGTGCAAACTGGAAGGGCTGGGATGTCATAGATGGGCTTATCAGGGTAGAGCTCGATACATTGTCCTCCGGCCTTATCTAAATTATCAATTACATGAGAATTTAAACCTAAAATACCTAATTCAAAAACAGTAAACAAACCAACAGGTCCTGCTCCAATTATAACTGCATCTGTTTTAATCATTTATCCTTGTTTTTCTGGCAATGAAACAATAATACCATCCAAGTCTTCATCTAAAAATAATTGACAGCTTAATCTGCTGGTACCTTTAGTTTCAAACGCAAAGTCTAGCATATCTTTTTCTGCATCAGACTGCTCAGGCAATTTATCTAACCAATCATCATCAACGTAAACATGGCAAGTAGCACAAGCGCAAGATCCTCCACAATCCGCATCAATTCCAGGAACATTATTTTGCACAGCACCTTCCATAATGGTAAGGCCCTTTTCAACATTCACTACGTGCTCTGTTCCGTTAAATTCAATATAGGTTACTTTTGGCATAATCTCCTTTATATTTATCCAATAGCTAATGACAATGAAGAATTTCAATAACATAAAATTAAATTTTAAAATAAAGACATTTAAACTTAAAGATGAGTTTAAAATATCAAGGGTGTCTAAGAAAATTATTAAAGTCGTTGATATTTCGCTCAAAGATAGCGTCAATTCGACCACAGCAGAGTGTGTTCCATATCAAAGATATAACGAAAAATTAGATGATATTCTTAAATATTTAAGGGCGAATAAAGACAAAGTAGAGAAAATAATCGTAAATAACAAAATTAAAAGAATACCTTTTCTCTGTCTTCAAAATGCTCTTTCTACTTCTATTTTGTCTCTGGAGCATAAGAAAAATAAAGTTAATTTTTTTAAATACAACAAGATTAAAAAAAAGTTTATTACATCCATAACTATTCCTATTTTTAACTTAGAGAAAACTAAAAAAGTTTTAAAGAAATTTACCAAAACTAAAATTATAAAAATAAAACTGAATCAGAAAGAGGTGATAGATAAACTTTCTCTCATCAAAGAAATTTGTCCAAAATCTAAAATTATTATTGATGCGAATGAATCTTGGAGTAAATCTTTCCTTCAAGCGAACATTAAAAAGTTAGAGCAATTTAACATCCTTTTTATTGAACAACCCTTCCGTCAGGGAGATGACCACTACTTAAAGAATATCAAATCTAAAATAGATTTTTGTGCTGATGAATCTTTTCATATAAAAAATAAAAACCTAATCAAAAATATACAGTACTATACTTATGTAAATTTAAAATTAGATAAGTTTGGAACTCATCAAGAAATACTAAAATACATTGCTATTGCAAAAAAACTAAAGAAAAAAATTATATTAGGTTGCATGGTGAGCTCTTCTCTTTCTATCTACCCTGCATTGAGATATTTTAATGATTGTAACTATTATGACTTAGATGGATCTTATTTTTTAAAAAAAGATCGCCTGCACGGAATAACTTACCGAAACGGTTTGGCACAAATAAATTATAATTTTTATTAGTACAAAAAAAAAGGCCTCTACAAAGAGGCCTCTTTTTTTTATTTTAAAAATTAATTTAAAATATAATTATTTACTAACTGGCGTAAGACTTTTTGCTGTTTGATAAATAACTAATCCGAAGATAGTTTTGTTTAGTAAGTCAGCTAAGTTGTAGATGATATTAAGAGACGCTTCATCAGTTCCGCCAATCATATATCCAAATAGATAACCTAATGGATAAATTGACCAACCTAAAGTTACAACCCATTTACAAAAATTAAAACAGTCATTTACTGGACCTTTTAATTTTGCAGCTTCTTTTGCCGCTTCTCCTGCAAATACTTCATATAGAATGTAAACCCATCCGGCCATTCCTATGACAAAGCCTGCAGTTACGTTCATGTAACCTGCTTCACCTAAATATCCACCGACTAACATTACTATTGAACCAACTAGTAGTCTCCAGAAAATACCTGCAGATACTTTTTTAACAGCCGATAAAATGAAATAAAATTCAATCATCAATAACGGAACTGTTAATAACCAGTCGATATATCTAAATACAGTTGGTGAAGAACCAGTAGCAACCCATACTTCTCTCATGTACATGTAGTGCACGAATGCAATACCAGTAACTAGACCAGATATAGTGATTGAAGTTCTCCAAGATGCTTTAACTGAATTTCTCTCAATGAAAAAAAATACAGTTGAAGCTAACATAGCCATAGAAATCAGCCAGAACGAAATTCCGACGAAATCATTTGATGCTAACATAGCAGTTTTCATAATTTACTCCCTTTTTTTTTGTTTAAACAAAAAATGCAAATCTATTATTTAGATTCGCATGATTTAAATAAGTTTCTACTAGAGTTTGCTTAATTAAAAAAGCCTTAAAAGCTCTAAAATATTTGTTTAAAATGGTAGTTTTTATTACTATTTTGTTGATTTAGGTTATTAGTTTAATATTAGTTTCAAAAAAAAGGGGGGGAATCTGAGCAATAAATATAATAAGAGTTTTGCAGAATCACTTCAAGATAAGGAGGGTTTTTGGGCTAAAGCCGCTGAAGATGTAAAGTGGATTAAAAAATACGATCAAGTTTTAGATTCAAGTAACCCACCATTTTATAAATGGTTTAAAGGTGGAAAGATAAATACTTGCTTCAATGCTCTTGATCGCCACGTGGAAGAAGGAAACGGAGAACGAACTGCACTTATTTACGATAGTGCAATGTTAAATATTAAAAAAAAATATTCCTACCAGGAACTAACGGATGAAGTTTCTATTGTAGCAGGAGCCCTGCAGAGACAAGGAGTAACAAAGGGAGATAGAATTATTATTTATATGCCCATGATACCAGAGGCAATCATGGCCATGTTAGCCTGTGGAAGAATTGGAGCTATTCATTCAGTAGTATTTGGTGGATTTGCTTCAAACGAACTTGCCAGCAGAATTGATGACTCGAAAGCAAAATTAATCTTATCAGCATCTTGTGGTTTAGAGCCTGGAAGAATTGTAGAGTACAAACCTTTATTAACTGAAGCGGTTCGACTAGCAAAACACAAGCCCGAAAAAACTATTATCTTTCAAAGAAAAAAACATAAAGCTCTATTGGATGACAATGATATTGATTGGATAGATTTTATTAAAGGAGCATCTAAAGCTCCCTGTGTAGAGTGTGATGCAAATGATCCTGTTTATATTTTATATACCTCTGGAACTACTGGAGTCCCAAAAGGAATTCTAAGAGATATTGGAGGGCACATAGTTGCATTGAAGTGGACAATGAAAAATGTCTACGACATAGATCCTGGTGATGTCTGGTGGTCTGCAAGTGATATAGGTTGGATTGTTGGTCATTCTTACATTGTGTATGCTCCTTTGTTTCATGGATGCACCACTGTAATCTTTGAGGGAAAACCTGTGGGAACTCCTGATGCGGGTGCTTTCTGGAGAGTAATTTCTGAATACAAAGTCAAAACAATGTTTACCGCTCCAACAGCATTTAGAGCTATTAAAAAAGAAGACTCTAAAGGAGAGTTTTTTAAAAAATATGATTTATCAAAATTTGAATCTTTATTTTTAGCGGGAGAAAGAGCAGATCCTGACACGATTCATTGGGCAGAAGATTTGCTAAAAAAACCAGTAATCGATCATTGGTGGCAAACTGAAACTAGCTGGTCGATTACATCAAATTTTAAAGGTCTAGGACTTTTTCCAACTAAATATGGTTCTGCGGGAAAACCAGCTCCTGGATATGACGTTAAAGTATTAAGAAGTGATGGTTCAGAAGCAAAACCAGGTGAAATGGGAGATATTGTAGTTAAGCTTCCCCTTCCTCCAGGTACTTTTCCAACTTTGTGGAATGCAGACAAAAGATACAAAGAAAATTACATGGATACCTACCCTGGATTTTACCAAACCTATGATGCGGGGCACATAGATGAAGATGGGTACGTTTGGATCATGTCAAGGACAGACGATATTATCAACGTAGCTGGTCATAGACTCTCCACAGGAGCTATTGAAGAAGTATTGTCTGATAATAAAGATGTTGCTGAGTGTGCTGTCGTTGGAATTGCAGATAAACTTAAAGGACAACTGCCTATTGGACTAGTAGTTTTAAAAACAGGAATAAATAAAAAACATGAAGATGTTTCTAAAGAATGTATTCAAATGGTTAGGGATAAAATAGGACCTATAGCAGCATTCAAAACAACCCTAGTCATAAAACGACTTCCCAAAACAAGATCTGGAAAAATATTGAGAGGAACTATAAGAAAAATTGCAGACCAAGAAGCGTATACTTTACCTCCTACTATTGATGATCCTGCAATTTTAGATGAAATCAAAGATTCTCTTAAGCTAGCTAGTATAATTTAAAAAATAAATTAAAACAAAATATCTTGTAACCTTTCCTACACTGACAAGAATTAAAAATTTAATAAAATTAATTTTAACAGTTCCAGAAATAAAAGTTAAAGGATCTCCAACAAGTGGAACCCAAGCAAATAACAAAGACCAATATCCATATTTTTGAAACCAAAAAGAAGATTTTTTAATTTGTTTATCTGAAAATGGAAACCATTTTTTATTTTTAAATTTAATAAAATGAATTCCTAGATACCAATTTACACAAGAACCCAGGATATTTCCCAAGCTAGCAAATAACAAAAGCAATACACTAGAATAAGAATCCATCGCCAACATCCCAAACAAAGTTAGCTCAGAGGAAACTGGCAATATAGTTGCTGCAAAAAAACTAATAAAAAAAAGAGCTAAATATCCCATGAAATTTTAAACAAAACTGTTTTGCTTATTGATCGCTAAAATTACACTCAATACACATCGCAATACCCATTCCACCACCAATACACAAGGTTGCCAAACCTTTTTTTGCTTTTCTTTTTTGCATTTCGTGAATAAGAGTAACTAAAATTCTTGCTCCAGATGCGCCAATTGGGTGCCCCAAAGCAATAGCTCCTCCATTTACATTAACTCTGTTAGAGTCAAAACCCATCTCTTTATTAACGGCAAGTGCTTGTGCTGCAAATGCTTCATTGGCTTCTATTAAATCTAGCTGATCCTCTTTCCAACCAGCTTTTTTTAAAGCAAGCTTTGATGCAGAAATTGGTCCTATTCCCATAATAGAAGGATCAACTCCGCATTGAGCCCAAGAAACTATTCGAGCCAATGGTTTTAAATTTTTTTTCTTAGCAGTTTCTTCTGTCATTAACACAACTGCGGCTGCACCATCATTTAAACCTGATGCATTTCCAGCTGTAACAGTTCCATCTTTTTTAAAAGCAGCTTTTAATTCAGCAAGTTTTTCAACTATAGATCCAGCTTTTGGATACTCATCCTGATCAAAAACTATCTCTTGTTTTTTTAGATTTATAGTTAGAGGGGCAATCTCATTTTTAAATTTTTTAGAAGCAATAGCTTCCGCTGCCTTTCTTTGAGAAGTAGAAGCAAAGTCGTCTTGTTGCTCTCTACTAATTTTAAATTTTTCAGCAATATTTTCTGCTGTAATTCCCATATGATAGTGATTGTAAATATCCCATAATCCATCAACAATCATAGAATCTTGCATTTTTCCATCACCCATTTTAATTCCATCGCGTATATTGATATAATGAGGAGAGTTAGACATGCTCTCTTGTCCACCAGCAATAATAACATCTCCATCTTCGCACTTGATTGAATTAAAAGCTAAAGCTACAGAAGCCAATCCAGAACCACAAACCTGATTAATAGTAGTTGCTGTTTTTTCTTTTGATATTCCAGCATGCATAGCAGCCTGTCTTGCAGGATTTTGGCCAGAGCCAGTTGTGAGAACCTGCCCCATATAAACCATGTCAACATCCTCACCTTTTAATTGAGAATGCTCCAAACATTTTTTAATAACCACCGTTCCCAACTGTGGGGCAGTTTGACTTGAGAGAGAGCCTCCAAAAGATCCAATAGCAGTCCTAAAAGCACTTGTAATAACTATGTGATTATTTTTCATATACAATTCTTTTATTAAATGAATTTACTAATAAATTTAACCAGTATTTACTTTAATTAAACCTAATTATATCTGTTGTTATGCAATATGGTATAAAAGATATTAAGCTAATTTCTCACAAACGTTGATTTTTAGCTTGTTATTTTGTTGTAGAGCAATATATTTAAAACATAGTAATAATTGAGAAGCTGACGTCTCAAAGATTATGATCAATATTAAAAAGTATTCCAATCGTAGGCTGTACAATGCAGATACGAGCTCCTACATTGCTCAATCAGATATTCTTGATTTAATAAAAAAAAATATTTCTTTCAAAGTTATAGATACTAACAAGAAAGATATTACCTCCTCTATTTTACTGCAAATTGTTCTTGAAAAACAATCTGTTGGTATGAATTTAATTCCAGAAGAATTATTAAAAAAAATTATTCTATTCAATGAAAATGATAAGACATCTGATATGCTTGGTTTTTTAAACAATGTACTAGACTTTGCTAACTTAAGTGGTATTTTTTCTAGAGAATTTTCTGGAATAACGAAACTAAAAAAATTCGATTTTAAAAAAATTTTTACCTATCCATTCTCAAATACTAAACCTAAAAAAAGTAAAAAAAAAAACTATCCCTGACGTAAAATCTATAGAAAATAAACTTGATGATTTAAAATATCAGATAGATGGCCTGAGGAAAAAAAAATATTTCAATCTTCTTTTTAAATTGTAACAAATCTTAAAGGCTTGCCAAATTTTTTCTCTACTAATTTTTGGTTCCATACGGAAACATTTCCATTAACAATAGTTCCAAAAGGAGTGGCTTTGACTTTCCATCCATGAAAGGGTGTCCATCTACAATTGCTGGCGATCCATTCATTAGTAATTTCAAATTCTTTTTGCATGTTAACAACAGTTAAGTCCGCATAAAAACCCTCTTTAATATATCCTCTTTTTTCTATTCCAAATAATTTACATGGATTCTCGGACAACAGGCTAATGACTTTAGACAACTCTATTTTTCCTTCGTAAAAATGCTTTAACATCAGAAGAAAAATAGTTTGAACTCCTGGCATTCCAGAAGGACTTGTTGGATAGGTTTGTAATTTCTGCTCTTTAGTATGTGGAGCATGGTCAGACCCAATAACATCTACCGTTCCATCTAAAACACCTTTCCATATTCCATCCATGTGCTCTTTTTCACGAACAGGAGGGTTCATTTGCACAAAAGTTCCTTGCTCTTCGTAACAATCTGGCGCAAACAAGCTTAAATGGTTGGGAATAGCCTCAACACTAATAATATCTTTATAATCTCGTAAAAATTCCATTTCGTCCTTGGTGGATATGTGAAGAATGTGAACTCTTTTTTTGTGTTTTTTTGCGAACTGTGCTAATTTTTTTGTAGAGGACATTGCGGTCTCTACGCTTCTCCAGACATAATGTGTCTTAACATCCCCTTCAATAATTTTATCTTTATTTGCATCAAGCATATTTTCATCTTCTGAATGCACGGAAACTATTCTTGGAGAATTTTTGATAACCTGCTCTATATATTTATCATCTTTCACTAGTAAATTTCCTGTGGAAGAACCAACAAACATTTTAACGCCGCAACATCCTTCTAAATTTTTAGTCACGTCTAAAGAAACCGAATTATTCTCTGTTGCTCCATAATAAAATGCATAGTTGCAATGCATTCTATCTCTTGCTAAATCTAATTTTTCTTGGAAACGTTCGGGACTGTCGGTGGGAGGTGATGTATTGGGCATCTCAAATACAGAGGTTACTCCACCTAGCACAGCAGATTTACTACCACTTTCCAAAGTTTCTTTGCTTGAATCTCCTGGTTCTCTAAAATGTACTTGGGTATCTACGATGCCAGGAAAGATAGACAAGCCTTTTGCATCAAGTACCTGATCTGCCGAATCGCTTATATTTTCTGAAATTTTAGAAATAATATTATTATTTAGGGCGATATCAGTAAGAATAAGTTTCTGATCTATATAACATTCTGCATTTTTGATAAGTAGAGAGTATTTATTTGACATAAAGAATAACAAATTAATATACAAAAAACTTTAAGATGAACAGAAATTTTGCAATTCATTTAAAACATAAATCTACCATCTCCATTTCTGGCGTAGATGCTAGCGATTTTCTTCAAAATATAATTTCTAACGATATTCGTTTAGTCAATAAAAGCTGCTCTATATATTCTTGCCTATTAAGCCCTCAAGGAAAGTTCATCTGTGACTTTATGATTATTAGTTTATCTGAAGATAGCTATTTGATTCAATGTAATAGGGCGATAGTTGATAATTTTATTTCTAAATTAAACATCTACAAATTGAGATCTCAAGTCACAATTGAAAATGTAGATGAGCATTATAAATCTTTTTTTTTTAATATGGCTAGTGAAATAATTTCTAGTGAATTCAATGCCACCAAAGGGCTTACTATTAAAAATGACTATGGTTTTTTCTTTAACGATCCAAGGCTTGATGATCTTGGAATTCATGGAATTATTTCTAAAGAAAAATGCAATGACTTAGCTAAAGATTTGAGTTTAAGCTTACTAGACATAAACACTTTTATTAAAATTTATCATAACGCAGGATTGACTGATTTGGTTCCAGCAGATGCTTTGTCAAATTTTTTTTCTTTAGAATTAAATTTAAAGGAACTAAATGGAATTAGTTTTAAAAAAGGATGTTTTGTTGGACAAGAAAATACCGCTCGAATGAACTTAAAAAATAAAATAAGAAAAAGAGTTTTTCCAATTCAAATTATAGAAGGATCTATTGCGATTGATGAGACTATTACCCTAGATGAAAAAAATATTGGAAAAATTATTTCTTTAGATCCTTGTTGTTTTGCAATTATTAATATCGAAGACAATAAAGATAGTCTAAATAAAATCATTCATTTAAAAAATTCTAAAATTAAAATTTCCAAACCCTACTGGTTAAATTTAAATTAATAGCCTTAAGTTTTTTTTTCATCAAATACTTTTTTTGCTACCCTGAAACATTCCATTGCCTGCATTGTAGGTGTCCATTAAAGCGAATTCTTCTATCCTCTCTTCAATTCTGGAGCATAATTTCAAAATTATATCTGCTCTTTTTACAATGCTTACTTTGACCCATTCTTTTTGAGCTTTCGATGCAGATTGGACTGCAAGTTCCAACTCCTCAGTAGAAGAGAGAGGTATCTTTGCTAATACGGAATTATTGGATGGGTTAATAACTTCGTAAGTTTTGGAATTATTGAACCATGTTCCATTTACGTATGTTCCCTTAACTTTAAACAAATTATGATCCATTAACAAATTTACACTCAGTATTAAAAAAAATCTAATCTATAAATTAAGTTCATGGTACAGTAAGATTTAAATATGAATATAAACTACACAGTTACGGCTCTAATGTTTCCGGCAATACCCTTGTTGATGACGGTTTATAACAATAGATTTCATAGCTTAAGCGTCTTAATTAGAAAAATTCATGATGATTATGTTTTTGATAAACATGTGCCCGCACACTGGGAAAAGCAACTAGAAAATTTAGAGGGTAGAATAAAAATTGCTAAATATACGATGCTTTTTGCTGCATTAGGATTTTTTTTTAATATGCTGACTGTATTCGCCCTTTATTTAAATAAAATATTTATTGCTAAAATTATTTTTGTATCTTGCTGCACTTCCATGTTGATATCTATAGTCTTTTTTATTGTAGAGGTTCAAATTTCAACAAGGGCTCTTAAACTTCATATGTCAGACATGAAAGACAAAAGATAAAATTATTACTGACGATCCCCTGCCTTTTTGCCCATAACAAATAGTGACCAATAAGCTATATTAAGATTATGAAACAAGGAAAATACATCAAGACTTTCAAACTATTGCTTCCCTATTTGTGGCCAAAAAAAAGAAGGGACCTAAAGACAAGAGTTAGCTTTGCAGTTATCGCTTTGATATTGGCCAAAATAGCCAACGTTACGACTCCTTTAATATTGGGGGCATCCGTAAACTCTCTCACAGAATTAAGTTCAGGTATTAATTTATTTATGCTTGTGCCTGTTGCTTTAATTGTCGGCTACGGTATTGCAAGAATAATTACTTTTGCATTTGTTGAAGTTAGGGATGCTTTGTTTTCAAAGGTTTCTCAACACTCTATTAGGCAGATATCCTTAACCATGTTTAAGCACGTACATAATTTGTCATTACAATTTCATTTGAATAGACAAACGGGAGCGCTTGCAAAATTTATAGACAGGGGAACCAAAGGAATAGATTTTCTGCTACGATATGTATTATTTAATATTGTTCCTACTTTTTTTGAAATTTTTTTAGTTTCAGGAATTTTATTTTATCTTTATGGACCATGGTATGCGGTCATAACTCTTATAACGGTGGGTTTTTATTCTTACTTAACTTTTCAGATCACGGAATGGAGAAATGAATTTAGAAGAAAAATGAATCAAGCTGACAATGATGTTAGTACAAAAATGATTGATAGCTTGTTGAATTTTGAAACAGTTAAATATTTTAATAATGAAAAATTTGAATTTAATAGGCTTGATAAATCCTTAGAGGAATACGAATTAGCTGCTAATCAAACCCGTCATGCTCTATCGTTATTAAATGTAGCCCAAACATTAATCATAACGACTGGAATTACTATCATGCTAGTAATGTCTGCTTACGGTATTAAAAGTGGGGACATCGACGTCGGAGGTTTTGTAGTAATTAATGCTTATATGCTTCAATTATACCAACCTTTAAGTTGGCTAGGTTCGGTCTATAGAGAAATTAGGCAAGCATTAACTGACATGGAAAATATGTTTAGCTTATTAGAAATATCACCAAAAACACAAGACGTTCTTGATACTATGCCACAAAGTGATGTTGCTGAAATTAAATTTGATAATGTTAGTTTTGATTATGACGTTCGAAGAACTATTATCAAAAATATTTCATTTGTAGTTCCTAATGGAAAAAAAGTTGCCATTGTAGGTCCGACAGGAGCTGGAAAATCAACAATCAGCAGATTGCTTTTTAAATTTTATGAACCTAAGGAAGGAGGAATTTATATTAATAATAATAATATAAATAAAATCTCTCAAGAGTCTTTGCGGGAAATAATTGGTGTGGTTCCACAGGATACTGTCTTATTTAACGATACAATCTATTACAACATTGCTTATGGAAGAACTGGAGCTACTAAAGAAGAAGTGGTTAGTGCTGCTAAAAATGCAGATATACATGATTTCATATCAATTTTACCGGATGGCTATGAAACAATTGTAGGAGAACGGGGTTTAAAATTATCTGGTGGAGAAAAACAAAGAGTAGCTATCGCAAGAACTATTCTAAAAAATCCTAAAATATTTTTCTTTGACGAGGCAACCTCTGCTCTGGACACAAGCACTGAAAAAGAAATCCAAAAAAACTTAGAAAATGTCTCTAAAAATAAGACAACTCTCATAATTGCGCATCGACTTTCTACAGCTGCAAATGCTGATAATATAATTGTTCTTGATGAAGGTATTATTATTGAGCAAGGAACGCATGAGAGTCTATTAGCGCAAAAAGGGAAATACTTTGAGATGTGGGGAAAGCAAAAACCTAGCTAAAGGTTTTGTAAAGAAATTTTTTATTTTTAATAGGTTAAATTGCAAAATCAGGTGAAGTTAGTTCATGCAATCTGCTGATTGTTCTCTTGAAAGAAGTAGCTAGCTTAACAGAAGAAGTCATATCATTAATAGAAACTTCGCATGAGACCAAAATAGGTATTTTTTTTTCATACAAAATATCTATTAAGGTAATAAATCTTTGTTGCTCATTCATATTATCATTATTGAAATTGGGAATATTTTCCAAGATAATAAATTTTGATTTTTCCGCAATAGCAATATAATCCTCTGCTCCTAAATTGTTGGAACATAGATCGTTAAAATAAAACTTTGCTGTTCCTTCGTAATATTGCTCAATACAAAAAGATCTACCCTTGACCAATATCTCTGGCGAGGTTAGAGCTTTTCCTTTAGTGATTTCTCTAGTTAGTTGATTGATATTAAATTTAGTCTTTTCATTAATTGGGTGAAAAAAACGTTCTAAAGTTTTGAAACCAGATGTTCTATAATCACTTTTAATGACCAGCTCTTGTTCTATACAAAATTTTTTAATAGTTTTGATAAATGGCACAAATTGCTCTCTTTGCAATCCGTCTTGGTAGAGATTGTCAATTTGAGTATTAGAAGTAAATATAGCTTTTATGTTATGGTTAAAGATAGTTTGAAATAATTTTCCCAGAATCATAGCATCTACAATATTGGTTACTTGAAATTCATCAAAATAAATTAATTCAGTTTTTTGTTTTAAATTTTTAACAAACAATTCTAACAAATTCTCACTTTTAGATTTTTCTTTGTTTTGATGAATAAAATCATGAACACTAATCATAAACTCATTAAAGTGTAATCGCTGTTTTGGGATAGTTAAAGAATCGTAAAAAAAATTTAATACCATAGTTTTTCCGACCCCCACGTCACCATACAAATAGAAGCCTAGCTTGCTTTCTTTGGGCGAGAATAGTCTAGAAAAAAAATTATTTTCTTTTTCATTATTTTTGTGAAATTTTATTAAAAGTTCAATAATTTCTATCTGTTCGTGATTTTTTTTTAATTTTAAATCAGAGCAATGTATTAGAAAAGATTCTTTTAAGGATGTAATATTCATTTTTTTTAGCTATTTTTATGATATCAGTTTATTAGCTATGGATGATGTAAAAATTTGCCTAATCACTGATAATACCACTAAAGCTCTTTTGGCAAAAAAACAAATACTAAAATTAAATAAAAATTCCTCTATTGAAAAATGCGACACAATCATTGTTATTGGAGGTGATGGCTTTATGTTACAGACACTAAAAAAATACCAAAAATACAATAAATCTTTTTATGGAATGAACTTAGGGAATCACGGCTTTTTATTAAATCCATTTTCAAAAAAAGATTTAATAAAAAAAATAAAAAGAAGTAATGAAATTATTTTAAATCCATTGGAAGTAACCGTTCAATCAAGTGGAAAGATTAAAAAAAATGTTGCTATAAATGAGGTTTCAATTTTTAGGCAAAGCAAACAGACTGCAAAATTACAAATTTCGGTTGATGGAAAAGTAAGAGTTAAAGAATTAGTAGGTGATGGTGCTTTAGTAGCAACGCCTGCAGGAAGCACAGCATATAATTTTTCAGTAGGAGGTCGAATACTTAATCTAGAGAGTCCAAGATTGGCAATTACTCCTATAAGTCCGTTTCGTCCAAGAGGATGGAGAGGTGGTATAGTATCAAATAAATCAAAAATTATAATCAAAAATCTTGATAAAAAAAAGAGACCCGTAAGTGCAGTTTCTGATAATACTGAAATTAGAAATGCTCATATTATCAAAATCAGTATAAATACTAAAATACAATTTAGATTGCTATATAATAAAAAATCCGGTCTTGTAGAAAGAAATATAGCTGAACAATTTAAATTTTAAAAGATTCTCCGCAACCGCAACGTTCCGTCTCATTAGGATTGTTAAAAACAAAAGAGGATGAGAATTTATCTTTTTTATAATCCATGACTGTTCCCAAAAGATACATAATTGCCTTAGGATCAATATAAACCTTAACACCCTTGTCTTCGATAACTTCATCTCCTGGACTTTTTTCATTTATGTAATTCATCTCATAAGACATGCCAGCGCAACCACCCGTAACTACATTTACCCGAACACCTTGGACAGTATTGTCTTTGGCGTTAGACATTATTTCATTTATACGTTCTGCTGCGGCATCGGTAATACTAATGACTTGTGCACTCATCGTTATAAATTTAACTCCAGTTTAGCCGATTCTGACATCATAGTTTTGTCCCAAGGTGGCTCCCAAACAATTTTTACTTCAACCCCTTCTACTTCGGCAATATCTTCCACTGCTCTTCTGACTTCCATAGGTAACGATTCTGCAACAGGGCAATGAGGGCTGGTAAGTGTCATATCCATAGACACTTTTTTATCTTCAATACGAACATCATAAATTAATCCCAGCTCATAAATATCCACTGGTATTTCTGGATCATAAACCGATTTAAGTTTTTCAACTATTTTGTCCATGAGTGCTGAATGATTTGCGTCCATTGTATTTTTTTTATGCTTTAATTTTTTTTAGTTTATTATGTAATGCCGACTCTGCAGCAATCCAAGGTAGTGTAACACATTTCATTCTCATTGGGAATTTAGCTACAGAAATAAAAGAACTTAATTTTGTTCTTTCAGATTCAATTATACTAGATAGGGCCGACTCATCTCCTTTTTCGACAAATTTGCTAAAAGAATTGATTAACAAAAAGGCGCTTTTTTCTGATTTTTGTTTCAAAACTTCGGTCATAATTGAGTTCGAGGCAATGCATATAGCGCAGCCCTCCCCCATAAAACTTATCTCTTCTATGATGTTGTTCTCGCTTAGTTTTATGAACACGTGGGTTCTATCTCCGCACAGGGGGTTATGCGCTTCTGCATTTCTATTAAAAAAACCTAATTTTTTATTATTTTTAGGATTACTACTGTGATCAAGGATAAGATCTTGATAAAGAGTTTTTACAGACATTATTTATTTTTTTTCAAAAATTTTTTGACATTTTTTTATTCCTTCACACAAGGCATCAATATCATTTTCATCATTATAAACACCAAAAGAAACTCTAACTGAAGAATTGACATTAAGGACATCGTGTAAAATTTGACAACAATGATGTCCTCCTCTTACTGCAATACCTTCCTGATCTAGTATGGTAGATACGTCATGAGAATGAATCTTATCTATGTTAAAAGAAAAAACTCCACCTTGATTTTTAGGAGAAGTTAAAACTTTTACTGAATTGTTTGTTTTTAATTTTTCTAAAGCTAATTGGGTTAGATCCAATTCATGCTTAATAATATTTTTCTTTTCAAGCTTGTTAATAAAATTAATAGATTCATTTAAAGCAACAACTTCTGCAGTTGGCATAGTGCCTGCTTCCATTTTCCAAACACCTCTTGCATAAGCAATATCTTTTTTAGATACATAATCAATCATACCACCGCCGCCGATAAATGGATCAAAATCATTAAGCCATTTATATTTAATCGCCAACAAACCAACACCTGTAGGTCCATACATTTTGTGTCCTGAAAAACTATAAAAGTCACAATCTATTTTTTTAATATCAAGATCTAAATGAGCAGCTCCTTGTGTTCCATCCACCGAAACGGGAATATTATGTTTTTTGGCTATAGCCACTATCTCCTCCAAAGGAGTAATCGAGCCAGTCACATTGGACATATGTGTAACGCTAATAATTTTTGTTTTAGGTGTAATTAATTTCTCTAATTCTTCCACTTTTAGATCACCCTGTTCGTCAATTGGTAAAAACTTAATGACCACGTTTTTTCTTTTTCGAAGAAAGTGCCAAGGAACATAATTGGCATGATGCTCGAGTTCCGTTAAAATAATTTCATCTCCATCCTTGATAAATTTTTCTGCAAAACAGGTAGCAACTAAATTCAAGGACTCTGTAGCGTTTTTGGTAAATACTATTTCATAGTCATCACTAGCACCCACAAAAGATTTTAAATTAGTTCTTGTTAATTCGTATTTTTCAGATGCATTAACTGCAAGCGAGTAAATTCCTCTGCCGACATTTGCAAATTCATTGCTATAAAAATTACTAACTGCATCAATTACAGATTGTGGTTTTTGAGAAGAATTGGCACTATCTAAATAAACCAAGTCTTTACCATTGGTTTTGTTTTTAAAAATAGGAAATTGATCTTTAATATCTTTAAACATTCTCTGAATCATGTCCTAATTTTGTAAAAAAGATTTTTTTAAAACGATCGTCTTTAAGCTTATCAATCACTTCGGCCAAAAAACCTTTAATCATCATTTCTTTTGCATCTTTTTCGTTAATACCTCTTGATCTTAAATAAAAGATAGATTCATCATCAATACTTCCAGAAGATGAGCCATGAGAGCATTTTACATCATCTGCATAAATTTCTAATTCTGGCTTAGAAAAAAATCTTGCTTTATCGGACAATAAAAGAGCTCTAGAAAGTTGATAACCATCTGTTTTTTGAGCCTGAGAATCTACAAATATCTTACCTTGAAACGCTGCTGTGGAAGAATCATGCAAAGCAGACTTTATGAATTGAGAGCTTTCTGTGAATTCTTCATTATGGTTAATGTTTAATTTAATTTCATGGTTGTTGCTATCTAGTAATGATTGAATTCCACTCACGGAAGCAAAAGAGTTTTTACCATTTAAATTTACAATAGTTTCATCTCGGCATGAATTGGTATTTTTAGAAAAAGTGAAATGCTCTAACTCAGAACCTTCATCTAGATTGGCTTTGGTGAAATTAAAAATCGTAGAATGTTTATTCTCTTCATTAACATTGTATTTTTTTAATTTAGAGTTTTTTGCTAAAAACACTTCTGTATTTGATGTGATCAAATATTCTTGATCAGAATTATAAATATTTTTTTCAAAAATTGTAATTTCACTACTCTCATTAATAAGAATAAAATTTTTTGCACTAACAAAGCTGGAGGAAAAATTGTTAGAATAAAAATTATAAACAACAATCGGCTTTGATATTACAGTATTAGGCTCGACTTCTATTAAGTATCCCTCGTCTGCGAAAGCATTAGTAAAATTTAAGACAGGATTTGTACCTTCTTTTTTTACTGATTTTAAAAACTTTTCATTTTTTACAATTTTAAGTCCGTTTTCTTGAACGTTATCTAGCTGCAAATTTCCATCTATAAAAACAATGGGATAGTGATCGTAATTTTCTTTTAATTCTTCAGGGAAATTTTGCTCTGCAGATTTACTAAATTCCACACTAAGAAATTTATTTAAATCTTTTGTTAAGGGAGAGTACTTCCATTGTTCGTCTTTAGCTTTTGGAAAGCCATTAGTTAAAAAATGATTGAATGATTTTTTTCTAAACTCAATATCATCTGCATCGCTTTCTAGGGACTGGATGAAAGAATCGAAATTTACTTTAATGTTTTCGTAGTTTTCCATTTAATTGACAAACTGTTCATAACCCTCTTTTTCAAGATCCAATGCTAGTTTCCAATCTCCAGTTTTAACTATTTTTCCATCAGATAAAACATGAACAAAGTCAGGTTTAATGTAATTTAAAAGTCTTTGATAATGAGTAATAATTAAAAAAGATCTATCGGGATCTCTTAATGTATTTACTCCATTTGATACAATTTTTAATGCATCGATATCTAGACCTGAATCTGTCTCGTCCATAATAATAAAGCTTGGTTCTAACAACGACATTTGTAATATTTCGTTTCTTTTTTTCTCTCCTCCAGAAAAACCAACATTCAAAGGTCGTGCAAGCATTTCGTCATTTATCTTTAGCTCTGTAGATTTTTCTTTAAGAATCTTCAAAAACTCTATTGCGTTAAGTTCTGATTTTCCATTAGCTTTTCTAATAGAGTTTAGGGAGGTTCTTAAAAAATTTTTGGTAAACACCCCAGGTATTTCTGTTGGATATTGCAAGGCCAAAAAGACACCTTCTTGGGCTCTTTCTTCTGTATTCAACTCTAATAAATTTTTTTTATTAAATTTAATTTCCCCTGAGATGTTGTAGCCTTCTTTTCCAGAAAGCGCATAAGATAGGGTGCTTTTTCCAGAGCCATTAGGTCCCATGATTGCATGGACCTCTCCTTTTCCAATGCTAAGATTCAGGCCTTTAAGTATCTCTTTTTCATCCACGCTTGCTTTTAAATTTGTTATTTCAATCATTAACCAACACTTCCCTCTAAACTTATGCCAACTAGTTTCTGAGCTTCCACTGCAAATTCCATAGGTAACTGTTGTAAAACCTCTTTACAAAATCCATTAACAATCAAACTGACAGCTTCCTCTTGGTTTAATCCTCTTTGTCTGCAATAAAATAATTGGTCTTCACTGATCTTTGAAGTAGTTGCCTCATGTTCGATTTCTGAAGAAGCGTTTTTATTTTCAATATATGGAATAGTATGAGCTCCACATTTATTACCAACAAGTAATGAATCGCACTGGGTAAAATTTTTTGCACCTGTAGCTTTGGGATGAATACTAACCATTCCTCGGTACGTATTGTCAGCATGACCTGCGGATATACCTTTGGAAATTATTTTACTTCTAGTGTTTTTTCCTAAATGAATCATTTTAGTTCCAGTATCTGCTTTTTGATAATTGTTAGTGATAGCAACTGAATAAAATTCTCCTTGAGAGTTATCCCCTTGTAAAATACAACTTGGGTATTTCCATGTGATAGCAGAGCCAGTCTCTACTTGAGTCCAAGAAATTTTAGAATTTCTTCCGCGACAAGCACCTCTTTTAGTTACAAAATTATAAATTCCACCTTTTCCGTCTTTGTCGCCTGGATACCAATTTTGTACTGTTGAATATTTTATTTCTGCATCATCTAAAGCAACTAATTCTACATTGGCAGCATGAAGTTGGTTTTCATCTCTCATGGGTGCAGTACAGCCTTCTAAATAACTTACATAACTACCTTTGTCAGCAATGATTAAAGTTCTTTCAAACTGTCCTGTATTAGAAGCATTAATTCTAAAATAGGTAGATAGTTCCATAGGACACCTAACTCCCGGTGGTATATAAACAAACGATCCATCTGTAAACACAGCCGAATTTAAAGTTGCAAAAAAATGATCTGACATGGGAATTACAGAGCCAAGATATTTTTTAACAAGCTCCGGATGCTCTCTAGTAGCTTCTGAAATTGAACAAAAAATAACTCCGATTTCTCCTAGCTTTTCTTTAAAAGTAGTCGCTACAGAAACTGAATCAAATACAGCATCAACGGCAATACCTGATAATCTTTTTTGTTCCAACAAAGGTATGCCCAACTTATCGTACGTTTTTCTAATTTCTGGATCGATCTCATCTAAAGATTTAGGTTGATCTTGTAGACTTTTAGGAGCTGAATAATAATAAAGATCTTGATAATCAATTTTTGGGTATTTTGGTTTTTGCCAATCAGGTTCCTTCATGGATTGAAGTCTTTCAAAAGCTTTCAGTCTCCATTCAAGCATCCAATTTGGCTCTTTTTTTTGTTTGGAAATAAATTTAACTACTTCTTCAGACAGTCCCTTGGGAACATCTATAGTTTCAACGTCAGTAACAAAACCCTGAGCATAGTCAGTGCCTTGATTATCGTTATTTATAAACTCTTGACCGTTACTCATTAATACAACATTTTCTGTTAGCTATGGCTTAATTGACGCTTAATTATAAGATAATTTTTACCTTATTAATACTAAAGTTATGATATAAGCATTTTTCAAATTTATTCAATTGCATCTAATGAAATATAATAACGCAGAGATATTTATAAATGGCCCTGATGGCAAGTTAGAGGCGAAATATATTCAAAGCAAAAAAGAAAGTGCTCCAATTGCTTTAATTTTACACCCACATCCTGAATATGGAGGCACAATGAACAATAGAGTAACTTACAACGCTTACCATGCTTTTTTACAAAACAATTTTTCAGTGTGTCGATTTAACTCTAGAGGAGTTGGAAAAAGCGAAGGAAAATTTGATAATGGTCTGGGAGAGTTATCAGATGCAGCTGCAGCTTTAGATTTTTTACAAAGGAATAATCAAAGTTCAAATGAAAGTTGGGTAGTAGGTTTTTCTTTTGGTGCTCTTATTTGTATGCAGCTATTAATGAGAAGGCCTGAAATTTTTAGATTTGTATCCATTTCTCCTCAACCAAATATATTTGACTTTAATTTCTTAGCTCCATGTCCGACTTCTGGTCTAGTTATTCATGGAGACCAAGATCAGCTTGTTACTGACGAATCTATGAAAGGCTTGAAAGAAAAATTAATAAGTCAAAAAAAAATAACTGTAGATTTTTCTGAAATTAAAAATGCAGATCATTTTTTCTTAAACAAAGATAAAGAATTTATCAAAATTCTCGACACTTATATTAAAAAAGAATCAAGATTTTTTTAATTAACGATAAATAACTCCACCCGACACTGGCTTCTTAGATCCTGTAGTATCTTTAAAGGTGATTGGAAGTTTTAAAAGAGATCTAATTGCAAGATAAGCAAAAGCCTGAGATTCAACAAAATCACCATTTATGTCTATTTTGTCTAAGTTCACAATATTTATTTTTGTAAGCTTTTTAATTACTTTCATGAGGAATGAATTTTTTCTACCCCCTCCTCCAAAATAAACATTGTTAACTTTTGGGTAACTGTTAATTAAATCTGCAATTAGCTGAGCGGTTAAATAAGATAAAGTTGCAGCGCCATCCTCCACACTTAACCCACGCAATTCTGAAATACTAAAATCAGAAGTATCGAAGGAGACGTTCCTTTTTTTGAAGTACTCTAGTCTATCTATAAAATTATTTATAAAATTAAAATCTACAATTCCTTTGGAAGATATTTTTCCATTTTTGTCATACGGCATACTAGTATTGGAAGTTACCCATTCATCTAAAAGACAATTTCCTGGTCCAATATCACTTGCAAACATTTTATTTTTATTAATGTAGGTAAAATTAGAAATGCCTCCTATGTTTATAAATAGAGTTGGTTTTTTTTCTTTGATTTTTTTTGCAAGAGCTCGGTGATATACTGGTATCAAAGGTGCACCTTGACCTCCATTTTTAAGGTCATTTTGCCTAAAGTTAAAAACAATAGGCAAGTTGATTATTTGTTTTAATAAAAGAGGATCGCCAAGCTGAATTGTTTTTTTTTTACTAGGATTGTGGTCAATGGTAATTCCATGGAATCCTATTAAATGAACATTTTTTTTATATGTTCGTAAAATACTATGTGCAGCTTTGACGTGCAGCATAGTTATCGTTCGAGAACTTTCTTTAAATAAGCTTGATTTCAATATGTCTTTAGAATCTTTGTTACTAAGTTTTTTTTTACAATTGTGTAAAAGTTTTTTTATCTTAGGGTCATAAGGATAATAAAAATTTTTCTTTAATCTTAAATAATCTTTGCCGTCAGTTTCAATAATAGAAAGATCAATACCATCAAAAGAAGTCCCACTCATCATGCCTAATGCGGTATAAATTGTATTCATAATAAATATTTCAAATTAGTAGATTATTGTATAATAAACTCATTAGAGATCATCATATTAAATGAATAAAAAGCTTTTAACAGAATTTAAAAATCGTGGGTATTTTTTTCAATGTACCAATGAAAATTATTTGGAAAAACTACTTGAGAGTAAAAAAATCTCTTTCTACATAGGCTTCGACTGCACCGCATCTAGTCTTCATGTTGGTAGCTTGATACAAATCATGTGCCTTCGCCTCTTTCAAAAATTTGGACACAAACCCATCGTTTTATTGGGTGGTGGAACTACTATGGTGGGTGATCCCTCTGGAAAAGAAGAAAGTAGAAAGATTTTAACAGAAGAGCAAATAGAAAAAAATATTCAACAAATCAAAGGAATTTTTTCCAAATTTCTTGATCGAGAAAATATGGAAAAAGTTATTTATGTAGATAATAAAGAATGGCTCACTAAGCTTAACTATATTGATTTTTTAAGAACGTATGGAAAGCATTTTACACTTAATAGGATGTTAACCTTTGACAGTGTGAGAACTAGACTAGAGCGTGAACAATCTTTAAGTTTTTTAGAATTTAATTACATGATTTTACAAGCTTATGATTATTTAGAATTATTTAAAAAAAATAACTGCCTTTTACAAATCGGTGGCTCAGATCAATGGGGTAATATTGTGAATGGCGTAGATCTTATAAGAAAAGAAGTTCAAGGTGAGGCCATGGGCTTAACTACTCCACTAATTACAACAGCTCAAGGTAAGAAAATGGGTAAGACTGAAGATGGTGCTGTTTGGCTTAACGAAGATTTAGTCAGCACTTATGACTATTGGCAGTTCTGGAGAAATACTGATGACAGGGATGTTATTAGATACTTATATCTTTTTACAGAACTAGAGGTAGATGTCATCAAATCTTACGAACAATACACTGGCAACCAATTAAATGAACTAAAAATATTGTTGGCAAATGAAGCCACTACATTGCTTCATGGAAAAAAAGCTGCTCAGGAAGCAGAAGAAACATCGCGATCTACTTTTGAAGACCGTTCTACTGGAAAAGACTTGCCGAGCAAAAAGATGGAAAAAAGTGAAATTAAGAGAGGTGTTATCTTAAAAAATATTCTATTAGAAATTCAATTCGCTAATTCCGGAGGTGATTTTAAAAGAAATATTAAGAACAATGCCTACAGAATTAACAATGTTATTGAAACTAATGAAGAAAAAACAATAACATTAGAAGATGTTGTTGATGAGCAAATTAAAATATCTTTTGGTAAAAAAAAACACTTCGTCATTAACGTTGTTTAGTTTTTATTTTAAAAAGACCTATAAATCTTTGGATAAATCTAGGGGTTAATGTTTTAATAGGATTAACAGTTGTTTTCAAAGATCCTGGCTGACCTTTTAATTTGAAACTAGCTGCAAACACACCATCACCTTCCTTTCCTGTAAATAATTTTCCAATAATAGGTATTCCTCTTACTAGCCTATTAAGCACATAGGCTGGAACCAAATTTCCCCTAAAACTTACATAACCATCATCATTAATTTTACCTTCCAAAATATATCCCAAAGAATCGCCTGTACCATAAGCATCGATAATAGTTAAAACATTATTTTTCTTTACAAATTCTAAGTAAGATTTTTCAAAAAAAACACCCTTGCCCTTTAGTGTATCGATTAAGCCAGTAAAGGAAGTTAGGGAGAGAAGGTTTGCAAGAACAGGCATTTTTTTTACATAAAATTTATTTAAAACTACTATTGAAGTAGATTGATCTTTATCCAGTTTCTCTGAAGAAAAGTTAATTATTCCGTTGGAGAAGCTATTCGCAAAATCTAGTCCTGACAAAAAAGGCCTGGATCTATCAGAAATTAATGTGGTTTCTAAATTATTTTTCTTATTTCTTGAAATTTGAATAGATGCAGTTTCTGTATTTGAGAATGAACCAAATGCATTTAGTGATTCATAAGCACCATTTTTAATAACTCCGGAAAAGACAGCACTACTCAACTTATCGTCTCCAACTAATATATTTTTGATTTTAGCATTAACATTTGTATTAAAATTAACAGATAGTGCTTTTTTTTTATTTTTTGTTTTAACAAGTGATTTTACAAAATGCCTCAGATCTAAAGAGTCTCCTTTGACCGTAATAACTTTTTTATTCTTATTTGCATTAAATGAATTATTTTTAGTATTAACTTTCATCGATTTAAAATTATAAATCTTATAATCCTTATCAAGAATTAAGTTAGAAATGTTGATATCTGCACCTTTGCTAGAATATTTTAAATTAGGTATGTTGATATTTTTTTTTAGTTTACTAGTCATTTGAAAATCAAGATTAGCTTTAATATTTGGTTTTTTGGTGTAATTAATTATACCTAATTGAACTGATGATTTTTCCAAATCTAACGAAACATTAGTGATACTTTTATTTGAAACCTGATTAAGATCTACTTTAAATCCAACAGTTCCCTGTATGGCTTTGCTTTTGATGTAGTTACTCCAATCATTTTCTTTAATCTCACCTGAAAAACTAGCTTTAAAGTCTTTGGAATTTAATTGGTTTTTTAAAGAAAAGGCAATAGGCTTATTACTTGCTAAAAATTTTCCCTCTGTAGTGAAATTATTATTTTTTAATTGAGTGATAAAATTAATCTGGGTAAGGTTTATTTTGTTAGAGTTATTGTTTTTTTTTAAATAAAAATCAAAACTAGCGTTACTTACTTCAATTTTACTTTGACTTTTTATCTCGCTAATGTCGAAATTTGCATTAGACTTTAGTTCTAATACTAAAGAAATATTAAGATCACCTTTTAATTTTTCTAACCCTCCTGGAAATATTTCATCACTAATTTTCTTAAACTCTTTTAAACTAGCCAAATAATCAATATTTCCATTTATGGATATATCTGTATTAATTTGAATGTTATTTAAATCCTTATGATTTATGACAATATCTGATTCCTTAATGCTTAAATCAGACATCTTCCCCTTCTTTATTTTAATGTTTAATCCTAAATTGTCATAACTAAATTCGGCATCAATATCACTTGCAGAAGGTAGATTTTCATACACATGAACTGTTAGGTCGCTTAAATTTCCTTTAAATCTGTTATTAGATTTTTTTTCAAAATCTATACTTGCGCTTCCTTCTAAATAGCCAGAAAGAACTTTTGCTGAGAGCTGTTGATGTAGACTAGGATTAAAATCTTTTGCCAGAGATATTAAGGTTGGGATATCTGTTTTTCCAAGCTCTAAAAAAGAAGACTTAAATTTCTTCTCTTTCTGAAAAATAGATACAAAATCTAGTTGAGTGCTGATATTTTTTACTTCAATTTTTTTTTTTTTAAAAAAAAATTCAGGATTATTAAGCTTAGCATTAATTGCAAAAGTGTTCGGATTTAAAGAAATTTTTATATTAGAAAAATTTATTACGCAGCCACCAAGCCTTTCTTCTATTTTACCTTTTACAGATTTGTTTAAAAAGGAGGTGGTGAATCCATTAATTGAAATTAAAAATAAGATAAAAATAAAAACTAATGCAAAAGATAAAAATTTTAGTAATTTCATAATTTAGTTTAATTTATACAAAGACTCTTCTAAAAAAGGGTTTAAATGTCCATCTAAAACTTTGTCGGGGTCGGTTCTTTCTAATCCTGTGCGGCTATCTTTTACCATTTGATAAGGTTGTAGTACGTAAGATCTTATTTGATGACCCCATCCAATATCAGTTTTACTTGATTCTACGGACTTGCTTTCTTCTTTTTTCTTTTGAAGTTCTAACTCATACAATCTAGCTTTTAACATATTCATAGCGGTATCTTTGTTTTTGTGTTGCGATCTTTCGTTTTGACACTGTACAACAATATTGGTTGGTTGATGAGTTATTCTCACAGCACTATCAGTCGTATTTACGTGTTGGCCTCCAGCACCACTAGACCTATAGGTATCTATTCTCAAATCTTTCTCATTTATATCCACTACTACACTTTCATTAACAACAGGATACACCCAAACACTTGCAAAGCTAGTGTGACGTCTTTTGTCAGAATCGAAAGGAGAAATTCTAACTAATCGGTGAACTCCCGATTCATGCCTAAGAAATCCATAGGCATATTTTCCTTCGATTTTAACGGTGGAAGATTTAAATCCTACTTCCTCACCCTTTGTTTCACTGATCAAACTAAAGGAAAAAGATTTTTTTTCAGCCCATTTAATATACATGGTTCTTAACATTTCAGCCCAGTCTTGACTTTCTGTACCTCCAGCACCCGCGTGAATTTCCACATAAACATCTAGCTCATCATTTTTTTTTGATAGAAAACAAAAAAGCTCTATTTCTCTTATTTTTAGTTCAAGTTTTTTTAAACTCGTCTCTAGTTCTTTAGTTAAATTTTCATCATTGTCTTTTGTATTTAATTCTACCAACTCTTTAATATTAGTGAGCTCTTCTTTGTAAGACTTGTAATCATTTAAAATTTTTTCAAGGTGGTTTTTCTCTTTAATAACCGATTGAGCGTTCTGATTATCACTCCAAAAATCAGGCTTACTTATTTCAATTTCAATTTCTTCTAGTTTTTTAATACAGTGAATTTTGTCAAAGATAACTCCATATCTTAGATAGAGATTCTTCTAGACTTAAAATAATTTTCTTTTGCTCGAACATAATTAATAAACTGTACTTAGTTTTTTATTTAAATCTATATGTTTATCTTTAGGAAATTCATTTAATTTAAACACCTCTAAAAAAGTATTGTTTTTTTGTTTCTTATCACTCAATCCAGACTTTATATTAATAGGAGCTAAATTCACAGATGGTGGAATTTTAAAGAAAGAGGAGATGTTTTTTTTGGGTAAGTTTTGCACAATATCTTGGAATATGGGCAAGGCGGCCTTGGCGCCCGTTTCAAACTTTCCTAATGTTTTAGGATTATCAAAACCAACGTACGCACCGATCACTAAATCTGGTGTAAAACCAATAAACCAAGCATCCATATTTTCATTAGTTGTACCCGTCTTCCCAGCGAGTGGAATTTGCAAAGCTCTCATTCTTTTTCCAGTACCCCTGTCTATAACCCCCTGTAGGATTGAAACTGACTGATAAGAAGATGCTTCGCTTAAAATTCTACTTTCTGTATTTTCTACTTTTGGATATTCTTCCTTATTAATAGAAATCTGGTCACATCCTTTACATTTATAACTTTCTTTTTTATAGATCGTTTTTCCATTTTGATCCTGTATTAAATCTACTAAAGATGGACGTGGCATAGTTCCTCCATTTACAAATGCTCCATAGGCATTAGTAAGATTTAGCAAAGTAGTTTCCCCAGCTCCTAATGAAAAAGAGAGTAAATTGTCTGGATTTTCATAAATTTTTAGTTTTTTAGTTAAGTCCAAAATTTTTTTATTTCCCACTGATTGAGCTAGACGAATAGTCATAAGATTTCGTGACTGCTCCACTCCAGATCTTAGGGTGCCCATACCATAAAATTTATTTCCATAGTTTCTAGGTTTCCATTTTTCTTGGCTTTTTTTTTGTTGTGAAATGTAAGGAGCGTCTAAAATAAAGCTATTAGGTTGATATCCATTTTCAAGGGCTGCTGCGTAAACAAAAGGTTTAAGGGCTGAACCAGGCTGTCTTTTTGCCTGTGTTACTCTATTAAATTGACTTAAATCAAAACTATATCCTCCAACCATTGCATAAATTCGTCCGTTCCAAGGATTTAAAATAATTACCGACCCATTAACGTCCGGAATTTGCTTCAAGTACCAATTGTTATTTTTTTTGTTTTTCTCAACCCATATCAGATCATTGATTTTTAAAACTTGATTAACGTCTGCAATGGCCGGGCCAAGAGTCGTAGTATTAATATGTTGTCGTGCCCATTTTATGTTCTCCAGATTAATTTTTGCAATAGTCTTGTCTGAAGTTTCTATTTTGGCAAAAGATTCCTGGACATCTGTTACTATTGCTACCTTCCAGTCACTTAATTTATCATATTTTTTTAAATTGATATTTTTCTTCCACTTATCGGCTGTCTTTGCATTTTTTATAGGCCCTCTCCAGCCATGCCTTCTATCGTAGGTCTCGATATGCTTTCGCAATGCCACAGTTGCTATAGATTGAAGATTGTTATCCAATGAGGTTTTGACATATAGTCCTTGCTTATAAAGAACATCCTCACCATATTTTTCGAATAAGAACCGTCTCACCTCTTCTGTAAAAAAAAGAGATTCATTATAAAAATTTAGCTTTCTTTTTTTTAAAACAATTGTCTTTTTAATTTCTTTTTTATAACCATCCTTGGTTAAAAAATTGTTTTCAAACATTCTTGCTAATACCCAGTCTTTTCTTTTTAAAGTTACACTTAAGTTTCGATAAGGATTATAGGTACTTGGAGCTTTCGGAAGAGTGGCTAATAACGCTGCTTCAGAAATAGTCAGTTCTTTTAATGACTTGTCAAAATAAATCATACTGGCAGAAGCTATTCCGTAAGCTCTTTCTCCAAGATAAATTTCATTAAGATAAAGTTCCAAAATTCTTTTTTTACTTAAGTATTTTTCAATTCTAAATGCTAGAATTGCTTCTTTTACTTTTCGTGAAAGCGAGACATCTGAGGTTAGTAAAAAGTTTTTTGCTACTTGCTGAGTGATGGTGGAGGCACCCTCCAATCTTTTTCCACTAATTATATTTTGAAGATTGTTAAAGACAGCTCTAGTTATTCCTTTTGCATCAATTCCAGGATGATTGAAAAAGTTTTTATCTTCAGCAGATAAAAAAGCATCGATTACAAAGTCTGGAATTTCATCAATACTAACAAAGGTTCTCTTTTGAACTGCAAAGTCAGCAGCTATTTCACCGTTATTATTATAAATTTTACTAGATACTGCAGGCTTGTAGGTTTCTAAAAAACGATAATTAGGCAAATCATTGGAAAAATACCACAGGATCAAAAAGGCTGTTAAAAAACCTAAAAAAGTAATTGATAAAATACCTAATATTAAAGTTCTAATCATTTGACTCATAACTTTCTTAAACCAATAGAAATTGTCATTTTTTTGATTTATTTATATCTTTTAACTATTATTTCTTTCAAAAGTGAGCAAATACAATATTATCTAACAATTGAATATTAAAAAGTTTTTTATGAAAATTATCTTAAACAACACGAACTGGAAATTAACCACATGGAAAAAGAGATTCTTATTGATGCTTCTCAAGAGAAACAAACGAGAGTTGCTATCAAATCTGATAACGGAGTTGAAGAATATGAGTATGAAAATGAACAAAAGAAGCAGCTTAAGGGAAATATATTCCTAGGCCGAATAAGTAGAATAGAGCCTTCTTTACAGGCAGCTTTTGTTGATTTTGGAAATGAGCGTCATGGCTTTTTAGCATTTAATGACATTCAAACTCAGTATTATCAAATACCCCTAGCTGACAAAGAGCTAATTCTTAAAGAAGAAGAAGAATTAAGAAAAGAACTAGAAGAAGAGACTAATGAGCTTAGTCCCGAAGATTCTAATTCCTCGAACGAATTTGAAAGTAATGATTCTGAAGACAATTCTACTGAAGATGCATCAGATGAGGATTTAAAAAATTCTGAAGACGTAGAAGACAGCTCTGAAACAGAGAGTCCTAAGTTAGAAAAAAATTCTTACGAAAAAAAAATCAGCGATATAAGAGCTAAGAAAAAATTCAAAAGGTATAGAATTCAAGAAGTAATCAAACCTGGGCAAATAATACTTCTTCAAATTGTAAAAGAAGAGCGTGGAAAAAAAGGAGCTGCTCTTACAACTTTCTTATCTCTAGCTGGAAAATATATAGTGCTTATGCCAAACACTGCCAAAGGTGGAGGTATTTCTAGAAAAATTTTCAATTCTCAAGATAGAAAAAATATCAGAGGCATTATTAAAGAATTAACCATACCAGAAACAATGGGTTTGATTGTGCGAACTGCTGGTGCCAAAAAAACTCAAAATGAAATTAAAAACGATTTAGATGTACTGGTTCAGATATGGGAGGAGATAAAAGAAAAAACCATAACATCCAATGCACCAAGTCTGATTCATGAAGAGGGAGATGTCATTTACAGAACAATCAGAGATTTTTTTAGCAATGACATAAAGGAAGTGACCGTTGATGGAGAAAAAGGTTTTGATAAAGCAAAAAAATATGCTGAGATTATTGCTAAAGATCAGGTAAAAAAAATAAAAAAATATAAAGGTAAAATTCCTTTATTCCACTCCAAGGAAATAGAAAAATATCTTAATCAAATTTTTGAACCAAGAATTAATTTAAAATCAGGCGGTTATTTAATCATTAATCCTACCGAAGCTTTAGTTGCGATTGATATTAACTCCGGAAGATCTACCAAGGAACGAAATATTGAAAAAACAGCCTTGAATACCAACATCGAAGCTGCTGTTGAAATTGCAAGACAGGCAAAACTTAGAGACTTAGCTGGTTTAATTGTAATTGATTTTATTGATATGGAAAATTATTCCAATCGAAGGTTAGTTGAAAAAAAATTAAAAGAAGCATTACGAACTGATAAAGCTAGGGTTCAGGTGGGAAAAATAAGTAATTTCGGCCTTCTAGAAATGACTAGGCAAAGATTGAGGGAAAGCTCTATTCAATGGAAAACAATACTAAGTGTTGAATCCTTTTCTCAAAAGATACTAAAACTTATAGAAGAAAAAATATTTTCAATCCCTAAGGTAAAAACAGTAGATGTGGATCTTTCTAAGAAAATTATCGATTTTATTCAAGCCAATATGAAAGATGAAATAGATTTTTTTGAGAAAAAATTTAAATTTAAAATAAAATTTAATGCTAATCCTGAGTTTTTATCAGATGATTTTAAAATATCTTTTAAAGACAGTAAGAAAAAAGAACTAGAAGAGTTAAAGAATGAAGAGGAAGTGGCTATTGAAGAGCCATTTAATAAGGAAAAGACCTTTCGTAAAGACACTTCTGATTCTGATGACAAACCTGATAAAAAAACTTTTCATAAGAAAAAGTTTCGTAAAAAAAAGTTTTTTAAAAAGAAAACAGGAAGTCGTTCGGCCGAAACAAAAGAAAAAGTTGTTATTAAAGAAGATTCAGATTAATCAATTAAGCGTATTGTCCTGCTACATAGCCCGAAGACCAGGCCCACTGAAAATTGTATCCGCCCAAGTGGCCGGTTATATCCATAACCTCACCTATAAAAAATAACCCAGGGTACTTCAAAGACATCATGGTCTTAGAAGAGATTTCATTCGTATCCACTCCTCCCAAAGTAACTTCGGCTGTTCGGTAACCTTCTGAACCTGTGGGGTTCACTGTCCAAGCGTTAATGGAATCGCTTAAGTGTTGTAACACCTTGTTAGATAGTTCACATATATGTCCGCTCACACCCTGCTCTTTACAAATCATCTGAGCTAATCGTTTAGGAAGTATCTCTGATACGCTGCTTTGAATGTCCTGAGTGGGATAGTTTGTTTTAGCATTCTGTAATAAAGAAAATATATTGGCTTTCGGAGCAAGATTGATTTGTATCTTTTCTCCCAATGTCCAATAAGAAGAAATTTGTAATATCGAAGGTCCACTTAGTCCTCGGTGAGTAAATAACATTCCCTCTTCAAACAATGTTTTTTTAAAAGAAACTGCAGCCTCTACGGATAGACCGCTTAATTCTTTGCACATATTTAATAATTTTTCGGTAAAGGTTAAAGGAACCAGGGCTGGTAAGGGGTCAATGATATTCATCCCAAATTGTTCTGCCAATTCATAACCAAATTTACTAGCTCCAATTTTAGGAATAGACAAACCTCCGGTTGCAACAATTAAGGAATGACAAAAATGTTTCTTCAAATTGTATTCAACAAAATAGTGATCGTCTTGCTTACCCACGTTCGTAATCTTAGTATCTTTTAGTATAGTAACCTTGGCTTTTTCACATTCCAACAATAGCATATCGATGATTTGTTGGGCGCTATCATCACAAAATAATTGTCCTAATTTTTTTTCATGAAAGGCAATTTTATGTTTCTTAATCAAATCAATAAAGTCGTCTGCCGTGTATTGGCTTAAAGCCGATTTTACAAAATTAGGATTCTTTGAAATAAATTTATTAGCGTGGGTGTGAATATTGGTAAAATTACATCGTCCCCCACCCGAGATACGAATTTTTTCTCCAATCTTTTTGGCATGATCTATGACCAAAACACTTCTTCCTCTTTTGCCAGCTTCGATCGCACTCATTAAACCTGCAGCGCCTGCGCCAAGGATAATTACATCATATTGAGTCATGCCTAAATATACTTCATGCAAGTTAAGGTGTCTTTAAATGTTATGGTAGCTTTGTGCTGATGCTTAAACTCTTGTACCCCTTGATCAATTTCGTCTTGGCTAAGATCTAAAAGACAGGAGATATATCGCTTCTTAATCATGTCAATATATTTGCCTCTTCCAATTTTAACAGGAAAGTGAAATTTATTTTTGGTTAACTCTGATAGAGACTTTGTTATTATTTTTTGAAGTTTAACATCTCTTTTTAACCCTTGTTGTAATCTTGATTTCATCAATGGAAAACAGGGTATTTGATTGCGATGAGTTTCTAAACTGAAGATAAGTATTGCACCATTAGAAGACAGGTTGTTTTTACAAAGTCTTAATAATTTTTTAATTTGGGTGGGGTTAAAAAAATGAATAGTTTGCTTGATAAGAATAAGATCAAAAGAATTCTTATTTTTTTCCAAGTAACTAAAAATATCTATTTTTTTAAATTCGATGTTTTTATCTTTGTCTGAATGGTTGATAATATCAATTCCTATTGGCTTGTTGAAAAGTTTAAAGTTTCTCTTAAAGGCTCCTGCGATTTTACCACGGCCACAGCCAATATCTAAAATTCTCGTATCTTTATGGAATCGAACTTGCTTGGAGACAAAAACACAGAAAGCATCAATGTATTTTTTGGATGATAACCAGTTATTGTGATCCCAATGTTTTAATAATTTCATAATAATACTTTAATCATGAATAGAATAACATTTCGAATACTTCTATTCAAAAACAGAAACAAACCATGTAAGGTTGATTCATGTTTGATAAATTTCATATTTTTTTAGGAGCAACTGTTGCGGATGCTGCCGCTAGGCCTTTACATTGGATCTATGACCAAAAAACCTTACAAAAACATATTAAAGGGAAAAAAGACTTTGCTTTTTTAAGGGAGAATAAGAGCCCATTTTATTCTATCAGAACAGGCAAAGTGTCAGGATATAATGATGTAGGACAAGTAATGTTCCACTCTTTGAAAGAAGATCAAAATGAAAAAAACATACTGTCTGTTTTTAAAAAAAATATAGTAAAAAACTTTGGTCCAGGATCTTTGTATTGGAAGAACCTAACTTTGCGAAAAAAATATAAAAAAATTAAATGGAGAAGTAAGATTAAAGGCCCATGGATCCATCAAAATATTATGGAAACTATTCAAAATATTAAAAAGAAGAAAAAAATTACAGGTGGAATTAAAGTAAATGAATCCGATGGTTACTGTGCAGCACTTCCCTATTTCTTATATTATCAATCATTTAAAAATATAAAGCGCGTAGTGAGTGCGGTTGCAAATACCAAACTTAGTATGGAGTATGCTTTGGCTAAACTGATGATCATTGATTTGGCAGATAAAGGCTTAAAAAACCCGGTAGATGCTTTTCTTAAGCAAAATAAAAACAAATCTTATTTCAAAGGAGTAATTGCTAAAATTAAAGAAGTAAAAACTCTCAAAAAAAAGCCACATAATATGGTGGTCAAAAAAATGGGAATGGCTTGCAGCTATCCAGGAACTTTCTGTGGTGCACTTCATGCTATCATTACTTCAAAAAATTACAAAAGCGCAGTGCTGAAGACAATTAAAGCGGGTGGATGCAATTGTTCTAGAGCTAATTTTGTGGGTGCGTACTTTGCTGCTTTTAAAGGAATTAAATCCATTCCTAAAGAATGGATCACAAAGACAGAAAATTCTAAATCCTTTTTGCTTTAATGATTATGAAATACGCCAAAGGCACATCTTTATTTATAATCACTTTATTAATATCGATTGCTCTTAGTAATGTTTTATTATCAAACAATTACATAATCTCACCAGCATTTTTATGTATAGCGCTTGGTCTGTTGGTTGGTAATCTTGTTACTTTTTCGAAATATACTAATCAATTAATAAATTTTATTTTAACTAATATATTAAAGGTTGGAATTGCTCTCCTAGGAATTGGATTGAGTATTCACGAGCTCTTTAAGTATGGATTAAGCTCTGTATTGTTAATTATTATAAATATTCTTTTAGTTTTTTTTATTCTTCTGTTGCTAGGAAAAGTTTTTAAAATTTCTAAAAATTTTATTATTTTAATAGCGATGGGAACCAGCATTTGTGGAGTGACGGCTATTGCTGCAACTTCTACTATTATTAAATCAAACCAAACCGACACTGGTTATGCCATTGGTGTTGTAACTATTTTTGGTTTAATTGCAGTTTTAATTTACCCTCATATGGCTCAATACATCTTTGGTGAAAACGATGCAAATGCAGGAATCTTTTTAGGAGCGGCCATTCACGACACCGCACAAGTAAGTGCTGCTGGTCTTATTTATCAAGAAACGTTTTCCAGCCCTGTTGCTTTAGAAGCTTCTATGACTACCAAATTATTAAGAAATTTTTTTTTAATTATTTTAATTCCATTGCTTACCTATTTTCATAAAAACAAAAAAAATATAAATGATTCAAGTTCTGTTTTAAAAATTTTTCCTTTTTTTGTTTTAGGCTTTATCTTGATTTCTTTATTTAGAACAGCAGGCGATATTTTTATCGAAAATACTCATTATCAAGAAGAATGGAAAAGTTTCATAATAATAATTAAGTATATTTCAAAATATATGATTTTAATTTCCATGATCGCTTTGGGGTTAAAAATAAAAATAAATAAATTTAAACAGGTAGGATTTAAGCCGTTAATTGTAGGGTTTGCTGCTGCAGCTTCTGTGGGCGTATCTAGTATAATTTTCTTAAGTTAGCTTTTTTCCAAAATTTTTTTTAACAATTACAGAAAATTCATATATATAATTGATTCATGATAAAAAAAATATCTCAAATGTTAACAGATGCAGCGAACATTTTATTTGATGATACTCAAAATGATTTGAGAGCTCTTCCAAAAACAGTACGATTACAGCTATTAATTGTATTGAGTGGTGTGTGGTCTACAGCCTTTAGTTTATGGATTTTTACTAATGTGTTTTTTGTAACGGGCTGGGTGATTACTCTTATATCTCATTTATTAGTTATTTTTGCTGCTTACTACACCTTTAAACAGTTTCACAATGCAAAGGAATTTAGAATAAATTCGCAATATCATACTACGACTAGATCTAGGCAAAACTTGTGGATTGCAGGTAAAAAAGTGGAACTACCGAAGGGCGATCCTGGTGGTGAGCACGAGTAAGTATATAAAATTAATTTTTTTTATAAATATACGTTCACATTATTATTCGCGCATAAAATCATTGAAGTTATTAGATCAGCAGAGATATAAAAAAAATAGATGCTTATAAGACATTTTTGCTTTAAAGCTTTTTTTTAACACTATGATAAATGCAGTTATATTTTTTCTACTTGGGTTTGGTCTTTTATATGTAGGGGGGGAAAGCACTTTGCGAGGGACCTTGGCTTTAGCTCATAAATTAAAGTTATCCAAACTATTAGTCAGTGCTTTAGTCATTGGCTTTGGAACTAGCTTACCAGAATTAACCGTATCTTTGGAGGCCGTTCTAACTGGGTACCCTGATATTGCGTTGGGAAATATTATAGGAAGCAATACTGCTAATATTTTATTAGTTATAGCTATTGCTGCTATCCTAAATCCTATTTTTACCAATGAAAAAAGTGCCACTAAAGATGTGGTGGTAATGTTGCTTTGTACCTCTGCTCTCATTGTAGTTAAAACTTTAGATTTGTTAAATGGTATGGTCGGTATTGCCTTTTTGATTATGTTGTCTTTGTACATTTTTTTTTCTTACCGATCAGATGTGGCTGATAAAAATCAACAACATGAACAAGCAAAGAAAGAAAAGTCAGGAATTAAGATTGCTTGTTACTGCTTAGCGGGAATAGCTTTGTTAATTGCGGGCGGGCATTTATTAATTAACTCTGCAGTGACGATAGCCAGATCTTTTAATATTTCAGAGGCAGTCATTGGTTTAACAGTGGTGGCTATTGGAACTTCTCTTCCAGAATTAACTACTGCTATACTTGCTTCTATTAAAAAACAAAATGACATTATTATTGGAAATATCTTAGGAAGTAATATTTTTAATATTTTAGGAATTTTGGGAATTACTATTTTAGTTCAACCTATTCCCATAACAGAAGCTATGGCAAATAGGGGTATTGTTGAAATGACAGTTGCGTCCATTCTATTTGCTGGATTGTTATTTTTTCGAATTACTATTAGTCGTGTAATAGGAGTGCTAATGCTATCTAGCTACTTTGCTTACTTATTCTTTATTTTAAATAATTAATTAAATAAATATTATTTTTTTTTTTTAATAAATTCTATAATACTTTTTTCTAAAGTAGCGCTCATAACAACGGTACCCTCCTCATTTGGATGGATACCATCGCTTTGATTAAATTCAGGTTTCATTGCAACACCTTCTAATAAGAAAGGAATAAGAAGCAATTTGTATTGAGCAGCTAAAGAAGGATAAATTCGATCGAAGTTTTTTTTGTACTCTATTCCATGTGTTGTGGGAGCAAGCATTCCAGTTAATATTATTTGTATATTTTTA
>ENA-ORXF01000044-ORXF01000044.1-marine-metagenome-genome-assembly--contig:-NODE-44-length-93244-cov-7.107839_pt1 | contig 93244 bp, 84 predicted proteins | sample MGYA00237864_ERZ511476 | MGnify/ENA primary metagenome ERZ511476 (study PRJEB26306, sample SAMN06343908) | marine metagenome | isolation source: coastal waters | place: Atlantic Ocean: West Antarctic...
AACAACCTCTGTGCCAAAATTTGAGTGACCTTCTGAAAGAGACACTCTATTCAGTGAAATTGTTCCATTATGCTGTTCAATAATTTTTTTAACAATTGAAAGGCCCAATCCAGTACCTTCTTTTCTAGTAGTTACATAAGGTTCAGAAAGATTGATTGGGTTTTCTGGTAGTCCTATTCCATCATCCTTAATTGAAATTATAAAACAATTTTCGATAAAACTAAGGGTAATTAAAATTTTCCCCAATACAGTTTTTTCTGTTATAGAGATTACTTCATTCTCTTTTGCTACCACTATAGCCTCACCAGCATTTTTAATCAAATTTGTAAATACTTGGTTAACCATCGTTTTATCGACAATACCAAAGGGTACTGAACCTATTATATTATACATAATTTTTATGTTGGGCATTGAACTTTGTTGAAGTAAAACAACGTCACTAAGTAACTGTGTTAAATCTGTTTCTTGTTTTTCAGGCTCCGGCATTCGAGCAAATTTTGAAAAGTCATCCACTATTCTTTGAATATCTTCAGTTTGCCTAATAATGACATCTGTATACCGTTTTAAAGTGCTTTCCTCACTTCCTACTATGACATTAAGCTTGCGATACAGTCGTTCAGCAGAAAGTTTTATGGGAGTTAGAGGGTTCTTAATTTCGTGTGCAATTCTACGAGCTACGTCACCCCATGCTGCCATTTTCTGAGCACTAACAAGCTCTGTAACATCGTCAAATACAACAACATAACCATCAACTCTCTGGTCTTTATTAGTTCTACACCTAACTCTAACTAAAAGATTTTCTAGCTTTTCAAGTCTTGTAATTTTTATTTCACTAGAAGTATCTACTGAAGACAATTTTCTAGCTTTTTCAAAAATTTCCGCAAATTCAGGGATTAATAAACTTAAACTTACTTTTAACGAATTTTCTTTAGGGATATTTAACACTAAAAGTGCAGATTTATTGATGAAAGTGATTTCTCCAAAGGAATCCGTCCCAATCACTCCAGTGGACACAGATGATAAAACGGAGTCAAACAAAATTCTCCTTTTCTCAATTTGTGTATTAGTTTTTAGGAGTTCGTCTCTTTGCAACTCAAGTTGAGAAGTCATCTTATTAAAAGTTCGACCGAGAACTGAAATTTCATCATTTTTATTTGATTCTATAACTCTAATACTTAAATCACCAAATCCTATTTTCTTTGACGCATCAGCTAATTCACCGATAGGTCTAGAAAGTTTTTCTGCATACCAAAAGCCAACCCAGGTAGCTGCTAGAATTAGCATTAATGAGAACCCAAGGTATAGCAGTCCAAAGTCAAAAATTATTCGCCCCCTATCCTTTTCTAACTGTTTATAAAATCTAACGGTTTCATTGGTTTCATCTAATAGTTGAAGAAAATTACCATTTACAGCTCGGCTAACATATAAAAAACGGTCGAAAAAAAGGTTTAGCTTTACAACTACTCGTAACTCATTGTTTTCCCAATCATTTATCACTAAAGGTTCACCAACCTCTGCTGCTTTAAGCAATTTATTAGAAGGTTTTTCAAAATCAAACAGATAGCTTTTATCTCCTCTAGATCGGATGACTCCAGCCCCATCGATAACAAAAACTTCTTTTAAGCCACGTTGGATGTTACCTTGGATCTTAGAAAGAACTTCTCTAAGATCTGAATCTTCTACTAATAAACCTGATTCTCTAGCTCGGTTAATATACTCAGAAAATGTCACTACATCACTAAGTAAGTTATCCTGTTTCTCAATATAATAGGCTTCTGCCGCTTCTTGAGAGCTACTTAGAGCAAGTCGTACTCTCTCAGAGAACCATCCATCTAACCCAAAATTTAAGGTAATAGTTGAGAAAATTGCTACTAATATTGTTGGCACTAATGCAATCAATGAAAAAACAATAGTCAATTTTAAGTGCAGTTGTGCTCCATTAAGACTTAACTTTATAGCAGACTTTAACTTAATAATTCGTCTTACGATGACTGCTGAAATAACGAGAATATAAAACACGTCTAAGAAAATTAAAAACCTTAAACCCTCCGAGGATGGGTTTAGCTTTAAGGGCCCCATACCAAGATAAGTTAGACCAGCTAAGAACGGTCCCAAGGCGACCAATGAGAAAACGATGAAATTCTTTAACCTACGATTCATAATTAATGAATCCTGGTTTTGACTTTTTAAGATATTCAGGAACGATATTTTCATAATTTAAATATCACTTATATCACTATAATTTTTTTTTTCATATATATTTCCGGTTTAAATTTATTCTTTATCTGAGCTCTAGGTTTTATTTCTTATCTAATTTTTGTTCAGATATTTTTTTTCTCAAAGTATTTCTATTTATACCAAGCATTTTTGCACATTTTGCTTGATTGCCTCTTGTCGCATTTAGGGCTAGTTTTAAAAGTGGTTTTTCGACTTCAGCTATTATTCTAGCATATAAACCGGAAGCTGGCAAAACCCCACCATAAAGATCAAAATGCGCTTTTAAGTAAGTTTCAACACTTTGACTTGATTTTTCATTATTAATTCCAAAATTAGGGTACTCAATCTCAGGTTGGTGTTGTAGTGACGTCAGAATATCACTTTCCATAACGAGCTCACCACGATGTGTAGTAAATAAGCTCAAAATTATACTTTTAAATTGCCTAACATTTCCAGGCCAAGTGTACGATTTCATTCTTACTACTGCGCTTTCTGAGAAACTAAGTGCAGGAGCTCCCTCAAAAGATGTTTGGGATAGAAAATACTGAGCCAGTATATCGAGATCATCGATACGCTTTCGTAATGGTGGCACAGAAACTGAGATCCCATTTAATCGATAAAAGAGGTCTTTTCTAAATCTACCTTTTTCCATAAGTTCTATCAAGTCGTACTGGGAGGTGGAAATAACTCTAGGCAAGTTTCCAGGAACAGTATCTAACAGTCTTACAAGGCGTGATTGCGCCTCCATAGTTAAATCTGCGACTTCATCTAATAAAATAGTTCCGCCCTTTGTATTATTAAAAAGAGTGGAAAGACCTTCTGAACTATTTAAATCCTGAGAATGTAGAGTTTTCAGAGGCAACGTCCTTAAATCTGAAAAATTATGAATAACGCTTGCAATTAAACTCTTACCCACCCCACTTTCTCCTAAAATCATTATAGGCAAATCAATGTTTATTAGTTTGGCAACCAATTTATAAAGAGATTGCATTTCTGTCGATTTTCCAACAAGGGGTAAGTCCTTCTCCATAACAGACACTTCTGTGCCCCCTATATAATTTTTAGAGTTTTTTGGAGTTAAAGCCTTTGAGACACGCCGAAGTAAGTCTATTAAATCAAATGGTTTAGACAGATAGTCGAATGCCGTTGCCTGAGTCGCTTCTACAGCTGTAAGGATACTATTTTGAGCCGAAATAATGATTACGGGTAAGGTGGGCCTAATAAACTTAATCTCACTTAATGCCTCAATCCCATTTCCATCTGGCATAAACACATCGGAAATTATCAAATCACCTTTTCCTTCTTTAATCCAACGAATTAATGTGGAAAGCGAAGCCGTAGTCTGCACTTTGCAACCAGCTCGAATTAGAGCCTGTGACAATACTTTTCGGATGCTCTTATCATCATCCGCTATTAAGATCGTTCCATCCATTTTAATTAATTTCTTCTTTTGCTACTGGTAAAGAAACTCTAACCACTGTCGACCCAGAATAGGACTCTATATTAATCCATCCATTGTGTTCATTTATAATTTTAGAAACCACAGCTAAACCCAACCCAGTCCCATTCATTTTTCCAGATACAAATGGTTCAAAAGCATTTGACAAAATTCCAGAAGGAAACCCTGTTCCATTATCCCTAACTTCTATAGTCAATGGGACAGGCACGTTCTCCCCGTTTGAATTTTTAACACGAATACCCATCTCAAAAAAAGTTCTAATTTCAATTACTCCAAATTCCTTTATGGAGGCCTCGGCTGCGTTTTTTAGTAAATTCAAAAAAACCTGTAAAAGTTGATCGAAGTTGCCCCACACATTTGGGAGAGATGGATCGTAGACTTCTAAAATTGTCATATTTGATGCAAGGCTATAGGACGAAAGCTTCTTTGCTCTACTTAAAATATCATGGATATTTTCTGAGTTTTTTTTGACAACTATAGGACAATCAAATTTTCCAACATTATTCAACAAATTTTCAATACGACGAGATTCCTCGACTATCAAATCAGTAAGCTCTGTATCCCTTTTCGAAAGTTTCATACTCAATAACTGAGCTGCGCCAATAATTCCTGCCAATGGGTTTTTTATTTCATGAGAAAGCATTTCTTTCATTCCCATAATAGATGTCCCTGTTTCATTAATCTTTGAATACTGACCTATACGATTATCAATATCTCTAACATCCAAAATGATGAATACATAGTTTAAGAAATCTAGAATAGGCGAGAACTGTAGATTACATTCAAAAACTGAATAACGTGGCAAAGTCACTTTTACTGCACTCATAAATACTTTTGAATTAGAAGTTCGAACTTTTGTTAGCGTTTCTGAAAACGAAAAATCAAAAAATAAATTTTCTTCAATATCAGTACCTCTAGTTGTTTTTTCAGACATATTTAAGAATGCCTCTGCCATGGGATTTATGTTAACCACTAAATTCTTTTCGTCTATAATCAATGCTGGGTTAGGTAGTGAAGACCAAATACTACTTAAAATGTCAGTTTTCATAGGTTTGAATTAACCCCACTGTTTCTAACTTAGAGATCATACAACTTACTGACGAGTGACTATGGCAAGTTAAAATTTCTGTTTTCAGGACCTTTGAAACGTTAAAATGTTCAAGGTAAGCAGCTAAGTGTTTGCGAGCTAATTTTATACCATTTTCTATCCCATAAAAGGATAAAATAGCGTCGTAATGCTTTAACATAACTAAGGTTATTTGTTCAGCGGATGTCGGATGAGTGCTTTTATTGTGTGTAAGAGATTCTAGAGTTTTCTTTAATATCCAAGGTTTACCTCGTGCCCCACGTCCTATCATCAAACCGTCTGCACCTGAATCACAAAGTGATTTTCTTGCCGAAGAAATACAAACAATATCACCATTAACTATTACTGGTATACCTACTCCTTCTTTAATTTTTTTAATTTCAGACCATAAAGCCTTCCCCTTAAAAAATTGGCATCTTGTTCTAGCATGAACTGTGATGAGCTTTACACCACTGTGTTCAGCAATTTGAGCTAAGGTAGATGCATTTTTTGTATTTTCATCCCAACCCAAACGCATTTTTAAAGTGATAGGTATATTAACGGCCTGAACGACAGCGTCTATTAATCTCTGGGCATTTCCAAGGTCTTTCATCAACGCAGAGCCAGCTTGACCATTGATTACTTTTTTTGCAGGACAGCCCATATTAATATCGATAGCGTCACACCCAAATGATTCAGCATATTTTGCAGCTTCAGCCATCCAATAAGTGTCGCAACCGGCCAATTGAACTATTGAGTTTTTAAATTTATTAGAAAAACTTAATTTTTTTGATTTTCCAGATATTTCGAATTTTATATTTTCGCTGGCGATCATTTCACTTACAACTTGCCCTACCCCGTAGCTCGAAACCAGATCTCGAAAGGGTAAATCAGTTATACCAGCCATGGGAGCCAAATAAATCAAAGGTGTTTCAGTCAAAACTGCACTATTATTAGACAATTGATTAATCCTTACTCAATATTTCTATATTTATTAGTCATAAGTACATAATGCAATAGTTTTTGAAACATTAAGTAAGTTAGACGAGAAAACGCACTAGATGACTTAATTTGTAATCACCTATTAATTTAGTTAACAACTAATATGGATAAACTTAAAATAAGAAACTCTGTCATAATTGTTGCTGCGGGTCGTGGCCAAAGAGCCGGCGGGGTTAAGCCAAAACAATGGCAAACTATATTAGGTAAGCGCGTCGTTGATTGGACAGTTTCAAAGTTTTTCGACCACCCCTTAATTAACGAGGTTATACTAGTTACAGATAGTATTGAAGAAGCCAAAAGCTTCCCAAACGAAGTAATCATCGTAAAAGGTGGTTATGAACGAAGTCAGTCGGTTCTAAACGGACTTTTAATGGTGTCAGATAATATTTCTAACGTACTAATCCACGATGCGGCTAGACCATGTGTCACATCCAAATTAATAAGTTCCGTAATAGAAGGCTTAGCAGTTTTTGATTGTGTAATCCCTATCTTACCAGTAACAAATGCTCTTTGGGAAATTGATCGAAATAAAATAAATTTGGTTAAAAGTTTAGATAGAGACCTTTTCAAAACAACGCAGACACCACAAGGGTTTAATAGAGCAAAAATTCTTAAAGCTTATCAAAATAATTATATTACAGCTGCAGATGATGCGGCAATAGCTCTAAAGTCAGGAATGAAAATAAGTACAATTGATGGGGAGGCTTCGAATATAAAGATAACCCACGCCAAAGATTTTAAATTAGCTGAATTTTATATGGAGAACTAATTGGAATTTCGAGTTGGAAATGGTTTTGATGTCCATAAATTAATTAGTGGTGATTCAATAATTTTATGTGGTGTGACAATCCCACATGATAAAGCTCTCAGTGGGCACTCTGATGCAGATGTAGGATATCACAGCATATGTGACGCGCTGTATGGCGCACTCTCTCAAGGGGACATAGGGACACATTTCCCAGCAACATCAAAAAAATGGAGAAATGCTGACAGTGTAATTTTTTTGAAGCACGCATCCAGCTTAGTTAATAAGCTAGGGTATAAAATAATGAACATAGACACCACATTTATTTGTGAACAACCAAAAATTTCAAGTTATAATATTCAAATGAAAACTAATGTTGCAGCGACCCTAAAAATCGATCTTGAACGTATTAGTATAAAAGCAACCACTACAGAAAAACTTGGTTTTTGCGGTAGAGAAGAAGGTATTGCATGCCTAACAACGGTTGGACTTTTTCGACATGAATAGGTTACTTGTTACTATTTTTTATGTTGGGTTAATTAAACCTGCACCAGGGACTTGGGGTTCATTTGCGGCCGTGCTATTACTTTTCCCTATCCATATTTATGGAGGCCCTTTTCTACTAAGCTTTCTAACAGTTTTAATTAGTATAGTGGGCATATACCTTGTCAAACAAGCAACAGCATCCAGCGAAGACAAAGATCCCTCTGAGGTTGTAATAGATGAAGTTGTTGGGCAGTGGATTTCACTGTTACCTGTTTCATTTGGTGCATATATATATAAAATAGAGCTACTTCAGTTATGGCCTGGGTTACTCTTAGGGTTCATATTATTTCGATTTTTTGATATTGTGAAGCTAGGTCCTGTAAAATGGGCTGATGATCGAAATGATCCTCTTGGAGTAATGTTGGATGACATATTAGCTGGGTTCATAGTAGCTTTTATATTATTAATAAGTGGTTCGCTATACTATGGGCATTAGTGTAAAACAGTTAATTAGTATCGCTAAAGAAAAAGGGGGGGTAATTGCGACCGCAGAAAGTTGTACGGGTGGTTTACTAGCTGCAAAAATAACAAGTGTACCCGGTTCCTCAGCGGTGTTTGATAGAGGGTTCATAATATATTCCAATCAATCAAAGGAAGAGATGCTTAAAGTTAATAGAGAAACATTAATCAAGTTTGGAGCTGTCTCAACAGAGGTTGCGAAAGAGATGGCTATTGGGGCTTTAAATCACTCTAAGGCCAATCTAACTTTGTCAATCAGTGGCGTTGCTGGTCCAGGACATTCAGCAGGAAAGCCAGAAGGGCTTGTTTGCTTTGGTTGGGCAGGAACTAATATAGAAGCAGGTTCAGAATTTATACAATTTGGTCAAATTGGTCGCTATAACGTACGGAAAAAGTCTGTTTCTTATGGGCTTGAAAAACTGTTTAATATTTTAAATTAAATTTGTAGAATTAGATCTTAAACATTAGTTTAGAAAAAATCTTAAGGGCTTCCATTAGGGAAAATTATATGCAGCGTTTACTTTCTGAATTACCTCAATTTTTTATAACCGCTCCACATGAATGCCCTTATTTGGAAAATAGAAAAGAACGGAAATTATTTACAACGTTAGACTCCTTAAATTCAATTTCATTAAATAATACTTTAAGTAAGCAAGGATTCCGTCGGTCACAAAACGTTCTCTATCGGCCAGCATGTACGGATTGTAACGCATGCCTATCAGCAAGAATTGTTATCAATAACTTTAAGGTCTCTAAGAGCCAAAAGCGGCTTCAAAAAAAGAACGTTACAATAAATCGAATTATTGTAAGACCATTTGCTAAGAAAGATCACTACGCACTTTTTCAACGGTATGTCCAAGTTAGGCATAAAACTGGCGGTATGTCGGATATGAGTTTTTATGAATTCTCTTCTATGGTAGAGGATTCAAAAGTTTCTACAAAACTAATTGAGTACCGTGACGCCAACTCTGTACTTTTAGGAGTCTGTTTGACAGATGTTCTTGATGATGGGGTATCTATGGTTTATTCTTTTTTTGATCCTAGATTAAAAACTAATAGTCTAGGGACTTATATGATTTTAGATCACATTAATTACGCAAATGAATTAAATTTAAAATACGTCTATTTAGGCTATTGGGTGCAAGGTTCAAATAAAATGCAATACAAATCATCATTTTCTGGGTTGGAGGTTTTTATCTCACAGGCATGGAAAACCTTAACAAAGGAACCTATGTGCACAAACCTAAACGAGTTATTGGCTGAAGAAACTATATCAAAACAAGTTTCAAATATTAAAATATTGGATTATTAAACACTAGTACATCTCCTGGAAACGCTCATTAATAGCTGTCACCAATACTGATATTATAAACTCAATTGTTTAATAATGTTCAAAAAGAAACCAAATAAAGTAATAAAAGTTCTTTTTGGGGCCAAAAATTGATATGAAATTAAAATTCCTTGTTGACGGAAACATCTGTGACACATATTACTTTTTAAGTAAATTTTAATAATTTAACGTTTGAGCTGAGTAAAAGTTCAAATTGGAGTGACAAATGGTACGAACAATAACTGGAGCCGAAATTGTAGTTCAAGCGCTAATAGATCAAGGAGTTGATACAATATTTGGGTATCCTGGTGGTGCAGTTCTTCCAATTTACGACGCCATTTTTAAACAAAAAAAAATAAAACACATATTAGTAAGGCACGAGCAAGGTGCAACACACGCAGCAGAAGGTTATGCCAGATCAACAGGAAAAACTGGGGTTGTACTAGTAACATCAGGCCCTGGTGCAACAAACGCAGTAACTGGTATGACAGACGCACTTATGGACTCCATTCCACTAGTAGTTTTAACAGGACAAGTTCCCACATTTATGATTGGAAACGATGCATTTCAAGAAGCCGATACAGTCGGCATCACTCGCCCTTGCACAAAGCACAACTGGCTTGTCAGAGACACAGACAAGTTATCTGAGGTAATCCATCAGGCTTTTCATGTAGCAAAAACTGGACGGCCTGGTCCTGTTCTTGTTGATATTCCCAAGGATGTTCAATTTGCTAAAGGCCAGTACACTAATATTAGTAAGGTGGATCGAAGCGGGTACTCACCAAGAGTGAAAGGTGATACTGACGCAATTATTTCTCTAGTAAACCTAATAGAAACAGCCGAGCGTCCAATTTTCTACACTGGCGGTGGTGTAATCAACTCAGGATTAAAAGCAACAAAGTTGCTAAGAGATTTAGCTGATCAGACAAACTTTCCAGTAACCTCAACGCTCATGGGTCTAGGTGCATATCCAGCGTCTTCCAATCAATGGTTAGGAATGCTTGGCATGCATGGTTTATATGAGGCTAATATGGCTATGCATGGATGTGATTTAATGATCAACGTTGGAGCGCGGTTTGACGATAGGATTACTGGAAGACTTGATGCATTTAGTCCAAACTCTAAAAAAGTACATATAGATATAGACCCCTCATCCATAAATAAAACTGTAAATGTAGATGTCCCTATTATTGGTGATATAGAAAACGTATTAAAGGAAACTTTAAAATTATGGAAATCAAGAGGTAAAAAAACTAACAAAAGCGGAGTTAGTAGGTGGTGGGATACTATCGCTACTTGGAGAAACAAAGATTGTTTATCATATAAAGCTAATTCACAAACTATTAAACCGCAGTACGCACTAGAACGTCTGGAAGCACTAACTTCCCATCGCTCTGATCGGTATATTTGCACTGAGGTTGGACAGCACCAAATGTGGGCTGCGCAATATCTTAATTTCAATGATCCTAATCGCTGGATGACCTCTGGCGGTCTAGGCACTATGGGTTATGGTTTACCAGCCTCAATTGGAGTGCAAGTTGCTCATCCAAGCTCGCTAGTAATAAATGTCGCTGGTGAGGCCTCCTGGTTAATGAATATGCAGGAAATGGGGACAGCCATTCAATTTAATTTACCCGTAAAGCAGTTTATTTTGAATAATGAGAGATTAGGCATGGTTAGGCAATGGCAAGAGTTATTACACGGAGAGAGATATTCTCAAAGTTGGTCTGAAGCCTTACCTGACTTTGTAAAACTTGCGGAAGCGTTTGGAGCAAAGGGACTCCGTTGCGACAAACCAGAGGACGTAGATAGCACGATAGAAGAGATGATGGCTTATGATGGACCCGTTATTGTTGACTGTTTGGTTGAAAAGCACGAAAATTGTTTCCCTATGATTGCATCCGGATCTGCTCATAATGAAATGATTATGGGAGATAGCGAAACAGCCGGAACAATTAGTAGTAAGGGCGCGGTACTAGTATAAATTATTATTAGTTTCAAATTTCTATAGGAAGGCATAATTAATGAACTCTTTAAAAATAAAAAAAGGTACATCAAAACACTCTGCTTATGATTTGCGCGATCCTAATTCTGAAATAATTGAAACACATACCCTAGCCGTGATAGTAACAAATGAGTCTGGTGTTCTAGCTCGAGTTATAGGGTTATTTTCTGGTCGAGGGTATAATATTCACAGTCTCACAGTTGCTGAAATTGATCATGATAGCAACAAATCTAGAATTACTATTGTAACAACTGGCACCCCCCAAGTTCTGACACAAATAAAAGCACAGCTCTCTAGAATGATCCCAGTCTTTGATGTCCATGACCTTACAGAGGAAGGTGGAACTGTTGAAAGAGAGCTTGCGCTCTTCTCTGTAACTGGGAAAGGAAATAAACGGGTAGAAGCGTTAAGGCTAGCAGATATATTTAGGGCTAATGTAGTCGACACTACCCTAGATAGTTTTATATTTGAGCTTACTGGGACATCTGAGAAAGTTGACGCTTTCCTAGATTTAATGCGTCCACTGGGTTTAACAGAAATAGCAAGAACAGGAATAGCTGCTCTTGCTAGAGGAAACAACTAAATACACATATTAGCAGAACTAATGTAAACGAATATAGAGTTTTAATATAAACTCATTTTGTTAATATTAATAAATATCACAATAGTAATTTTTATTTTTTTTAATAATTTAAAAAAAAGTTAATATTGGACAAAAGCGACATAAAAAAGTTTTTTTAAGTTGAAAATGTATTGGACAGGTTCAGGTTTTTTTCTCTATTTTTTTAATTTAGTACATCTTTGTTAGAATCAGAATGGGAGGCATTTACCTTGTCAGACAGATTACAGTCAATCTTGGCTCCACTCGCCCAAGCTAACGGTTTGGCGAATGAGCATTACACTGACATCCAAGTTCACGATATTGAAAAAAAAGCTCTATTTTTTGATACTTGGGCTGGACTTTCAGTCGGATCTGAAATTCCAGAAATTGGGGACGCAAAGCCTGTCAACTTTCTGGGACTGCCGTTGTTAATAATTAGAGACAAGGTTGGTGAGGTTAGAGTTTTTCAAAATATCTGTAGGCACCGTGGAATGATACTTGTTTCTAAAGCTCAACGGATCGAAGGAGCTATTCGGTGTCCTTACCATTCATGGTGCTACTCTACAGAGGGGCGCTTAATAACAACTCCTCATGTTGGGGGGCCAGGTAGAAACACCCACTCAGAGATTGATAAAACCACTTTAGGCTTAATTGAAGTACGTTCACATATTTGGAGGGACGTTATATTTATCAACATTTCTGGAAAATCTCCTCCCTTTGAGACAGTACATAAACACTTAATACAAAGGTGGAAAGACTTCGATCAACCAATGTATCAAGGTGGAGAAAATAGTAAATTCACTATAAATGTAAAATGTAACTGGAAACTAGCTGTTGAAAACTATTGTGAAAGTTACCACCTACCTTGGGTTCACCCTGGTTTAAATGCCTACTCAAGACTTGAAGACCATTATCATATTCAAGAAACCGGCCTTTACTCAGGTCAAGGGACCAATTTTTATCGACAATTCGAGGGAACTGATGGTTACAAATTCCCAAGCTTCAAGAAATTAGATAAAAAATGGGGTGACAGTGCAGAATATATTACTGTTTTTCCAAATGTACTAATGGCCTGTCAAAAAGATCATGCTTGGTCTGCTGTACTAAACCCAATCTCGCATGAATTAACTACTGAAGATATTAATATTTATTATGCCTCTCCTACAACAAATAAAGAGATGAGGGAGGTTAATAAGGAGCAGTGGGAAGGTATTTTTATAGAGGACATTTCTGTTGTTGAAGGTATGCAGTTGGGTAGAAAATGCACAGGTTTTGATGGAGGAAGATTCTCTCCAGCAATGGATGGACCCACACATTTATTTCATAGTTGGGTTGCGAATAAATTGATAAATAACAAGGACTTAAATCCTTGAGTTTAACAGATAAAATCAACAATAACATCATTAATTCTCATGTTAATAATGATACGAAAATGTTGGCCAGGCATTACTTAGAGGCCGCAAACTTCTTTAAAGGATCTAACGAGGAGCCATTTTTTTTAACACAGTCTTATGTATTTTCTTTAGAGTTGGGTGACTTAAAAACCACTAAGCATATATTTACACGATTAAAAAAACTGAATCGAATTTAATTATTATATTATGTTTTGTAAAAAAATAACATAAGACTACAATTTGTTAATTACTATCTGGAAACAGTTTTCTATTTTAAAATTAAGAGTTAAAATAGAAAATCAACTACAGCCGGAAGTCCCACCACAAGTATTACATTTCATACAGGTTCCATTTCTAACTAAAGTATAATTCCCACATTCCCCACAAGGATCTCCTTCATATCCCTGCATTCTGGCTTTAGATATGTTATCTAAGCCAACAGGTTGCGCACTCAAACTTGGGTCGTCTTTTTGATCTATGCTTTCAGTAATATCACTATCTTGCATAGATGAAACGTCCAGAGCTGTAGCCGCATATGAATTGTTTAACCCACCCTGTAGTACATGAAGTTCCTGCGGCACCCTTTTCCTGAGATAGCCAGATGAACTAATTTGTTTTAAAACGGCTAAGGATTTTGACTCCGCTTTTTTTGAAACATTATCAATATTTCGCAAATCATCCTGCTCGCCACGCCCTAAATCATCAAAACTAGCACCTTCAGGCTTAACGTGAGCCAAATCAGATCTATCTAAGTACGATACAGCTAGTTCTCTAAATATATAGTCAAGAATTGATGTCGCATTTTTAATGGAATCGTTACCTTGCACCATCCCCGCAGGTTCAAATTTTGTGAAGGTAAATGCATCAACAAACTCCTCAAGGGGAACACCATATTGAAGACCAACTGAAATAGCGATCGCAAAATTATTCATCATTGCTCTAAACCCAGCACCTTCTTTATGCATATCAATAAAGATTTCACCTAAGTCGCCGTTTTCATACTCTCCCGTTCGAAGATACACTTTATGGCCACCCACAGATGCTTTTTGGGTATATCCTTTCCGTCTTTGCGGCATTTTTTCTCTATGAGAAGCAGAGATTTCTTTTACTATTATTTTTTCAACAATTTTTTCTGCTAACGTGATAGATTTTTCATGAGGAGTGCCTCCTTCTAGAATATCTGCGGCGTCATCATCCTCTTCTATCAAAGCAGACGCTAATGGTTGTGAAAGCTTGGAGCCATCCCGATATAGAGCATTCGCCTTGACGCCAAGGGACCAACTTAGCTCATAAGCTTTCTGGCACTCTTCAATAGTTGAATTATTTGGCATATTGATTGTCTTTGATATTGCACCTGATATAAATGATTGTGCAGCTGCCATCATATAAATATGACTATTTACCGATAGATACCGTTTTCCTTTTTTTCCGCACGGATTAGCACAATCAAAAATCTTATAATCATGTTCCTTTAAGTGAGGGGCCCCTTCCAATGTCATAGTGCCACAAACGTGATCATTAGCGGCATCTATCTGTTCTCTAGTGAACCCTAAATGTATTAACATATCAAAAGATGGATTGTTTAGCTCACTTTTAGGGATTCCAAGAGTTTGCGAACAAAATTCTTCACCCAATGTCCACTGGTTGAATACAAATTTAATATCAAATGCACTTGGTAGAGCATCCTCAATTTTTGCTATTTCTACTGATCCAAAACCATGGCCAATCAACGAGCTATGATTAACTCCAGGGCAATTTCCTAGCGTACCATGTCCAACTGCATGTGAAACGATCTCTTCAACTTTTGAAGAAGAATAGCCGAGTTTCTCAAGTGCCGCCGGGACACTTCTATTTATAATCTTAAAATACCCACCCCCTGCTAGTTTCTTAAATTTAACTAAAGCAAAGTCTGGTTCAATTCCTGTAGTGTCACAATCCATAACCAAACCAATAGTCCCAGTAGGTGCAATGACAGTCGACTGAGCATTTCGGTAACCAAATTTTTCTCCAAGATCCAGTGCCAAATCCCATGCTTGCTGTGCGCTGACTATAAGTTGTTTGTCCGGGCAAGAATCGATGTCAAGTGGTAAGGGTTTTATAGAAAGCTCTTCATAACCTTCATTTCTTCCGTACACTGCATTTCTATGGTTGCGAATAACCCGAAGCATGTGATCTGCATTTTTCTGATATTTAGGGAATGGCCCTAACTCCTTTGAAATTTCTGCTGATGTGGCGTAAGATACCCCTGTCATTAATGCTGTCAGGGCAGCACACAGTGATCTCCCCTCTTCACTATCGTAACCGAGCCCCATGCTCATGAGTAACCCACCTATATTAGCATAGCCTAAACCTAGGGTTCTAAAATCATAGCTCCTTTGGGCAATTTCTTTAGAAGGGAATTGAGCCATCATTACAGATATCTCTAACGTCAATGTCCAGAGACGTGTCGCATGAACATAAAGCTTGGAGTCAAAAGAAGTTCCATCATAGTAGGTTAATAAATTCATGGACGCCAAATTACATGCTGTATCATCTAGAAACATATATTCTGAACAAGGGTTTGACCCTCTTATTTCTCCATCCTCAGGGCAGGTATGCCAAGAATTTACTGTATCGTGATACTGTATCCCTGGATCAGCACATGACCATGCTGCATGGCCTACTTGGTCCCATAACTCTCTAGCTTTTAAAGTCTTTGCAACTTTTCCATCATTCCTGTTGATTAAGTTCCAATCTTTATCTTGTTCCACAGCTGTTAAAAAAGCGTCAGTTACTCTTATTGAGTTATTAGAGTTTTGACCAGATACTGAACTATATGCTTCGGAATCCCAGTCCGTGTCATAAACTGAGAAATCTATACTCGTATAGCCTTGTTTTGCATAATCAAGAACCCGCTTAATATACGTTTCAGGGATCGCGACTCTTTTTGCTTCCCTAATAGATATTTTTAATTGAGCGTTTTTAACCGGACTCGTGGCGTCTTCAATCTTGCCGTCCCAAGCATTAATTGATTGAAAAATTCCTTTTAACTTTTGTTCATGCATTTTAGATCCAGCTACAATGCTAGCGACCTTTTGCTCTTCTAAAACTTTCCAATTTATAAACTCTTCAATATCTGGGTGATCAGCATCAACGATTACCATCTTTGCCGCCCGACGGGTTGTTCCACCTGACTTAATTGCACCAGCGGCTCTGTCACCAATCTTTAAAAAACCCATTAACCCACTAGACATACCTCCACCAGATAATTTCTCTCCAGCCCCTCTTAGCGAAGAAAAGTTTGTTCCAGTACCAGATCCATATTTAAATAGACGCGCCTCTCTCACCCATAGATCCATAATACCACCATCGTTAACCAAGTCATCACTAACTGACTGAATAAAACACGCGTGAGGCTGCGGATGTTCGTAGGAACTTTTCGATTTCGTCAATTTACCAGTTTGATAGTCTACGTAGTGATGTCCTTGTGCGGGGCCATCAATTCCATAAGCCCAGTGTAATCCTGTATTAAACCACTGAGGACTATTAGGAGCCGCCATTTGCAAGGCAAGCATTGCTCTCATTTCATCATAATAAGCCTTAGCGTCCCCTTCAGAGCTGAAGTAACCACCTTTCCAACCCCAATAACACCATGCCCCTGCTAATCTATCAAAGACTTGCTTGGACGATGTTTCTCCTACGTACCTATCTTCCTCGGGAATAGCTTGAAGCTTATCCAAATCAGGCATCGACCGAGCTATAAAATCTGGGACCCCCTTTTCTTTTACTTTTTTCAACCTCGAGGGAACACCTGCTTTTCGAAAATATTTTTGGGCAATGACGTCAGCCGCAACCTGACTCCAAGTCGACGGGACTTCTAAATTTTCAAGTTTAAAAACAATTGTACCATCTGGGTTTTTAATTTCTGAAGTTCGCTTGATAAACTCTATACCTGCGTAAGCACCTGTCGAATCGTCTGTCAAATTTCTGTCAATTTTCATTTCAATTTTTTCCTATACTTACTCTCATCATCACGTAAATCATACCTGCCTAGGTCTATTTTTGCGCATTACAGCTTATATTTTCCTAAAAAGAATGTAGTTTTTTTATTATTCTTAACCTTAGTAGGACCTGTATCGAATTATGCCATCAAACACTACATGTTGTATGTGTCCTTATAACTGACACTACTTGACGTGTAAAATGCAGTAAGGTCAACGTATTTTTTACATAATTTTATCTTTTTTTTTGTTGACTTAAGAGATTCTCACAATCAAATTAAATTTGTCTTATGAAAACTATTAATCTGCAAACTAACTGACTAAAAAAAAATGTAATAAGATTATAAACTTAAGGAACCGGGTTAAATAAAATATTGGAAAATAATAGATTCGAAACTAATCAAAAATTAAAATATTTGTAAATTAATTTTTGATTAGTTTGATGGTCGGGACGGTAAGATTCGAACTTACGACCCCCTGTACCCAAAACAGGTGCGCTACCAGGCTGCGCCACGCCCCGACAATCGTTCCTTCTCCTATCGTTAGTAAATATATTTGAAAAGCCCAAAACAGAAAATAATTACTAATAACAGGGCCAAACTGTGTTTTTGCTGTTCAGTCGATTAAATTGGATACTATCACCCTCTGAGAACCCAAGCTTCGAAGCTAGATTACCATTAATCTCTAAGGCTCCAATTAAATTGCTACCACCAAAAATCTTTTTTTGACTAAGAGGGGTGGCATCTACATAAATTTTCTTAATGATTCCTCTTTCGTCAAAAAATATAATATCCAACGGAATTAGTGTATTCTTCATCCAAAAAACTAACCTACTAGGTTTGTCATACAAAAACACCATTCCATCAAAGTCACTTAACGACTTTTTAAACATTAGGCCATTAGCTCTTTTAGTTGGGTCGTCAGCTATTTCGACATAAAATTCATGTTTTGACATGGCATTAAAGATAGTCAGTTTATTATTTTCACAAGAGGCTGTTGCATAAGATGTTGTATAAATAATTGAAATAACTAAGAATAATAACTGCTTAATCATGCAACAATGCCCTCCACAAATTCCTCTCAACCTCTTAACCACACTAAGAAAAGGTTTTAAGGTTGTAAGCGACAAACATTCCATTTTGACTTTGTGTCACTACGGCTCCATCTAAACCTATTGTGCAAACGCGCTTCTCCGTCTGCCCAAAACTCAATCTCTATTGGAGTTATTTTGAATCCCCCCCAAAAAGGAGGTCGAGGAGGATTAGTCCCTAGCTCAACAGTTAACCTATTAACAGAATCTAGTAACTCCTGCCTAGACCCTACAATCTGTGACTGACGTGATGCCCAAGCACCTATCCGACTATCCAATGAGCGAGAAGAGAAATACTGGTCAGCTATCGGTCCATCTTCCTTTTCGACAAATCCCCTAACCCTTATTTGACGTCTAATTGATTTCCAATGAATTAGAAAGGAAGCTTTAGGAGATGAAGTTATTTCTTCAGCCTTTACACTTTTATAATTAGTATAAAAAATAAAACTTTGGTCAGTAATTCCCTTAAGCAGAACCATTCTCACATTGGGCAAACCAGTGCTGTCTACCGTCGCCAATGCAATAGCGTTAGGATCATTTAACTCTTTGTTTTCAGCCTCTTTCAACCAAGAGTTAAATAGTTCCATAGGGTTTACTGTTTTAAAATTTTCTACTTCATCACTCATTTTAACATCCAAATAATTAAAGGAATTTACTTTTTATTTTTGCAATACATTGATTTACATTGCAAAATTTAGTTCTCCTTGCTTGATACCACTTGACCTTTGACATAAGTAATTAAATATTACGTCAACAGAAGGAAAGATATGACGAATAATCTTATGAAAGGCAAGCGTGGCCTGGTAATGGGCGTAGCTAATGATAGGTCTATAGCTTGGGGGATAGCTAAGGCTTGTGCAGACCAAGGAGCAGAACTAGCTTTTTCTTATCAAGGTGAATCTCTGAGGAAAAGAGTGGAACCATTAGCTAATCAAATTGGCTCAAGTCATTTGGTAGAGTGTGATGTAAGTTCAGCAGCTTCCCTAGATCGTCTATTTGACTACTTAAAAAACACCTGGGGAGAAATTGATTTCCTTGTTCATGCCATTGGATTCTCTGATAAAAATGAACTTAGAGGCCGATATGTTGATACTTCCCAAGAGAACTTCAAAACCACTATGGATATCTCCGTTTACTCATTCACAGCTGCAACTGCGAGAGCAGAAAAACTTATGCCTAAAGGGGGGTCTATACTCACACTCACCTATTACGGAGCAGAAAAAGTTATGCCACACTACAACGTAATGGGTTTAGCTAAAGCAGCATTAGAAGCGTCAGTTAAATATTTAGCTGAGGACCTTGGCAAAGATAAAATCAGAGTTAATGCAATTTCTGCAGGGCCAATAAAGACTTTAGCCTCATCTGGAATAGGGGACTTTAGATATATTATGAAATGGAACGAGTATAATTCTCCTTTAAGACGCACCGTCACTCAAGAGGAGGTTGGCAACTCAGCCCTTTACCTACTGTCAGATTTAGGATCCGCAGTTACTGGCGAAGTTCTCCATGTAGACGCTGGTTATCACGTTGTTGGAATGAAAGCCGTTGACGCACCAGACATGGAAAAGTTATGACAGATCGCTTACCACATGAGAAAGGGTTTCATATTAGCTGGGATCAGTTACATAGAGACTCCAGGGCTTTAGCATGGCGCTTGGATGGTAAAGGCCCCGACAATGGGCATTGGAAAGCAATTGTGGCCATTACTAGAGGTGGGATGGCACCTGCAATGATTATTGCACGGGAGTTGGATATCAGGACAGTTGATACAATTTCAATTAAATCCTATGACCATCAATCACAAGACGAAGCAATAATTCTTAAAAAACCGTCTAATGACCTTGTCAAGGATGGGCATGGGGTAATTATCATCGACGACTTGGTTGATAGTGGAAAAACATTAGAAGCTGTAAAGAAACTTTACCCAAAAGCCCATTATGCAACAGTCTATGCAAAGGCTATCGGACGCCCATTAGTGGACACCTACATCACAGAAGTGAGTCAAGACACCTGGATATTTTTCCCATGGGATATGGCCTTACAATACGTCGAGCCATTTAGAGGTAGTTAATAAAATATTTAGTTAACAGGTTTAAATGAAAAACTATAACCCAAACTTATTAATAACAACCCAACCACCAATAATGGAGTTATCTAACTTGGTTAAAAATACTAAGTTACCACCCAAATTTCCATTAATAGACGTTTCTCAAGCGGCGCCCTCCTCCCCTCCTCCGATGGAAATGCGAAAATATTTAAGCCAATTAATCCTTAATGACACCTCTGTTCACTTATATGGCGAAGTTCTTGGTTTACCTGAATTACGGTTAGAATTTGCAAGCCACTTGAACAGCTTTTACAAAAGTAAAAAAATATCAGATGTACACATTGGAATTACTTCAGGCTGCAATCAAGCGTTTGCGGCTGCAATCACTTCGGTTGCTCAAGCTGGTGATCAAGTGATTTTACCATCACCTTGGTACTTCAATCATAAAATGTGGCTTGATATATTAGGTATAAAAACCGTTGCACTGAAAACTGATGCGACACTTATACCAGATGCAGACGAGGCCTCAAAATTAATTACGAAAAAAACGAGAGCTATCGTATTAGTGAATCCAAATAACCCAACTGGAATTGAGTACCCACCAGAAATAATTTCACAGTTTTATGATCTGTGTGCTCGCGAAAATATTCAACTAATAATCGATGAAACCTATAAAGACTTCAATATTAGTGAAAACCCCCCACATGATATTTTTTTGAAACCTACTTGGAGTAATAACTTTATATTACTTTACTCATTTTCTAAAGTATTTCGTTTGACAGGACACCGTGTTGGAGCAGTTGTAACTTCTATAGAAAGAATGAAAGAAATTGAAAAATTTTTAGACACATCAACAATTTGTGCCAATCAAATTGGGCAACATGCTGCATTATTTGGTCTGAAGAAGTTATCATACTGGGTTAAAGAACAACGTCTGGATCTATTGCAAAGGCGTAAATCATTAGAAAAAGGCTTTGAAGACTTAAAGTCTGATGGATGGGTTTTACGAGGCCTTGGAGCATATTTTGCATATCTAGAATATCCGTTTCCAATATCTTCAAGAGAGTTATCTAAACGTCTTTTAGAGGAAAGAGGTATCCTAGCAGTCCCTGGTGCACTTTTTTCGAACGAAACTGAGGTTGCAGCAAACCGCTTTTTAAGAGTTGCGTTTGCTAATATTAATCTAAATGACATCCAAATTCTTTTTCAACGGCTTAAATCTTTTAAGTTGTAAGACTTGCTCACACGATGACAAAGGTTTACGAGTTCGATAATTATATTTCTTAGGGTGATAAAAATGGCTTCTTCTTCAGGTTCTAAAATGTCAAAATTCTTTGTCTGGGCAATTTTACTTATGTTAATCGTAGGTCTTGGGGGTTTTGGTATTGGAGGCTTCGGGCGTTCTTTAGATAAAATTGGAAGTATAGGGAATAAGAAAATTTCGACAAACGACTACGTAAACGCTCTAAGACAAGAGATCTCTAATTTTGAAAGACAAAATGGAAAACCAATTAGTTTCAATGAGGCACTAACCCTTGGATTAGATGGTGTGGCAATCAATAAACTTTTATCCACGGCATCAATGGATTCAGAGCTTTCGAGAATTGGTATTTCTGTTGGTGATGCAGAAATTGCAAAAAGAGTAAGTGAAATACCTCAATTTTTTGGCCCAGACGGAACATTTGATCAAGATACGTATCGTATGGTGATTTCTCAGATTGGTAAAACCGTCTCAGAGTTTGAAGGTGAGTTGCGTGCAAATCTTTCACGAGACCTCCTGAGGCAAGCTGTAACAGGTGGGTTACAAAGTACGAATACGTACGCCAACAAGATATATACCTATATAAATGAAGAAAGAAGTTTAAGGTCAATTACCTTAACAAAAAATAATTTACAGGACCCGTCTCCGATTCCAACCGAAATTGAATTAAGTTCGTTTCTTGAGGAAAACCAGGAATCGTTTAGAGAGCCCGAGACTAAAGTTATTACGTATTCTATTTTAAGACCTGAAATGCTCTTCGATCAAATAAAAGTAACTGATCAATCAATCAAGGATTTATTTATTAGTAGAGCCTCTAGTTACAACCCTCCCGAAAAGCGCCGTGTAAATCGGTTGGCATTTATTGACAAAGAGGCTGCATCAAAAGCCTATGACTTAATTGCGTCAGGAAAATCAACGTTTGATGACCTTGTCAAAGAGAGAGGGCTTTCATCCAAAGATACAGAAATTGGAATGCTCTCAAAAAAAGAGCTTTCATCTTTAGAGGGTGAGGTAATTTTTGACTTACCACTAAATAAAAGTAGCTCTGTAATAGAGTCTTCTATCGGTCCAGCCATCTTTAAAGTAACAGAAATAGAGACCGCAGTAGTTACGCCAATTGAAAATGTAATGGACGAGCTTAAAAATACATTAAAGCTAGAGGACGCAAAAAGTCTTATAACCACTAAAAGAGAAACATACGAAGATTTATTAGTCAGTGGTGGGACCTTAGAAGAGCTAGCGACAGAATCAGGGTTTGATATAAAAACAATGAATTTCACCACAGAATTAAATAATGCTCTAACTTCTGACGCATCATTTTCTGAGGAAGTAAACATAATCACAAAAGATTATTATCCGACACTTTTTGATCTTAAGGACGGCAGTATAATAGCAATTAGATTAGATAAAGTTCTTCCTTCATTTATTCCTGAACTCCAAGTTATTAAGGAAAATGTTAAGAAGGGCTGGACATCATACACACTATCAGAACGCTTGACTGAGCTTGCAACAGAAACTAGCAAACAACTTAGAGTTAACCCAGATTGGGAAAACGCTGCGGGTAAAGAACCAACAGTTTCAAAAATAAGTCGCCTTACTCAAAATTTGGATACTCCTTTTTCTTTAGCCCAAAAAGCTTTTACTACTAAGATTGGTACTGTTGATTTTGTAAATGATGCTGAAACTGTTATCATCTATGAAGTTACAGACGTATCTTCCCCCGACTTAAATAGTGCTGCTGCAAAAGCCTTTTCAAAAGAGTTTAATGACCAAATGTTAGCGGAATTCGAAAATGATGTATTTTCTTACTACATAGAATCTATCCGAAAAAATCTAGGTTTTACTTTAGATCAAGGAGCATTAAATTCAATACATCAACAGTTTTGAAAGCAGTCATGAAGTTACAGCCACTCCATTCAGAATTCTTAAAAAATTATAGTAAGAAGAAAAGCCAAATTATCTTTACCCGTTTAGCGGCTGATTTAGATACTCCAGTTTCATTACTATTAAAACTAACAAAAGCGTCCGTTGATAGTTTTGTTTTAGAGTCAGTCACTGGTGGTGAAATCCGTGGACGATACTCAATTATCGGAATGAAACCAGATTTGGTCTGGAGATGTAAAGATAAAAAATCAGAAATAAATAGGAATGCATTAACTAATCGAAACAATTTTTCTAAGCTTAAGGACTCACCCTTAGAGACACTGAGGGAATTGTTAAGTGAGAGTTCAATAGATATCCCGGATGGATTACCCGCGTCGTGTGCAGGGCTTTTTGGGTATCTAGGGTATGATATGATACGGCTGGTAGAGACTCTACCAAGTAATCTCAACGACCCTCTTGATGTCCCCGACGCAATACTAATGCGCCCATCAGTTGTAGTTGTATTAGACGGGGTAAAAGGAGAAGTAGTCGTAGTCAGCCCCGCTTGGTTCTCAAAAAATGTCTCGGCTGAGGATGTATATGAAAAATCCTCTCTTGCAGTTAAGGAAACAGTTGAGCTTCTAGAACAGGCAACACTAACTGAGTCTAGAAATTTGATACCCTCCCAATCAATATCTCCAGCAAAATCAAATTTTACTAAACCCACCTACGAGGCCGCAGTAAATAAAGCAAAGGAATACATAAAAGATGGGGATATTTTTCAGGTAGTTCCCTCACAGCGTTGGACACAAGATTTCCCATACCCACCATTTTCTTTGTACAGAGCCTTAAGAAGGACAAATCCTTCACCCTTTATGTTTTACTTCAACATGGGAGAATTCCAAATTATCGGAGCAAGTCCAGAAATTCTTGTTCGTGTTTTTGGTAAAGAAATTACAATTAGGCCAATAGCAGGGACTCGCCCAAGGGGTTCAACAGCTGAAGCTGACTTAAAATACGAAAAGGAGTTACTGTCTGATCAAAAAGAGTTGGCAGAGCACCTTATGTTACTTGATCTCGGCAGGAACGATATCGGTAAAGTTTCACAGATCGGAACAGTTAAGATAACTGAAAAATTTATTATAGAAAAATATAGTCACGTTATGCACATAGTATCTAACGTTGTAGGCACTTTAAACAATGGTGAAGACGCTCTTTCAGCACTGTTAGCAGGGCTCCCTGCAGGGACAGTCTCAGGTGCCCCTAAAGTTCGTGCAATGGAAATTATTGACGAGTTAGAATCTGAAAAAAGAGGTATTTATGGGGGCGGATGTGGTTACTTTTCAGCTAATGGGGACATGGATATGTGCATAGCACTTAGAACTTCTGTTATTAAGGATAAGAAATTGTATATCCAAGCCGGTGGAGGAGTTGTATATGACAGCGACCCTACTGCGGAGTATGAAGAAAGCGTTAATAAATCCAAAGCAATCAGAGCGGCAGCAGAATTGGCAACTATGTTTACAAGTAGGGATGATGCTAGTTAAATAGGAGGTAATTCAATTAAATTTGATATCCTTAAATAGCAGGTTGGTACCATGATTTTAATGATAGATAACTATGACAGCTTTACATATAACTTAGTTCAATATCTTGGGCAGTTAGGAGCAAACGTTAAAGTTATAAGAAACGACATTCACAGTGTTGCAGACTTATTAGCTCTTAAGCCAACCGGAATTGTGATTGGCCCTGGTCCTTGCACCCCCTCAGAGGCGGGTGTTTGCATCGATTTAATCAAAGAGGCAGCCAAAACACACGTGCCTTTACTTGGTGTATGTTTAGGGCATCAAGCTATCGGAGAAGCTTTTGGGGGAACCGTAATAAGACACTCAGAGATTTCACATGGAAAAGTTGCTAATATTAATCATAATAAGAGGGGAGTTTTTAAAAACTTAAACACACCTTTTAAGGCAACTAGATATCATTCTTTGGTAGTTGACTTAGAAAGTTTTCCAAACGATGTTCTAGAGGTCACAGCCTCATTACAAGATGGGACAATTATGGGTCTCACGCATAAAGACAAAGATATATTTGGGGTTCAGTTCCATCCAGAAAGTATAGCCTCTGAAAACGGTCATACATTATTACAAAATTTTCTTGATAAAATTGAAAGTAAAGGAAAATGAAAAATCTTATAAGATCCCTTTTACCTAAAGCCATAGCCGGACCACTAACAGAGGAAGAAGCAAGAGCGGCGTTTAACTGTTTATTCGAAGGAGATGCCTCGAATGCACAAATAGCAGGATTTTTGATTGCTTTAAGGGTTAGAGGCGAAAGTATTTCAGAGTACTCTGCTGCTGCGGCAGCTATGAAAGCAAAGGCTACACCAGTTTTTGCTCCAGTTGGCGCTATGGATATAGTAGGGACTGGTGGTGACGGTAAAGGTACTTTAAATATTTCGACTGCAACAGCTTTTGTGGTCGCAGGCACTGGAGTTCCAGTTGCAAAACACGGTAATCGGAACCTTAGTTCAAAATCCGGCTCAGCAGATGTTTTGTCTCAATTGGGTATTAATATATTTGCAGAAACGGAAATAGTCTCCCAAGCTTTAGAAGAGATTGGGATAACTTTTATGATGGCTCCTTTGTACCACCCTGCAATGGCACATGTAATGCCCGTAAGAACAGAACTTGGTACACGTACGATTTTCAATATACTTGGTCCTTTAACCAATCCAGCAAACGTTAAACGTCAGTTAACAGGTGCTTTTTCTAAAGATTTAATAAGACCAATGGCAGAAACGTTAAAAATACTGGGTTCAGAGAAAGCCTGGTTAGTTCATGGAAGTGACGGCACTGACGAAATATCGATATCAGGATCAACTTCAGTTGTTGAACTATCTAATGGAAATATATCGGAGTTCGAAATTAGGCCAGAGGATGCAGGTCTTAAATTATCTAATTTTGACGACATAAAAGGAGGCACTCCAAAAGAAAATGCAAGTGCATTTACTGACTTGCTTGAGGGAAAACCTTCAGCCTATCGTGATTCTGTTCTTTTGAATTCTGCAGCAGCTTTATTAGTTAGTGACAAAGTAACCAACTTGAAAGAGGGCGTTGAAATGGCAAAAGACAGTATAGACAGCGGCATTGCTAAAGAAAAAGTTTCTTTATTAGCAAACCTAACTACTGGAAATTAGAAAATGCGACCTTCTATTCTAAATAAAATTAAAAAATATAAACTAAAAGAAATCGAAAACAACAAAAAGACTCTACCTTTTAGTGAACTAGAACAAAGGGCGATGTGTTCCTCGAAACCAATAGGGTTTGAAAAAGCGCTGAAAAGTTCCTTAGGTAAAACCTATGCGATCATCGCAGAAATAAAACGCGCAAGTCCATCAAAAGGTTTAATTAGAGCCGATTTTAATGTTTCTGAAATAGCAAAAGCATATACACATGGCGGTGCGGCCTGCCTAAGTGTGTTGACAGATGCACCTTCTTTTGGCGGTAACCCAAAATTTATTGCAGAAGCTCGCTCAGCTTCACACCTACCTATTTTAAGAAAGGATTTTATATATGATCCTTATCAAGTCTTCGAATCTCGCTTACTTGGAGCAGACTGTATTCTTATAATAATGGCGTCCGTTGGGGACAATCAAGCTAATGAGTTAGAGCAAACTGCGTTCCAGTTGGGTTTAGATGTTCTTATTGAGGTACATAATATTCAAGAATTAAATAGAGCCTTAAAGCTTAAATCTTCATTATTAGGTATCAATAATCGAAATTTAAATTCCTTTGAAGTTAGGCTAGAAACAACTGAGGAGTTAACATTATCAATACCTTCTGAAAAGATTATTATCACTGAAAGTGGGCTCAAGAGTTCGGCTGATCTAGAAAGAATGTATAAATGTGGTGCAAGAGGTTTTTTAATTGGTGAAACTTTAATGAGACAGGCCAATGTTGAAACTGCACTGCGTAAAATTATTCCCACACAAGAAATTATTGGATAATCGCTATGACAAAATTAACTCATTTAAACGATCATGGGCAAGCTCAAATGGTAGACATTGCAAGTAAAGTGGATTCAGATCGAACAGCAATCGCTACTGGCTCAATATCAATGAAGAAAGAAACTCTAGAACTGATCACAAAAGGAAATATCCCAAAAGGGGATGTATTAACTGTCGCTAGAATTGCAGGGATTATGGGTGCAAAAAAAACTTCTGAATTAATCCCACTGTGTCATCCACTCCCCCTGTCAAAAGTAGATATTAATTTATCAATTAATGACAATCTTCCTGGTTTGGATGTTAAAGCGACTGTTAGGACTTTTGGCAAGACAGGTGTGGAAATGGAGGCTTTAACTGGCGTAAGTATTACAGCTTTGACCATATACGATATGGTCAAAGCTGTCGACAAAACTATGTCTATAAATAAAATTATACTTACCTTTAAAGATGGTGGAAAATCAGGACGATTTGAGGTTAAACCTTGATCAGTGTTGATGAAGCATTAAAAAAGATTTTTGAAATATTACCAAGAAATGGTAAAGAAAAAATATCACTTCTCGATGCTTGTGGGAGGATCCTTGCAGAAGAGATATTAGCAAAAAATGATCAACCACCTTTCTCAGCTTCAGCAATGGATGGTTATGTAATTTCAGACCCAGTCCCTAAGTTAGGATCATCTTATAAATTAGTGGGTGAAGTGAGCGCAGGCTCTACTTTCTCCAGGGTACTTAGAAATGGAGAGGCCGTTCGAATTTTTACTGGCGCACCAGTTCCGATTGGTGGAACACATGTTATAATTCAAGAGAACATGGTAATTGAATGTGATACAGTGACAATTAATGAGTTGAACAGTAATGAAACTTTCATAAGAAAAAAAGGAAGTGACTTCAAATTAGGTCAAAAATTTGAACCTCCAAAAGAACTTAATCCGTTTCATTTATCTCTTATAGCCTCAATGAACTCAAGCGAAGTTACCGTTTACAAGAAGCCTACTGTTGCTATAATTTCGACTGGTGATGAGCTTGTTATCCCTGGAGAAAAACCCTCCACTAGCCAAATTATTTCATCAAATAGTTTTGGTATATATGCTAGACTAGCCTTGGCAGGTGCCGCTCCTCGACTGTTGCCAATAGCAAAAGATAGCGAAAGCTCCCTTAAATCAATTTTAGAATTGGCAATGGGGTCTGATATCATCGTAACTGTTGGAGGGGCTTCAGTTGGTGATTATGATTTAGTAAAAAAAGCACTAAAAACTGCTGGTATGAAACTTAAATTTGAGAAAGTTGCAATGCGACCTGGAAAACCACTTTTTGCTGGAAAATTAAACAAAAGTGCTGTTATTGGTTTGCCAGGAAATCCAGTATCTTCTCTAATTTGTACTGAGATATTTTTGGTTCCAGCTATTAACCACTTTTTAAATTTAACTTCTAACTCTCGAAAAATAGTTCACATTAAATCATCTAAAACTATAAACAAAAATGGACCAAGAGAGCACTACATGCGTGCAAATTATGATCCGCTTACCAACCTGGTTCATGTTGAGGACAGACAAGACAGTTCACTGCTAAATGTATTAGTTAATTCAAATTCATTAATCGTACGAGAACCCAATGCTCCCGAAATAAAAGCAGGTCAACTTGTTCCAACAATCCTTTTAAATTGACATAAGTTTAAAAATATAATAGAACATAGCAAGAACATAACGCACTTTATTTTAAGGGAGTCATGCGAATGCTAACAAAAAAGCAATTAGAGTTACTCAATTTCATCAATAACGAAGTCGGTGCAAATGGAATATCACCTTCATTTGATGAAATGAAAATTGCCTTAAACCTTAAATCAAAGTCAGGGATACATAGGTTGATAACAGCTTTAGAGGAGCGTGGTTTTATTAGGAAGCTAGCTCATAAAGCTCGAGCATTAGAAATTATCAAACTTCCAGAAATTAAAGAAAAGGATTCCTCAGGCCTTAAATTAGTAAAGCAAGAGGTGAAATCTAGTAATGACTTAAATATAATTGAGTTCAAATCAAAGTCTACTGACTTACCTGTAATGGGAAAAATTGCTGCAGGAACTCCTATTGAGGCAATAAATCAAGTCTCTCATCACATCTCAGTACCAAGTGAAATGATAACAAATCATAATAATCATTATGCTCTTGAAATTAAAGGTGACTCAATGATCGAAGCTGGGATTAATGACGGTGATATTGTGGTTATTAAAGAGCAAAGTAGTGCTAATAATGGAGACATAGTGGTTGCATTAATTGAAGGACATGAAGCCACGTTAAAACGCTTCAGGCGTCACGGTAGATCTATTGCACTAGAACCAGCAAACTCTGCGTATGAGACTAGAGTCATCCCTGATAACTTAATTGAAATACAAGGGCGATTAGTAGGTTTAATTAGATCTTATTAGATTTTTTTTAAAAAATTCCTCATTTGATTAATTCACTTTAATCGACTATCTCAATATTTAAAATTAATAACATGTAAGTGAATTAACTACTTTTGGAAATAAATATGGGAAATACACCCTCTCAAATTATAACACGTTTTGCTCCCTCACCTACAGGTGACTTACATATTGGAAGTGCTAGGACCGCTCTTTTCAATTGGCTGTTGGCCAGGAGGCACGGAGGTAAGTTTTTATTAAGAATAGAAGATACAGACTTTGAAAGGTCCACCCCAGAAGCTACAAAATCAATACTTTCTGGCCTCAGTTGGTTGGGAATAGATTGGGATGGTGAGCCAATTAGTCAACGTTCTCTCCAAACACGTCATAAACAAGTAGTAACCCAGTTACTTGACTCTAATAAAGCTTATAAATGTTTTTCGACTAAAGAAGAAATTTTAGAAAATAGAGAGAGTGCGAAAAAATCTGGTAACTCAACACTTTTTAAATCACCTTGGAGAAATGCAGACAAAAGCCAACACCCGAATGAACCTTACTCAGTTAGATTAAAAACTCCTGAGCACGAAACTCTAAAGATTAATGACAAGGTTCAAGGGGAAGTTAGTTGGAACAACAATCAACTAGACGACATGATCTTATTGAGGTCCGATGGTACACCTACATATATGTTAGCTGTTGTCGTTGACGATCATGATATGGGTGTCACTCATATTATTAGAGGTGACGATCATTTATCAAATGCCGGTCGTCAAAAACTTATCTATCAAGCATTAGGTTGGCCTGTACCTATTTTTGCACATATCCCACTTATTCACGGGGAGGATGGAAAAAAACTTAGTAAAAGGCACGGAGCTTTAGACATTAATAGTTATGCAGAAATGGGATATATACCAGAGGGGGTAATCAATTACCTTTGCAGGTTGGGATGGAGCCACGGCGATGATGAAATCTTCACGACCAGTCAAGCAAAGTCATGGTTCAACTTAGAGAATATTGGAAAAGGTCCCGCAAGGCTAGATTTAAAAAAAATGGAGTTTGTAAACAAGCAACACATGTCTACTGTTTCATACAAATTGATTGAAAAATATTTTGATCAATACTTAATAAATATAAGAGAGAAAGAATTGAGTACATCACAAAAATTGTTGTTAAATAGTTCTTTTGGCTTTCTTAAGAACAAAATTAAAACATTTTCTGACCTTCTAGAGCAAATCAGATTTATTAGAGTGGATAGACCTATTGATATTAATGATGAGAAATTAAATATTTTAGTTATTAATAATAAAAATTTACTTAAAGATTTGACGCCACTTTTACAAAATGTTAATTGGACCCGTGACGAACTTGAAATATTACTTCTAGACTTCTCATCGTCACATAATATTAAGTTTGGTGAGCTTGCCCGCCCGATTAGAATAATTTTATCAGGCAAATCGCACACACCAAGTATTATTGATATGATGACAGTTCTCGGTAGAGAGGAAACTCTCTCAAGGTTCGACGATTTTTGTTAATAATAAAAATTAAGATACTAATTATTTCCTAGGAATATAACTTTTTAGTAATTAAGAGGAACGAATATGTCAGCTAAAACAGCAAAACTAGTAATTGGGTCTAAAGAAATCGAACTCCCTATACACTCCCCGACTGTTGGGCCTGATGTTATTGATATTGGTCAATTGTATGCAAAAGGAGATGTCTTTACTTACGACCCCGGATTCACGTCAACAGCTGCTTGTGATAGCACTATTACTTTTATTGACGGTGAAAAGGGAGTACTCTTACATAGAGGTTATCCAATTGAGCAATTATCCTCAAAATCACACTTTTTAGAAGTTTGCTACCTACTTCTCTACGGCGGGTTACCTAATGCCGTAGAGCTAGATGATTTTGAAACGAGGGTCACACGGCATACAATGTTACACGAGCAGATGTTGAACTTTTTCAGGGGTTTTAGGAGAGACGCGCACCCTATGGCAGTTATGACTGGAGTGGTCGGTGCAATGTCTGCGTTTTACCACGACTCAATAGATGTTAACGACCCCTGGCAACGTGAAGTAGCCTCTATTAGATTGATAGCAAAGATGCCAACAATTGCTGCAATGGCATTTAAGTATAATACTGGTCAACCTTTTGTTTATCCAAGAAATGACCTGGACTATGCATCAAACTTTTTAAGAATGTGCTTTGCTGTGCCTGCCGAAGATTATCAAGTAAATCCAATACTCTCACGTGCTATGGATAGAATATTCACATTACATGCAGATCATGAACAAAATGCTTCTACATCGACTGTAAGGTTAGCATCCTCATCAGGAGCGAATCCATTTGCGTGTATCGCAGCAGGAATAGCATGTTTGTGGGGTCCAGCTCACGGTGGGGCTAATCAAGCTTGCCTTGAGATGTTAGAAGAAATTGGCACTGTGGACAAAATTCCAGAATTTATAGCGCGGGCAAAAGATAAAAATGATCCATTTAGATTAATGGGATTTGGACATCGTGTATATAAAAACTTTGATCCACGTGCAATTGTCCTTAAAGAATCAGCTGATGAAGTATTAGAGTTACTGGGTGTAGAGAGTAACTCAATTTTACAGGTAGCAAAAAAACTTGAAGAAACAGCCTTGGCCGATGATTACTTTATTGAGAAAAAACTTTTCCCTAACGTAGATTTTTACTCAGGTATTATATTAGAAGCAATGGGTTTCCCAACATCGATGTTTACTCCAATATTTGCTGTTTCAAGAACTATTGGATGGGTTTCTCAGTGGAAGGAAATGATTACTGATCCAAAAATGAAAATAGGTAGACCGCGTCAACTCTATGTTGGAGAAACAAAAAGAGATTACGTTAATATCGAAGATCGGTAAATACTATTACCTTCCCTCAAAGTTGGGGGTTCTTTTATCTAAAAAAGCTAGAACTCCCTCTTTGAAGTCATAAGTTTTACCACATTCACCTTGAAGATTTGCTTCAAGCTTAAGTTGTTCTTCCAATGTGTTATTAAAACTCTCTTTTATAGCTTTTTTTGCTCTGATAAATGCCTGAGTTGGTCCACTGGCTAAATAACGTGCCCGATCTGTCCATTGAGTGGTAAAAATTTCGTCATTAACACATTCCCAAATTAATCCAATTAAACTTGCCTCTTTAGCCGAAATTTTTTCAGCAAAAAATGATGCTCCAATTGATTTTGCTAAACCAATTTTCCTTGGCAAAAAGTAAGACCCACCCGCATCCGGTATTAAACCAATTTTTGAAAATGCCTGAATAAAGCTAGCAGACTCTGTTGCAATAACAACATCAGCACACAAGGCTAAGTTTGCCCCTGCACCAGCAGCCACGCCATTAACGGCTGCAATGGTTGGTATTTTGCATTCATAAATTGCTTTAAGCATAGGCTCATACTCATCTCTAAGTGTCTTCTTTAAGTCAATGTCAGAAAGATTGCTCCTGTCTCCAAGATCTTGACCAGAACAAAAAGCCCTACCCTCACCGGTAATTACAAGGCACCGAGCTCTTGATTCTGAGTGTTTGACTGCATGGAGAATTTCAGCACGCATCTGTGAATTAAGCGCATTTAAAACTTCTGGTCTAGTGAATTTAATAATTGCTAAATTCTCTTCAATTACCAAGTTTAAAGTTTTATATTCCATAACTTACTAACTCCTTTTCCATTATTTATTAATTAGTAATGCCAAATCATTAATTTCTAGTTTGAATTTGGAACTTTATAAATACCCTGCTTTTTTAGTGTATCTATTACTTCAATAGGCATGTATTTTTCATCATGTTTAGCCAAAATTTCATCTGCTTTGAAAATTCCGTCAACAAAGTACCCACTACTTATTACACCCTGATTTTCTGAAAATAAATCAGGTAATATTCCATTATATCTAACTTCGATACTTTTATTTTGATCTGTTACTAGAAAACTAATTTCACCCTCTGCGTTCATATTAATAGAACCTCCTTCAACCAATCCACCCACTCTGATTAACTGGTTCGGTCTTGGTGGTGAGTTAATTAATTCAGACGGAGACTTGAAGTAACTAATACCTTCACGCAAGCCATATCCAATCAACACGGAAGAAATGAGCAACGACCCAAGTAATATAACTATAACCTGTATTCTCCTTCGTTTTTCTAGACCGCGCATTATTTATTTTTCATGGAAATAGTGGAACCAAATCTAACCCTAAACTCTCCTCTAGACCTAACATTAAGTTTGCATTTTGCAATGCCTGGCCTGAAGAACCTTTCGTCAAATTATCTATTGCGACTATTACTATTGCCCGTCCTTTAACTCGGTCACCAGATACCCCAATTTTAACAAGGTTTGACCCTCTAACATGATGGGTCGAAGGGGAATCTCCTATTGATGGAAGAACTTTTACAAAATGTTCATTTACGTAAGTATCACTTAAAACTTTGTGAATTTCGATAGGGTTACCCTTCACGTAAACAGTTGCGAGAATACCTCTGTTTATTGGAACCAGGTGTGGAGTAAATTGAATTTTGACAGGTGCTCCAGCAACCTTTGATAACTCTTGATCAAACTCTGCTAAATGCCTGTGTGTTCCCCCTATAGAGTATGGGTGCAATCCTTCAGAAAGTTCAGCATGAAGGAGGCTTTCTTTAAGAGCCCTACCAGCACCACTAACACCTGCTTTTAAATCAATAATTATACCTTCTAGATCTATAATCTTTGATTCTAACAATGGTCGTAGAGCGTATTGGCCAGCTGCTGCATTACATCCAGTTCCAGCAACTAAGCGGGCTGAGCTTATTTCATCTCTATAAAATTCAGTTAAACCGTAGACAAATTCTTTTTGCAACTCTGTTGCTATGTGTGGCGCGCCATACCATTTTTTATATTCTTCAGGATCCCTAAGTCTAAAATCCGCACTTAAATCAACTATTTTTAAGTTCTTAGGTAAGTTCTTTATTACAGCTTGTGAAGTCTGATGAGGTAACGCACAAAAACATAAATCTAATTTTGAAAAATCGATTTGATCAATTTTTACCAATTCTGGCAGACTAGGAAAATTTAAATGTGGAAAAACTTCTGAAAGAGCCAAACCAGCTTTTCTATCTGCGCTTAACGCCGTAATTTTTAATTGTGGATGATTGATTACTAAACGAATTAGCTCTGCTCCTGTGTAGCCAGAAGCTCCTAAAATTCCTACTGAAAAACTCATTGCTTATCCTATCAATTAACATCAAAAGATACCATCTCATATAATTTACAATATGGAGGATGAAAAGACGTTGATGTATTTTAGTAATCTCAATATACCGTTACCATTGATACAGGTAAGGACAGTATGAACTTAAAGTCGGAATTTCTAGATGCGATGAGTAAGCTGATTTCTTCGGTCCATATAGTGACGACTGACGGAGATTTTGGAAAAGCTGGAGCAACGGTTTCTTCTGTAACTAGTGTTTGTGTAGATAGTAATAGCCCAATAATCTTATGTTGTTTACATAAGGATTCTACTGCCGCACCACTAATTATTAAAAATGAATGCTTTTGTATTAACACTCTAAAAAATGATCAAAAGGAAGTTGCAGATATTTTTTCTACTCGCGGGAGCAATCATACTGATAGTAAGTTTCAAATATCAAGATTTGAAAGTTTAACTACTGGGGCACCTGTTCTTTCGGACTGTCTTGTTTCGCTTGACTGCAAATTATTGTCTTCAGATTTAATTGGGACTCATCATGTACTCATAGGAGAAGTTCAAAATTTAAAGACACATTCAGGATTACCATTATTATACGGGAACAGAGGTTACGTTACCTAATTTGTAATAACTCAACAAAACTAAATGGAGGAAAAGTGACGCAGTCTAATACTTCCAATGAAAAATTAGATAAACTTCGGCAAATAGTTTCAGCTCTTAGAGACCCAGAAAATGGTTGCCCATGGGATATCGAACAGACGTTTTCTTCAATAGCTCCATACGCCATTGAAGAAGCGTATGAAGTATTTGACGCTGTCTCAAATGAAAACTGGACGAATCTCGAAAAAGAGTTGGGTGACCTACTATTGCAGACAGTATACCAGTCTCAAATTGCCTCTGAGAAGGGTCTATTCGATTTAAGTAGCGTAATAAGTAAGGTCTCTCAAAAAATGATAGATAGGCACCCTCATGTCTTTGAAGAGAGTTCTCCAGAACGAACAATCGACGAACAAATGCTTGAGTGGGAATCAATAAAGGAAAAAGAGCGATCTATTGAGGCGAATAGTGGAGTCCTTGCTGGGATAGCTTTAGCATTACCCGCCTTAACCAGAAGTTTTAAAATTCAACAGCGAGCATCTCGCGTTGGTTTTGATTGGAAGTCAATTAATCCAGTTTACGATAAAGTATTTGAAGAAATTAAAGAGCTTAAAAATGCATCAATCAATGGAACAGAAGTAGAAATTAAAGAAGAATTAGGAGATTTATTATTCTCAATTGTTAACCTTTCTAGGCATTTATCTATTGAGCCAGAAGACGCTCTGAGGAGTGCTAATCTAAAATTTATTAAGCGTTTTGATTATATTGAGAAGGTCGCTATTGAAAACCTTCAATCACTTAACACTTTGAGTGAGGCCCAGTGGGAAGGTCAGTGGGAAGAAGCAAAAAAACTTGAAAAGCTTTAATTTACTTTCTTACGGTTTAATATTTATATTTATCTTTAACCTGACTAAAAAAATCAGGATTGACATTTTTATTTATATCTGAGTAAAACGGTCATGTAATAAGATCGTCACTTTGAAAAAAAATAATGAGGTCAATAAATGATAATAAAAAAATCAAAACTAACCATATTAACTGTAATATTTGCAGGCTGCTCAACTCTTGCAAGTCAAGCAATTAGCGACACAAATTATGGTCCGTTTCCTATAACCGTTAAAGGTTACACTGGAACTAAAACAAATTCAGTTTCTTATACAGGACAAATGGCACGCCATGTTCTACACGATAGCTTAAAGAAACTTGCCGGGACAGGCACAGGAGAAGCCAATCCTGCGCTAGAAGAAGAAATGATGGCATACTTTTCTGGCTCTAAGAAAAATAAAGCAATTATTTCTCCTGTTTCTAAGGAGGGATTCAAACTAAAACAAACTCTTGTAAACAGTATTTCTTCTGGAAAGAACCTTTCTGGAAAAGCCTATAAAGGAGTTGTTAACGGATGGCCTGGACAAATGACCGGTGCCGAAGTTTTAGAGCATATGATTAAGAAGGCAGCTTCAGCAAAAAGTGGTTTTGATCCAAATACTGGCTATAACTATCCACAGTTGATTTCAAAATTTGCTATGGGCGCAGTTTTTTATAACGCAGCGGTTGATGGTTATTTAGATGAAAAACTTGCTGCAGATACCAAACCAAATGGAAAACCTTACAAGGATGGTGCCTACTATACAGGTAAAGAACATGTTTGGGACGAGGGTTTCGGTTATTGGGGAGCCGCTGCCCACGCGTTAAACCTTAGCGCCAAAGAAAATTATGAAGTTGCTAAGATGAAAAACTTTTCAGCGGCAGATTTCAATAATGACGGTGAAGTTGATCTCAAAACAGAAATGACTTTTGCGCATGCCTATTACGCATCAAGCTATGACAAAGGCGGGAAGACAAATTATTTACATACCGTAACAAAAGCATTTGTGGACGGTAGAAAATTAATAACTTCTGCTAATGGAAAAAATCTAACAGATTCTCAACGAGAGAAACTAGTTGGTTACGCGGCAGTTATATCGAGCAATTGGGAAAAAGTTATTGCTGAGTCAATATTCAAATATGCTGGATCAGTTTATAAAGATATTGGAAAACTTGAAGGTTTATTAGACTCAAATGGCGATACAACCAAGGCATTTGCAGACTATTGCAAGCATTGGGGAGAACTCAAAGGTTTCTCAATGGCCATTCAGTCAGGTAAAAATAACCTTGGAGAAACAGCGCTTAAAATGAATCGAATGATTGGCTACGGACCCGTATTGCTTAATTCTTCTCAGGTAACCGGTATAAACTCTTCCGGAGATTTCATTAAAGATGAGGCACTGTCTTGGGGTGAGTACAAGCTTCATATGCTAAAAGTTCAAAAGCTCATGGTTGATGCGTTTGGAGTGGAAGCACGAGCAAATGACCAAACTGAAGGCCTTGCAGCATTAGCCGCATCTTTAGGTACTTCAGAAAGTGCCGAAAACGACTAATAAAGGATCTGTTTTAGCCCATTGAACTCCACTTTGTCTTTGGGCTAAGACACCACTATTCAAACAAGTAATGGATTACAATTGATTGATTTTTTAATTAGCATATTTGAGCACTTTGTTGACCCAAAAAAACGAATTTTTTTAGGATATATAATTTTATCAGTAATAATAGCATTCATTTGGTTAATTTTTATAAAAAAATTCAGTTTAGTTGAGGCGTTTTCAAAAATATTTGATAAACGCATCTTTTTTTCTAAATCCTCTAAAAGTGACTATTTGATCTTTTTCTTAAATAGAGTTTTTACACTTTTTATTTCTCCAATGTTAATTACTCAAATTGTAATTGCGACTTTTATTTTTCATGCCCTGCATCAACTCACCTGGCTTGATGTAAACATGTTTAAAGAAGTTCCAAAAACCATAATAATTGGTCTCTTTACACTCTTTATTTTTTTACTGGATGATCTGACTAAATATTTTGTTCATCGATGGATGCATAAATATCCTATTTTATGGGCTCTACATAAGGTGCATCACTCAGCAACAGAACTGACCCCTCTTACAATATATAGAACTCACCCATTAGAGGGAATTGTTTTTTCGTTAAGAAGCGCATTCACTCAGGGCCTAGCAATATCAGTTTTTTTCTTTTTATTTGGAGATAAAGTAAGCTTAGCCACCGTTCTAGGTGTAAACGTTGTGATATTTCTATTTAATGTTGCTGGATCAAATTTACGTCATTCCCATATAGGCATAAGGTATTGGAGATGGTTAGAGTATATATTAATATCTCCAGCTCAACATCAATTGCATCACTCGATTGCAAAAGAACATCATGATAAAAATTTTGGCGCCACTTTGGCGATATGGGATTGGGTATTCAAGTCTCATCATTACTCTACAGACACAGAAAAACTAACATTAGGTTTAGGTGAAAACCAAACACCTAAAGAACATAGTCTTTATACTATATATATATCACCAGTTGTTGAAGTAATTGAAATTATAAGAACAAAATTCATAAGTTCTTACAAGAATACAAAAAAAATGGTTTACCGATTTTTAAAAATAAAAAGACAAATTAACAAAAATTTAATCAGTCAACGTAAGGACAACACTGATGTTAAAATTTAAACTTCTAACGTTATTCGCAGTACTTATATCGTTTGCAAACTTGGCTCACTCAGCTGAGGTCAATATTTATTCTCACCGTCAACCTTTTTTAATAAATCCATTCCTTGAAGCATTTAGTAATAAAACCGGCATTAAAACTAATGTTGTCTACTCAACAAAAGGGTTAGCTCAACGACTGAAGGCAGAAGGGAAAAATAGCCCAGCAGATTTAATCTTGACCGTGGATATTGGAAGACTACACATTTACCAAGATATGGGGTTACTCGCATCTATATCCTCAATTAAGCTTGATAAAAATATTCCTTCACATCTAAAAAGTATAGATAATACTTGGTTTGGTTTATCTAAACGGGCGCGAATAATAGTCACCTCAAAGGAGAGAGTACCAGTCGGTTCTATAAAAAACATAGAAGACCTAACAGATCCACGTTGGAAAAAAAGGATATGTAGTCGGCCTGGAAGCCATGTATATAACAGAGCTCTACTCGCCTCAGTAATTGCTGAGCATGGTTTAGATGAAGCTGAAAATTGGGCACGAGGACTAGTGTCAAATTTAGCTAGACGACCACAAGGTAACGATAGAGCTCAGGTAAAAGCTATCTATTATGGTCAATGTGATATTGCGATAATAAATAACTACTACTTTGGAAAACTAAAATATTCTAAAGATCCTGACCAACGTGCATGGGCAAAATCATTAAATCTTGTCTTTCCTAATCAGGCAAAAAATGAGCGAGGAGCTCATGTAAATATATCAGGTGGTGGGGTTGCAAAGTATTCAAAGAACAAAGTAGAGGCGATCGCGCTTTTAGAATTTTTGACTGATGCAACAGCTCAAAAACTTTACGGAGAAATAAATTTTGAATACCCTGTCAACCCAAGTATCAAAACCACAGATGAATTAAAGTCTTGGGGATCATTCAAAGAAGATAAATTACCTATCGATAGAATTGCAAAGTTATCTGGTGAAGCGCAAAAAATTATCGATCGGGTTGGTTGGTAGTTAAGTTGTGTTATATCTTTTCGCAATGTAAATACCGGTAATAATTAAACTGTTATATTATTAATGGGTATTTAATAGTAGATGCGGTTTCTTAATATTTTAAATGGCGAGGAACTTTAATGAATTTGAAGAAAATACTTAAGTTAAATTAGTTAACGTTTCCAGATCAACCAGATATCTAATACTTAGTTAAGGTCTTGCGTAACTAATTCTAACTACAAACTTAAATTTTAATTGTTTAATGGAGTGCAATGTTTTCTATAGTAAATAATACACTTTTGTGGAAAATTTTAGTCTATTTACTTTCAGTTACATTACTGAGTCCTCTCTTATCTTTAATTCTGATAAGTTTTGGCAACACCCACGGTCTCTGGACACACTTAGTAGAAACAGTCTTAGTTCGGTACGTGATCAATACTTTACTCCTCATGTTAGGGGTAGCAGTACTATCATCAGTATTTGGAATTTTTACAGCATGGATCATTGCTAGGTATCAGTTCAGATTCTCTAAAGTAATTGATTTAATGATGTTACTACCTGCAGCATGCCCCGCATATTTAGTAGCTTATGCATATACTGACTTCTTTGAATATGCAGGTCCAGTCCAAGGTATACTACGAAACGTAATGTCCTGGTCTTCACCATCAGAATATTTTTTTCCTGAAATCAGGTCTTTAGGTGGTGCGATTTTTGTTTTATCGTCTGTTTTATATCCCTATATTTATTTACTTGCTAGAACTGCTTTCAGGCAAATTCCTGAAAGTCTTCTTGAAATCACAAGTCTATACAATAAAAGTTCCTTCTGGAAACTAGGTCTACCAATAGCCAGACCAGCGATAGCCGCTGGTGTGGCACTAGTCTGTATGGAAGTTGTTTCTGACTTTGGAACAGTTGAGTATTTTTCACTGGAGACACTGACATTGGGAATATTTAATGTTTGGATAGGCATGAATAGCATAACCGCAGCCGCTCAATTAGCGACCTTTAGTTTTATTTTTATAATTGCATTACTAATTCTTGAATTAAAATCACGTTCTGGAAGACGATTTAATGACACAAGCAGAAAACAAAGAAGACCTGAAATGGTGAGTATAAAAGGAGGTAAAGCCTTTTTTTACTGTTTCATCTGTCTGTTGCCCGTTAGTTTCGGTTTTTTAATTCCTATTTCTATTCTTATTTCTAATACATTAAGTGGCCTTAGTTGGTCTAGTATTTTAGAGAGTCTTATAATTTTAAGGAATACCCTACTCGTTTCTTTTGTGGGTTCTCTCACTATAATGTTTGTCGCAACATTATGTGTAACAGTTTCAAAAATAACTGATGATAAGAAATTACAAGTTTTTTCGAGGTTGTCTGCAACAGGTTACGCTTTTCCAGGCACTATACTGGCTATAGGTGTTATAATTACTGTTGGTTATTTTGACAGAATATTTACATTATTTGATATTGAAAGCTCAACTGGCCCTTTTTATATCAGCGGAAGTATATTTGTATTAATTTTTGCGTATTTGATAAGGTTTTTAGCTGTTGGTTATGGAGCAATTCTATCAGGGCTCGAAAAGACCTCTCCAAACCTGATTTGGGCAAGTAGAACTCTCGGAGTTAATTTTTCAAGAACTATTACAAAGGTCACTCTCCCATTGATAAAACCCTCTATAATAGCAGGAGGAGTGTTAGTTTTTGTTGATATAATGAAAGAGCTCCCAATGACACTTTTGCTTAGACCCTTCAACTTTGACACATTGGCAACTCATACATATCAGTTTGCTCATGATGAACTTATGAGTGAAGCTTCATTGCCAGCTTTAATGATTATCTTAGCGGGCTTGGTTCCAATTATTTTTCTTAACAAAATACTCAGAACTAATTATAAGTAATCTTGATAACAATATAAAAAATATAAATGGGAATATAAAATGAGTTATAAAAAATTAATTTGTTTAACATTAATATATTTATCTACCTGTCTATCACAACTTTTTTTACCTTTACACGCAGCCGAAACATCTAATACATCAAAAAAATTATCTGAAGGTTCAGCAGCGGTAGTTGGAGATACCTACTTCTTAGCCCAATATGATGACTGGTCTATTAAGTGTATTAAGGCCCCTGAAGATCAACCAGACCCTTGTCAATTATATCAACAGCTACTCGATATCAATTCAAACCCAGTGGCTGATATACACATCTTTATTCTGTCAGATGGAGTTAATACTCAGGCTGGAGCCTCCTTGATGACACCATTAGAAACTCTCTTAACTGAAAATATTTTATTCTCCATCGATAATGGGCCCATAAAAGTTTATGAATTCTCTTTTTGTAATGTTTCCGGTTGCGTTGCCAGAATGAGACTTACGGAAGAAGATTTAAGTAAATTTAAACTTGGTAATTGGGCTCAAGCAAAAATATTTTCTGCCAGAAATCCAAATATGGAAGTTACAGCTTCACTTTCGTTAAAAGGATTTACCGCAGCTCTAAAATCACTAAACAAAATTCTTTTAGAAAATTAATTAACTAACTTACTAACATCTAACCAGATCTATTATCCCTGTATTAGTTTAGAATGCTTGGAAAGATAGAATATTCTTATGTTTACCAAGTAAGCTCATCACCCGATGAGTTTCAACAAAACCAACAAAAAACTAATATTGCTGGCAACAAGGAGAAAATATACTATTAAATTCAATAATTAGGTAAAAATACTTTTGTTTATAAAAAAATCTACTTAGTTAAACTAAACCATTGTAGCAAATGTTTTAAATCGATAAATTAGCATAACGTCGTTATGTATGTTTTTTTAATATGAATATAGGGTAAAAATGATATGAAATATCACGAATTAGGATATTGGTTAACTGAATCTGCAAAATGGGTAGATCACTACTACTCAACTCTTTCTAAGAGACCAGTCAGGCCAAATTTATCTCCTGGTGATTTTACCAAAAAATTATCATTATCACCACCCGAGAAGGCTCAAAGCGTTAAAGCTGTGTTTGAAGACTTTAAAAATATCGTTCCCGATGCAATGACACACTGGCAACACCCAAAATTCTTTGCATACTTTCCAGCTAATGCCTCACCTGCCTCAATATTTGCAGAGAGCTTGTCTAACTCTATGGGCGCTCAGGCTATGTTATGGCAGACTTCACCTGCAGCGACAGAAATGGAGACGGTAGTGATTGATTGGCTACGCCAAGCACTAGGACTAAAAGACGGATTCAAGGGAACAATTCAAGATACAGCTACGACAGCAACTTTTTGCGCAGTGTTAACTATGAGGGAGAAAGCCCTTGGATTTTCTGGTTTAAAAGATGGCCTTTACGGTTCAAAAAAACTAAAAATTTATGCCTCAGACAATGTCCACAGCTCAATTGAAAAGGCAGTTCGCTTATCTGGAATAGGCGAAAACAATCTTTGTAAAATTAAGTTAGATGAAAATTTATCTATTAATCATAATGAGTTAGAGAACAAAATTAAAAAAGATATTAATGATGGCCACGTTCCTGCTGGTTTAATTCTAAGCCTTGGTGGGACATCTATTGGGGCATCTGATGACATTTTACCACTAATGTCTCTCGCCAAGAAATACAGCCTCTACACCCATATCGACGCGGCTTGGGCTGGATCTGCTATGTTGTGCCCTGAGTTTCGGTATTTGTGGGAAGGCGTAGATATGGCCGACTCTATTGTATTTAATCCTCACAAATGGCTAGGAGCACAGTTTGACTGTTCAATACAATTCTTGAAAGACCCAACTGATCAAATAAACACACTAGGCTTAAGGCCTGCCTATTTAGAAACTTTAGACGTGGAAGAAGTTACCAATTACAATGAGTGGACTATCCCCTTAGGTCGACGGTTTCGAGCTTTAAAAATATGGTTTTTAATGCGGATTTACGGATTAGAGCAGCTTAGAGATATGATACGAAACCATATAATGTGGGCTAAAGAACTCGAAAATCTATTTGAATCAGATGAGAACTTTAAAGTTATTACATCTAGTCCTTTTGGTTTGTTTACTTTTCAACTCTTAAGCGAAGGACAAGGCTCTGACGAAAATACTAAAAAGCTTTTAAATTTAATAAATGCAGACGGAGAATGCTATCTCACACAAACGTTGACTAGTAAGAAATTCGTAATTCGCGTGTCCGTTGGATCTTTTGAGACAACTCGGGAGGATGTACTTCGAGTACATGACATAGCCAATAAATTTAGAAAAACTATAAATTAATTAACCACTTAAAAAACATATATTAAAGTTTAACGTATCTAGATTAAAAGTTTAAATAAAGGGCACAAACTTGTGCTCTTTATAGTTAAAGAATTATTTTGCGAGCCACTCTCGGCCTTTTAACATCAAACTCCAATAAACGGTAGGTAAGATTGATTTCTTCAAAAACCAAGCCAGTCTCCTTGGTTTAGTTGAGTCCCAATTAAAGGTCGGCATAAGTTTTCCACCATAACCAAACTCAGCTAAAATAATTTTACCCTTCTCAACAGTCAAAGGGCATGATCCATATCCATCATATTGAATACTTGGTATACTTTCATTAAGGACAGAAATAACATTTTGGGCGACTATTGGGGCCTGTTTCCGTGCTGCGGCAACAGTTTTAGCATTAGCAGTTGAGCATACATCTCCCAAACTAAATATATTTTTAAATTTTGTATGCTGCAATGTAGCTGAATCAACATCAACCCAACCACCAGCATTCGCCAATGGACTATCTTTTATGAAGTCAGGCGCGCATTGTGGAGGACAAACATGTAGCATATCAAAACTTCGTTCGATCACTTCAGGTTCTACCCCCTCTTTTGTTACTTTAAACCATGCTTTTTGTGCCTTTCCATCTACCTTTATCAAATTATGACCAAAATCAAGATCGATTGAATACTTCTTAATATACTCCATCAAACCTGGAACATAAGCCGCACATCCAAACAGTACCGGTCCCGCATTACAAAAAGATACCTTTAAATTTTTAAGGATACCCTTCCGCAACCATTCGTCACAAGATAAATACATGGCTTTTTGTGGAGCCCCTGCACATTTAATAGGCATTGGTGGTTGAGTAAAAATTGCATTTTTTCCAGACATCTTTTGAACAAGTTCCCAGGTGTATGGTGCTAAATCATAACGATAATTAGATGTAACTCCGTTTGATCCAAGAGCATCCTCTAAGCCTTCTACAGCTTCCCAGTCCAGCTTAAGTCCGGCAGCAACCACGAGGATTTTATACGAAACCTTTTCACCAGAGGTTATTGTAACCAGTGAGTTGTCTGGTTCGAATGTAACAACTTCACTTTTTATTCTTTTAATTCCACTTGGCCAAACTGAGTCCATCGTCCTCTCTGTTTGCTCCTTATTAAACACACCTGCACCAACCATAGTCCAGCCTGGCTGATAGTAGTGTTTTTCTGCTGGTTCTATTACTGTTATATCTAACTTTGGGTTTCTCTTTCTTAAGCTAGACGCAGTTGCAAGCCCTGAGGCTCCTCCACCTACAATAAGCACTTCATGAATTTTGGTCATCTTGAGTCCCCCATAACATTAACTCTTAAGAGCTTTCACTCCTAGTGAACTCTTTACAAACGAAAATAAAAGCCTCTACAAATATAATAAATTTAATCTATGTAGCAGTTTGAGATAGTTAAAGTGACTCAGCGTGATGCTTAATATGGTCTTCCATAAAGCTTTGAATAAAAAAATAACTATGGTCATAACCATCATGAACACGTACTGATGCAGCCTGTTTTCGACGTGCAATCACTAACTTTATTGAATCAAGCATAAGCAAATCGTTAAAGTTGTCTGCCTTGCCCTGATCAATTAACACACTGTTACTAAAGCCCCTCTCTTCCATAAGGATAGTTGCATCGTGAGCCCGCCAAAGCTCTTCATTTGCTCCAAGATATGCATTAAACTGTTTCTTACCCCAATCTGACTTAGTTGGATTACAAATTGGAGAAAATGCTGAAACTGACTTAAACAATTTTGGCAAACTAAGCGCCATTGTCAACGCCCCATGCCCCCCCATTGAATGACCCATAATTCCTTGTTTTTGATCATCAACTGAAAACTCACTTAAAACTAATTTTTGCAATTCCTCGCTTATATAGGTCCACATTTTGAAATGTGGTGCCCAAGGGTTTTCAGTGGCATCAACATAGAAGCCAGCACCCTGCCCCAAGTCGTATGCTTCATCGTCCGCGACTTGAGATCCCCTTGGGGAAGTATCTGGAAACACGATTGCTACCCCATACTTGGATGCCCAGCCCTGAGCACCAGCTTTAAACATAGCGTTCTCATGTGTACACGTAAGGCCAGAAAGAAACCAAATCACTGGAACTTTACGGAACTTAGCTTGTGGCGGAAGAAACAACCCAAAGGTCATGTCACAGTCACAGGCTTCGGACACGTGTCTATATACGCCTTGATGACCACCGTAACATAAGTTTTCTGAAACTATTTCCACTTTAACCTCACTCAAAAACTTAGATTTATAATTTATTTATTGGAATTTTTAAATACTGTGTTCCATTATCTTCCGGTTCAGGTAAATTACCTGCTCGCATATTTGTCTGGATCGAAGGGATAATAAGTTTTGGCATAGAAAGTTGAGAATCTCGTTTCACTCTAAACTCAACAAACTCTTCTTTAGTTTTTTCGCCACCAACATGCACATTACTCTCTTTTTGAACTTTTACGGTAGTTTCCCATGCAAAACAATCTCTGCCAGGTGCCTTATAGTCGTGGCAGAGAAATAAACGTGTCTCCTCAGGAAGAGACAAAATTTTCGCGATAGAGTTATATAACTCAGTTGCAGAGCCCCCAGGAAAATCAGCTCTAGCAGTTCCAAAGTCCGGCATAAACAATGTATCACCAATAAAGGCGGCATCTCCCATTACATAGGTAACACAAGCAGGAGTATGGCCAGGTGTATGCATAACTTGTACAGCTAAATTACCAATGTAAAATTCGTCACCATCTTCAAACAATTGATCAAATTGACTTCCATCCATTTGAAACTCTGTGCCTGCATTAAAGATTTTACCAAAGACCTTTTGAACGGCATCAATGTTAGACCCAATGGCAATTTTACCTCCTAACTTACTAGCAAGATAAGGGGCAGCTGATAAGTGATCTGCATGAACATGCGTCTCGATAATCCACTCAAGATTCAATTTCATTGATTGAATTTCGTTTATTATCATATCCGCATGTTTAGTTGTAATTTTTCCAGCTGAAAGGTCAAAGTCGAGTATCGAGTCAATCACAGCACAAGAGTCAGAACTTGGATCCCTTACGATGTAGCAAGCTGCATTCGTATTCTCATCAAAGTAACTGTGAACCTCTGCTAGAATCGACTCCACCATTTAATATTCCACAACAGCACGAATTGATTTTCCTTCATGCATTAACTCAAAGCCCTTATTAATATCATCAAGAGATAGTTTATGAGTAATCATAGGATCAATTTCAATTTTTCCATCCATGTACCAATCTACAATTTTAGGAACATCTGTTCTCCCTCTAGCTCCACCAAAGGCAGTGCCACGCCATACCCTTCCAGTGACAAGCTGAAACGGTCTAGTTGAGATCTCGGCTCCAGCGGGAGCAACTCCAATTATAACACTTTCTCCCCACCCTTTATGAGCACTTTCCAAAGCCGTACGCATAACGCTCACGTTACCAGTAGCATCAAATGTATAATCCCCACCGCCGTTAGTTAATTCCACTAGATGTGCCACTAAATCGCCATCAACTTGTGAAGGATTAACAAAATCAGTCATACCAAAGCGGGAAGCCATATCAACTTTACTAGCGTTTATATCAACACCAACAATTTGATCAGCACCTGCAAGTCTTAAACCTTGAACCACGTTCAGTCCAATTCCACCAAGCCCAAAAACAATTGCAGTAGAACCTATTTCTACTTTTGCTGTATTTATGACAGCTCCTATTCCTGTGGTAACTCCACACCCAATATAACAAATTTTATCAAACGGAGCATCTTTGCGAACCTTTGCCAGCGCGATTTCTGGTAGCACCGTGTGGTTAGAAAATGTAGAGCACCCCATGTAATGTAATATTGGCGTCCCATTCAGCATAGTAAACCGACTAGTTCCGTCTGGCATAAGTCCTTGCCCTTGCGTGGTTCGAATTGCTTGGCACAAATTTGTTTTTGGGTTTAAGCAGTATTCGCACTCGCGACATTCAGCAGTATACAGGGGGATAACGTGATCACCTACTTCAAGGGACTTAACCCCTGGGCCAACCTCCACTACAACTCCAGCTCCTTCATGTCCAAGTATTGCTGGGAAAAGACCCTCCGGATCTGCCCCAGATAAAGTAAATTCATCCGTATGACATATTCCAGTAGCTTTTATTTCCACTAAAACTTCACCAAATTTTGGTCCTTCAAGATTAACCTCCATAACTTCAAGGGGTTTACCTGCTTCTATAGCTACCGCTGCACGAGTTCTCATAATTAATCTCCCAGTTTTATAATCATAAAAAGTTAACCATCACTGCTAAAAAATGGCAAGATAATCTGGCCTGATGTTTGCAAAATAATTATCAAACCCACAAAAACATTCTATTTAATGAAGTATAGGTAAATAATTATTTATCTATACTTTACATTTTAATCGTTTGTAATGAGGTAATTTCACGTCGAAGCTATTTCTATCTAAATAGGGAGAGAAAAAGATGTCAACAGAAAACGAAATATGTTGTGCGGGCCCCGGCTACGCATCACCACAAGATGCTATAAAAGCTCCAAGAGAAAAAGTTGTTTACACTATTTGTATTTACACTGGCACAGGAATAGAGAAGCCAGATTACCTAGCTACAATTGATGTCGATGAGACTAGTCAAACTTATGGAGAAATAATACATCGCACAGAATTAGGAAGCGCTGGCGATGAACTACACCATATGGGATGGAATGCTTGTTCATCATGCAATAGTGACAGTGGTATGGAACGTAAATACCTAATCATACCTGGTGTTAGAACGTCGAACTTTTATATAGTGGATACCGCTTCTGACCCACGTGCACCATCCCTTTATAAGACAATAGATGGTGAAGAGATTAAAACAAAAACAAACCTATCGGCTCCACATACCGTTCACTGCCTGGGAGCGGATATTATAGTCTCAATGCTTGGCGATGCAGATGGTAATGCTCCTGGAGGTTATTTACACTTAAATAAAGATTTTGAAATCATGGGACGTTGGGAAAATGATATAACAGGTATGAATTTTAGTTACGATTTTTGGTATCAACCACGCCACAATATGATGGTTTCGACAGAGTGGGCAGCGCCAAACACGTTCATGCCAGGCTTTGACTTAGAAGATGTCGCAAAAGGGAATTACGGAAGACATATTCATTTTTGGGATTTTAAAAACAAGTCAATTGAGAAATCATTTGATTTAGGTGAAGAAGGTATGATCCCTCTTGAGGCTCGTTTTCATCACAACCCTGACTCAACACACGGATTTGTTGGTGCCACACTAAGTTCAAATATCTTTCATTGGTACAAAGACGATTCTGGAGAACTCAAAATTGAAAAAGTGATCGACGTTGAATCAATCGATAATGGTATTTTACCTGTTCCAATGCCTGGACTAATTACTGATATTCTATTGTCTATGGATGATAAGTATCTGTATTTCTCAAATTGGCTACACGGTGATCTTCGCCAATATGATATATCAGACCCTTCAAACCCAAAACTTACTGGCCAAGTTTGGTTAGGGGGAATGCTAGGTAAAGCTGATGAGGTAAATGGTCGGACAGTGGATGGCGCCCCTCAAATGATTCAGCTTTCACTAGATGGTAAACGTCTATTTGTAACTACATCACTTTTCTCTACATGGGATAACCAATTTTACCCAAGTATGAAAGAAAATGGCGGCATGATGCTTATCGTTGATTGTGACCCTGAAAATGGTGGTATGAAAATACGTGAAGACTTTATGATAGACTTTGGTAAAGAGCCAAATGGACCTGCTCGAGCCCACGAAACTCGATATCCAGGCGGTGACTGCTCATCTGATATTTGGGTTTAAAAAAAAGGGGGGGCACTAAACTCCCCCTTTTCTCAAATTATGCTTAATAAAGTTTTCAAAGTGATTTTCCGCAACAGGGATAATAAGGTCTTCTTTGTCGATCAAGAGACATCCGTCTTAGATGTTGTCGAAAAGAGTGGTTACGTTTTACCAGTAGCTTGCCGTTACGGTGGTTGCATAACTTGTGCTGCAAAAATGATAACAGGAAGTGTAAAACAACCAAAAGGTACTGCCCTAAATAAGCGTCAATCAAAAGAAGGGTACGTATTATTATGTGTAGCCAGGCCTCAGGAAGATTGCGTTTTTGACGTTGGAGTGGAATCTCATGATAAATTATATGTTAACCCATTTTCTATGCCAAACGCTCAAAAATTGATCGACAAAGGTAAAGCACGTTGAGTTCAAACAACTCCTAGGCATAGAGGCTCTGTAACCACTGCTTCATCAATTACACTTTCTATTGTAAGTTTCTGATTTCTAACATCTATTATTAATAGTATTACCTAGCTAAGATGTCTTATAACCAAATTGAAATTAACAACTTTTAACGGAATGGTTAATTAGTGAACTTAAATTCTCCAAACTTCAAACCATTTATAAAACCAAGTGTTAATTTATTTTTTGTTTTTGTAGCATTAACTTTTTCCTTTTCAACCTTCGTAATAGCAGACATTATTTTAGATCGAAAATTGGGATTTCGAAGTAATAAATTAGCACTTAGAGCTATAACGTCTTCTGTAAGACAAAAAGATTTTGATCAAATTATTGAAAAATCTAACATAATATTACATTGGTCAAAATTAATAGAAAGGCATTTTCCTGAAGGTAGCCATATTGGAGATACACAGGCAAGTTTAAAAATTTGGACAAACCCTGAAAGTTTTAAACAACTGATTTTTGAAAATTTTGAAGCAACAAATTCTTTGATTTTGGCCGCAGAATCAAAAGATATTTCAAAGGTAAAACAACAGTTACGAATACTTGGTGGGACATGCCAAGCTTGTCATTTTCAATTTAAGAAATAAAAATCGTATAGCCTCCTGTCCTCACCCTCATTAAAAGCAAAGGCTCTCGCAAGTAGTGGAATTAAAAAAGGAGGATTAAAAAATGAAATTAACCGACTTTAAAGTCCTAACATTTGATGTTTATGGAACTCTTATTGACTGGGAAACTGGAATGGTGAATGGTCTCAAACCTCTAACTGACAAGGTGAACCGAACAGTTTCTCGGAATGAAATTCTAGAGGCACATGCCCATTACGAGTCATTAACTCAACGATACACTCCCTCCAAGATATACAGCGAGACCCTTGCCACCGTGTATAAGCGTCTGGCTGAAGAATGGTGCATTGTGGTGCCTTGGAGTGAATGTTTAATATACGGAGCCTCAGTAGAGCACTGGCCTGCCTTCGATGACAGCGTTGAAGCGCTTCAATACCTTAAACACCATTTCACGCTCGTTGTTCTATCAAATGTCGATAACAATAGCTTCGCACATTCAAATAAGAAATTAAATATAACTTTTGACGCTGTCTATACTGCTGAGGATATTGGCTCTTACAAACCTGCCCCAGCTAACTTTGACTATATGATTGATAACCTTGAGCGCCTTGGTATAGCAAAAACTGAAATTCTTCACACTGCTGAGAGCATGTTTCACGATCATGCACCAGTTAACCAGTACGAACTTGCGAATTGTTGGATTTATCGCAGGCATGAGCAAGAGGGGTTTGGCGCAACAATGAATCCTGGTGACATGCCATCCTACGACATGGTTTTCAACTCAATGGCTGAAATGGTAGAGGCTCACAAGGGTGAGGTCGAAAGCAATAACTAATGGACGTCCAATTTAATTGAAGTTCGAAAAAAATACACATTATTGACTATTGATGTTACGCGGCTGTTAAGCATAATATCCAAAGAAAAAGGGCTTGCAAAACTGCAAGCCCTTGTAATTTTTGTATTTTTTGTAAAACAGACTTTAACGCTTAGAGAACTGGAAGCTCTTACGAGCTTTTGCTTTTCCATATTTCTTACGCTCAACAACTCGACTATCTCTCGTAAGAAAACCAGCTACTTTTAAGGCTCCCCTCAAAGAAGGGTCATAAATTTGCAATGCCTTTGAAATACCATGCTTAACCGCCCCAGCTTGACCAGACAATCCACCACCTTTAACAGTCGCAGTGACATCAAATTGTCCCTCAACTCCAGCAACAGTAAACGGTTGACGAAGAATCATTTGCAGAACAGGTCTCGCAAAATAACTAATCATTTCCTTACCATTTACTACAACTTTACCAGAGCCAGGTTTTATCCAAACTCTAGCTACAGCATCTTTTCTCTTTCCTGTAGCATATGAGCGGCCTAAGTTATCTCGCACTGCAACGCGCTCTATAGTAACAACTTCTTCTGTAGCAATTGGTAGGGCGGATGTCGCCTCGCCCAAATCGTTTAATGTTTTAATTTCATCAGCCATTATTATTCACTCCGCGTGTTTTTTTTGTTTCTAGAAGCGACATCTAAAATTTCAGGCGCTTGTGCGTCATGCGGATGTTCAGACCCTGCATAAACACGAAGGTTAGTCATCTGTTGCCGGGACAATGGTCCGCCAGGAAGCATTCTTTTAACAGCCTGCGTGAGAACTCTTTCTGGAAACTTACCGTCAAGGATCTCTTGATTAGTACGAGACTTAATCCCACCAGGATGACCTGTATGCCAATAATTTGGTTTTTCTCTTTTGTTCCCAGTCAACTGAATTTTTTCAGCATTTATAATAATAACATTATCACCCATATCCATATGGGGTGTGAAAGTTGTCTTGTGTTTTCCACGTAATCGTGTTGCTACAAAGGAAGCTAAGCGCCCCAAGACAATTCCTTCCGCATCAATTATTATCCAGGTTTTATTGATGTCCGCAGGTTTAGCGGTAAAGGTCTTCATAATTGTACCTCAAATTTAAATTTATATCTTTAGTTTAATATTTCTGAGCCGTTTTGCTATTTTTTTATAATGTAGTCAAGTGCAAAAGGTACATATTATCTATGTTTATCAATGATTTATAATATAGGTATTATAATACCTATATTAATTGTTTAATTGAATAGCGTAAGTTACTGAGAAGCGCGCAACTGGTTTTTCTTCAAGTGGTCCAGAATAGATTAGGCCATCAAACACTGCGAGACGCTTGCCTAATTTTAAAACGTTGGCTCTACAAACTAACAGCCCAACTTTTGGCCTTCTCATAAAGTCAATAGAGCAACTAGTTGTAACTGATTGCGCCACAGGACCTAAGATAGCTAGTAGACCTATGTAAGAAGTAACGTCACATAATGCAAACATCGTAGGACCAGAAACTGTATCACCAGGCCTTAAGTGTTTTTGGCTGGTCATAAACCCTAAAACTACACTATCTTTAGAAATTTCTTGTATTTCAAATTCATCAGCTATTTGTGGGAACTCAACCTTAATAAATTCATTAAGGTCTGGAATAGTCATTTTTAAATCCACGCTTCCCTCCAACCAGAATTAAGTTTACTCTACTTATCAGGAGGAAATAAAAAATGAAAGGCACACCAACAAATCCACTTATTTTACGGGAATGTCAGGGTAGCGTTGAAATCGTTACGATGAATAACCCCGCAAAACTTAACGCACTCAGCAATTTAATGCTTCTTGAGCTTCAAAACTGTTTTGATGAGATATCTTTAAAAAAAGAAATCAAAACGGTAATAATACGTGGAAATGGTAAAGCTTTTTGCGCAGGTCATGATCTTAAAGAAATGATGGCATCAAAATCGGATCCTGATGGAGGAAAGGTCGCGATGGTAGACCTATTTAACCGTTGTTCTAAAATGATGCAAACAATTCAAATGATGCCTCAACCAGTAATTGCTCAAGTAGATGGGTTGGCTACAGCAGCCGGATGTCAGCTAGTGGCAACTTGTGACATGGCTGTCGCTTCTGAAGGATCTCAATTTGGAGTTAATGGAGTTAACATAGGCCTTTTTTGTTCAACTCCGATGGTAGCATTAACAAGGAATATATCGAAGAAGCATGCATTTGAAATGTTAACAACGGGCGAATTTATTAGCGCTCTGCGTGCTAAAGAATTAGGCTTGATAAATCGTATTTCAAATGAAGATGAGCTATCTGCTGAAACACTGAAACTTGCTAAAACCGTTAGCCAGAAACTTAGCGCCGCAGTTAAAATTGGTAAGAAAGCTTTTTACAAACAAATGGAAATGCCTTTAGAGGAAGCATACAAATATACAGGCGAGGTTATGGCTGAAAACATGGGCCTTTCAGATACGCAAGAAGGTATCAGTGCTTTCTTAGAAAAAAGGTCGCCTAATTGGTTTAATAAATAGCAAATGTTTAAGAAATAAATTCTTATCACGGAAACAAATAATTTTAAATTATTATATGTAAGTACTGGATTAAGAGAAGATCTTGTATTACTTGGAATATAAAATATTATATAAACATAAATATTTAACTACCCTTAAAGGAGAACAAAAATGGCTGGCTCACTTAATAAAGTAATGATCATTGGAAATTTGGGCGCAGATCCAGAAGTTAGAACTTTTCAAAATGGGAACAAGGTATGTAACTTAAGAATTGCGACATCTGAAAATTGGCGTGATAAGAATACGGGAGAAAGACGTGAAAAAACTGAATGGCACTCAGTATCAATTTTCTCAGAAGGCCTTGTTAAAGTTTGCGAACAATATCTCAAGAAAGGTTCAAAAGTTTTTGTAGAAGGCAGTTTGCAAACTAGAAAGTGGCAAGATCAGTCTGGAGCAGATCGGTATTCAACGGAAGTTGTACTGCAAGGTTTTGGAGGCACCCTAACTATGCTTGATGGTAGAAATGGCTCTAGCGAAGAATTTAATAAATCTCCAGACACTTTAGCACCAAATCCAAGCGAGAATTCTTTTTCTACAAACACCAATGATATTGACGACGAGATACCTTTTTAAAACCTATTCTTTCTAAGGTTTCTCACTTGAAATATCAATAACCTCACGCACGAGGTCTACATCAATCCCGTCTGCTACAAATGTACTGCCAATGCTATTAGGAATAATAAACCTCAAACTTCCATCTCGCACTTTCTTATCTTGTTTCATTAATTCTATTAAATCGGTGCTTTTTAGGGTACCACCAGAGATTTGCCAAATATCAGTCATCATATTATGAGATTTCATGAAAGATCTAATACGACTTGGCTCCTCTTGAGAGCAAATACCGAGCCTATAAGATAAGTCAAATGCGAGACAACACCCAATAGACACACCCTCTCCGTGTAAAAGTCTATCAGAATACCCAGTAGCCGTTTCAAGACTATGTCCAAAAGTGTGACCTAAGTTCAGTAAAGCACGTTCACCATTCTCTTTCTCATCACGGGCAACAATTTCAGCTTTCATTTGACAGCATGTTGAAATGACCTTGATGAGCGAAGCCTTATCACCATTTATTACTTTCTTTCCATTACTTTCAAGCCACTCAAAAAAACTATGATTACCTAGAAGCCCATATTTGATAACCTCGCCAAAGCCAGACATAAGCTCTCGATGAGTTTGCGTGCTTAATAAATCAACATCAATCAAAACCAGTTTAGGGTGATAAAAACTACCTATTAAATTTTTCCCAAACTTAGAATTTATTCCTGTTTTTCCACCAACAGAACTGTCTACCTGCGCGAGTAAAGTCGTTGGTAACTGAACACATCTTATACCTCGTCGCACTATAGATGCTGCAAACCCAACTAGATCACCGATCACCCCTCCACCTAGTGCTAAAACAAAATCATCACGTTCCAGTTTATTTTCAAGAATCCAATCAACTACTAATTTTAAATTCAACCAGTCTTTAGACATTTCTCCAGGATTCAAACTTAGTGATATTACATCAATCCCCCCTTCCACTAATGAAGAAGTAACCTTACTAAGGTAAAGCTTCTCAACATTCGTATCCGTTACAATTGCAACTTTTTTTCGTTTGAGAACCGGGCTTAAAAAAATAGGTAATTGTTTTATAAAGCCATTACCTATTTTGATGGAGTAGGAATTTTCTCCCAGATCAACATGTACATTAGAAGTCATTCGTCTCCCTCTCAAGGTAGGAATTATTTAACAGTTTTTTAATAATGACATCACTTGTCATAGCTATAGTATAATCCTCGCAAATCTCCACACAAATAGTAGCCATATCATAAATGGACTTCCTGTCGCTGTTTAATTTTTTTAAAACTTCAAAAGGATTGGTTACGTTTAATAAAGGTCTCGTTTTATTATTTTTTATTCTACTCCAAAGAAGATTGAGGTCAGCATTTAACCAAATGGAAACCCCTTTTTGAGAAATTAATTTTCTATTAAGAGGTGACGAAAAAGCCCCTCCACCAGTAGAGATAATTTTTGGTTTTCCATCCAAAATTCTATTTAAAATTTCTGATTCTCGCTCCCGAAAAAAAATTTCGCCGTCCCGCTCAAAAATTTCAGCAATAGACATATTTGCAGCTTTAACAATTTCTTCATCAGAATCTACATGTTCTACATTTAGTAGTTTACTTAGTGCATTTCCTACCGCTGTCTTTCCAGAACCCATCATACCAACGAGAACTATGGGTTTTTTTAAAATCATTTTTTTACCCTCATCAACCAAGAATTAAAATGTCGTTCAATTATAATTAGTGGTATACTAAATAAAATCTTGGTATAATAAATTTTAACCTACAGTAAGATCATATAAAAATGGATGAAGTTATCAATGCTTAAAGTAATAAAATTTCTTTTTGTAATACTAGTAATATCAGTGGCAGTAAATTCGATTTATGCATATTTTGGAACGCTCCTTCCAGAACAAACACAAATTACCAAGTTGATTAACCTGGATGCAAATTAAGCTATTCATATTTTTATTTAACCTTTTTGTGTTTAATACAATTGGGATTGGCTTCAGTGAAACCGAGAATAAAGAGCAACCTCTTTCAGCAATTGATTGGTTAACCGATCTTTACCTTGGAATTGAGGGGGGGCCTAAGTTATTAAATCCATCTATTGATGTAAATTCAGCATTTAGCACCGCTCAACCGACAAATCTAAATGCCACAATGGGAACTATTAGTGTAGCAAAAAAGAAACCGTTAGATCTCTCGAAAATTTTCATAAAAAAATCTTCATTTGAAAACTTAAGTAAAATGATTTCACAAATTGATAACGACATCCCCCCACCACTTTTATCTTTTTTTTATAAAATTCTTTCTACACACTATACTGAGGCTTTCGAGGAAGACAGCAGTCATCAATTACTAAAGGCTCAAATTGATAAACTTTTAAATTTTGGAGCAGTCAATAAAGCAAAGTTCATATTGGATCATGAAAAAATAAACAGTAACTATTTTTTTGATAGGTGGTTTAGTATAAATTTAATGACATATACCGAACGAGAACTTTGCAAATCCTCAATTTCGAAACAGTATCATCTTTCAAAATATAAAGAGAAAATTTTTTGTTTAACAATTTTAAAAAATATAAAAACAGCAAAGTTAACCCTAACAGGTCTAGAGGCACTTGAGGTCATTTCCTTAAGAGATGAAGTTTTACTTTATAACCTCCTACATCCAGATATGGATTTACTTTCAAACTATGAAGATTTGGAAAGTAATATAACTCCATTAGAATATCGAATTTACAAACACATTGGGAAAAAATTATCACTTAAGAAACTTCCTAAGATGTACCATCATTCGATCTTAATTGGAGAACCAACCTGGGAGGTTAAAATATCCGCAACAGAAGGACTTGTAAAAACCAGTGCAGTAAAATTTGAAAAACTTATCTCAGCTTACTTGGAAGTACCTGCCGAGGCGACGGGTGAGCTATCTAAAAGGGCTCGATTAACTATTAATTTAGAAAAAAAACTTAAGTTACAACCTACTGCAAACACCACAACTGAGTTTACAAAGTTATTTCGAGAGTTACAAAAAGTAGGGTTAGAGAGTGCAGCTATGCGCCACTACTCGAATGACTTACTAAATCTAGTTAATAGTCAACAAAACTCAAACAAAGTATTAAAGTTTCTTCTTAAGTCAGCAGACTTAAATACCTTGAGAAAACTAAAAAATATAAAAAAGTTAACACCAATTTATCGAGCCTTAATTTTTGACACTCCACTAAAACGAACACCTAATTCGAAGATAGCACGCGCACTTTTAAATGCATCGCAACAAAAATTAGTGCCTATAGTCTTTGAAGAGATGGTAGCAGAGGGAAAGTATGGGGATGCGATATTAAGTTCCATACTGTTACTTAGTGGAGAAAATTTAAAAGATCCTAAAAATTTAGAAGAAGGCATAGGTCTACTTAATTTTATGGGCTTAAATGAGTTAGCAAGGGAAACTTCAATCTACCTTCTCGCAAATAAGGTTGTAAAATGAATAAAAACACAGGACTCAGTCATTTAATAGAACAATTTTTAAATGCCCAAGTAGCTGAATTTGATGCGGCTGAAAATACTATCCTAGCCTACAAACACGACATAGGGCATTACGCTAATTGGTTAGCAAAGAAAAATTATAGCTTTCTTAAGGCAGACCAAACTCAGATTACAGAATATATTATTTATTGCTCTGATGTAGGGTTGGCTAGTTCCACGCGAGCTAGGAGGTTGTCTGCACTCAAAAAAATCTACAGCTTTGGTTACGATGAAGGTTGGTGTAAAATAAACCCTGCAATAAAAATTTCTGGTCCAAAAAAAAATAAAACACTCCCCAAAACCTTAACTACTGCCGAAGTCAGCAAACTCTTGGAAGTCTCTGCAAATGTTGGGCGCACGTCCAATGATCGAAAAAGAAATCACTGCATGATGCACTTACTTTACGCTACAGGAATGCGTGTAACTGAATTAGTAAGTCTTCCAGCTTCTGCAGTTAGAGGTGACCCAAACATGATTTTAATAAAAGGAAAGGGTAATAAAGAAAGAATGGTCCCATTAACCTCTATCTCTCGAACTCTAATGTCAGAGTGGTTACTAATAAGAGATGGAATGGATACTCTTAATAGAAAAAAAACCGGCTCAACCTCAAAATTTTTATTTCTGTCAAATAGCTCTAAAGGCTATCTCACTCGACATCGTTTTTATAAACTCGTAAAGGAGATAGCCTTAAATTCTAATATTGCCCCTAACAAAGTAAGCCCCCACACTCTAAGGCACGCTTTCGCAACCCACCTTCTTGGTAATGGCGCTGACCTGAGAACCATCCAAACTCTCCTAGGGCATACCGACATATCAACAACAGAGATATACACCCATGTACTGGATGAAAGGCTAAAAAGCCTAGTGTTTAATCATCACCCACTATCAAAGATGTAATAATATATTGAAAAGTTTTGAATAGTTTCCATACTTTAAAGGAAAGGTTTATATTACAATAAATCATGTGTCTGGTTTTCTTTAAAATTTTATAATAGTGTCACTCACTCCTCAATTAAATATTAAAACCTAACAATTTAACCAAAATGGACACTCATAGTGATGAACGTTTTAACAGCTTCGATTAACTCAAATATCCTGATTACTGGGAGCAGTATAATATTACTGCTCTTCTTATCAGCATTTTTCTCTGGATCAGAAACCGCGTTAACAGCGGCTTCACGGGCAAAGCTTAGGTCAAGAGCTGACAAAGGGGAACCTGGCGCCACCAGAGCGCTTAAAATCACTGAAGACACTGAGAAACTAATAGGTTCGATATTACTAGGCAATAACCTAGTCAATATATTGGCAGCGGCTCTCGCTACAAAGTTGTTCACTGACATTTTTAAGGAATCTGGAGTGTTCTTAGCAACCGTAGTTATGACCCTTCTTGTTTTAGTATTTTCTGAAGTTCTTCCTAAGACTTATGCCATAACAAACCCTGAAAAAGCAGCTGCCAGAGTATCATCTCCAATAAGTTTTTTCATTTTCATATCTTCCCCATTAGTATCTGCCCTTCGTTGGGTTGTAAGGCAATTGTTAAAACTATTCGGTGTGAAAATAGATCCTAACTCACAAATCTTGTCTGTTCATGAAGAAATAGCGGGTACACTTGAGTTGGGACGAAGAGAAGGAATTGTTGAAAAAGAGCATCGAGATCGACTACTTGGGGCACTTGATTTAAATGAGCGAAATGTTGAAGAAGTAATGTTACATCGTTCCGAAATTAAAATGATAAATGGAAGTGCACCACCCAAATTAATAATTAGCCAGTGTTTAGAAAGCCCCCATTCACGTATTCCCGTCTATAAAGATGAGCCTGAGAATATAATCGGTGTTTTACATGTCAAAGATTTATTAAGAACAATGGAAAAATATTTTAATTCTTCAAAAAATGAAAATAATCCATTAAAAGATTTTAATATAATCGATGTAATAAGGGAACCGTATTTTGTCCCTGAAACTACCACTCTTGATGATCAGATGAGACAGTTCCTAAAGTTACGAACTCATTTTGCACTTGTTGTGGATGAGTATGGTGGAATTCAAGGTCTCATCACACTTGAGGACATCTTAGAGGAAATCGTCGGTGAAATCAGTGATGAGTTTGATGTAGATGAAGTGCAAGCAGTTAAGCCAAATACTGATGGGAGCTACACTGTTGATGGATCAATGACAATTCGTGATTTCAATCGTATTTCTGAATGGAGCCTTCCAGATGAAGAGGCTAATACGTTGGCTGGGTTACTAATACACGAAGCACAGTCTATACCAGCAAAGGGGCAAGTTTTTTCTTTTCTCGGATTTAGGTTTGAGGTAATTCAAGCACTGTCAAACCGGTTGACTAAACTTAAAATAGGTAAATTGTGATGCCTGAAAAGATAATAATTGATACTGACCCAGGGCAAGACGATGCAGTTGCCATCCTCTTAGCACTGGCATCACCCGATTGCGTTAATGTTTTAGGGATTACTGCGGTCGCCGGGAATGTTCCTCTTGATTTAACTTTAAGAAATACTCGAATAATCTGTGAGTTAGCAAAAAAAACATCTATGTCTATTTATTCTGGATGTTCTAAACCGTTAAAAAGAGCCCTTGTAACGGCAGAGCACGTCCACGGAAAAACAGGTTTAGATGGTATTACTCTCCCAGAACCGAGTATGCCTGTTCAAGAGCTTCATGCAGTCGATTTTATAATAGATACCTTAAATAATAACCCTATTAATAGTATAACCATTTGCGCACTGGGACCTTTAACCAACGTTGCAATGGCACTTCTTAAAGAACCAAATATAGCTAAACGAATTAAGCAAATTATTTTAATGGGTGGAGCCTATTTTGAAGTTGGAAATATAACTCCAGCGGCTGAGTTTAATATTTATGTAGATCCTGAAGCTGCAAAAATAGTATTTAATTCTGGTATTAATATAACAGTTTTACCGTTAGATGTTACCCATAAGGCCCTTACTTCAGAAAAACGTGTAGAAGCTTTTAAAAATATTAACTCACCTGTAGGTAATGCAGTTGCCAAGTGGACAAACTTCTTTGAACGATTTGATAAGGAAAAATATGGATCCAAAGGGGCTCCATTGCATGACCCTTGTGTAATAGCATACCTAATAGAGCCTAATATTTTTTACGGAAGGTATGTTAATGTCGAAATCGAGACAAGCTCTGAATTAACCAGAGGTATGACTGTTGCAGACTGGTGGAAAGTGACTGATAGAGAGCCGAATGCAATGTTTATAGGTGACTTGGATTCTAATCGTTTTTTTGACTTACTTACCGAAAGATTATCAAAACTATGAATTCACCAAAATTTCATAATATCTACACCCAATTACCTAAAAGTTTTTTTTCTAGATCAACACCAACTCCTGTGAAAGCTCCAAGTGTGGTTTCACAAAATAAAAAATTAGCTTTAGAGCTCGGGTTTGATCTTGAGTGGATGTCTTCAAAAGAAGGTACAGCGATGTTTTCTGGGAATAATTTTCCTATAGGAGCTGATCCCATAGCACAGGTTTATGCTGGCCACCAGTTTGGTGGTTGGGCCCCAAGACTAGGCGATGGCAGGGCACATTTAATCGGGCAAGTGCAAGCTAAAGACGGGCGCAATTGGGATATTCAGCTTAAAGGGTCTGGACCAACGCCCTACTCAAGGTCAGGTGATGGACGAGCTTGGCTAGGACCTGTTCTACGAGAATATCTTGTTAGTGAGTCCATGCATCAACTTGGCATTCCTACTACTCGTGCACTAGCTTCGGTTGTTACTGGTGAAACAGTCTATAGAGAAAAACCACTTCCAGGTGCAATTCTTACCCGGGTTGCCCCATCGCTAATTAGGGTGGGGACTTTTGAATACTTTTCGTCAAGGAAAGACACCGAAAGTATTTCACAACTTTTAGCGTACTCAATTTCCATTCACTTTCCAGAACTTGATCCTAAAGATGCGATCGGCTTTCTAGATGCCGTAATTTCAAAACAAGCTGAGTTAATTTCCAAATGGATGGGGATTGGTTTCATACACGGAGTTATGAACACCGACAACACACATATAGGTGGTATCACAATTGATTACGGACCGTGTGCTTTTATGGATGATTACATCCCTAATAAAGTTTTTTCTTCAATCGATGTCAACGGTCGGTATTCCTACGAACAACAACCAAAGGTCATAGTTTGGAACCTTGTCAGGTTAGCTATATCACTCTTGCCACTTATAGCTGACGTGGAATCGGAAGCCATAAAAAAAGCAGAACTCTCTTTAAGTAAATTTGACAAAACCTATCATGATAATTTCCAAAACTTATTTTTAAAGAAAATAGGTATGTCTCGTGAGGTAAATGGAGATTCAGAACTCCTTACTGACCTTTTGAACTCTATGACGAGTTTTAAAGCAGATTTCACTCAAACTTTTATAGAACTGAACCCACTAAACCAAGATTCAACCATAAGTACTCCACTAAATTTCTTAAATGAGTGGAAAATAAAATGGGCAAATAGACTCGAACTAGAGAAGGATCCTTTTACGGTGATGTCACAGACTAACCCAAGGTTTATTCCCCGTAACCACCTAATTGAACAAGCAATACAAGACGCCATACTAGGAAATTATAAATTATTTAATGATTTAGTACTTGCTAGCGAAAATCCATTTAAAAAATCTTTAGAGAACGAAGCTCTTTACACCCCCCCAAGCACTGATAGCTTAGTATCACAAACTTTCTGCGGCACATAATGTTACGAACTTAAATTACTGGTATTTACTGTGTTTTCTTTCTATTCGAATGACTTTTATCTCGTTTTGGGCCTGAGCGTTTAAAATTCTTTTTAAATGTTTTTTTACCTTCTGGTTTTTTTGATTTCGATCCTTTTTCAGTTGAAACAATCCAACGGATCCCACTTTCAACTGATATTTCTTGTTTCATTAATTTTTCGATCGCCTTAAGCATCGCCATCTCATCCGAAGCACATAAGGTAATTGCAGTACCAGACTTACCTGCTCTTGCAGTTCGCCCTATACGATGAATATAATTTTCAGGCACATTTGGTAAATCAAAGTTATAAACAAACGAAACATCGGGTATATCGATCCCCCTTGCTGCAACATCTGTTGCAACTAATGTCTTAACCTTACCATTCTTAAATGAAGAAAGTGCTCGATCTCTTTGATTTTGACTTTTGTTTCCATGAATTGAGGCAACAGATAATTTATTTCTATCTAAAAACTTTAATAGTTTCTCTGCCCCACTTTTTGTACGTACAAAGACCAGTGCCAAACTATCTTGATGTGCACTTAAGTGCTCAAGCAAAAAGTTACTTTTCTCACTTTTAGCAATAAAACAAATCTTTTGAACTACTTTATCTACAGCTTTACCAGAAACAGAAACCTGTACTTTGCGTGGATTTTTTAAAAAAGCAGCTGCAAGTTTTTCCATCAAAACTGGCATTGTGGCCGAAAATAGTAGAGTTTGCCTTTCTGAAGTAATCAATTTGGAAATCTGCTCTAATGGTTTTATAAAACCCATATCTAGCATTTGGTCTGCCTCATCTAGGACCAAGTATGATGTTTTACTTAGTGTCAAAGAACCTTGTCCCAGTAAGTCAATAAGCCTTCCAGGAGTAGCAACAAGAATGTCTGAACCTCGTGCAAGGCGCTCTTTTTGTGGGTTTATTGATAAACCTCCTACCACCATATTAATTTTTAAATGGCCATCCCCTTGAAAACTTTTCAGGGCATCGGTTATTTGCTTTGCTAACTCTCTTGTTGGAGCTAGTATTAGTGACTTAACTTCTTTACTTTTTGGAGCAGAACCTTCTTTTGCGAGGTTTTGGATAAGAGGGAGGCCAAAAGCTGCAGTTTTTCCTGTACCCGTCTGAGCTAATCCAAGTACATCACGACCCTGTAAAATTATTGGTATTGCCTCTAATTGAATCGGTGTGGGATTTAAAATACCATTTACTTCTAACTTTTTTGCTAGCTTTTGTGTGATTCCCAAAGCTTCGAACTTATTCAAATGATATCCTTCTCAAAATTTATTATTAGTAAAGTACCAAGTAATATTTAAAAAAATAAATTACTAATTACATGAAATAGAATCAATTTGAGCAAACACAAAAAATAAATTCATAAACACTGGCAACCGTTACTCCGCGTCCAACTGAGCCTTTATCTGCTACAAGTCAAGAATGATTATTAATAGACCGTTAAATCTTTAACTCTTATCAGTTGAATTTTTTTTATACTAATTCTTATTTATTAAGCTTTGTTTTAGATTAAAGATACATTATTAATTATCTAGCGTATTGGATCTATCAACCGTTCATGACTAATTAAAATATCTTATTAAAACTACATCAAATTATTTATTAACCTCAATCTAGGAAGATTCTATAATGACTATAATAAAAAACGTTAAGGGAAGACAGATAATAGATAGTCGGGGAAATCCTACAATTGAAGTTGACGTTACCTTACTAGATGGCTCAATGGGACGTGCAGCAGTCCCTTCGGGCGCATCAACTGGAGCATATGAGGCTATCGAAAGACGTGACAATGATCCGACAAAGTATAACGGAAAAGGTGTGCAACTTGCGGTACACTCAGTAAACACGGAAATAAGAGAAGAATTAATTGGAGCAAACGCGTGCAACCAGGTTAACATTGATCAAGCATTGATAACACTAGATGGTACTGAGAATAAAGGTCGCTTGGGTGCGAATGCCATCTTAGGGGCATCCCTTGCGACGGCACGGGCAGCCTCAATAGCTTTAAATGAACCGCTTTATAGGTATATTGGTGGCTCTGAAGCAATCACTCTTCCTGTCCCAATGATGAATATTATAAATGGTGGAGAGCACGCAGACAACAATATTGATATACAAGAATTCATGATTATGCCAACTTCTGCCTCAAGTATATCTGAAGCAGTAAGAATGGGATGTGAAATTTTTCACACATTAAAGTCCGAATTAACCTCTTCTGGGCTTTCAACAGGAATTGGTGATGAAGGTGGATTTGCTCCAGACTTAACTTCTACAAGAGAGGCTATTGAGTTTATTTTAAAGGCCATAGAACAAACTGGATACATCCCAGGAAAAGAGGTTTTTATAGCACTAGATTGCGCAGCAACTGAGTACTACAAAAACAACCAGTATGTGATTTCCGGGGAAGGGAAAAAGTTAACAAGTGATGAAAACGTGGATTACCTGAAGTCACTTGTCTGTGACTATCCAATTGCAAGCATTGAGGACGGTTGTTCAGAAGACGATTGGGAGGGATGGAAAACCCTTACTGATGAATTAGGGAATACTGTGCAACTTGTCGGCGACGACTTATTCGTAACTAATAAGTCTAGGTTGGAAATTGGTATAGACAGGGGCTGTGCAAACTCGATGTTGGTGAAATTAAATCAAATAGGAACACTCACAGAAACATTAAATGCGGTAGAAATTGCGAAATTAGCTGGCTACACTAACATACTCAGTCACAGGTCTGGTGAAACAGAGGACACCACAATTGCTGATCTAGCAGTCGCAACAAATTGTGGCCAAATTAAAACAGGCTCCCTTGCAAGGAGTGACAGGTTAGCAAAATACAATCAGCTTATACGAATCGAAGAAGAGCTTGGCTCCTTGGGGGTATATGCTGGGAATAAAATATTAAAAAATCAGTAAATTTAATCTCGTTTTTTTTTATGATAGCGTTTATATACGATAACGATGCACAGTTAGTCGTTCAAAAATTAGTGGAACCTTATAATGAATTATAATCCTAAATCAGAATTTTTAAAAATTATGTTGGAAAGAGGTTTTTTAGCTGACTGTACTAGTTATGAACGTATGGATAGCGCTTTATTATCAGGTATTGTGCCAGGCTATATTGGTTTCGATGCCACCGCCTCTTCTCTACACGTAGGGTCATTAATGCAGATAATGATGCTTAGATGGTTACAGAAAACAGGCCATCAACCCATAGTTTTAATGGGCGGAGGCACTACAAAGGTCGGTGATCCAAGTTTCAGAGCAGACGAACGACCTTTACTCACATCTGAAAAAATCAATGAAAACATCCATGGTATAAAAAGTGTGTTTCAAAACTATGTTGACTTTAATCAAACTGATAACACGGCCATAATGGTTAACAATGCAGAATGGCTTGACAGTTTAAATTATTTAGATTTCCTTAGAGACATAGGTCGGCATTTTTCAGTAAATAGAATGTTAAGTTTTGAATCTGTAAAATCTCGATTAGATCGAGAACAATCTTTAAGTTTTTTAGAATTTAACTATATGATCCTTCAGGCATATGATTTCATGGAATTATATAGCCGATATGGGTGTTTACTGCAGATGGGTGGTTCTGATCAGTGGGGCAACATTATAAACGGGATTGACCTAACCAGACGCACTCTAAGTACTGAGGTATTTGGAATTACATCTCCATTATTAGAGACTTCAGACGGAAAAAAAATGGGGAAATCACAAGATGGAGCAATTTGGTTAGATAAAAACCTAGTTTCTAGTTATCAATTTTGGCAATTTTGGCGAAACACGTCTGATGCGGATGTCGGTCGATTTTTAAAGTTATATACCGAACTCCCATTAAGCGAATGTAAGAAATTACAAAGCTTACGTGGCGCAGAAATTAATGAGGCAAAAATTATTTTAGCCAATGAAGTTACTAAATTACTTCATGGTGAAGAAGCTTCACTAACTGCCCAAAAGACTTCTATAGATGTCTTTGAACGAGGAGGTTCTGGGGATCAGTTACCTACACTGGAGGTTACCCTAGAGGAGGCATCTAGTGGAATTTCTGTTGTACAACTAATTGTGAGAACAGGTCTGGCAAGTTCAGGTAAAGAAGCCAAGAGGTTAATATCTGAGAGTGGTGCCAAAATGAATGATAAAATTATCAGTAATCACGCAATTGTAATTACACATGAAGACTTATTAGAAGACATTAAGCTTAGTGCAGGTAAAAAACGTCACGCATTAGTTAAATTAAGTAACTAATTTAATTAAAATAAAATAAACAGAATTACTTAAAGCTAGATACGTTTTCCATAAAGTCAGGATCACCCGAAATTGAACCGCTTTGTCCGTCACCCTTTTTAATCATATCCAGGACATCTAGGCCTTTGACTACTTTACCTATGACAGTGTATTTACTATTTAGAAAACTACCCTCACTGAACATAATAAAAAACTGACTATTTGCAGAGTTAGGGTCCTGAGACCTAGCCATTCCCACTATACCTCTATCATAATTAATATCCGAAAACTCGGCTATTAAATCAGGCAGCTTCGACCCTCCCATACCAGCCCTTTTGAGGTTTCCTGATATATTTCCGTACTGAACATCACCAGTCTGAGCCATGAATCCATCAATAACTCTATGAAAGGATACGCCGTTATAAAAACCCTCATTTACTAATGTTATGATCTGTTTGACATGGTTAGGAGCTATGTCTTCAAAAAGATCTATCGTAATTTCACCTGAAGTCTGACCCTGAACACTAATGACAATCCCCGAAGCAAGTGCCGGACTCGAAGCAAATGCTAATGTTATTAGTAGAGCTCTAAGCATCAGCAGCAACTTTCATACTAATCATCTTATCTGGACTTTGTGGTGGTTCACCTCTGACAATAGAGTCTACATGTTCCATGCCTTCTATTACTCTGCCATAAACAGTGTACTGTCCGTTTAAAAAATTGTTATCACTAAAATTTATAAAAAATTGGCTGTTGGCACTGTCTGGACTTTGAGATCTAGCAGCACCAATAGTGCCTCGATCGTGTGGTAATTTAGAAAACTCAGCCGGTAAATCTGATAAATTTGAACCGCCCGTACCTGCTGAACTTAAATTAAAATCTTTTTCGGTGTTTCCGTTCGATACATCGCCAGTCTGAGCCATAAAACCATCAATAACTCTATGAAAAACCACATTATCGTAAGCACCCGATCTTGCTAACTCTTTCATCCGCTCACAATGCTTAGGAGCAACGTCGGGAAGTAACTCTAATTTAACCTGACCATCTTTAAGTTGAATTAGTATAATATTCTCAAGATCTAATTTATCGTTCATAATAAAGCTCCTAAATAAATAATTTGGGCTAAACTAGACAACATGGTAGTTTTGTAAAGCCCTTTATTTTCGTTTATTTAACAATGCATTTTCTACTTCTGGGGTTACAAATTTTGACACATTTCCGTTTAACCTAGAAATTTCCTTTACAAGTCTCGACGCAACAGCTTGATGCTGTGCCTCTGCCATAAGGAAAACCGTCTCAACTCCATCATCCATCGACCTATTCATTCCTACCATTTGATATTCATATTCAAAATCAGATACAGCTCTTAACCCCCGAATTATCACGTTTGCATTCACCTCTCTGGCGCAATGGATTAAAAGGTTTTCAAAGGGATGAACTATAACTTCAATGGAAGATTTTTTCTGAATTTTCTTACACTCAGCTTTTATCATGTGTACCCGTTCATCGAGAGAAAACATTGGTGATTTATCAGCATTAATTGCAACCCCAATAACAAGCTTGTCTACTAAAGCAATCGCTCGAGTGATTATGTCAATGTGGCCGACCGTTATGGGATCAAAAGTCCCAGGATATAACCCAATACGCATCTTAGTACACCTGTTCAAAATTATACAAAAAATAGATCTGATAACCCTGTAACATTTTCAATTTTAAAACAACAGTCACAAAAAAAGTTAGATAAAGTAAAAATTGATAAACAAGGTCTTTTAAAGATTAATTTACATGTTTATAGCTAAGTTAAATTTATTACCTCATTTCTATAGCTAAGTTAAATTTATTTAAGGAGAATATCATGCAAGAGCTCACTCACTACGTTAATGGCGCACACATTAAAGGCACATCAGATAGATTTGGGGATGTCTTAAACCCAGCAACTGGAGAAGTTCAAGGTAAGTGTCCACTATCAACTACAGCTGAAATTGATACCGCAATAGAGATTGCTGCAGCCGCCCAGCCAGCCTGGGCTTCAGTTAATCCTCAGAGACGATCTCGGGTTATGATGAAATTTGTTGAACTTCTCAATAGGGATATGCAGAAACTAGCAGAAGCCCTTAGTAGAGAGCACGGTAAAACGCTACCAGATGCAGCCGGGGACGTCCAAAGAGGCCTTGAGGTAGTAGAGTTCTGTATTGGAGCACCACACCACCTTAAAGGAGAGTTTACAGATAGTGCAGGACCAGGGATTGATATGTACTCCATGAAACAACCTCTAGGAGTTTGTGCGGGCATAACACCTTTTAATTTCCCTGCTATGATACCAATGTGGATGTTTGCTCCCGCAATTGTATGTGGAAATGCATTTATTTTAAAACCGTCTGAGCGGAACCCTTCAGTTCCATTAATGCTTGCCCAACTTTTGGAAGAAGCAGGACTTCCAAAAGGCATTTTACAGGTAGTAAATGGTGACAAGGAAGCAGTAGACGCAATACTACATAACCAGACGGTTCAATCTGTTAGTTTTGTAGGTTCTACACCTATAGCAGAATATATCTACGCCACTGGGTGTGCAAATGGTAAAAGAGTTCAATGCTTTGGTGGTGCAAAGAACCACATGATTATTATGCCTGATGCCGATTTAGACCAAGCGGCAGACGCGTTAGTCGGTTCTGGTTATGGTGCTGCAGGAGAGAGGTGCATGGCTATCTCAGTGGCAGTACCAGTTGGTGATGAAACAGCTGACAAACTTATTAAAAAATTAGTTCCACGTATTGAGGCTTTAAAGGTTGGACCATACACTTCTGGAGAAGATGTTGACTTTGGCCCAGTAATAACAGCCGCCTCAAAAGCTAACATAGAAAACCTAGTGCAATCAGGGATTGACCAAGGTGCAAAATTGGTAGTCGATGGAAGAGGCTTTAAATTACAAGGTTATGAAGATGGGTTTTTTGTCGGAGCTCATCTATTTGACAATGTTACTACCGATATGGATATCTACAAAAAGGAAATCTTCGGACCTGTATTGTCAACAGTTAGAGCAAAAACGTATGAAGAAGCTATACAAATGGCAATTGATCACGAATACGGAAATGGGACATCTATCTTTACTCGTGATGGAGATACGGCAAGAGATTTTGCAAATAGAATAAATATTGGCATGGTTGGAATTAACGTACCGATACCTGTCCCATTAGCTTACCACACATTTGGTGGCTGGAAAAAATCTATGTTTGGAGATCTTAACCAACACGGAACAGATGCATTCAAATTCTTCACAAGAACGAAGACCATTACATCTCGTTGGCCTTCAGGGATCAAAGAAGGTGGGGAATTCTCTATCCCAGTCATGGAATAAAATTTATGGGTATAAAAACTTAATTCACCCTTAATTACTTAAGGAAAGCTATTGGATTTTTCACTTTCAGAGGAACAGGTTGCTATTTTTGATCTTGCCCAACAATTTGGACAAGAGAAAATAGCTCCACACTCATTAGATTGGGAGAAATCCGGTAATATTCCAAAAACTTTGTGGAAGGATATAGCGTCTTTAGGTTTTGGAGGCTTATATGTTTCAGAGAAAAATGGTGGATCAGGCTTAAGTCGACTTGATGCAACGTTAGTTTTTGAGGCATTAAGCATGTCTTGCCCATCGGTAGCTGCATTCCTATCAATTCATAATATGTGTGTTTCAATGATAGATAGGTACGGATCAAAAGAGTTAATCAGCAAAATATTACCCGATGCTTTAACAATGGAAAATGTTATTTCTTATTGCCTAACAGAACCAGGGTCGGGCTCAGACGCCTCGGCGTTAAAAACACGGGCAGAGAAGACAAATAATTGCTACGTGTTGACTGGCACCAAGTCATTCATATCAGGGGGCGGCTATTCGGATTCCTACCTTGTTATGTGCCGAACTGGTGAACTTGGACCAAAAGGGATATCAACGATTTATCTTGAGGATGGATCAGCAGGCCTTAGCTTTGGTGCGCTAGAAGAAAAAATGGGTTGGAGAGCACAACCAACACGCCAAGTTCAACTTGATCAGTGCGAAGTGCCCTTGTCTAATTTAGTTGGAACCGAAGGTGGTGGTTTTTCTTACGCAATGGCTGGCTTAGACGGCGGAAGACTTAATATATCGGCGTGCTCACTTGGGGCGGCACAACACGCGTTAAATAAAACTCTATTGTATATGAGCGAGCGACAGGCTTTTGGACGAAATATAGATCAGTTCCAAGCTCTTCAATTTAGGTTGGCTGATATGGAAATTGAATTACAGGCGTCCCGTACTTTTCTGAGGCAAGCCGCTTGGAAGTTAGATAATGGGGACGCAGATGCTACTCACTTTTGTGCAATGGCAAAGAAATTTGTTACAGAGGCAGGCTCTAAAATAGTAAATGACTGTTTACAACTTCACGGGGGTTATGGGTATCTCACTCAGTATGGTATTGAAAAACTGGTTAGAGATCTTCGTGTACACGAAATTTTAGAAGGCACTAACGAAATAATGCGTCTGATTGTAAGTCGAACGATGCTCAAAAAGTAGACAAGTTATGAAAAATTTAATTATAAAAGTAGAAAATAATGTTGGTAAAATCACTCTAAACCGGCCGAGTGCACTTAATGCGCTTACTTATGAAATGATATTACAAATAGAGAAAACATTAGACGACTGGTTAACAAAAAATATAGATTTAATAATTATTGATGCTATGGGCGAAAAAGCTTTTTGTGCTGGCGGAGACATTACAGATTTATATCAAAGCGGGTTAGAAAGAAAATTTTCGTATGGTCAACAGTTTTGGCTCGATGAATATCGATTAAATGAAAAGCTTTTTAATTATCCAAAACCAATAGTTAGTTTCATGCAGGGATTCACTATGGGCGGTGGCGTAGGGTTGGGATGCCATGTGAGCCATAGAGTAGTCTGCGAAACCAGTAGAATTGCGATGCCAGAGTGTACTATTGGGCTGGTACCAGATGTAGGTGGTTCTTATATTTTAGCTAGAGCAAAGGATTTTTTAGGGGAATACCTAGCCACTACCGGTTATAGAATGGATTCAGATGATGCTATTATGGTTGGATTTGCCGACATTTATGTTCCAAACGCGCATTGGAAGGAAATAAAAGCTGAATTGATAAAAACTCGAAATACCTCAATTTTAAGTCAATTCAAACAAACACCCATCGAAGGTCAATTAAGTAAAAACTTAACGGTAATTGAACATTTTTTTTCTAAAAGTAACTTATTAGAGATTTTAGATAGTTTATATGAGGATAACACAAGCTTCGCTAAGAAAACTATAGAGTCAATTGAACGTAATTCTCCATTATCTGTATTGTGCACGTTCGACATAATTAGAGAGCTCAAAGCAATAGGTGATCTCACTATAAGCAAATGTCTTGAATATGAGTATAGATATACATACCGGGCACTCGAGTTTGGAGATTTTATAGAAGGTGTTCGTGCGCAGGTAATAGACAAGGATAGAAATCCAAAATGGAAAAATAAGCATATAAGGAATGTGCCTCGGCTTCATATAGAAAAAATGTTAGAGGTACTTCCTGAAGCTGTAAACAACTGGGAGGATTGAGTTATGAAGATTGGTGTAATTGGTTTGGGTAATATGGGTGAGCCAATGGCTAGAAATTTAGTTCTAGCTGGGTATGAAGTACGAGGTTTTGATATACTCACTCCCTGCCCCAAAGATATCAAAGCAGTAAAGAGTGCCATCGAGTTGGCTACCTTGTCGGATATTGTGATTACGATGTTGCCTAATGGAAGTATAGTTAAGGAAGTTGCAAAAGAGATTTTACCTAATATGGCTAGGGGGTCGATACTGCTAGATTGTTCAACAATAGATGTAGAATCTGCTCGTCTAGTTGCTGAAACTGCTACAGATCATGGAGTATTCATGGCAGATGCACCCGTATCTGGTGGTGTTAGTGGCGCTGTTGCTGGAACTCTAACTTTTATGGTAGGCGGATCCACAGAAACTTTCTCAACTCTCAAACCTCTTTTTGATATAATGGGTCAAAAAGCTGTCCACTGTGGTGATTCAGGAAATGGTCAGGCAGCCAAAATTTGTAACAACATGATACTAGGTGCAACGATGATTGTAACCTGTGAAGCTTTCTCCCTTGCTGATAAATTAGGTTTAGACAGAGAAAAAATGTTTGATGTTGTAAGTACTTCATCAGGTTATAGCTGGTCAATGAATGCATATTGCCCTGCTCCAAAAGTTGGACCTATGAGCCCTGCTGACAATGACTACAAACCCGGTTTTTCTGCTGATTTAATGTTAAAAGATTTGCGCTTAAGCCAACAAGCCGCAAAAGCAGTGGATGCCGACACGCCTTTAGGAATGCACGCAACATCGCTATACCAAACATTCGTTGAAATCGAGGATGGTCAAGGAAAAGACTTTAGTGCAATGCTTCCAAGGTTCTCAAAGAAGAATAGAACAGACACTTAAAATTAATTTTTTTAACTGATAGTAATGGCGCGGTTGACGGGACTCGAACCCGCGACCCTCGGCGTGACAGGCCGATACTCTAACCAGCTGAGCTACAACCGCGCACTACGCTAGTATTAGTTGACTAGCCTGTCGGTATTAGGTCTGGAATGGAGTTACGTCAACCCGTTATGAGCGTCTTAATTCATTTTTATCCGTATTTTAATATTTTATGTAATTTCAATAGTTATTTAAGTTTTTTAAATTAAGTATTAGGCCTAAGGTTTGTGAATTTAGTAGCTGAGATGTCAGATGCGGAAGGTCACCATCCAGATATTATTCTAGAATATGGCCAAATTATAGTTAAGTGTTGGAGTCACAAAATCCAAAGTTTGCATGAAAATGATTTTATTATGGCTGCAAAATGTGATCTGGTTTAGGATAGTTTAAACATCTAATAACTTAAATAAGTTCTACCACACTTTACCTCTAGCTACTACCTGTTGTTGTGTGAGGACTTGATCGTCTTCTATAAAAACCACATGATCCACCATATTACTTACAACGCATGCGTGGTTTGGTATAACTTGTATACGTTGACCAACTCGTAAGTTTGTTGGTGTGCTAGAAGTTATGCATCCATGCTCTTCAGATAACTGAGAGATTGTTAAGTCTGGATATCCAACAATCAACCCGTGACCCTTTAACCCCATTAAGTCCGAAGTAAGAACTTTAGAGCCTGCATCTATAACTGCTCGATTTGGTGTTGGCGTTGAAATAACTGTTGAAAGAATAGTTAGTGCGCAGTCCTCTATCGTACAAGCTCCAGAAACTATTAATGACTTATCATTATAAATATATGTTCCAACTCTATACTCTGTTGCCAGGGGAACTTCGTGCGCCTTCCACATTTGGGGGGACCCCCCTATAGAAATAGTTTGAATTTCTAACCCACTTAATTCTATTAAGTTTTTAGCTTCATTAAAAAAATTATTCATGGTCAATGCTGCATTTGACTTGGGTGGATACGTCATAAGCCCCGCAAAACTCACTCCAGGAAGTTCGCTCACTCTTAGAGCTAAATCACAGGCTTCTTGAGGTGTTACGACCCCACATCGCAAAGCACCAGTATCTACCTCAATCAAAATTGGTAACTCATTATTAAGGTTAGAAAAAGCCTTTGATAGTCCTTCTATGCATTCCATATTGTCCGCAACTACAGATAATTTTACTCGTTCAGATATTCTCTTTAAACGCTCAAGCTTACTGCGGCCAAGAATATTGTAAGAAAGTAATATATTTTTTATCGAATGACCTAGATCACCATCTAACATCGCCTCCGCTTCGCTAACTTTCTGACAAGTAATTCCTACCGCTCCAGCATCTACCTGCAGATTTGCAAAATATGGTAATTTGTGTGTTTTAATATGAGGCCTAAGGTTTAACCCCTTCTCTGTACAGTAGGTTTGATATTTATTAATATTATTTTTAGCTATTTTGGTATCTATTAATACTGACGGTGTGTCTATTTCTGTGTACATAGTAAGGCCATCCTAAAATTACATGTATTACTTTATTGCTCACTTTTTAAAATCATTAAGGGTATTATCCAGCTTTAAACTCCATAAGTTCCAACTTATAATCTAAATTATAATAATATCGATTATGTTATCTTTAGCAAATGGATACCTCTAAAGTCTTAAAGAAACTTTATCTAAACAGATTAAAATTATCTCCTGTTGAAAGTTTTTCTACGTAGTTTAACAAAATATTAAGAAAACTCTCTTAGTAACAATTCACGGTATCTAGGATTATTGTTAAGTTTTATTAAATAAAACAATGTCTTTTGAAATTACTTCACAACTCCAATTACGTTGCTCAGCAATTACATCAAAAGTTTTTTCACAATAAAATACAACGTGTGTTGGATCTTTTCTGTAATACCAGTTTTTAAAAAATTTATCCTTTGTCATAAAACTTGTCATTATACCCAGCCAGCCTTTATCTTTTAGCAACGAATTTAGTGTATCAAATTCTTTCAATGGTGTGAAAAAATGCTCTACTGTTTCCGTGCAGCTAATAAAATCATACTCTTTTGAGAAAATAAATTCATTTGGAAAAAAGAAAGGGTCATATAAGTCCATAGGAAACCCTTCAGATCTAAACATATCAACTAACGCAGGACCATGACCACAGCCATAATCCAAACCCTCAGCATTCTTAGATAATTTAGTTTGAAGTGGGATTGATAGTTTAGATAAAAACTTTCTATACCTAAGATCAGAGATATTATTTTGATGCGTTAGGTAATGAATTTTCTCTTCTGTCGAGCTTAACAAATTAACTCTATCCAGAAACTTTGCTAAACATATTTTACATTCTAGGTATTTTTTTTGATCTATAATATCAAAAACTTCTACTAAATTGCTTCCACATACAACACAATTCATAATGTAATTAATCCATTTTATTTATCTGAGTCTTTTACCTATCATTTAACTCAACACCTAATGAAAATTAGTTTCGAAGAATTAAGTGACCATCCTCAATTTCTTCATATATTGGGTTTTCAGGGATATGCCCAACTGGAAAAACTGGGGAAGGAATAGGTTTGAAGTTCATATCATTTGAGATATTTCTTTTCTTAGGATCTGCGATCGGAACCGCCGCCATCAATGTCCGTGTATATTCATGTTGTGGGTTTTCGAAGATTTGTGAACGGCTCCCAACCTCTACAAGTCTGCCCAAATACATCACACCTACTTTATGTGAAACACGCTCAACGACTGCCATGTCGTGACTAATGAAAAGGTATGACAATCCAAGTTCATCCTGCAAAGACATCATCAAGTTTAAAACCTGTGCTTGAACTGATACGTCAAGCGCTGATACAGCTTCATCTGTTATAACTAAACTTGGATTTACTACAATTGCTCGTGCGATTGCTACTCGTTGCCTTTGCCCACCTGAAAGTTCATGAGGAAAACGCCTAAGGAAGGATACTGGTAACTCTACTTTTTCTAAGATATCGCGGACGATATCATCCACTTCAGACCTGGTAGCTAAACCAAAATTCTTTAATGGCTCAGCTATCTGCTCACGGAGCCTCATATATGGGTTTAGAGATGCGTAAGGGTCCTGAAAAACCATTTGCATGTCTCTCCTGGCACTCCGCAATTCACGTCCATTTAAAGATATAATATTCTTTCCATCCAAAAATATATCGCCTGATGTTGGCTCAACTAGCCTTAGGATAGAACGTCCACAACTAGACTTTCCACAGCCAGATTCGCCAACAAGTGCCATTGTCTCACCACGGTTTATAGTAAACGAAACATTTTCAACCGCATGAACATTTGCAACTTTCTGACGAAAAATACCTCCATATACTGGGAAATGTGTAACTAAGTTCTTAACCTCCAGAAGAGTTTTTTTCTCAGTATCTATGACTTCTCTTACGGGTTTAACCGCCACTGCTACTCCTGGAATATTCAAAGGGCTAGGTAGAGATGTGCCAGCCATTTGACCCAATTGTGGAACAGCAGCTAACAATGCCTTGGTATAATCCTCCTTGGGAGAGGTAAAGATATCATCCACTGATCCCTCCTCAATTAAATTACCTTGATACATTACCACCACTCTATCTGCCATTTGCGCTACCACAGCCATATCGTGGGTAATGAATAGGACTGCCATTCCTGTTTCTCGTTTTAGTCGGTTGATTAAGCTAAGTATCTCTGCCTGAATTGTGACATCTAATGCAGTTGTTGGTTCATCAGCAATAAGTAAGCGCGGCCGACACGCCATTGCCATTGCAATAACTACGCGCTGTCTCATTCCACCAGAAAGTTCATGTGGATACTGACGGAGCCTTTTTTCAGGATCAGGGATTCGAACCTCTTTAAGTAATTCAAGAGCCTTCTCGCGAGTTTCACTAGCAGATAAGTTGGTATGGAGCCGTAATCCATCTGTAAGTTGTCGTTCGATTGAAAATACTGGATTAAGTGATGTCATTGGTTCTTGAAAGATCATACCAATTTCGTTGCCACGTATGGATCGCATTGTACCGGCATCAACTTGAGAAAGGTTAACTGTTTGTTTTTTATCCCGTGATAAGAGCATCTTACCACCAGTTATCTGTCCACCCCCAAACTCAACAAGACGCATGAGGGAAAGAGATGTAACAGATTTTCCAGAACCACTCTCCCCAACTAAACATACTGTCTCACCTGGGAAAACTTTAAAGCTAATATCATTTACCGCAACAACTGTCCCACCATCGGTTTCAAACTCAACACGAAGGTGGTCCAAAGAAATGACTGGGGCATCAATCTGTGTATCTATCTGAGAATTAGGATTCTTATTTTCAGTCATGACTGTGACCTCGGATCAAGTACGTCACGAAGGACGTCACCAAACATATTAAGCCCTAGTACGGTTAAAGCAACCGCTGTACCCGGCACCAAAGCGGTCCAGGGAGCACGGTCTAGATAGTCTCTTGATGCCTGTATCATTAACCCCCAAGAAGCTTCTGGTGGCTGCGTACCCAATCCAAGAAATGACAGTCCTGCTTCTGCAAGAATAGCAAATGCAAGGCTAATGGTAGACTGTACAATAACCACTGGCATAATATTAGGTAGAACATGACCAATAATTAGACGAGAGTTCGTTGCACCGGACGATCTTGCAGCCTCAACGTAAGGCATTTGAGCTACTCTAAGAGCTTCACCTCGAATAAGTCGAGCAAGATATGGAGTGAATGCAATTCCAATAGCAATAATAGTGTTTTGTAAGTTAGGGCCAAGTACAGCGCTAATTGTTAGAGCTAAAAGAAGAGCTGGAAAACTAAGAAGGGTATCAACGAGACGCATGAGAACATTATCAGTGCGTCCACCAAAATACCCAGATATAAGTCCTAAGGGAAGGCCGATCACTAGACTCATTAAAACGGCAGATGTCGCTATGTTAATCGACGTTCTCGCTCCAAGCATTACCCGATAGAACAGATCTCGTCCCAACTGATCAGTACCCATCCAGTGTGCCATGTTGGGGGGAGAAAGACGTGCCCTCATATCCATTCTAGTCGCAAATTCAGGAGGAATAATAAGGGGTGCAAGGACGGCTATCAGAATGACACAGAGTACTAGAGTGATGCCTATTATACCCTTAAAATTTAAAAATTTTTTAAATATACTCACTTTAATTCAATCCTTGGATCAAAAATTGGATATAATAAATCTACCAATAAATTGACCAACATTACGACAGCTGCAATTACAAAAACAGTCGCCTGTATTAGGGGCATATCCCGGTTTAAGAGAGCTTGATATGTGAGCCAACCCATTCCAGTATAATTAAATAAACTTTCCATTACTATTATTGACCCAAAAAGATATCCCATTTGAAGTCCTGCTACGGTCATCACTGGGCCGATTGCATTTGCAAGACCATATTGCCAAATAACAGTTTTCTCTGCCAAACCCTTAGCTCGAGCTACACGAATGAATTCCTGACTTAATATTCCCGTCATTGTGGCACGTGTCATGCGAGTAAGGTGAGCCATCAACCCAAGTCCAAGAGCTAACGACGGTAAAAAAGCGTGTTTAAGAGCCAACAGGAAATCTTCGTTTGGATGTACAAAACCAGATGAGGGAAACCAACCTAGAGCTCTTGCAAAAAGTAGTATTAGCATTATTCCCCAAAAAAAATCAGGAAGACTGACACCAAGTATAGATACTGAGCTACCTGCTGTATCTTGCCATCGATTTTTGTAAACAGCAGACCAAACCCCTAATGGAATAGCAAGAGTAAGCGCTATGGTCATAGACAAAAGAACGATAAGTGCGCTTGCTGTCATCTTTTGTAATAAAATCGGACCAATTGGTTGCTTAAACAGTAAAGAATTGCCCCAATCACCTGTCAGCATGCCAAAAATCCATCGACCATACTGATAAATTAATGGGTCGTTTAGTCCTAGACTTTCTCTAAGGTTAGCCAATGCTGCAGGGTTAGATTGTGTACCCATAATCATCATAGCGACATCGCCAGGCAAAATATTTGTAACTGTAAACGTAATAATTGAAATTAGGAAAAGTGTCACTGCCATAGAAAGTAGCCGCTGGATGAAATATGCCATGGTTAACCTTTACGAAACCAGTGTAAGTGGAGCGCGTTATACGCTCCACTAATCAATTATTCTTTTAGCCACACTTTGTGAAAGTGGTAGGTGGCGCCATCTGCATTAACTAGCGTATCGAGACCTCCCACACTTTTTTGTGCTCCAAAGGAACTGTTTCGATGCCAGACCACAATATCGTGAACTTTATCAAAAACACGTTGTTGAACCTCTTTATAGATATTAGCTCTTGCTGCATCATCTATAGTTACACGTGCTTTCTCTGTTAATTCATCAATAACTGGGTCGTTAATACCGCGGTAGTTAAACCCGCCTGTTGAGTTATAAAGACTATAATATAGAAAATCTTCTTCCCAGATAGAATTAAAATTCATCATAGACATCTGGAAATCTTTATCCACCCAAACTTGGCCCAACCAATCTGCCCACGTCAACTGCTCTATAGTCAGTTCGACACCGGCTTCCCGAAACCACTCTACTAGAATTTGAGCCGCTTCAACATGATACGGATAATTAGTTGTAGCTTTAAAGACCACTTTTAAGTCTCCAGGACCGTAGCCAGCTTCTTTCAAAAGTGCCTTAGCTTTAGCTATATCTTGTGGCCGTTGTGTTAGATCTTCATTGTATGAAGCACTACTAGCAAATCCTGGTGAAGCTGCTGTTTTACCTTGTCCCCAAAGAGCCCCTTGCAATAACACTTCTTTGTCGATTATGTAGTCAACTGCCAATCGAACGCGTTGATCCTGGAATGGCTCAAACTTGTAATTCAAATTTACAAAATCAAAGACACCGTGTGACCAACTTAAAACTTCAAGGTTCTTATCTGCCTTAATCTCATCAATTCTATCAGCTGGAATATCATTGATAAGGTGCATTTCTCCAGTTCTCAAACCAGTAAGGCGTACCGTGGGTTCAGTAACTTCACGTGCAATTAATCGCTCTATACATGCCGGACCGTTCCAATAATCATCAAAACGCTCAAGCTCAACTTCATTCCCAATTTCACGTCGAACAAACTTGAATGGCCCTGCCCCTACAGGCATTGTTCCCTGTGTTTCAGCAGATCCTTCAGGAATAATAGCTCCAGCTCCCAGAGCAGCAAGTCTGCCAAGAAACGGTGCATTAATTTTATCCATCTTGATTATAACAGTGAGATTATCTGGTGTCTCTATAGATCCAACACTATTAAATACCGGTTTATTTACCGCTCCCGTGTCAGGGTCCATAACTTTTTCAAAACTGTACTTAACGTCAGCGGAAGTCATATCTGAACCGTCGTGAAACTTAACTCCATCACGAAGCTTGAACGTATAACTCATTCCATCTTTACTAACTACATAACTTTCAGCTAATTCGGGAATAATGTTTAAATTCTTATCAGTTGTTACAAGTCCATCGTGAATATTTTGTAGAATTCTCATAGTTGATATAGTGCCGGTCTGATGTGTGTAAAGGTTCTGAGTTGTTTCAGAATGACCCCAAATAAGCGTTCCACCTTTTACAGGGCATGACGCGGCCCAAGCCGGTGACAAAAGTCCTAAGATTACAGTTGCACCAAGAGCGGATATTGCATTATGAATTATTTTGCTTTTCATTGTTTTATCCTTTCATTTCATAACGTAGTTGTGTTTTCTTGTTTAAATTTTCTACGGTCCCTTAAAAAGAACTCTGTCTATGCAACCAATAGATCAAAGGTTCATAGGATTTCTGCTCAAATTATGACGGCTGAATTTATAATTCTGGCCGTTTCTTAAAAACACTAAGCTCCTTTTCTAAAGCCATTCCAAAATTTAGAATCTTTTCTTCTTCAAAGAGGCGTCCCCAAAGTGAAATTCCGTGCGGAACTAAAAATTTTTCTCCAGTACCAGCTTCTCCTGTGTTGAGTTTACCCTCGCCCAAAGATGCCGCGCCTCGTGAGGCAAGTTGTTCAAAGCCAGCCCTAAGATGAAGGCACGGGTGCCCCGTGAAATTACTGGCAACAAGCATAGGTCCAGTATCGAAAGGCCCTATCAGCACATCAATTTCACTAAAAAGATTATCGAGAGCCTTCATTACCAAATAGCGAAGCCTGTCCAATTGAACATGATCAACAGCTGAGAGGAATCTAGCTTTACGAAATGTATTGGGCCACGCACCATCGTCTTGCCAAGTGAGAGTATCATCTTCATTAGACAGGGTAAGCTGTTCAAAAGCTGCACCCGCTTCCGCATAAAGAATGTTAATTAGTGACATATATGGAAGGTCTTCTAGTTTGACCTCTTTAACTTTTGCTCCAAGACTCGTTGCAACCTTTAGTGTCTCTCGGTCAACTTCTGTAGCTCCTTTCCCAAATGCCTCCGGTAAATAGCCTATAACAAGATCTTTAATATTTTCTGTTGTATCAAAATTAAACGGTGCCCTTATACTAGAAAGGTCATTTTCATCATACCCATTGAGAGTTGATAGAACAATTCCAGTATCCTCTACACAACGGCATATTGGACCAACCTTATCTAAAGACCAACAAAGGGCCATACCCCCTTGCCTACTTACGCGTCCAAAAGTAGGCCTCAAACCTGTAGTACCACATCTTTGACTAGGTGACGTAATAGACCCAAGTGTCTCTGTTCCTATAGCAAAGCTGCACAAACCTGCAGCAGTTGCCGATGCCGAACCTGCGCTAGAACCACTACTTCCCTCATTAAGATTCCAAGGATTTTTAGTGCGCCCTCCATACCAAATATCATTATATGCTAACGCGCCAAGTGTAGTTTTACCCAGAATAACTGCACCAGCCGCACGTAAACGTTTTACAATCTCTGCGTCTTCAATAGGTACTCTGTTTTTATATGGTTCAGCACCCCACCCTGTTCTGACACCCTTAGTATCGAAGAGGTCTTTTAACCCATATGGAATGCCATGAAGGGGGCCCAAATTAATGTTAGCACTAGTTAATGAATCCATAGCATCAGCTTCTGCTAATGCTTGATCCTTGGTCACTGTGGCAAAACATTCAAGTTTACTATTAAATTTTTCAATCCGGTCTAAATATATTTGTGTTAATTTTCGACTTGTTATAAGACCATTTTTTATCCATGTACCTTGCTCTCCAACATTAGAAAAAGCTATATCTTCTTCCTTTTTCGGCAGTTTAATACTGTTTTCTCGTGCTTTAACGCTTCTGCTAGATGGCATTTGAAATCCCGGTAGTCTTGGATCAAATTTAGAGGCCATTGGAATTTTATTATCTAACTCCATTCCTCTACGTAACTTTGCTGAGAGAATTTGGCCTTCAAGGTTTTGAACCATCTGCTCTCTCTCACTGTTAGAGTAAGTAATACCTAAAAGTTTCTCAGCACTAGTAATATCTGAAATTGTAATTTTTTTTATATCCATCATCCAATTATCCACAACAAAATCAGTTAAAACAGTAGTAAATCAAAACAGTGCCTATTCTTGGACGTTTCTCACAAGAGAAGCCTATATTTGTGTAAAAAAATAAACCATTTTTTAAGTATATTGTAAATATATATTATATATTTTTATAACTATTTTAAAATAATATATTTTTATTAAATAGATCACTGAAATATAAGAGAGGATATTAATCAGTAAAACAACGCAGATTAAGGTGTGTCGTCGAATACTTTCCTTGAAAATAAAGCGTAATTTATTCAATCCAACATTAAGACCAAAACGTCAAAATTGGTACTAAATTTTTAATGATATAACCTTTATTCTTCAGAGCTAAATGATAGAAAAAATAATACATAAAGGTTAATTGCCTTGACTGATTGATTCAAAAATTTATTAATTATTACTATGAAAAAATTTATTATACCCCCCGCAAAAACTGATCCTTTGTCACAAGAGTTCTTAACACGCGTACTCACTGATCTTGTTCAAATACCAAGTGAGAACCCTGGAGCCTACGAAAACAATGTCGCGAACCGAGTTCTACAATGGTTTGAAAACACACCGGTTGAGGCAAAACTGGTAGAATCGATGCCAGGTCGTTACTCCGTGGGTGCTGTCTTACGCGGGAAAGGCGATGGCCCTACGTTAGTACTAAACGGCCACATGGATACCGTTCCAGTCGACGATTTGAATTTGTGGACGAATGATCCGTTTGGCGCATCTATTAAGGATGGATTTCTGTATGGCCGCGGTGCGTGTGACATGAAGGCCGGACTGTCAGTGCAAATTGGAGTGGCATACCATCTTAGCAGACATCTGGATCGTCTGAACGGTTCGCTGGTGATGCATTTTGCTGCAGGTGAAGAGCGAGCTGAGCCTGGTACGCTATCGTTGCTTGAGGCCGGCTATACCGGAGATATGGGCATTGTAACGGAACCGACAGAGTTACGCATTGCAGCCGCAACTAGAGGTCTCGCCCCTATTCACATCAAACTTGTAGGGCGATCAATCCACGCTAGCCGAGGCCACTTAGGTATTAACCCTGCTTGGGGCTTGCAGTGGGTGCTTGAGGCGTTACAGGTCTACAAATTCGATCTTGAAAAAAAGACCCACCCACTCCTCAACCACGGATCTTGTACTCCAACTGTCGTGCAGGGCGGTGTTGTCCCAAACGCAGTTTCAGATTTTATTGATCTATATATCGATCGCCGCCTTATCCCCGGGGAAACAGTGAGTGGAGAAGTGGCTGAAATACGTCGCCGTTTGCTTGCCGCAAAGCCTTCAGATTCAGAAATCGGGATCGAAGTCGACGTGGCCTATAATCGATTTGAGCCCGCAGAGATTGCACTCGACGCCCCGATCATCAGACATCTAAAGAACAGCTCTGAGAAAATATTTGGGCAGCCATCCGAAGTCTATGGAGCACCGTACTCAAGTGACGTCCGAAACTTGGTAAATGACGCAGGTATTGACGCCGTCAATTTTGGCCCTGGTAATGTTTCCGAATGTCATTGTTCAGATGAGCGTGTGGAGATTAAGCAGCTAGAAGGATGTGCCCGAGTTATTACCGATGTGGCTGAAGAACTGTTGTTGGAACAATAAAAAGCCTAGGGTGTAATGTTACTTTACAGAAATTGGGGGTTTACCGAGTTTGGTAGTTTAGATTCTATTGCCGTCAGGATATCGTAGATTGCGATTGGCTTTATCCGCCTAATACCTGATTTGTAGGGAGGTAAGTTGGTGCACTCTAATATCACTGCTTTAGTCTTTGATGATGCCCCCTGTTGAAATGCAAAGCAAAGGTCATCGCTGGCCATGTTCTCATCCAAGGTTTTCAAGTCATTTGATATTACGTCCCTGAGGTGCGAACCAACATCTAGACCGAAGATTGACTGTTCGAATTCTACGCAATCAGTAGGTAGATGTGCGCGCCCAAATTTTGCTGCATCAAACGTAATAATGCTTAGCTCTTGGGGCGAGAACAAAGTACTCAGATAATTCAGTTGATCTAGTGCGGACGCAATAAACGCAACCTTACAATACGGCTCCAGAACAGATTGTAACGGCGCCATAAATCCACAAGAAGTAGTAATTAAATCCCCTGTTGCCTTTGAGAGTGCATCTTTAAACGGGCATAGATCAAGTTGGGAAGGGTCATCTGTCACTACTTTAGCAACAGTCATATTTGGAACTCTAATGATTTCTAATTCACATTGAAACGTTTCTGCGCACCCGACATCTCCCGCGATGCGAGGGAATTGTGTATCAAGTTGTAGAACACTTATTCTAGTCATTACTAATTTCGTTGTCTGATATTATCTGGTAACCACGTTGCTAGTTCTGGAAAGACTACCAAAATCACAACCATCAACAACATCAAACCAACCATTGGGATTGCAGTTTTTGCAATATACCCTATTTCATGATTAGTCATACCTTGTAGTACAAACAAGTTAAATCCAATGGGTGGAGTAACTTGTGCAGTTTCAATAACTACCACCAAGAATATTCCAAACCAAATCACATCAATCCCTGCCTGGCGGATCATTGGCTCCACAATTGCCATAGTCAAAACCACAGACGACAATCCATCCATGAACATGCCTAGTATTAGATAGAATATAGTCAAAACGGCAATAAGGCCAATAGGTGAGAGGTTGTAGCTTTCGATTAACTCTGCCATCGCTCGGGGCAGACCTGTGAAGCCCATAGACAGTGAAAGGAATGCAGCTCCCATCAAAATTAATGCAATCATCGCGGACGTGCGAGTTGCACCCATTAAGCTTTTGGAAAATGTTTCCCATGTGAGTGATCGTTGTCCTGCTGATAATACTAGTGCCCCAACAACTCCCACAGCAGCCGCTTCTGTCGCGGTTGCATATCCTAAATACATTGATCCAATAACGACAAAAACCAAACCCATAACAGGTAGCAAAAACAAACTCTCTGCCATCATTTTTCCAAATGGCATAGACGGTTCTGGTTCTGGGCGTTCGCCTTTTGTAAAAAAGTGCCAAAAAATAATGTAGGACATAAATAATCCAGCTAGAACAAGTCCTGGGAATACACCCGCCATGAATAGCTTAGTAATACTTTCGTTAATTGTGACACCGTATACGATCAAAGTAAGAGACGGAGGTATCATAAGTCCCAATGTTGCAGCTCCAGCAAGTGTCCCAATGATCATATGTTCTGGGTAACCGCGCGACCGCAATTCAGGAATCGACATTTTACCAACCATGTTCAACGTAGCGGCAGAAGATCCTGATACTGCGGCAAAAATTGTACAACCTGCAATATTGGTATGTAATAAACCACCAGGTAAAAACCGCATCCACGGCGCAAGGCCGCGAAACAAGTCTTGTGATAGTCGTGTTCGAAATAATATTTCACCCATCCAAATAAACAGAGGTAATGCGGTCAATGTCCAACTGCTAGCACCTGTCCAAATGGTGGTTATCATAGCATCACCTGCTGGACGGTTAGTGAACATTTCCATTCCAACCCAAGCGACACCCATTAATGCGAGCCCAACCCAAACGGAACTTCCTAAAAGTAGAAATAAAACGAATAAAAAAACTAAGATTGCATAAATTTCTGTCATTCGACTGTCTCACTTTTGATGCTTGTTTTTTGATTTATTAATAAACGAAAAAGATTATCCCAAACTGCGATTGCTAACAAAACTGTACCAATCGACATTGCAATTTGTGGTAACCAGATTGGAGTAAACACCATCTCTGACCCAGATTGAGCCCAAAGCTCGCTCCAGTCCCATGGCCAAGTTCCAAACATCGTTACAAAGGTCAAGAGCCACTCTGGGACTTTATCCAATCCCTGAGTTCGATCGTTTAATATTTCAGACATGAAGTTTGTTTTTACTGCATATCGCGCAAAGTAGGTCGCAATGATAGCTGCAATTAACATAGCAAACGCATCTAGCCAAAAGCGTAAAAAAGCATTCATATTAAGAAAAACTGAAACTCGGATATGTGCGCCGTGATTCAAAGTATACGCCAATGCAAAAAATGATGTGCAGGCCATCATATACCCGGCCAATTCAGTTCCTCCCGGGAATACCACGTTGGACCACCTGGTAGTCATTTGTCCAACGATAAGAACTAAAATCATAACTAAAAAGCCAGCAGCGATAACACCAGATATTTGATATACTCGATCCAGTATTCGCCAAATTGGTAAAAGAATACGCCGTGCCGAATTGCGATAAAAAAGACAATAAAAGGCAAAAGCACCTGGAAATAAAAATAGCCAAACCCACAAGTAAAGCCCAAGAAAAGGTTGCCAGTCACGCACTTCAAAAGTTCCTAAAAAAATAAAGGCCCCACATTAGCGGGGCCTTAAGTTTGCAATTAGTTAGACATCGCTTTGTAATCATCCAAGATTGCTTGACCATCTGCACCAGTAGCAGCCAACCAATCAGCTGTCATTTTCTTACCGATTGCTTCTAACTCAGCCAAAAACTCTGGCCCAGCATCCTCAACAGACATACCGTTTGCAGTGAGCTGTTCAAAATACCAGTTTGCCAGTTCTTCTGATTTTGCAGTACACGCCGCCCCAGTTTCATCCGCTGCCTTTGTAATGTTGGCTCGTGTGTTATCATTTAAACCATCCCAAACACCTTTGTTCACGATAACATAGTTGCGTGGTAACCATGCATTTACTTTGTAGTAATGCGTCAAGGATTCCCAAACTTTACGATCATATCCAGTTGAACCAGATGAAATGAAGGCCTCTGCCACACCTGTCGCCAAAGCTTGAGATAGTTCCGCAGCTTCAATTTGCACTGGGATCATTCCCAACTCCTCTGCAAATGTCGCAGTAGCAGAGTTATAGGAACGAAACTTAATACCTTGAGTATCTGCAGACGAATTTACAGGTTTGTTAAAATAAAAACCCTGACCAGGCCAAGGGCATGTATAAAGTGCAACGAGGTTTAAATCAGCTAACTGTGAGTTAACTTTACCTTTGGCAGCAGCCCATAATTTTTCGTTAGCGGCGTAGGTCGTTGCAAGAAACGGAACATTATCCCAGCCTAATAGAGGTGCCTCGTTTACATGTGCAGACATGAAGCGTTCTCCGATAGGAGCTTGGCCCGTTTGCACGGCACGTTTGATTTCACCACCTTTAAATAGCGAACCACCTGCGTGAACTGTGATGTTGACGTCTCCACCTGTGTAATCACGTACTTTATCCGCAAAAACAACACCCATTTCCGAATGGAAATTACTTGCAGAATATGCCATTGGCATATCCCAATCTTCGGCCATTAAGACGCTAGTCGACATAACGCCAGCAACACCAGCAATTATAAAGTTTGTAAATTTAATATTCATTTTAGTCCTCCCTTTGTGAGTCTGAAACCTATCAAGCTGATTCATATATGTAAATCTTAATTGTATTTGCATACAATCCAACAATGTATTTGTTTAATTAATACCATAATTTTTAATGGATAGCCCTCTCTTTAGTGCTGGAGCGGTAGATTCATTGGGGTGTACACTCCATAATTAGTTGGATTAACAAAGTTAATAACCTCTGGTTAAAGTTCTGGTCAAATGTTTAACAAATTCTTTTATTTGACTGTCCAATCAAATTGTTTAGGGTTTTGTTATGGTTAGATTTGTTTTCATATTGTTATTCGTGATTATTCCGTTTTCTCAGGCAAAAGCAGTTCCAAACTGTAATGAGACAACACCCGTCTGGACTGACTGCTTTGGAACATACAGTTGGCCCGGAATTAATAACTCAAAAGGTCACGAATATTCAGGTGAATGGAAGAATAACAAAAAACATGGTTTTGGAACCTTCACCTACCCAAATGGAAATAAGTATATCGGTGAGTTTACCAATGACAATTTTGAGGGCAAAGGTTCAATTTATCGCTCTTCGGGTGACATTTATATTGGGGAATGGAAGAACGGGGTTTTTGAGGGCCACGGTACTTATTACTTTCTAAGCGACAACATAGCCAAAGGTGAAATCTTTGAGGGTCAATTCAAAGATGGTGAGAGAAACGGTCAAGGTACTTTGACTTTTTCAAATGGGGTGAAAGGCGTTGGAACCTGGAGAAATGGAAAACTAAACGGTCCCAGTGTTTTGTATAATGAGAATGGCAGTGTTTACAGGGAAGTTATCTTTAAAGATGGTGTTATTGTCGAATGAGCCTAGACAACGTATGCTCGAGCTAGGGGTGTTCAAATGCATAAAAAAATAATTACACTGCTTGTTGAGAAAATATAATGTATCTTTGACGCCCTTGCTGGGATGATTTAAGTGGCCAACAGGTTGTAAGTATCAAGCTATTTTTCTTATTTATACTTTCTGATATTTCTAACTCAGGTTTATTAATAATTCCTGTTTTAGAAATTATATATGTTTTAATTAACCCATCAGACATTATTAATTCAATTTTTTCACCTACATTCAATTCATACATAAATTTCATATGACTATCACGGTGGCCTGCTAGTATAACTGGCCCACTTGATGATTTAGATTTAATATTATTTACACGTCCTATTCCCCATGCCATTGCTTCACCTGAGACACTGTTTAATATAACTCTAGAGATATTAAGCCTTGGTACCTTTAACTCTCCAATCATATAAAAATCAGCGCTTCTCCAAGGCTTTGATAATTTATTAGTACTCAGAGATTCTTGCCATGCTACCTCTAGATAATGCTGCCCAATGAAAGCTTTTATTGGCATTAAACTTGCCTTTGCTATTCCAAGAACTCCACCAAAAACTAAACAGCAACCAAGTGCCATGAAGGTCATTTTATACATTATTTTTACGACCTATAGTGATGAGAATGGTTGCCCCCAATAGCGTAGATAATAGTGCAAAAAGAATAGAACTCTTCCAATTCAACGCGGTTTGAGGAAGTGAATACATTTCTGATTTTTGAATTAGGTTAGCAGATATTAGCCACTCATTATTAGATGATAGCTTTTGTAACCTTTGTGGTACAATTTCTTTGTAATTATATTCAAATTGCTTCGCATCCCAGCCATTTGGTATTGCAATTTTTAGCTTTAAAGCTTCAATATTAATACCGTCAGGCCGTGAAGGCGTTATATCAACCGCAACCATTGAAGATAGGCGAGATACTAATCCATAGTTTAGTGCTGTTTGTAATAACTCACTATCAATCTGTGCTTTCTGACTTGCATTTGGATTTAATGAAATTCTATTACGTTCAAGGTTTGAAATCTTTTCTCTCGCCCAAAGTTTTGCAATGCCTATTTGGTCAGTGCCTTGATCTAAGGGTACTCTAGCTACCCATTTTTGGTTACCTATTTTACCTATCACTTTTGCAATTCCTGATGCATTTTTGCCTCTAATTGCTATAGATAAAGGATCTCCTACATATAAATCTGGTAGCGGATTTGGATAAACTTCTGCCACAAAGCCTTTTGGAAGTATAAGCTCTAAATCAGTGATTGCGGGGTTTTCAATTTTACTAAACAGATCTGCCATGCGATTAGATATTTCATCCATATCTCCTATGTGAATATGTGACCCTCTTCCAAGTTCTGCCGCCCTACTCATAAAGAAACTATTGGGTGCTGATCCTATACCAATAGTGAATAATCGTGCTGTCTTTAACTCTGTGTTTATAAGAGAAAATAGTTTACTTTCTTGTGTTACTGCGCCGTCAGTTAAAAAGATTAATTGTTTTAGCACTGACTTTTCAGATCTAAAATTTTTAAGAGCATAATTAAGTGCAGGATACATCTCAGTACCCCCATAAGTGTTTAACCTTCGCACATATCTGATCGCTTTATCGCGCTCTTTGGCAGTAGCTAAAACAGGACTTTCTGCATAACTTGAGTAGCGATCATTGAACAATACAATGTTGAATTTATCATGAGGCTTTAAACGCTTAATTGCCATTACTAAACCAATTTTAGATTGGCGAAAAGGCTCTCCTGCCATAGAGCCTGAAATATCTTGAATAAAGATAATCTCTCTATTTGAAAAATATTTATTCTTGTTTGTTAATGGTGGGTTTAAGGTCAGAAGCAAATGATCCTGATTGCCCTGAGTTTCCTTGAATAATGATGTTTGAGTGTCCTTATCTTTTGCCGTCCATCTCAACACAAAATCTCTGTCACTTGATATAGGTCCTGGTAAGCTAATCTTATGGTGACCATTTGAAAGCTTATCTATATTCACTTTATGGAAGGCGCTTTTAACCGAATTGAGATCAAATCCTGTATTCAAATCAATAGTTATTTCTACAGGATTAAAGAGTTCCTTTTCATCTAGAATTTTTACATCAATATTTTCATTATAATCTGCGTTAATTTGTTTGTTTGAAAACCCTGAACTTCCAAACTCAATCTTCTCTTCTATTACATCTATATCAAACCGTGGCGCACTAACGAGCGGCACTCTAAGCTCCCAAGATCCATCTTTAGGTAACAGTTTTGACTGAAATTCAATCTGAACCACTACAACTTCTCCAGGACCAATATTAGCTATTTTATTGGTAAAGAGATTAGGTTTTTGTTGTTCAATTAACGATGCTTTTTTTCCTTCGGCTTTGGCTGCTTCATAAATAACCTTAGCTTCTAACTTTTCTTTGATTATGCCCTCAATAAATCTCTCACCAATCCTTAACTTTAATGTATCAACAACTGCATTCTCTCCTATTGGGAATACATAAACGCCTTCTGCCCATGTTTCGCCAGTATTAATAAATCGCTGACTAACGATAGTTCTGCTAGACGATCCGGCGACAGAAATTTTTATATCTGTTGAGAGTAGAATTGCAGAACTAAGCTCATTACCTGATCGCATCAGAAGTTGTCCACTTTCCACATCATCCAGCTTAATTGATGGCTGTTTAGGAGAGTATTCTGCCTTTAAAGGTCCAGATATTGATAATATAAAAACGATGACCAAAGTGAGCCCTATCAATCCATCACGGAGATACTCTTTGTTAATCATTTAGCTTAACCAGACCATGTTTAATAAACTTCGTGTCATAGCTAACCCCACCAGCTTTCACGCTCTTTGAGTATAGAAAAATTGAAATACTTAGGATTGCTACAATATGAATAATGAGAAGAAGGTTGGTAACAATATTATGTATGAAGTGGTATTTAATGAACTCTTTGGTTCTTAAAAATATCATGAAGTTTCCTTTGTTCGTTGTGCCTGTGGTGGTCGTCCAAGGCGAGACAACGAAGAACCCGCCCTGAACTGACCATGCTCGATAGGAAGCACAATGGAACCACCTATCTCAATGTAACAATGGCTCAGCAAAGTGCAGAAAGAATTAGAGGAGTTTGAATGGATCGTGATAGTTCATGCAGATCTTGTGCACAAAGTTTAGTGTAACTTACTCAAACATGCCTATCATTAAGTCATCAATCCAGACATCCCCCACTCCAATACTAATGACCCGAGGTGCGAGGTGCCGGGCACTGGGTGCGTGGCCTTACGTCCTCGCTGTCATGAGTTTGGCTCAGTAACCCCCAAGTTAGGACTCGTGATACAGCTGAGTATATCAAATCGTACGAACGGCTAGGATGTCACCCAGTTAGACTGATACCGCTATTATCTATTTTGATCTGTTATTTCGTTGTGGGTAGTGTTGTGGGTAAAGAATTAGGAATTATTTTTTTTCTAATTATATCAATAACTTAAATTAAGTTATTGGTGGAGCGGAAGTCTTCATTACTATTCTGTTAACTATTTAATCTTTAACGATTTAATGTAACTATATAAACAAATTACCACATAAATTACCACAGTGCGAAACCAAAGGAGGCTAATTCAAACAAATTAGAACGCAACTAAATCATCTGCGGTTGAGTGAATAAAAACACAGAACAATTAAATTCTTTTGATGTTA
>ENA-ORXF01000046-ORXF01000046.1-marine-metagenome-genome-assembly--contig:-NODE-46-length-92336-cov-8.028030_pt1 | contig 92336 bp, 95 predicted proteins | sample MGYA00237864_ERZ511476 | MGnify/ENA primary metagenome ERZ511476 (study PRJEB26306, sample SAMN06343908) | marine metagenome | isolation source: coastal waters | place: Atlantic Ocean: West Antarctic...
GAAGTTGCAAAATACTTCACTGAGATTGGTGGAATGTGGTCTGGAAATATTCTTGCAATGGATGCAAAGCAGTATAATGCTCTGTCTTCTCAAGAGAGAAAATGGTTACACGAAGCTGCCGATGCTTATGGAGAAAAAGTGAACCAGTTAGATAACGCTTGGATTAAGAATGGAGAAGATGTCATTAAAGCATCTGCGAAAGAGTGGTATGTACCATCTGATGCAGAGTTATCTCAGTGGAGAGAAGGAGCTATAGGTGCTTGGTTGGATGCAAAGGGCACCTTTGAACCTGCTGTAGCTAGAAGAGTACTTCTTGAGCAAGGAATGGATGGTTTTGTTGCTCAGCTAGAAGCAGCTGGAGCTTTGTAAATCGTTAATCTACAAAACTGCGAAAGGATCATTTAGGCTATAAATTAGCTTAGATGATCCTTTCTTTTAAACAAAATCATCGTATGTGAGTCACCATGGAAAGTATCCTTCTACTCGGACTATTACTAATTCTAATCCTTTGTGGTGCTCCCATCGGTTTTACCTTAATCTTAATACCTTTCTTTTATATTTTGGTAACCGACGCAGTACCTTTGGTCTTAATCCCCAGTCAAATGTTTAATGCAATCGATTCAGTTCCATTGACTGCGATTGCTTTCTTTATGTTGACGGGAGAGTTAATGACAAGTGCAACTATTACTGACCGGCTCGTTGCATTGAGCAGAGCACTAATTGGCCGACTACGTGGAGGTTTGGCTCAAGTTAATGTTCTTGTAAGTATGTTTTTTGCAGGGATGAATGGGTCGGTAGTAGCTGACACGGCTACAGTGGGCGCATTGGTGTTGCCGGCTATGAAAAAAGCTGGATATCCTCCCGCATTTTCTGCTGCTGTTACGGGTGTTAGCTCCACCATCGGAGGTATTATTCCTCCGAGTATTATGATGATTGTTCTTGCCAACGCAACTGAGATTTCGATAGCTTCTTTATTTGCAGCTGGAATTATTCCGGGTCTGCTAATTGGCGCGGTGATCATGCTCATTAACCATTACTTCGCCATAAAATACAATTTTGAGCGAAGTGATGAGCGTTTTTCGATAAGACGAGCAGGTAAAGAGTTGTATCGATCCTCGTTCGCCCTGCTGATACCCGTAGTTTTGGTTGGTTCAGTCATGGGGGGCGTCGCATCGGTTGTCGAGGCTGGAGCTATCACAGCAATGGTGGCCTTATTTACAGGTGTGTTTGTATATCGAACTATTAAATGGAAAGAATGTGCTGGGGCTTTCCGTCGAGCATTCCGTAATTCGGCAATGGTTTTTATTATCATAGCTGCATCGGGACCATTTAGTTGGCTACTTACTTCATTGGGCGCAATCAGTGACCTTGAGAACTGGCTACTGAGTCTTACAGGCTCACCGATTACTTTTATTTTGGCACTCATTCTTTTCATTTTTCTGCTTGGAACAGTAATGGATTCTGCAGTAAATATTATAATTGTTGGTCCAGTTTTGGTTAATGTTATGGTTCAAGCTGGCTTCCCCGAGGTTCAGGCTGCGGTAGTAGTCATAGTTGGCTTTTTGATAGGTGCGGTAACACCACCAGTTGGCGTAGCCTTTTTTACTGCTGCGACCATCGCTCAAGTGCGACTAGAAGAGGTCGCTGTAGCTTTAATTCCTTATTTAGTAGGATTATTCTTACTTTTATTTTTTATTCTCGTCATTCCAGAGTTGACGATGTTTCTTCCACAGTTAATGGGTAATTAAAAACAATGTTGCAATTCTTAGATAACTTTGATCGCTTAATCCATCGTATGTTGGAGGCAATTTGCTCACTGTTTTTGGCTTTGATGGTTGGATTCGCCCTCTATAATGTTGTTATGAGATATGTATTCGAAAATCCTCCTGTTTGGGGGGATCTCTTAACCGTATTAAGTAACATTTGGTTGATGTTTGTCGCGCTTTCGCTAACAGCTAGAGATAATGAACATATCGCTTTGAACCTAATTTACGAAAAGCTACCTAATAGGGTGTCGCTTTATATACGGCAGTTCTGGAAGCTTATGATAATGTTGGTTGGGCTAGTCCTTATCATTTATGGAGTTGAGCTGGTCGAAGGCATGCGAGGCAAGTATTGGGAAATGTGGTATTTTGAGTTTACTGCACAAGGTATCGAGTTCAAAGAAAATTATATGCCAAAAAAATACGCAGTTGCGATCCTGCCGTTAGCTGGATTTCTAACGACTATTGGCGCTGCTATTTGTTTTATAAAAAAGGTCTAATCTTTTCTAAATCTTGAACTGACAGTTTCTTTTGGTACTTACTTGCCACACAGAGAATTAATTGTAGGCTTTTAACAATACAATCCTAATAAATTGTTATGAGTTGGACAATTGCTACAGCTACAAAAATACCAGAAAAGACAAATCTGAGTATATGGAATGGGATTGACGAGATTTCTTTACCATAGTTTGTCGCCAGCATCTGTGCATCCATTTCACCTACAATTAATTTCATATTAGTCAGCATACGTATTATACCAAACGCTCCTAATAGTGCTCCACCAATTACTGATGCTGCTACAAGGTGTTCTTTCCCTGATATGTCCCCAAATACAATTACCGTCATAGTTACAAGTTGACCAAAGGTTGTTATTGCCAAGATTATCATAAAATAATAAAATGTACTGGTTTGTATTGAAGCTCTAAGATTTTGATCCATTTTAACGTCTCCGATTTAAATTTTATCCCGTATGATAACTATCTTTTGAAGTTTCTACAATCATTACCCTTAAACATCCTTAACCCTGAGTTTCTTATATTTTTTGATAATTAAAGAAGATCCTTTTCTATATAATTTTTAGAGGCACCGTTATAAAGTTGATAACTTGTTTCCTCAATAAGATCTCTCTATAATGTTAGGTATGAAAATCTTTGAATTTAGTGATTTGAAAGTCCCAATTATACAAGCACCTATGGCTGGTGGAACCAATACTCCCGAGCTTGTAAGTGAAGTTGCTAATTTTGGAGGAGTAGGGAGTTTTGGGTTTGCTTATTCCAACCCTGAAAATATAGAAAAATCTTTATTAATCACTAAAAAGCTTACAACTGGGTATATAAATGCCAATTTCTTTGTCTTTAAAGACATTAAGCTACCAGAAAAAAAAGCTCAACAAATATGTCTTGAGGCGCTAACTTCGTTACCATTTGATAAAGAAGTTGAATTTAAGTTACCCTCTGACCCTTTCTTTCCATCACTTGATGATCAATTGGGACCAGTATGGGAAAGTCGTCCTTCTATCGTAACTTTTCACTTAGGGATTCCTAATCTTGCAATTATTGAAAAAGCGAAGTCACTGGGAATTAAAGTTGGGATTACAGCTACTAATGAAATCGAAGCAATAGAAATTGTTAGGGCTGGAGCTGATTTTATTGTAGCTCAGGGTTTTGAAGCTGGAGGACATAGAGGTGTCTTCGACGTAGATAAACACGATGATCAACTCAAACTTGATGACCTTTTAATAAAGTTAAATAAAAAAATCTCTTTACCAATAGTTGCGGCAGGAGGTCTGATGACTGGAGCAGATATTAGACGAGCCATTACTCTTGGAGCAAAAGCTGCGCAAATGGGTACTGCCTTTTTATGTTCTTCAGAAGCAGGTACTAGTGCCATTCATAGAAAATACCTACTTAATAATCAGGATAGAGTAACAAAAATAACTAATGCTTTTTCTGGTAGACCGGCTAGGGGAATAGATAATACTTTTATAAAAATTATGAAAAACGAGCCGACACTTCCATTTCCTGCTCAGAACTCTTTTACCGCCAACTTGCGAAAAACTTCAGAAATAATGGCTAATGGAGAATTTGTCAGTCATTGGGCAGGTGAAAATTTTAAAAAAATAAGAAACCTTTCCTGCTCTCAAATTTTACAGGAACTTAAAATTGAGTTTGAGAGTGGGTAGTTAAAATTATATTAATTAATTATAAAAAAAAATTAAACACCTCCAATTACACTGTCTTAACATAACTTAATACTTGCTTATATTTGTAATTTTAATAGCGCTTATGAGGTTGCGTGTCTTTTTAACTTTGGTAAGAACAAATACAAGGCGCTTGGGAAAATTAAAAAGAAGTTAAGGAAAGTCTTGTTAGAAAATACTGTAACCCCAAGCGATGGCTTAGAACAGATTTTAAGTTGAGAGATTAATTAAAGAGTAAAGATTGGTTATACAAATTAGATGTTAACGTTAATCTTTTAAAGAAATTTAAATAAGGAGATTATAATGAGCTTATTCAATAAATGGTGGGATGCAGCAAATTCACTAGACAGATCTAAAATGGCAGAGTTACTTGATGATAGCTTTATATTTTTCAGACATAATACGGGTGAGGAATTAAACAAGGATGAGTTTATTGATTACCTAATGACAGGTATTAGAGATCAAGTTACAGCACAGGGCAGACGCTTGATCTATGAGAATGACCAAATTATAGTTAGTCATTCAGTACTAGATGGCCCAATGGGTAAGAATGCGGTGATGTTAGTGCGTTTAGTAAAAGATGGAAAAATTATTAGACAAGAAACAGGTTCCACACCAGTGTCTGTTTAATAGCTTGAGGTTATGAAAAGCGTTTAGAGAGTAAATTTATTAGTGCCGTATATAAAGTACATAGCTAGATTAATGATAATTGCGTTTGGTAGAACAGGTTTAGTGCTAATGGTGTGCTTGCTTTCAGTAATTGGTGTTATGCTCTTTTTCCAAGCTAATGGAGATCCACGTTGCGTAGAGGGTTATGTTGCTAAAGAAGGTGAGATGATTGTTTGCGAGGAGTAAATTTATTTGAAAAGTAGATCCTCTCGTCTCTGGAGTTCTTAAATGAAGTTTTTTAAAAAAATAAAGTTATTACTTAAACATAATTTCATTTATTCTTATCGGATGATGGCGGCAACGACAATTAGTTTGGGGGTTGGTTTCAGTGCTCAGGCTAATGAAGATGGAATTATTTATTCGTTCTCCTCGGATAGTGGCCGTCACTGGCAATTTGTGTCTGATGGGGTAATGGGCGGCCTTTCAACTGGAAAGTTAACCTTTGAAAAAGAAGGCATAGTAAATTTTGGACGGCTAACTGGAGATGTAACCACAAGAAATAATGGTGGATTTATCCAATTCAGGGCTAATGTATCATTTAATAATGCAGCTGATCAGGGCCAGATGATTAAGGGAGTTAGACTGACTGGGCGTGGGAATGGAGCAAAGTACTTTATCCATTTTAGAACGTCTGATAATAGACGTCCGTCTGATTATTATTCTGCTGAATTTCAAACTGGATTAGATTGGGACAGTATTGAGTTACCGTTTTCTAAATTTAAACGTAGCCGTTCTGATAAATCTATATTTCTTAGTGGGGATAAAATCCAAAGTATGGGAGTCGTAGCCTATGGCCGTGAGCATATCGCCGATGTTTCTATTTCAGAAATTGAATTTTATTACTAGCGATGATTAACGCCCTTTATCTATTTTTTCCTCAGCCCAGTCCCGAAAGCGATACCAAGTTCCGACCATAGGGACAAACCAAGGGAGCCCAGTATAGAGAGGGTGAGTCTTATATTTTAGATCTTGAAAAGCACTCACACTATTAGTTTTACCTAAGATATTTTGAGCAGCACGGCGCCCAAGCCAACTCATCATTACAATCCCCGAACCGCCATTGCATGCCAGGGCATAATGGTTTCCATCTTGAACACCAAGTTTTGGAAGAAAGTCAAATGTGAATGCCATAAGCCCAGACCATGAATGTGTTATTTGTGTATTTGTTAAGCTAGGAAAAATCTTGGCCATCGTTTCATGAAGTATCGCGGTACTTTTTCTTGCACTTATAGGTGTAAATCTGGCACGACCTCCAAATAGGATACGTTCTCCATCTGGAGAACGCCGCGCATAACTTATTATACGCTTTGTATCTATAACTGGACAACCAAGTGGTAGTATTTCATTAACACGATCTCGCCCAATTGCCTCTGTCGCTATTAGTGTACTGGACATTGGGATAATTCTCTTTCTGTGATAGGGTGAAAGCTTATCGGTATAGCCTCCAGTACCAATCATAACGCTTTCTGCCTTGATGTTACCATTGTTAGTAAAGACCTCTTTACCAGATTTTGTGGATATAATCTTCTTTACTAACGTATTACTTATAAGCCTAACCCCAGACTCGATCGATAACCTAACAAGTTCACCATGATATTTTGCTGGATGTATGGTACCTGCATTGTGATTAAACATTCCACCTTTATAGTAATCACTATTAACAATTTTACTTTGCTCAGCTTGAGTAACCATTTCAAAATCTTGATGTTTTCCTTTGTTATATTCGATCATCTTAAAAGCAATTTTGTCATACGCTCTAGACGAATGAGCACCCATAAAACGACCACAATGATGAAAATCACAGGCAATATTTTCAAATTTTATGAAATCTTGTAAATGAGTGTACGCTTGATCGGCCTCTTCAAGGATTTCGTTCGCTCGACGGTCACCGACAGTTGCCTCAAGGTTGATCAGTTTACTTACACCGGCTCGCCCTGAGGTTAACCCTCCTGCTCGTGAACTAGCGCCACTTCCAATGTCTACCTTATCTATAACGACCACCTCAGTACCTGCTCTAGCGAGCTCTATAGCACAACTTAATCCTGCATATCCGCTACCGACGATTACAACGTCTACTTTTTTAGGTAGTTCACTCAGAGTTAATTTTAGAGGAGGGGCATCATCCCACCAGTATGGATCCTCTTTAAACTTGTCGTTAAAAATACTGAACATGGCTCATCTTAATGATTATGAGATTAATGGTTATATTTAAACTGAATTGAGAAGTTCTTCAATACGGCCAATTTTTTCATCTTTATCATAAATATCATAATAGGCTGAATTCATGATATGGGGTGCACCAAAAAAGAATCTTTCATAAAGGTTTTGGCGGCTTCCAAACCCAGAAACAGCAACATCGTGGGCTAATCGATAAAGAGCCACTCTATCTCGAGACCCTAAATTTATGAGTTGAAAGTACTTCTCAACATCACCTGCAATGGCATTAGAAAAATCAGCTTCTGATGGTGTCGCCATTAAAGAGGAAGATCCCATAAGTTGTAATATTTCCACCATTCTTGGATACATTTTTGGAAATAGATTACGAGATGTGTCCAGGGGACTTCTAAGTGGCATAAAGTTACCCCACTGATCTTCGTGAGAGTTTTGCTCTGCAGAAAACAGTAGAGCCCTAATTGTTTCAGCCATCATCATTACTTCTGCAATCATCCCTTTTGTATTCGGATCTTTGTCTCTACCAGTAGCTTTCGCAATTGAGCATAATAGACCAACCATAAATTCAGCTTTTGCAAGCTTACCGCAGGCGACCTGATGTGCCATATGAACCACTGCATTAGTACTATTCATAGCTTTATTACAAAGTTCTGGATCGGCATAAATAAATATTCGTTCCCAAGGTACAAAGACATTATTAAACACGACTACCGCATCCATTTCTTCATAGCGTGATGACAATGGGGCATCAAAATGAGATTTTTCATTGTCGTATGTGTCTCTACAAATCATTTTTAATCCCGGTGTAGCGATTGGAATTGCAAATGCAAACGCAAAAGGGGTGTTATCTTTATGACCCTTTAATACAGTAGAGGGGAATACTTCAATTTCATCTGAGGAGGGTCCTAACGTCGCCAATAACCTTGCCCCTGTTACTACGATACCGGCATCTGTTTCTTTTACCACGTGAAGGGCAACTTCATCAGAAAACTTTCCTTCCGAGGCCTGTTGGTGCGAAACGATTGGGTTTAAAAGTGTATGAGTAAGAACTTTATCGTTTAAGCGCATTTTGTTGTAATAATTGACCATATTCTGAGCAAAGGCTGTTTGATTACTTGTTCCTTGTGTTAAAAAATTGGATGAAGATGCAAATGCCATTAATGAAGCGTTTTTGTAATCAGGAGTTCGCCCAAACATTCCATTTGACCACTTACCCCATTCATAAAAAGATCTACCTCTCTGTAATATATCTTCCTTTGATTTCGGAATTAAATTTGAGGTTGCGCATCTTATGCCCTTTTCATCTAAATAGGTAACTGTATCTCGAAACTTCGGGTCATGTTGTCGGTCTAAGAATCCTGCTAAGGTTTTAATGCCTCTTTTGATCCCTGGATCTTTTGTTACATCTTTAACCCTTTTGCCTTTAGTCCAAATTTCTCGATCATCTTGTAATCCTTCGATATATTCTTTTCCGGTACGAATTCCATTATCAAGCATTTGTTTTCCTCTATTTTACCGTAGATCTGATTTTTTTTAAACTTTTACTTAATTCACGCCACTCAGGGTCAGTGAGAATTGCTTTTATTTGATCCTGTATTTTTTTTACTTTCGGCATGACATCTGACTGAAGTTCACGCCCTTTATCTGTGATTGTTATATTTATTTCACGACGATCACTCGATGATCGCAACCTTTTAACTAGTTCTTTTTTTTCCAAACGATCTAAAATTCCAACTAAGGAAGGTGAAGGCAACAGAGTTAAAATTGATATTTGAGCAGAAGTTAAATGCTTTTGCTCCCAAAGAACTCTTAAGACGCGCCATTGCTGTTCCGTCACACCAAATTCTTGAAATAGATCCCGATATGGGGGCATAATTGCATCTAGACTTCGATTTAAAAGCATCGGGAGGGATGTCGTGAAATCTAATGTTTTTTTATTAATAGATGAATCATTCATATATTAACTAAAATTGATTTATCTATGCATGTCAAATAAATTAAATATAGTTAATAAAAATTAGTTCTTTTCTGAAAGAGCCCAATCCCAGTACATATCACGAGCCATTTTTGTAAGGGGTCCCGACTGGTAGCTGGTTGAATCGAATGCTGTCACTGGTGTGACTTTCTTCATATTTCCTGACATAAAGATTTCATCAGCTCCATGGAAGTCTTCGAACGACAGTACCTTTTCATGGACTGTTACTCCATTTTCCTTAAAGTTCTGTATATGACGTGCACGTGTGATTCCAGCAAGAAAAGTGCCATTTGGTATTGGAGTGAAAACTTCATTATCTAGTGTCATAAATATATTGGCCGTTGCAGTTTCAGCAACATTTCCAGCAAAATCCGCGACTAAAGCATTGCCAAAACCCTTAGATTTTGCTTCGACTAACATACGGGCGTTGTTAGGGTATAGACACCCTGCCTTGGCGTTAACAACATTATCCTGAAGAACAGGCCTACGAAAACTAGTCGTAGTCAGAGTGCTTGTAGCTGTAAGATCAGACATTGGTATTTCTTCAAGACATATTGCAAACCCTGTTGAACCAGATTTGGGAACTATTGCTAATTCATCTCCTTCAAGTGCCCAATACATTGGTCGTATATAAACTGCTGAGGTAGAGGAGTAGCCTTTTAAGCCCTCTTTTACTATCTCAACCATATCGTGGCCAGAAACTGTCGGCGTAATCATCATGGCTTCTGCGGAATTATTTATTCTATCACAATGCTTTGAAAGGTCGGGTGCAACGCCTTCGAAGTACCGGGCACCATCAAACACAGTTGTGCCGAGCCAGGAACCGTGATCGGCTGCTCGCATAATTGCAACATCTTCGTCATGCCATTTACCTTGATAAAAAGTTCGAATATTTTTTCCAGTAGCCATGGATTTTATCCTTTTAAAACAGTTATTTAAGACTAATTTTTTACTAGAAATAAGAAAATTAGTACATTCAGTAGGGATAAATTTAGAGTAAAAATTTCAAAAGGCAACAGGTAAATGAGGTGTTATGTTCAGCAATGAGATTGTTTCTGCCATCGGTTAAATGGTAGTAAAAAATCTATAAGTTGCCATTATTTCATTTAGTCATATTTCAGATATTGAGACTATATAGCTAGCCTACAGGTTTAATTAAGAAGCTTATCATTGGCATCCGTTCGTACAAGGATTAAGGGTTCTATATTGTGCCGATGATCAATGGCATTAGATCGTAGGTTTTGCTAATTTAACTTCTTTGTATTATTATAACATTCCATCCGAATAAATAATGCTGTTTTACTAAAGGGTCCACTTAATAAAATGAATAAGACAAATCTCCCATCAAAAGTCTGTGAAACTTGTAAGAAGCCTTTTAATTGGCGTAAGAAATGGAAGACTGAATGGCCAAACGTTAAATATTGTTCTGAAAAATGCAGACGAGAGCGTAAGGCAGGTTTATATGTTGGGTCGCTTGAAAAAACTCGAAAAGGGAACCTCGCGAAAACAACGGGTGGCGAGAGTTATAAACCCTTGTCTGGTAACACAATTTCGGCTGCAGATGACACAAGTAAAAAAGTATTAGATAGTACTGTAGTGATAGAGCCAAAAATTAGTTCGAAGCAAGCTCGTCAGCAATGGTTTAAGAAGAAAACTATAGGGAACAAAGACAGACGAAAATAAAAATTGGTCAACATCAGCGTAGGGTGCGTTCACCCATGAATGATAAGCAAATAGCATGATTGCAAGTTAGTGTGCTGTAGTCTTCACAATGATCCACCCCTTACTTATAAAAGTTAGGCATGCCAATGAGATAGAAAATGGCACAATACGCCTCTATTCCTTTTGTCTAAGACGGTCGAATAGCAAAGTAGAAAAAAATCAAACTCGCTAAACTACGGATATTTAAAGCCAGGAATATATTCACGCCAGTTGCAGAAAGAGCCTACACGTCCTTTTTTTTTCATCAGCTTGACTAACTTTGGATGTGTATAGGTTCCTAAATCTTGCAAACATGTAATTTTATAAGGATCGTATGGTGTTTTTGAAGTTGGAGTTAGATAAACTGAGTCAGCAAGTTGAGGGCAGTTTTCAACTTTATGTAAGTATGGATGCCCTAACTTAGTGCCGTGACCTAACTGTGTTCTAAGACCTGTGTTTGTATTGTGCGCAGTCCTTGAACTTACTCCTGGAACACAGGCAAACCCACCTCCCTGAGCATGTTGGAATTCGTGTAATGTAATATTTACCCTAGTTTCAGTTTCAGTTGTGTCCTTATTATTAATAAACGTAGAGCCTAAACCGACATTAGCTTCACCACCATTCGCGTTGCTCATTGCAACAAAATTATAGTAGATTTTCTTTGGGTTATTCATTCCGTAGTTCCAGAAATAATGTCTAATGTAGTTATTTCTGTGTTTGTGAATCTTGCGCTGCTTTTTATCTAACCTGATAAATGTAATGTCTAGTTTGCCATCAGCTCTATAGTCGTACTTGTATTTTTTGGCTATACCGTTTGAGAGTTTATGCTTGGCTGTTTCTTTAAGCATATGATCATTTACTTTTTTTAGTATCTCTTCCATCTTTCCATTTATATCCCACTCCTTATCTTTATTATCTAAGCTCAAAACATAACTAAAGTGTATTTGGTAATCATTACTCACATCAGGTTGATCTGTAAAATATCTACCTTCTTTTTTATCTTTAGGCAGAACTTCGGCCTTAATTATTTCAAGACTGTCGATATATTTATGTTTGGGCAGAACTTCGGCGTTGGCATTTCCAACGAGAATTAAGATACTTAGTACTAGTATAAGGTTAAACGCTCTGGGCATGAAAAGAAATTTTTTTAACAAAGTAACACTCCAAAAAAGTCAGTTATATCTTCAAACCAGTTAATGGAGTATTTACTTAATTGCCACATTAAAGTTAAAGAAAAATATAAAATTAGTAGTTTACAATAACTAATTAAGTTGTTTCAAGAAAAGTATGAAACGAATGTTCTTGTTATTTTGAGGGAACAACATTTCCCAACTTGAGAAATAAACTCTGAACTCCTAATACGGTTAGACCTTGCGCTTTTCCCATTATTTTTTTTTGGATTACTTTGGAATAATTTGTGCTAAAGTCCTTTCAATATATTAATCTAAAATTGCAACGGAGGTGTTATACAAAATGGAAATTGAACAAATTATAGTAGCAGCAGTTACTCTTCTTATATTCGTAACTTTATTCCTTTCAAAAGAAACTGAGAATAAGAAAGAAAAAAAACCCAAGAATGAACAGAAGTCTACTTGGTAAACTTACGTAACCTATAATTAGCTGAAGAGTACTCAGGGTAATTATAAAATATTACTCTGATTAATTCAAAATTAACAGTTTACAAAAAATTATTTGATTGATTAAAGAACTTTATGAGGCAAATCTATCTCGTAGTAGAGTTTTTAATCCTGTTTTTTATTTTGCCCGTATCGGCTGCTTTTTTTATTCCCCCAAGTTTTTTATTCCCAGGACTTTTGTGTTTTACTCTATTTGGAATTATTTTATTACAAATTACATCAACATTTAGATGGAGAAGTCTTTGGCAAGATTGTACTAAGTTTGATTGGAAGGCATTAGGATGGTTTTCATTATTTTGTTTATTGATATTTAGCTTAATAACTTTTTTACTCATTCCCGAACACTTTTATGACTTACCTAATCATTCACTAAAATTATGGATTCTTATAATGATAGCGTATCCAATCATATCTGCGCTCCCGCAAGAACTTATTTTTAGACCATTATTTTTTATTAGATATAAAAGTATTTTTCCAAATAAAAAATATTTGGTAATAATTAATGCGATTGCTTTTTGCTTAGCACATTTATTTTATTGGAACTTAGTTGCCATTACCATTACATTTCTTGGAGGTTTGGTGTTTGCGTATATTTACAAGAAAAACCGAAACTTTCTAGAGATTGTTATGTATCATTCTGTTGGAGGTTGTATAATTTTTACAACAGGGCTTGGACGATTTTTTTACTCTGGGGCTATTCAATGATCTACAACAAAACCAAACATTTACATTTGTGAGGTGTTAATCCCATCCTTAACATGTAAGATCATACTCTAGTAGTAATCCAAAGTGGGAGATACATCATGGGTCATCCTTTTCGAAACCCTCAAGATATTCTTGACTTAGAAAATAAAATGCCACTCGATAAGGCTCTTGACTCTGCAACAGTCTATCAAAGGCTCCTTAAGACTAGAGATGTGTACCCGGACCGTCCAGCGGTAAGCTTCCAATTGAAGTCGGATGCGAACTCTAAGGCCATTACGTTAAGTTGGTCAGAGTTAACGTCAAAAGTAACTCAAGCTGCTAATCTCTTTAGAAGTCTTGGAGTTGGCCCCAAAGACGTTGTAGCATATCTCCTGCCAACTACTCATGAAACTTTAATAACCCTTATGGGAGGTATGACGTCTGGGATTGTTGCACCAATTAATCCAACTTTGGAGCCTGAGAGTATTGCTGCCCTTTTGAGGGAAACAAATGCAAAAGTTTTAGTGACACTGAAAGCATTTCCAAAAACAAATGTTTCCGATTTAGCCAGTCAAGCAGTAGCACTTTCTCCAAATGTTAAGACAGTTGTCGAGTTAGATTTACTTCCTCATCTATCAGGGATCTCAAAGTTGATTGTTCCTTTTATAAGGCCTAAAAATAGTACTAAAAATTCTGCTAAAGTAATTGATTTCAACCAATCTCTAGCTTCACAGAATAGTACAAAATTATCATTTGAAGAGGACTTAACTGATCCTTACTGTGCGCTATTTCATACTGGTGGAACTACTGGTATGCCAAAGATTGCTCAGCACCGACATTCAGGTGTTCTATACAATGGATGGATTGGCGCATCATTACTGTATTCCCAAGATGATATTATTATGTGCCCTTTACCTTTATTTCATGTTTTTGCTGCTTATCCAATCTGGGCAGGGTGTTTGTTGTCAGGCGCACATATGGTTTTACCAACAGCTGCTGGTTATCGCGGGGAGGGTGTTTTTGATAATTTTTGGAAACTCATTGAACGTTGGAGTGCCACATTTGTGTGTACAGTTCCTACCGCTGCGGCAGCGTTGCTGCAACGACCAGTTGGAGGCAGTGATATTTCCTCATTGGATGGTGCTTTTTGTGGTTCAGCGCCACTTCCAATAGAGTTATTTAAAAGGTTTCAAGAGGTTACTGGCGTAGAAATTATTGAAGGGTATGGGCTTACTGAGGCCACATGCTTGGTGTCATGCAATCCTAAGGAAGGAAAAAGAAAGGTTGGATCTGTTGGTATACCACTACCTCATACTAAGATTAAAATTTGTTCTTTTTCTATTTCAGGTGAACTAGATAAAGTACTTGGTACTGACGAAATTGGTGAGATTTGTGTTTCTAATGCTGGGGTAAATATTGGTGAAGTCTATAAGTCTCATGAGGCAAACAAAGATTTGTTTGTTGAAAAAGACTATTTACGCACTGGCGACTTAGGTCGTCTTGATAGTGATGGATATTTGTGGATAACAGGACGTGCTAAAGACATCATCATACGAAGTGGAGAGAATATCGATCCCAATCTCATAGAAGAAGCGTTAGCAGGGCATCCTGCGGTCGCTCTTTCAGGAGCCATTGGTCAACCAGATGTTAAAACAGGTGAAATGCCGTGTGTGTATGTCGAGCTAAATGAAAATATGAATGTTGAAACAGAAGAGCTAGTTAACTATTGTAAAGATAAAATTCCGCATCGAGGAGCATGGCCGAAATACCTTGAAATAGTAGATGTGCTACCAAAAACTGCGGTTGGGAAAATATTTAAACCAGATTTACGAAAAAAAGCCATTACCCGGGTCTACAATTCGGCGTTAAGTGAAGCCCAGTTAGAGCAAAAAGTATTACATATTAAAGAAGACAAGAAGCTCGGTCTTGTAGCAGTATTAGATTCAGTTAAATCTGAAAGTGATGAAGTAAGTATTAGTAAAGTTCTAGGTGATTATATTATTCCCTGGGAATGGAGCGATAAATAATTTTTTAATATGATTAAACATTAATGTTATCGGTTAATAATCAGGAGATAGTATGACAATAAAGGTTGCGATTATAGGGCTGGGTATAATGGGACGGCGAATGTTAGAGCATATGCAGTTACATTCTGATTATGAGCCTGACTACCTATGGGATCCAGAGGAAAATGCGTGCAAACTTGCGCTCAAGGAAAACCCTCAGGCACACATTATGGAAAACCCTAGTGATGCTATTCAGGCTGCTGATTTAGTTTATCTTGCGTGTCCACCAGTCGTCCGGAAAGCTTATGCATTAGAAGCAGCCAGGTCTGGAAAGGCATTATTTTTGGAGAAACCATTTGGGGTTGATGTAGAAGATAGTGTGGATCTAGTTGCAAAACTTGAAGGATATGCTGTGCCGACAGCTGTAAACTTCTCTCAAGCGTCTGGGATAGCACTAACAGATTTGCTTGAGGCAAAAGATCGTGGAGATATGGGGTCAATCTTAGGTGTAGATATGATTATAACCTACCCGTCTTGGCCGCGCCAATGGCAAAAAGAAGCTGATTGGCTTCGGTTTAAGGCCGAAGGTGGAATGACTCGAGAAGTAATTTCACATTTCTTGTTTTTTTCAGAACGTGTCCTTGGTCCTTTAAAGGTAGTTTCAGCAAATACTACCTACCCTGACGACCCATTATTATGTGAGACTGAGGTATTGGCTAGGCTGGAATCCAGACAGGGATGTCCTGTGAATATTTTGGCAAGTGTGGGAGGTGTTCAGCCTGACAGACAAGAATTTACGATTAAGGGATCCTTGAAAAGTAGACGAATCTCAGAATTCTATAAAGATGCAGAGTCTGACGGTGGCGAATTTATAATGCTTAGGGATGACCCCTCAGATCCGAGAGCAGTAAGTCTGAAAGGTCAACTTGATGATTTATCCTTGAATGTAAAAGGGTTGCCCAACCGACTTGCAACAATCCAAGAGGCATTAAGGGTTCAAAGATTAGTTGAGCGTATATTAAAATAAATAAAGCTTTTTAGAATCGATTTATTATGACTTAAGTTTCTCTTGTTTATCAAGAAACGGGTAAAGAAATTCTAGATCTTTTGGGCTTGTAGTTACATCTCCTTAGTGAGACACCTTTTGTGACACTGTTATTGACACTTTCTTTTATTATTAACTCTTTTTAACGAGGATGTATTTTTGCTTAGTCAAAAATCTGTTAATACCGAGGCTGGTAATACGTATGGTCCGACTCAAAATATACCGGTTGGAGTATTTTTATTATTTTTAGAATTAGTACTTTCGGTTGTCATTGCGAGTTCAGTTAAGTTTTTATCTGATGATCTAGATATCTTCTCAATTCTGTTTTTTAGATATTCTCTCTCGTTACCATTGTTACTTCTCTATGGCTTTTACGTTCATGGGAAAAATGTTTTTGTAGTCAAACAGAAAGGAGTTCTGCTTGCACGAATTATATTTGGACTTATTGGATTAAGCTGTTGGTACCTTACTGTAATATACCTTACTATTAGTGTTGCGACTGTTTTGTTACAGACCGTACCAATTTTTATTACTATTTTTGCCCCGTTCATGACCTCAGAAAAAGTTGGATTACGTCGTTTTCTTGCTGTTATAATAGGTTTCACTGGGGTGATTATATTAATAAATCCAAATTTAGATGGTAGTTTTGCCTATTCAGTAATTGGTTTATTATTTGGTGCGGGGGCTACTATATTTGGGGCTTTGATGTTTATAACTTTAAGAATGTTAGGCTCAAAGGACGCTCCTGTTCCAACTGCCATATGGTATAATTTTATTGGTGCTATTATTTTTGGGTTCTTAACCAGTTTTACAAACGGTGTGTCATCCTTAGAAATAATTGTAAACGAAGGTTTTTGGCTTTTACTGGCATTCATTGGTGTTTCAGCTAGTTTTCAACAGTATTTGATGGCTAAAAGTCATCAATTGGCACCGGTAACAGTTTTAGCTCCAGTTCATTATTCGGCTATACCGCTGTCTATGTTTGTTGGGGTTTTATATTTTGGAGATGTTATAGATTTAAGTTTCCTAATTGGGACGGCGGTGATCGTGTGTTCAACATTATATATCTTTGTTAGAGAACGAGTGGTGAAACAAGCCAACTAGGAGTTGTTTTATTGATTGCTATGAAGCTATGGATGACATGCATTTAACGCATAACGGCTATTAAAAAATATCAGTATTACTTACCTTTTAATAGGTTTAGAGGGATCCTCGAGCTAACTATTTTTTGGCTGACCCATTCAAATCAAAGGAAAAATAATGATAAAAAATTTCTGGCATCGCGTTGTCGCATCTCAAGAAAAAAGAGCAGCTTATTACATGTTGCAAAAACTTTCTGATAGACAACTTACTGATATAGGCGTTACTCGCGCTGAAATTAAATACAGGGTCTACAGATAAAATTAAACGTAGTTTTACTAGTGACAACCAAGAGATAGTAAAATTTTGGTTGTCACAACTCCTGGCTTAAAACTTAAAAAATATAAACATTTATAATTTTAATTTATGTAAAGCCTTGTATCTAAATCTCTATCAAACATATTGTGAGGGCAGTTAATTTATTTAATGTAATTAAATGGAGGGATACCCTAGTTATGGAAAAGATAGCATTAGTTACAGGTGGTGGATCTGGAGTTGGAAGGTCTGCTGCTTTAGCCCTCTACATGGCAGGTTATGACGTAGTTGTAACTGGAAGGCGTGAGACAACTTTAAAAGAAACAGTTGACTTGGGTGTGAAAAGTAATCCCGATGGTATTAAACGCTTAAATTTTATCGATTCAGATGTTAGTAATCCAAGTTCCGTGGATGAGTTGTTTAGTAAAATAAAAAATAAGTATGGTCGACTTGACGTGCTATTTAATAATGCTGGTGTTAATCTTCCCAGTATTGTGTTCGGTGATTTGAGTTATGATCAGTGGAAAAATACGGTTGATATAAACCTTTCTGGTGTGTTCTTATGTGCTAAAGCTGCATTTAACTTAATGCGAAACCAAAACCCTCAGGGTGGAAGAATTATTAATAATGGTTCTATTTCTGCACACACTCCCAGACCTGGGTCAGCGGCTTACACATCCACAAAACATGGAGTTACTGGTCTTACTAAAACCATAGCTTTGGATGGCAGGCCTTATAAAATAGCTTGTGGACAAATAGATATAGGAAATGCGTTGACGCCCATGGCAGCACGAATGCTTGATGGAGTTCCTCAAGCGGATTTATCTATAAAAGCGGAAACGGTTATGGATGTTGATCAAGTTGGTGCAGCTATAGTGACAATGGCCGATTTACCATTAGAAACCAATATTTTAAATATGACTATTATGGCTACTAATATGCCTTTTGTTGGGAGAGGATAAATTTAATTCAGGCCCCTCGTTTCTTGAGAGAGTTTTTAGTAGGATTAAGTATAGTTCTTGAAAGTACACTTACGCAGCGACAGATTTAGTAGTTAAAGAACCTAATACTTCCGCAACAATACTATACGAATGAAGTCTGGCCTTATGGTTATGTATGGCGCCAGTGATTATAAGTTCGTCAGGTTTGTAACGGGAAATTAATTCACTAAGTTCTTGGTGAACGACATCTTTACTGCCAGTTGCTGAACATGAAAGAGATTCATTTACCACAGATAAAAAAGCAGGTGGGATGTGATCTCTTATGTTTTTGATAGGGTATGGTAGTTTTCCGGGCTGACCTGTCCTCAATCTAACAAATGATTGAATTTGAGAAGACCTTAGATACTGTGCTTCTTCATTTGTGTCTGCAGCGCATACGCCCACACCCATCATAAAGTAGGGTTTTGACAACCATCTGGAAGGTTTAAATGTGGTTCGGTATGTGACCAAGGCTTGTTCAAGCATTCCAGGAGCAAAATGTGAGGCAAATGCATACGGAAGGCCCATGTATGCAGCAAATTGAGCTCCGTAAAGGCTGGACCCTAAAATCCATATTGGAACTTTAGTTCCTTCGCCAGGTATAGCTCTTATTTGAGTGTTTGAACTGGAATCATCAAGATATTGTATTAGCTCTACGACATCATCTGGGAAGTTATCGTTACTATCCTTATTACGCCTAAGCGCATGCGCAGTTCCCATATCACTTCCTGGGGCACGTCCAATACCAAGATCAATTCTGTCTGGATGTAGAGTTGCAAGTGTTCCAAATTGTTCAGCAATGACTAAAGGAGAATGATTGGGAAGCATAATCCCGCCGGCTCCCACACGTATTGTTTTTGTTCCAGCTGCTATATGCCCAATGACAACTGAGGTTGCAGCACTAGCAATGCCTGGCATATTATGATGCTCTGCTAACCAGTAACGTTGAAAGCCTAGTTTTTCTGCGTGACGTGCTAAGTCTAGGGAGTTTTTTAAAGCATCCTGTGTTGTCTGACCTTCGGGTACAGGGGATAAGTCCAGTAAAGAAAAATTATACATTTAGGTATCACCTTGCTCATTACACTTAATATTTAAATTTACCGTATCTAAATAACTTAGTAAAATAAATAAGAGATTTCCTTAATTCTAATTATTAATTATTTAACAAATGTTTCAAATGTAATCCTAACTTTTAAACTATTTTGTTAGTTGCAATAAGTAATAAAAAAAGCCACTATTTTTTAGTTAATTACGTTTGTTATATTTTTTCTGAATAAATTAAGAGATGGAATGGCGTTATAACACTAAAAGTTAGTCAGGATGTTAATTAAGTGGAAAATAAATTAATTGGAATGAAAAAACGTTTAACTCGTTACGGTGATGACGAGTTTGCTCTTTTTTTAAGAAAATCATTTATAAAAGGTTTTGGATATACCGATGAAGCCTTAAACAAACCAGTAATAGGTATTATTAATACTTATAGTGATTTTAACTCCTGTCATGGAAACCTCAATGATCTCGTTGAGGCTGCAAAAGCGGGAGTTTTAGCAGCGGGGGCACTGCCGCTAGCATTTCCTACTATTAGTTTACATGAAAGTTTTGCTTTTCCAACATCTATGTATTTAAGAAATCTTATGGCCATGGATACTGAGGAAATGATGAAGGCTTTACCTATGGACGCATGTATACTGGTAGGTGGTTGTGATAAAACAGTTCCAGCACAAATAATGGGTGCCCTAAGTTCAAATATTCCGTTTGTCCAATTAGTATCCGGGCCAATGAGTGTTGGGAGCTTTAAAGGAGAGCGGGTAGGTGCCTGTACTGACTGTAGGAGGATTTGGGCCGACTACAGGGCAGGTGTTCTCAGTGATGAAGATGTTTCGGAAGCTAGTAATCAACTGGTCCCAACTGTGGGGACATGCGGAGTGATGGGTACTGCGAGTACAATGGCGCTAATGGTTGAAACATTAGGGTTGATGGTGCCGGGAGGTGCGTGTGCGCCAGCTGTATCTGCCCAAAGAGTAAGAGTTGCTGAAGAAACTGGTTCTTTAGCTGTAAAAATTGCAAAACTTAACTACAACCCACGGGATTGGCTTACAGAGAGGTCATTTGAAAATGCCCTTCGAGTGTTACTGGCTGTTGGTGGCTCGACGAATGGGATAATTCATTTAACTGCAATAGCGGGCAGGATGGGAATTAATTTAAGCCTTGATCGGTTAGATGAATTGGGCCGAGACACGCCTGTAATTGTTGATTTAAAACCCTCAGGTGAGGGTTATATGGAAGACTTAAACAAGGCTGGTGGTTTAGTTAGAGTTTTAACTGAAATAGAGGACTTACTACACTTAGATGTATTGACATCTTCAGGTGAAACATTGGGTGAAATCATAGAAAAAACTCGTGTGAGTTGGCCACAATCTACTGTTAGAACACGAAAAAATCCTATCTTTGAATCTGGAGGACTTGCAGTTTTGAGTGGTAATTTAGTACCTGACGGTGCGGTGATAAAACAATCTGCTGCTAGTGCCGAACTCCTTGTTCATCAGGGTAAGGCAGTAGTTTTTGATGGATTATCTGATTTAGCTAACAGAATTGATGATGAGAATCTCGATGTTAGTTCAAAAGATATTTTAGTGTTAAAAAATATTGGCCCCAAAGGTGCACCTGGGATGCCAGAAGCTGGTTTGATCCCAATACCCAGAAAACTGGCTCGAATGGGAGTGAAAGATATGGTGCGAATATCTGATGGTCGAATGAGTGGGACAGCTTCAGGAACAATTGTATTACATGTAGCACCAGAGGCTGCCGTTGGAGGCCCCCTGAACTATGTAAAAAACGGTGATGAGATTTATCTGAATGTTAATACGCGAACATTAAAACTGTTAGTAAGTGATGAAGAGTTACAAGTGCGTAAAAATGCTCTACCAATAAAAAAGACCTCACCTAAGAGAGGTTATGGAAAATTATTTCATGATCATGTAATGCAAGCTCCTCAGGGAGTGGATTTTGACTTTTTAATAGGGGTTGATGGTGATGGTGACCTATAAATGAGTAAAATTAATAAATTTATTAATTTAACTGAGGACAAAAAATGACTGATTTTACAGAAATCCCTATCCTAGATCTTTCAACTCTAATAAACGGAGGAGACACAAAGAAATTAGCTCAAGAGTTTAGACATGCTTATGGAACGATCGGGTTCTCATATGTAATAAATCACGGGATTGAGCAGTCTTTGATAGATTCTGTATTTGATGTTTCTAAGAAGTTTCACGATCAGGGCTTAGAAAAAAAAATGTGTTTTCAAATTGATAAAACACATCGTGGCTATATTCCGATAAATACGTCAACAGATGTAAACACTGATTTAGCGAAAGTTACTAAGCCAAATCAATCAGCTTCCTATATGATAATGAAAGAGGATATCTCAATTAATCAAGAGATATACCTGTCTGGCCCAAATCGATGGCCTGATGTCCTAGGATTTAAGGATGTGTGTGAGTCTTATGTATCAGCAATGTCTGAATTAGGTCGGAAATTGATGGGGTTAGCTTTACAATCTATTGGGGTTGAGGACTCTAGCCTATTAAAATCTTTTGAAGATCCCACAACATGGCTAAGGTTGCTTCATTACCCACCACAGCCTCAGGGTGCAAAAAAAGATCTATATGGTTCGGCTCCTCATAAAGATTTTGGCTGTTTAACATTGTTGACGCAGGATGATGTTGGTGGCCTCCAAGTAATGACCCCTGCTGGAAACTGGGTGGACGCTCCGCGTATACCAGGTAGCTTTGTGGTGAATGTTGGAGATATGTTACGTAGATTATCGAATGGTATCCTCCTTTCAACCCCCCATAGGGTAATTAATCAATCGGGTCGTGAACGGTATTCTTGCCCGTTCTTTTTTGATCCTCATGTAAACACTATTATTGAGCCAATAAAGGGCACAGGAAACCCTACCTTTGAGCCACTACTTTTTGCTGATTTCTTGAGAGGTGAGTTAGAAGCAAGTTATAAAGCGCATCAGGTAAAGTAATAAAAATTAATTCAATAGGAGGTGCAATAATGGAGAAACTTTGGGAAGTTTATGCCTTAAAATATGCCGAAAGGGATGACCGTGTCAGGAGTGAAAGCTTTATTTTGGATGCCAATCACTCCGGCAAACACCCTATGGACTACTTTGTATGGGTTTTAAAATCTGACAAAGAAGTTATTTTAGTTGATACTGGTTTTGATGCCGAGGAAGCAAAAAGGAGGTTCCGACCCATACTGAGGGCACCTCAAGAAGCTTTAAGTGCATTAAATTTAAAACCAGAAGATATAACAAGAGCTATAATTACGCATCTCCATTACGATCATGCAGGAAGTTTAAAAGATTTTCCTAATGCTACGTTCTATATGCAGTCAGCAGAGCTTGCCTATGCCACTGGACCCTGCATGTGTGAAGACACACTCAGAATGCCGTACACAGGCGAACATATCTGTGATATGGTTAGAGCCCTTTACTCAGGCAAAGTGATCTTTTCTGATGGTGATATGGAGGTGTCATCGGGTGTTACGGTGCACTGCGTAGGGGGGCATTCACGTGGTCTTCAGGTTGTCCGTGTGAAAACTAAAAATGGCTGGCTTTGCTTGGCTTCAGATGCAACCCATTATTATGAAAACTTTTTAACAAGAAAGCCTTTCCCTATTGTTGTGGATATTGAAAACATGCTCAAAGGTTTTGATTTAATACAGGAACTAGCAAGTGATTTATCTTTAATTGTTCCAGGTCACGACCCGTTGGTCACGACATTATTTCCCAAAGATGGCAATAGCGGGTTTGTATGGCGCTTAGATGTTGGAACAATCAATAAACTACCTGAGTGGAAGGATATAAAATAAGTTTGATCAAATTTTTAAATGAGCTTTCAAGAAAATACTTTGAAACCGTCTATTTGCGTTGCATCACTATTTTATGTAATAAAAATATTGTTAATTAAAAATTATGATTTTTGTTAGTATAGTTTAAGGAACTTGAGTAATGGATCACACTAATATTCGAAATATAATTGATTTAGGTGAATGCCCTTTAGAGGACGATAGCTTTATTAAATCATGTCGAACAAAAATAAATGAAAATGGAGTTTTGACACTTCCAAATTTCTTAAACGAACAGATTATTAAACACTTAGTTGAAGAGGGTAGTGCGGCTCAACATAAAGCTTTCTATTCGAACTCTACTCACAATGTATATCTGACTAAAAATAATCCAGATTATGGTGATGAGCATGTTTTTAACAGACAGGTCGTTTCCTCAAAAGGATGTATAACCGATGATCAAATTCCAGAAACTTCTCCTTTAAAGACTTTATATAACTCAGGAATATTTAGAGATTTTTTAGCCTCTGTGCTTGGTGAGCAAAAACTATACGAATATGCTGACGGGCTGTCGTCTATAAATGTGCACTATGCCTCAGAGGGTGAGGAGTTGGGTTGGCATTTTGATAATTCAAGTTTTGCGATAACGTTGCTTTTACAGGCCCCAGAGGATGGCGGTTCGTTTGAATATATTAAAGATCTTAGAGATTCTGAAACTGAAGACATGAATTTTGAAGGAGTTGAATCTTTACTAAACGGGATAAAAAAACCTCAAACTCTAAAAGTGGAACCTGGGACACTTGTCCTATTTCGTGGTAAAAATTCTATTCACCGTGTCACTCCTACTAGAGGCAATAAAACAAGAATGTTAGTTGTTTTGGCGTATAATACGAAGCCTGGCGTATCATTGTCCAAGTCAGCCCAAATGACTTTTTTTGGCAGAGTAGCTTAAAATTTTAAATATTAGGTTTTTACAATAAGTTCTTTTAACCCGTGAAAATGATATAGATCTGCATATTGTGGTACCTGTTTAATTTTGATTTTTGGGCAGCGCGTAAAAAGGACAGCAAGCCCAACTTTTAATTCAAGTCTTGCTAAAGGTGCTCCAACACAGAAATGAATGCCCCCACCGAAAGCTGTATTAGTTTTAATCGGTCTTGTAGGAAGGAATACTTCTGGATTGTCCCATGCCTTTGGGTCTCTTCCTGCTGCACCCAGCATTAGCGCTACTTCATCACCTCTTTTAAAGCTATGACCCTCTAAGTGAATATCTTCGTACGCGTAGCGAGTAAACATATGTAATGGAGGATCAAATCGTAGTATTTCTTCAATAGTTTTACCAATATTATCCTCTTTAAGGCATATCGGGTCCACTTTACTTTCAAGTAATGTTTTTACGCCATTTCCAATTGAGTGAACAGTGGCCTCATGACCTGCATTTAAGAGAAGTATACACGTCGTAATAAGTTCATCTGTACTTAACTTCTCCCCTTCTTCTTCTGCTTGAATTAAATGGGTTATTAAGTCATCTGCAGGTTTTTTCCTTTTTTCCTTAACATAGTAATTCATAAAAGAAACAAACTCTTCACAGGATTTTACAGCCCTATCTTCTATTTTACGATTTCGCCGTGCTTGGTACATTGAAACCATATCGTTTGACCAATTAAGTAATTGATTTGACATATCTTCAGGAACACCAAGTAATCGTGCAATTATTATGACAGGAATTTGATTAGCATAACTGGGTATAAGATCAAAGTCGTTGGATGGAAACTTATCAATTAACTGGTCACAGAGGATGTTTATTTCTGGCTCTAATTCTTTAATTCTACGCGAAGTGAAGGCTCGCATAACCAAACCTCTCAATCGAGTATGTGCGGGAGGTTCAAGTTCCAGCATGGAGTGTGCTTCATTTTTATAAAAGGGTAAAAGGTGTTCTGGAATACTTTTAATCAGTTCTTCTGGAACTTCTCTTCCAAATCTACGGTCCTTAAGGATCGCGGCTGTCATGCTATGATCAAAAGTTGCAACCATGGAATAGTCTTTCCAATACACAAATGGTCCGACTTCACGCACATTTTTATAAAAACTGTATGGATCCTGTACAAAAACTGGATCAGTTGGTATCTGGCTAATTTCTATCATTTAAATCACTAAATATGCTCTAATTATATTTCTTCTTCACTTAGTCAGAATTTTGGGTTGATATTCAAAAAACTATTCTAATAACATGATATTGCACGCAAGATTAATTTTTCTCAAACATTTAATTCATGCTTGGTGTCAAAAAAATACGATAGTAATATCTAATCTAATCTAATCTAATTGATAACTATAAAGTTATTAGTTTTGAAGTTTTGAATCATTTTCCTCCCAAATGTAGTATTTTTGTATTCTAGTACTTTATATGAGTAATTAAAACGTTTTATTAGTATAAGAGTAGTTGCCAGATGAGCTTACAGGAGGCACTCTAAGGGTATATTTATTAAGGGAGTAATATAATGACATCTGAGTTATGGAAAGGGCAGTCATTTTCTGTAAGCCACGCAGATGGTACTGGAACTTTTTCTGGAGGGTTTGAAGGCGGGCTTAGGTCATTTTTTGAATATCGAGATTTAGGAGTTAAGAAAGCTACAAATGGTAAATATGTGGCTCATGTCATTCGTGCTGTTCCAGGCCATCAAACTAAACCACAATGGCACACACATAATTTGGACTTTCAGTTGGTGTTTGTGTTAAAGGGTTGGGTTAAGTTTGAATACGAAGGGCAGGGAGAAATAATGCTGCGCTCGGGATCGTCAACTTTACAACCACCAGGAATAAAACATCGAGAAATTTCACATAGTGATGATCTGGAGTTGATTGAGATTTGTTCTCCTGGAGATTTTGAGACTGAACTATCAGATCATGAATAACAGTTTGACCTTTTTGAAACATTTTAGTTAGAACGTGAATGAGAGTATTATGAATGCGTAAAACACTAAACTTTGATTGGGTTGATGCGTTTAGTACGGGTCCATTTGGAGGAAACGGGTGCGTTGTAGTTCATGATGCAAAAGAGGTTTCTATTCCTGATAGGTTAAAGTTGGTTAAGGAAACGTCACTTTCAGAATGTGCATTTTTGATCGGTTCAGACATAGCAGATTTTGGTGTGCGCTACTACCTAGCAGAAACTGAAATTCTTATGGCAGGGCACCCTACCATAGCAACAGTAACTTCTTTAATTGAGCGAGGATTGGTCAAGCTTACAAATGGTTCTGCTAATTTCACACTTGAGGTTGGGGCAGGGGTACTTCCAATTAAAGTTACTGACACTCAAAGTGGTCCGTTAATATGTATGACACAAATGGCACCAAAGTTTGGGAAAGTTTTAGATAGAAGTGATATCGCTAAGATATACGGCTTAAAAACGGAAGACATCGCTTTTGATCCACAGATTGTGTCAACGGGAACTCCTTATTGTATTGCTCTGTTAAGTAGCAAGGATGCTTTACGGAGAGCAAAAATAAACGAGAAATACTTAAATAATTTTTATTCAATTAACCAAGGAGAAGAGAAAAATTTAATGGAACCCTTTTTAGTAACTTTAGGTGGACACACCAATGATGGTGATACGTTTTCTAGATTACTAATGTCTTACTCCGCAAACCAGGAAGATGCGTTTACTGGATCGGCTACTGGGTGCATGGCAGCTTATTTGTGGCATCATGGACTAATTAAAAATTGTAAATTTGTTGCTGAACAAGGCCATTGGTTAGGTCGCCCGGGCAAAGCCCAGGTTGAAGTAATAGGTCCAGCCGATTCTATTAGAGGGATAAACGTTTCGGGTTATGGTTATATTTTAATGAAGGGTGTTCTTACTCTATAATGCCACCTGAACGAGAACTGATCTAAATAAATAAATTTAAAATACAAACTTTCTAACATAATTCACTTAAGCTTAGTTCTGCCTTCATTTGTTAGCACCCAACATTCCTTCCCTTCGAATACGACAGGTGATAACGGTCTCCCGTATGCAGCACCACCATCCAGGTCAATACGGTTTCCAAAGTGGGTTGGCTTGTCCAAAGCAACGTGGCCATGCACTATTAGTCGGCCATGATCTCTCGTATCCTCTATAAAGCCTTCTCGAATCCAAAGAAGATCGTTGATATTTTGATCCTCTATTTTAATGCCAGGGCGAATGCCAGCATGAACGAAAATTAGCTCAGGGGTGTCATAAAAAAGATTTAGAGAATTTAAAAAATCCAAATGTAATTTAGGAATCTTATCTCGCGCTTCAGTATGAATTTCACCACTCCGACGGTTTTCTTCTATATTTACTCCGTATGAAGCTAGTGTTTTTTCACCTCCCATGCGGGGATGGAGCCAATGAAGTCCATGGAAAAGGTGTGGATCATGGATGGGTATTTTCTTTAAATACCATGTGAGCATTCTGTCGTGGTTTCCAAGTAAAAAATGCCATGGTTTAAGCGCATCACGGCCAAAGATGAGTCGTTCGATAACTCCACGACTATCTGGCCCTCGATCAATATAATCACCTAAAAAGACAATTTCTGCATCTGGGCCACCATCCTTTAGTATCAAAGCTAATGCAGCATCTAGTTGCTCAGACTGCCCGTGGATATCACCGATCGCGTAGAGCATTAAATATCCCATCTAATATCAAGATAATTCTTGAGTGGAGTCTACAAATCATTAAGTGCCAAAGCCACTTCCTGCTTGAGTGTATTCTGATCTTGGTGGTGAAAAGACATCTAAAACTGTAGCTCCTTTAGGGCCAGCAATTATTCCATGTTCAACTCCACCTGGAGTTAACCAAAAATCACCCTGCTTTACATGATTCTCTTTTCCATCTTGAATTCTTATTGCACTACCTTCAATTAAATAACCCCACTGTTCTTGATCGTGCTTGTGGATGCTGCCGACAGCGTTTGGGTCTAACTTAACGACTGAAAGCATTGCCATGTCACCAGGAAAAATTCTGGTATTAATCCCTTTTGCAAGTTCTCTGGGAATACCCTGATTAAGGTTATTTATATTAAAAAAACAATTTCTTTTTGTCATTACTTTCTCCTAATAAATTTTTTAATCAATTTAGTAATTTTAACTGTCTGGAAACGGCTTCAGCTGTTTGTGTGGTGGAAGCCTTTCCACCAAGATCACTTGTTAGGTTTTCTTTATCTAACATAACAGTTTCAACGGCATTACGTATTTTAATTGCATCCAGACTTAAAGTATTATTTTTATACTTTTGACCCAACCAATCAAGCATCATTGATCCGGATAAAATCATAGCAAGAGGATTGGCTAAATTCTGCCCTGCGATATCAGGAGCAGTTCCGTGACACGGTTGAAAGACCGCGTGTTCGAGACCAATATCTGCTGAAGGTGCTACGCCTAGTCCACCCATTATTCCTGCACCTAATTCAGATAAAATATCACCAAACATATTTTCAGTGACTAATACATCAAGGTCCCATGGCTTTTGAACCATCCATAGGGCCATTAGGTCTACATATGCAGATGTTGCTTTAATGTCCGGGTAGCTTTTTGATTCCTGTTCAAATATATCTCTAAAAAATGCAAATGCTCTAAACATATTTGCTTTGTCAACGCACGTAACAGCACCGGGTCCGTAACCAAGTTTTTTTCGATTTTCTGCTAAACTGAATGAAAACCTAAAAAGCTTTTCTGAGATGGCTCGAGTAATTCTAAGAGTTTCTCGCGCTTCATTAGGGAAAACTTCTCCTTTACCTTGAGTGTAAAAAAGACCTTCTGTACTCTCCCGTATTAAAACAAAGTCAATAACCTTACCTTTTGGGATTTTTAAAGGAGAATGATCTCCACCGATCACCCGGACTGGTCTCACGCCTGCAAAAAGGACTAACTCTTTTCGTAAGTCTATTTGAGGCGATATTTCTGTACCATCATCGTATCGAATATTGGGAAGCCCCATTGCTGCCAATAAGATTGCATCACTATTTTTTGCTATTTTTAACGACTCGTCTGGAAGTGCATTCCCATTTTTTAAATATTCTTGAGCGCCTGCCGCCACTTTAACAAATTTGAGATGGTATGTAGTTGACTCGTCGGCAACTTGTTTCAGAATAGAAATTGTTGGAGCCATAATCTCTGGACCAATACCATCACCTTCAAAAACAGCTATTTTAAATTCTTTTTTCATGTTTTTACCTGCTAAAATTAGGGTTGGGGAAATTTAATACATCCATTTACTCTCAGGGAATTAGTGATTTTTTATATTGAATTGAATCCTATTTTTACGTATTTTTTCTTATACACAAAATGATAAACGTAGCCTATCTAAAAACGAAAGTTATATCTCTGGTATTAAAAATGTTATCGAAGATTGATATTGCCTAGGTAATGTACTTAGATGTATTGGGTTAGTCACTACTAAAAAATATATTTTTTATTTCATTAATATTTATAGTTGGCTAAGCGATGATTTATTTTAACCTATTCGTAAATCGTGTCCGTTTCATTCTTCTTAGCATCGGCTGGCTTGGTGCGATTTTGAATATTTTGCTTGGTGAAAGTGTAAGAGGCCTCGTAAATACAAGTGTAGCTTGTTTTCTACTTTTTGTCCTTCTAACTTTACCACGGTTGCGATTGAGCTCTATCTTAATTTTATTATTTTTAACTATTGTTAGCTGGCTTTTGTTGGACCATTTTCCATCAAATGAGGATTGGATGGCGGCTGGTAGATATAGCTTAATTTTTTGTGGATTAATTCCGACAATGGCGTTGGTTAGATCGACAGCCTCAGTAATGCCTTCTGTGCAAAGGACTCAAGCAGCATTAGCGGCACTACCACCCTCAACCTCAATGAGTGGAATTCAATTAGCATCTCATTTTTTTGGCGGTGTAATTAATATGGGTGTCTTACCTATTATCTCAGCTTCAATACCTAAGGACAGTGATATATTAAGAAGGCAAGCCTATGCTGAAGCCGCATTACGAGGAATGGTGACTTCTGCTGCTTGGTCACCATTCTTTATTGCCTTTGCTGTTGGACAAGCATTTACAGGAAATCTAGATTCATGGATTGCAATTTCATTGGGAGTTGTAACTGCACTAATATTTGCTTGTATATCTTTACCTTATACAAATAAATCTTTTTCACGTAATCAACTATATGTATCATTAGTGTGCCTGAAACCAGTACTTTTTAGACTGACAGTAGTTCTTTTCGCTGTTTTGATTGTTGCTTTCCTTTTTAATTATACAGCGCTTTCAGCTGTTATTCTTGTAATGCCCGTACTCGTTATTTTACAGGTGATCAGAAATCCTATAGAAATTAAATCTATTTTTCTACAAACCAAAACATCAATGACAGCTACAGCAGATGATATTATTGTCATTAGTGCAGCGATGATTGTTGCGTTTCTTGCAACAAGAGCAGGAGCTTTTTCTGTTTTTGTTTCTCTGATTTATCCTGGAACAATTCCTGCTTGGTTCGCTTTAGTTATTACACCGGTTGCTATGATGCTTGCATCAACAATAGGTATTCATCCTGTTATAACCAGTACTGCTCTTTTAGGAACTTTCAGTGGCGGCGCAGTTGATGTGCATCCGGCTTTATTAATGCAAGCTCACTTAATAGGATGGGGAGCCGGAACTATGCCTTCAATCGTTTCGTTATCTGTTATCACGTGTGCTAGATTGTTTCGTGTTCCTGTTAACAATCTTTGTTTTGGTCAAAACTTTAAAATCTCATTTTTCTACGCATTACTAGGGGGTAGTATTTTAAGCTTACTAAATTTCATTTTATAATTTATTACTTTCTTTAAATTAAACTATTATGGATTTTCAAATGATTTCTACTAGAACAAATGAATACAAACTTATAACTGCTAAACCCTTTACTCCTAACCTAGGCGCTGAAATTTATGGTGTTGACCTAAGTAAACCAGTTCCAGATGCTCAATTCGAAGAAGTTAAGAGAGCTTTTTGGGAGTATCAGGTGTTGTTTTTTAAAGAACAAAATGAGGTATCTCCAGGGCAACATGTAGACTTTGGAAAACGCTTTGGGACTTTGCACACGCATCCTGCAGCGCCAACAATGGATGGGCACCCAGAAGTCTTTGAAATCCACGCTACAAAGGACTCAAAAATTGCAAATGGAGAATTTTGGCATTCGGATGTATCTTGTGATGAAGAGCCACCTCTTGGTACAATGCTACAAATCCATATTACTCCACCATGCGGTGGTGATACTATGTTTAGTAACATGTACTCTGCTTACGAAACGCTTTCTCAACCACTAAAAGAAATGCTTGATGGTCTCACTGCTTTGCACGAGTCTGAACATATTTACAAAGGTCGGTATACTGATCGCGGAAAGGATGATTCAGAAATTTATACACCTGAAGCAATTCATCCAGTAATACGAACACACCCAGATACTGGTAGGAAAGCACTTTTTGTAAATCGTACTTTTACAACAAAAATTAATGAATTGTCTAAAGACGAAAGTGATTCTGTCTTGGAACTCCTCTTTAAGCATGCTGAACACATTGATCACCAGATTAGATTTCGCTGGACTCGGAACGACATGGCTTTTTGGGATAATCGATGTTGCATGCATAGGGCGATTTGGGATTATTGGCCAGCAGAACGTAAGGGCCGGCGTGTTACAATAAAGGGTGATCGACCAAAGTAATGTTTAGATTTTTATAAGATTTGAGGAATTTTAGTTATATTGATTGAATAGAATATGATGTACTGGCCAACACTGAGGACCTAAGATGATCTCTTTAAAAACCATAGAAAATACTGCGGCAGTTTTGATGAAGAAAGCTGCAGTAGAGATTCCAAATGACTATCTTTCAGGATTAAAGGCTATGGCAAAAGTAGAGGACGGAGACCTCTCTAGTTTTGTTCTTCAGGCAATGTTAGAAAACTATGAAGTTGCAAAAGAAGATAGCCGCGCAATGTGTGGTGATACTGGATGCCCTCGTTGGTATATAAAGATGGGAAATGAAAGCTCAATCGAGGGTGGTCCGGTAGCTCTTGAGAGCGCCTTGAGAAGGGCGACAGCTAGGGCAACTAGCTCTATTCCTCTGCGTCCTAACAGGGTTCATCCACTATGGCGGACTGATCATGATAATAATGTAGGAATTGGTGCTCCTGAGATTGAATATGGATTTGAACCTGAAGGAGATTGGATAGATTTGATTACTGTCCATAAAGGGGGATTATTTGGTACGGACTATAGAATGTTATTCCCTAGTGACGGTATTCAGGGAATAAAGCGTTTTTTTTTAGATTCCCTTGTCTCATTTGGAAAGCGAGGCCTCGCGTGTCAACCGGCAATCATTGGTATTGGTATTGGAGGTTCCAAGGACAGCTGTATGGTTCTTGGAAAAAGAGCAGCTTGCTTAAGGGTTGTTGGAGATAAAAACCCTGACCCAAAAATTGCTGAGTTAGAGGAGGAGTTTAAAGAGTTAGGTAACAGTATTGGGATGGGGGCAATGGGATTTGTCGGCAAGTCTATGGTTATTGACTGCAATATAGAGGTTGGTTACTGTCATACAGGTGGCATGCAAATGAGTGTTCATGCATTTTGTTTGTCTTCTCGTAGGGCCGTAGCAAGAATATATGATACTGGGGATGTCGAGTATAGGACTGACCCAAACTGGTTTACAGCGTATCAACGGCGTGAGACGGTAGAATGGTAAGCCAGAAAACTCTAACAAAAATACAGCTTAATACATGTCCTACAGCGGATGAACTAGCAGCGCTTAATATTGGGGATGTCGTTTATCTGAACGGGCTTGTTTATACGGCCAGAGAGAGTGTTTATACTGGTGTCTTAGATGGAGATCTTGAAATCCCCTCGGAGTTTAATATTTCTGAAGGAGCTAATTTTCATTGCTCTCCAGCGGCAAATCAACAGGAGGATGGGTCATTTTCCTTAGGTGCGGTTTCGGCTACTGCGTCATTCAGGTTTTCAAAGTGGATAGGAAGGTGGTTAGAGAAAACAAAATCTAAAATAGTCATCGGGAAAGGTGGGATGAGTACCAACGACTATGCTAAACATTTTGTACCCAATAAAACAATTTACTTAACAACGGTTGGATATGGCACTGGTGCTCTATTAGGGAGAGGAGTCAAGAAAGTTAAATCCCTGTATTGGAAAAAGGAACTTGGTCTTGCTCAGGCAATGTGGGTTTTAGAAGTCAAAAACTTTGGTCCTTTTCTTGTGGAATGTGATATAAAAGGAAACAGCCTTTTTGAAAGAGAACATAAAAAAATATCTTTAAAGATAGACAAGATTTATGAAGGAACAAGACCTGCAATTTTAAAACGCTTAGGTGAAACAGATGATCGAAAAGACGAATTAATATAAATTCAATTAAAATAGTTGTTTTTTAAATCGGTGTTTTGAGGCTGTGCTTAGGGTTATTAAATAAAGGAATTAAATATCAATTTTTTTGTGAAAATCTACGCAAATGCCCCGTTTTTGTTATGCCTTGCTACCTTGGGATGGGCTGGTAATTGTATAGTGGGTCGTTTGGCTTCTGGTGAAATTTCTCCTATGGTAGTAGTCTTTTTAAGGTGGAGCATTGTTGTGCCTATTTTGTTAGTTTTACAACGAAATAAATTAGTATTGGCCCTTCCCTTAATTAAATCGAACATAAAATGGGTTCTTTGCATGGGCGCTTTTGGCCTTACCTCTTTTAATGCACTATTTTATGTAGCTGCAAACTATACTGTAGCTGTTAATTTGGGCATTATGCAGGGCACTATGCCAGCATTTATACTTATTTTGGCTTCAGTTTTTTTAAAAACTAAAGTAACAAAAGTTGAAATCCTTGGTTTAATAGTAGCATTAACAGGTGTAATTATAGTTATTAGTAAAGGAAACTTAAGTTCTCTACTTAACCTTGAGTCAAGCATTGGTGATTTGTTTGTTTTATTAGCTGTATTTTTATACGCTGGTTATACCGTGGGTCTAAAGCAGAGTCCAAATTTAGATAGCATGACTCTTTTCACCTTCTTAGCTATTGCGGCTTGGATCTCGTCTGTCCCATTGCTTTTTTTAGAAGTGATTTCGGGGTACTCAATTTGGCCAAATTCCTCTGAATGGTTGTTGATTTTATACGTGGCATTAATTCCATCTTTTATGTCTCAAATATTCTTTATGCGAGGGATTGAGCTTATTGGACCGGGGAAGTCTGGACTTTATACAAATCTTGTACCTGTTTATGCGGCAATTATGGGAGTGATAATCCTGGGAGAACCTCTTATGTACTATCACTTGAGTTCATTGTTTGTAGTATTCTTAGGGATCTTTATATTTATGGTCGTAGGAAAAAAATTCACTTAAAGAAACTAAGTTATACATTTAAATAATTTAATATTTAAAAGTCTTGTTTAAGAATAATAATCATTAATACCTTAACGATCAAAGAAAGTTTTTTTAAATTCTGGTATGGATGATTGCAAGATGATGTTGAGTCACCAAGTTTAGTGGTGTTAAAGGTTAACTTTTTACGCTAAACCCAACGATTCAAACAGTTTGCAATACGCAATTTGTCCCCGTTTAAAGTTTTTTAATCTAAAAAATTCATTTGGTGCATGAAGGTTTTCATCGCCAAGAGAAAACCCAAACATTGTCCCATGCACCCCTAATTCATTAAGCATAATTGTCATAATTGGAATTGAACCGCCTAGTCTCGTTTCATACGGCTCTTTTCCGTAAACGTCGGCAAGTATGTCTTTGACTACTTTACTGGCATTATGACTTTTTGGCATGAGGAATGGATCTGCATCCCCTGCAAGCTTTTCTACTGTTGAGCGAGTACCTGTAGGTGTGTTATTTTCTACATGTTGTTTGATGAGGTTAAATATTTTTTCAGGTTTTTGATTTGCTACTAACCTGCATGTGATTTTTACACTTGCTTCGGAGGGATGTACTGTTTTTGAACCTAACCCTTGATAACCGCCCCATATACCATTTACATCTAGGGTAGGGCGAGCCCACAACCTTTCTCTTGTACTAAACCCAATTTCACCAAAGAGTTCTGGCACGCCAAGTTCATTAATGTACTCGTCTTCATCATATGGAACCTTAGATATTTCTGCTCGATCTTCTTCCGTAAGTTCCGCAACATCATCATAAAAACCTTCTATAAGAATTTTTCCATTTTGACTTTTCATGGATGATACCAGCTGACTCAGAGCCATTAAAGGATTTGCAATTGCTCCTCCATGTAGCCCTGAATGTTGATCTCCTTTTGGCCCTGTCACTTTTATCTCGACACCTAGTAGCCCTTTAAGGCCCATTACAATATTTGGCTCATCCTCAGTCCACTGAAGACCGTCTGACGAGAATATCATATCACACGCAAATTTATTTCTGTGCTCCGCCATAAACTTTGGGAGCTGAGGTGAGCCAATTTCCTCCTGGCCTTCAAATAGGAATTTAACATTGACTGGTAATTTTTCAGTTGTTCTCATTAAGGCCTCAAAAGAAAGAATAGGAATCAGCATCCCACCTTTGTCATCGGATGCACCTCGCCCATAGACTTTCCCATCCCGTATTTCTGGTTCAAATGGGGGAGTGTCCCAAAGATTGAAAGGTTCTGCTGGCTGTACGTCAAAATGCCCATAAATTAATATTGTTGGTTTTGATTTTCCAGCATGAAGCCAATCTCCATATACCACTGGATGACCTCCTGTGGGCATTGTTAAGACATTTTCTACCCCAACTTCTTTTAATTTTTTAGAGACCCAGGCGGCAGCATTTTCTACATCTTGAGAGTACTCACTCGAAGCCGACACAGAAGGTATACGTACAAAGTCTAAGAGTTCAGATTCAAATCTGTTTTGATGCGTATTTAAAAAATCCATCCAATCGGTCATAATTTACCTTTTTAGTTTAAAATGAAATAATAATGTAACAATTAAATTTTGAATTTATAGTAATCAGAAATATTTTATTATACAAATCTTATAATTTCTATTTACAAAATTTTAGAGACAATTAGCTGTGACGTTGTCTGGAATAAATTTAAGGAAGTTTAATGTTAGATACGAAAACTGTAGAAGTTTATAATAAGCGAGCTAAAGAATACTCTCAAATGGGAGAGGGTAAAACAAACAAACATTTGGTTGATTATGTAGGATTACTTAAAAAAGGAGATCGTGTTCTTGATCTTGGTTGTGGCCATGGAATTTCATCTTCATTTATGTCTAAAGCAGGTCTAGTTTGTGATCCTATTGATGCATCACAAAAAATGGTAGAGTTGGCTAATAAAAAATTTAATATCGGAGCTCGTGTTTGTAGTTTTGAAGATTTAGATCAAAGTCAAAAGTATCATGGAATATATGCAAGCTTTAGTTTGTTACATGTAGAGAAGTCTGAATTCTTAAGTCTTCTAACAGTTTTAGAGTCTATGCTTTTAAGTTCTGGAAACTTAGGGTTAGGAATGAAGCTTGGTGAGGGGGTAAGCAGAGATTCACTTGGACGGTTTTATGCATACTATAGTGAATTCGAGTTAAAGAAATTTCTTACAAATCTAGGTCTAAAGGTGATTAATCAATACTCAGGAAAAGATGCTGGGTTGACTGGAGATGTAGAGCCCTGGTTGTTTCTCTTTGGAAAGAAACCTTAGATATCCAGATTTAGAACTTAGTTAAGAAAAATTTTAAATTAATTAGTTTTTTAATTAATGACATGCTTTGCCATGAAATTTTAACTGCCAATAATTATACGGTAACGGAGTAATAAAACCTGCAAAAAGCATTACTGGAATTACCAAAAAATTTAGTTTGGCTCCACCAGTTAAGATTACGTCCACAGTGTTCATAGCAATCTCCATTGAAACCATTGAGATTAAAGACATTCCAAGAGCAGTTTTAAGCGCAACGCTTAAAATCATTTGACGAGATAAAATTACTGTTTCCAGAATAACTGATGTAATTAAGCCGTTAATTATTGCTAAGATCATAATAGCTAATGTGGGAAGTTGAAAACTTGATAGTTGAAAGAAAGCAATTGTTCCAAAATCACCTATTGAGCATCCTAGCAAACACCAAGAGGTGTTATACGACGCCTGCCTCCATGTATTTTTACAGTGCCAATCAATTTTGAATTTTGATACTTTTTCCAAGGACAACCCTATGTAGTTTAACCTGAGCTTTACAATAAATTAGGCTCATGAGACGTAATTTGAAAACCTCAAGATTGCAAGTTCTCACTTGTTGTTGAACAATCAGGCTATTGCAGGCATTATGAAATAGAAAAGTAACTGAAAGCCGACACTATAAATAGGAAATATATTATGATTAATTTAGTGCATATAATTAATGGACCAAATTTAAATTTACTTGGCACACGTCAACCTGAAATTTATGGAAATACTACTCTGAATGATGTAGAGGCTAGGTGTAGTAATTTAGCGAAAAACTTTAACCTCAATCTAAAGTTTAGTCAGTCAAATCACGAAGGTGAAATCGTCGACACTATTCAGAATGCTAATGGATTGGTTGCTGGAATAATAATAAATCCAGGGGCATTTAGCCATACATCTGTGGCAATTTTGGATGCACTAAATGTTTTTGAGGGTGTGGTTCTTGAGGTCCATATCTCCAATATTCATAGGCGCGAAGAATTCAGGCACAAATCATATGTCTCTCTCAGAGCCGATGGAGTAATATGTGGTTTTGGAGTGCGAGGTTATGAAATTGCAGTCGAACATATGAATGAGCTTTTACAATAAGAATTTAGTAGTAATAAAGTTATATTTGTAAAAATTTGAGGTTGGGGTTTCGATAATGTTATACAACCAGTTAATTAAATTAAATGATCAGAAAAAATCGATTAAAGTAGGGTTAATTGGTGTTGGAAAATTTGGTACAATGTTTGCGTCACAGGCAATTCGACTACCTGGCGTTCATATCGTAGGTGTCGCTGATTTAGTTCTTAATTCGTGTAAATCTAATTTAAAATTAGCTGGTTGGAGTTCAGACAGATGCTCTGCAACATCAATAGACGAAGCTTTAACTTCTGGAAAAACGTACGTTACTCAGGATTATCTAGATCTCGTGGAAGACCCAAGGATAGATATCATAGTTGAATGCACTGGAAATCCGGTCGCTGCTGTGGATCATTTGTTAGCAGCTTTTTCTGCGGGGAAGCATGCTATAAGTGCGACTGTTGAGGCAGATGCACTTTGTGGTGTCAGTTTAGCTCTTGAGGCTCAAAAAAACAGAGTTGTATATTCTATGGCGTACGGTGATCAGCCCGCAATGGTATGTGAGTTAGTAGACTGGGCTAGAGTATGTGGTTTTGATGTTGTCGCAGCGGGTAGAGGGCACAAGTGGAAGCCAGAGTTTCGTTTCTCAACGCCAGATACTATATGGGATTATTGGGGTTTAACTAAAGAACAGGCTAAACGTGGAAGATTAAATCCGAAAATGTTTAATTCATTTTTAGATGGTACTAAGCCTGCTATTGAATCTTCAGCAATCGCAAATGCTACCGGACTTTTAGCACCTGAATTAGGTTTAAAATACCCATCTGGATCTATTGATCAAATTCCCATGCTTATGAGGCCTAAGGAAGATGGTGGTGTACTGGAGGGGTCAGGATACGTCGAGGTGATTAATAGTTTGGATGATAACGGGATCGAATTTGATTATAATATTAGAAAAGGCGTTTGGGTAACTTTAAAATCGGCAACAGAATACCAGAGAAATTGTTTTGAAGAGTATAAAGTTCAAACCGATGATAGTGGACAATACTTTACCAGTTATAAGAGATGGCACCTAATCGGTTTAGAGCTTGGAATGTCTGTAGCGAATGTAGGCATAAGAAAAGAGGCAACAGGGGTGGCTCAAGAGTTTTTAGCAGATGTCGTTACAGTGGCCAAAAGAGATTTAAACGCGGGGGAAGTTTTAGATGGTGAGGGTGGCTTTACGGTTTCTGGTGACTTGAGATCGAGTAAAGTATCCGTTGGTATGAACGCCCTACCGTTGGGATTAACTGCAGGAGTAAAAATGGTAAAAGATGTTAAAGTAAACTCAATTTTGACATATGACGATATTGCTATTGAACATCAGTCTGATGCGTATAAACTTAGAAAAAATCTCGAGAAGACTTTACGGTAATAGCAACATAGTTAAGAGCAACTTAATAAGAGAGGTAGTGCAATGAGTATCAATATTTTTCCAGTTATTTTGGATAGTAAAGAAGAGTTAACAGAGATATTTAAAGATTTACATGCAAACCCTGAGATTGGTTTTGAAGAAGAACGAACATCAAAGATTGTAGCGGAAAAGTTAAAAGGTTTTGGCGTTGACGAGGTCCATACTGGAATAGCAAAAACAGGTGTGGTTGGTATCATTAGAGGTAAGGGTAAAGGTAATAGGAGAATTGGACTTCGAGCAGATATGGATGCGTTACCAATTGATGAGATTTCTGGTGTATCATATACATCGAATAATCCTGGCACCATGCATGCATGTGGCCATGATGGGCACACGACTATGTTACTTGGGGCGGCAAAGCATTTAGCAAAAACACGAGAATTTGATGGAACAGCAGTTTTAATATTTCAACCCGCAGAAGAGGGCTTGGGTGGTGCTAGAGGGATGTTGGAAGAAGGGTTGTTTAACCAATTCCCTTGTGATGAGGTTTTTGGAATGCATAACTCTCCGAATGGAAAGATTAATTCGGTCGATATTTGTAAGGGAGCTGCTATGGCAGGAGCTTCATTTTTTGATATTACTGTAACGGGAGTGGGAAGCCATGCAGCAATGCCTCAGCAATCAAAAGACTCTTTGGTAATTGCTGCCGCCTTAGTGGGGCAAATACAAAGTATTGTTAGTAGGAATGTTCCACCTTTAGAAACGTGCGTTATTTCTGTAACCCAAATTCATGCTGGTGCGGCTTATAATGTTGTTCCAGAAACAGCACACCTAGCAGGTACAATTCGATATTTCTCTGATAGTGTATACGAGATGGTGGAAAAGAGAATGAAAGATATTTGTGAGGGATTTGGAAAGGCCTACGGTGTTAGTATCGAGATTGATTTACGTAATATTTTTGATGTTCTCACGAATGACAATGATCTATCAGATGAGTATATGAAAGCGGCTGCAGACATTGTGGGTGTTGAAAATATTAACGATCAGGCGGAACCAGCGACTGGATCAGAAGATTTTGCTGATATGTTAAAAGTAGTGCCTGGAGCATATTGTAGAGTAGGGCATGCCGGCACAATTCCCCTTCATAACCCTAGTTTTATTTTAGATGCTGAAGTTTTACCAATTGGAGCATCAATAATGGCTAGAATTGTTGAGCGTCGAATCCCCTTGAATGAGTAAACAAGGTTTAGTTTCAGGAAAAATTATACATAGGGAAATATTATGAGGCTTAAAGATAAAGTTGCAATTGTAACGGGTGGTGGATCTGGATTTGGAACTGGGATCTGTGAAAAATTTTCTCAGGAAGGGGCAAAAGTTATAGTCGCTGATATTAACTTGAGCTCTGCGACAGAGATTGCGAACTCTATAAATGGTACTGCCATTGAGGTGGATGTGTCAGATTCTAAAAGTATGAAAAGTTTTTCTGAGAAAGTTTTCTCTGAATTTGGTAGAATTGATATCCTAGTTAACAATGCAGGAGTTACTCATTTGCCGGCACCTTTGGAGTCTGTAAGTGAGGATGAATTTGATAGGGTTTTAAACGTTAATGTACGCTCAATTTATTTAGCAGCAAGGAATTTTGTACCACATATGAAATCTAATAAGTCGGGAGTGATATTAAATATGGCCTCAACGGCTGGGGTATCACCACGACCAAATTTAAACTGGTATAATGCTTCCAAGGGTTGGGTAATAACGGCTACTAAAACAATGGCTGTGGAATTAGCTCCTCACGGTGTTAGAGTGAATGCTTTAAATCCGGTGGCTGGAGAAACGCCATTACTTAAAGCTTTTATGGGTGAAGACACTCCTGAAATCCGAAAAAAATTCCTATCTACTATCCCAATGGGAAGATTTTCAACTCCTGAAGATTTGGGTAATGCTGCTTGTTTTTTGTGCTCAGATGAAGCCAGCATGATAACAGGCATCGCAATGGAAGTTGATGGCGGTCGTTGCATATAATGTAAGTTACTTTTTAGTAAACGCAGGAGTTTACAGAGGAAATCCCTTTACTCCCAAAGGAGTGAAAGTATTTGATGATTTATGTAATTACTTATGCAGCATAGTATTATAACTATTGGGTTATAAACTTGCGCTAAATTTATAACATGATACCTAGTAAGACTATCTATTTTATCTGAGGTTGTATGATGAAAACACGAATAACTGAGCTTTTCAAAATTGATTATCCTATCATTCAAGGCGGGATGCACTTTGTAGGATTTGCAGAATTGGCGGCGGCAGTATCAAATGCCGGTGGATTGGGGATTTTAACTGCACTAACTCAAAAAACTCCAAAAGACCTTTCTAATGAAATCTCCAGGTGTAAAGATTTGACAGATAAGCCCATAGGAGTAAACTTAACCTTTTTGCCAGCTGTTTTTTCTCCAGATTACCCTAGTTATATTAAAGCTATTATTGATGGAGGAGTGCCAATTGTTGAAACGGCTGGGAGAAACCCACAAGAACATTTGCCTGCTCTACAAGATGCTGGAATTAAAGTTATCCATAAATGTACATCTGTTCGACACGCATTAAAGGCGGAGTCAATTGGCTGCGATGCAGTATCAGTTGATGGATTTGAATGTGCGGGTCATCCGGGTGAGGATGATATACCAAATTTTATTTTATTACCTTTAGCGGCAGAAAAACTTAGTGTACCCTTTGTTGCCTCTGGTGGAATGGCTGATGGACGAAGCTTAGTTAGTGCCCTTTCCTTAGGGGCAGATGGAATTAACATGGGGACTCGGTTTATGGTTACAAAAGAGGCCCCGATACATGAAAATGTAAAGAAAGCCATTATAGATGCTTCTGAATTAGATACTAGATTAGTAATGCGTCCTTTAAGAAACACGGAAAGAGTCCTAATTAATCCGACTGTCCAAAAGGTGTTAGAGTTAGAGAAAAAACTTGGAAGTGATATTACATTTGAAGATATTGCCGAAGAGGTTGTGGGAGTGTATCCGAAGGTTATGCTCGATGGCGAGGTTGATGCTGGAGCTTGGTCGTGTGGCATGGTAGCTGGGTTAATAAATGATATTCCAAGTTGTGATGAGCTGATTAAGAGCATTATTAGTGATGCTAATGAGATCATTTCAGGGCGTCTCAGTGGCATGATTAATTAATAAATATTATTAGAGTTTTTCTACTTCGTGAACTTCTATAACATTACCATCAGGGTCGTAGAAGAACACTTGATGCCAACCATTTACAGCGGCATTGCCCCAATCTGAATACTTTATGCCTTTACTGTCGAGGTGAGCCTTGAACTCTACAATATCATCAGTCCGGTAGGCTATATGACCACGTTCCACGGGGTTGACGAATTGTTTAGTGTTAAATCCTGCCATTTGGTCTTTTTGAGCTATGTGAGTTTGTATCGTGCCGTCAGTAATAAATGCGACGTCACCACTGTAACCTTTGCCCTTCTCTAAGGTTGGCAGGTCGGCCGTGTCATCTCCATTAAGTTGAAGAACGTCTTTATAGAATGTATCCATTCTTTCAACATTCTCAGTGCAAAGATTAATGTGATGAAGCTTAAGTTTCATTTATTTCCTCACTAGCTCTGTTTTTGTACACTCTAATAAAAAGTGTTTCAAATTGTTATAATAAAATTTATATAACATCTCTTTTTCTAGTGTCATTGTTACTACAGATCACAAAGTTTTAAGCTATTTTAAATTTTTGGTTTTATTTTTTAATTAATATTATGTTAGAATTTTTTTATAAATTTTTTTATAAATTTTTTGAAAGGGACCATAAAATGGTAGCTGAGTTTAATGGAGTACTTTATTTAATTTTATATATATTAATGCTTGCTGGTTTTCTTATGTACACTTACCAGACGCTGTTTACCACAGTTGATTGGTTGTCAAAATACGGAATTCACGAATCTGCGGTATTACCTACAAGAATTACGGGCACATTTGTCGCTGCTGCGTCTTTGCTTGGCATATATTTCTTGTTTGCAGGCTTAGCTGGTGCCTGGGTTTACCTTGCCTATATATTTATTCAGGCATGTATTTTGGTAGTAGCAGGCTATATTACTGTAACTAGCTCAAATGCAGCTACGTTAGAGGGTGTGAAATATACAGCTGAGGGTTACATAGCACCTTTATTCTTTGCCATTGTATCTGCAATCTTGATTTATGGTCTTAGTGATAAAATCTATGCTTGATTAAACTTTCAAACTTAAAGTTAACTAAGTTGTAGCCGCGTATAAAACACTTTTCGGTTTGCTATAAATATAACTTTAAACGTTTCTAGAGCTAAAAACGCTCCATCCACGGCCTAAGTTCTATCTCCCACGCCCATGTACTTCGGTGTTGTTTGTGAAGCTCTAGGTAAGTTTTGGCAATTTGATCAGGGTCAAGTAGGCTATCATCTATAGCCTGCCTAGTGTGGGATTTTATGCCGCCGTCGATCACGAAATGTCCGATATGAATATTTTTTGGATGGAGCTCTCGAGCTAGGGATTGAGCTAATCCTCTAAGGCCAAACTTTCCCATTGCAAATACAGATGAGTTTGGAAACCCTTTAACTCCAGCAGATGCGCCCGTAAAAAAAATACTTCCATTTCCTCTCTTAAGCATCCGTTTTGTAGCTTGCTGGGCTATTAGGAAGGCACCAAAGCAAGTAATCTTTAATGCTTTAAGTGTATCCTCAGGGTCCAAGTCTTCAATTGGCCCTCGTACCCTAGCTGACGGATTGTATACAACTAAATCAGGTGTGCCTATGGTTTGATCAAGGTTTTTGAATAAATTAGAAACTTCATTAATCTCACTTGTATCACATTTATGTAGGGTTGCATTTATGTCTTTTGCTAAATTCTCTAGTTTTTTGATATTTCTTGCTACTAGTGCAACAGACATATTATTTTCTGCGCATAATCTTGCTAAGGAAGAGCTAAGTCCATGACCGGCACCTACGATTAAAACAGATTTTTTCATTATTGTTCCTTTATGGCTATTTGATAAAGTTAAATTAGTACAATTTATAAAAAATGAAAGAAAGTGTGTAACTAAAGTTAGTATTTCCAGTGAAAAATGATATACTTTAATTATAAATTTTAACTGTATTTATGATCATTAAAGTTGTTAATCTTTTGACAGATGATAAAATAAAAAGGTAGAGTTCGTGGTGGTTTTTTTGAAAAGGTAAGTAAAGTTAATGGTTAATAGGTTTGTATTAGTTTTTCTTATTACTTGTTTTCTCGGCGTGTCTGCACATGGCATGTCTAGATTTTCTAGATTACCAGATGGTAAGAGTAATATCTGTTCACTACTAAAATTACATCGTGGTTGGATTAGACCACTAAAAAAAGTTGAAAAAAAATGGGGTATTCCAGCCCATGTGCAACTTGCTACTATATGGAAAGAGAGTAGTTTTACTCGTAATGCTAAAACCTCTAGAACAAAACTTTTTGGTATTATTCCTTGGCATCGAAGATCTACTGCTCAGGGGTATGCTCAGGCTTTAGATGGAACTTGGAAAGAGTACAAAAAGGCAAATGGTAAAAGGTTCGCGAGCAGAAATAACTTTGCTCATTCGGTAGATTTTATTGGTTGGTATATGAATAAAGCTAGTAAATCTTTGAGTATACCTAAAAAGGATGCTTATAGACAGTACTTAGCTTACCATGAAGGAATATCAGGTTATAAGAGGGGTAGTTATAAATCTAAGGGTTGGTTGGTTAATACAGCAAAGGCTGTTCAGGCACGAGCAACCCTTTATGAAGGACAATTAAAGAAATGTCGTTATTTTTAATTACATAAAAGAGTAAATATTTTTTAATCTACTACACTTACCTTCAAACGGAAAAGTACAATGAACCCATATCTAACAAAAAATAAATTTATAAAAGGCTTTTTCTTAGATCAAGCCGTTACGGATATTTTTTCTACAGAAACTACGCTACAGTATTACAAGAAATATGAGATAACTTTGACTGAGGTTGCAGAGAATTTATCATTAATCGATACAGATTTAGCACTAGAGGCCTGCACGGCAATTAAGACATTTCAACCTGATATGAACAAAATTGAGGCTTCCTTGTTTGTTGATGGGCTCGCAATCCCTGAGTTTGTTAGACAGCTTAAGAAGCATGCTGGAGACAAGTTAAAGGATTGTATTCATCTGGGAGCCACTAGCCAAGATATTATGGATACGGCCTTGGTGTTGGCTATTAAAGATGTGAATACCATTATTGAGGATAGGTTGAACAGTTTGTGCTCTGTCTTAGATACACTAACAAATAGTTTTGGCGAAAATATAATTGATGGGCGAACTAGAATGCAGAAAGCATTGTTGATCCAAGCTAAAGATCGAATAATAACTTGGAAAACTCCATTGGTGAGTTATTTGGATCGTCTGGTAGAAATTCGTACCCGTCTCGAAGTTGCTCAGGTTGGCGGTCCAGTTGGTATAAGACAGTTTCCTCCTAACTTAGGAGAGAAGTTTGCAAGTGAGGTAGCGAAGTCTTTAGATTTAAGTAGTACACAAAAGGCATGGCATACAATGAGATCTAACTTAACAGAATATGCAAACTTTTTATCTTTGATAACTGGGTCTTTAGGAAAAATAGGTTTGGACTTAAGCTTGATGTCTCAACAGGGTGTGGATGAAGTCACTTTTATGTTTGGTGGGTCGAGCTCTGCGATGGCTCATAAGAAAAACCCTGTATTACCTGAGGTTTTAACTAGTTTAGCAGATTTTAATGCAGTGCAACTTCCTGGGATGCATTCGGCTATGCTTCACGAGCAAGAGCGGTCTGGACGAGCGTGGACCCTTGAATGGATGATCCTTCCAAGTATGCTTAACACTACAGCAAGGGCACTCTCGATTGCCTTAACAACCTTGGGCGGCATTTCTCATTTAGGAAAAGAAAAGCACTAAGTTTTCTACATATATTGATAGTTATAACTGCCTAAGGCCTAGTATCTTTCTTGCTTCACCACAGGTTGCAGGGCGTCTATTATATTTTGAACATAATTCGACAGCTCTTCCTACTAAGGCAGCATTTGACGGTGCTAGTGTGTCTTTATCCAATTTAACATTGTCTTCAAAGCCTGTTCTTGTGTGTCCACCATTAGCAATGCACCACTCATTAACGGTGAGTTGGTATCTTCCAATTCCTGCTGCACACCATTCTGCATCCGGAAGTAGACGGTTTACTGTTTTAATGTAGTAGTCGAATACATCTTTATCGACAGGCATCGCATTTTTTACACCCATAACAAATTGAATATACAGTTTTCCTGGAATTCTTCCGTCTTTATTCATTATTGCGGCCTGATGAATGTGGCTAAGGTCAAAAGCTTCGATTTCCGGTTTTACATCATGCACTATCATTTCCTTGGCTAACCAATCGACTAAATCCGGCGCATTTTGATAAACTCGATTAGGAAAGTTATTGGAGCCTACAGTCAAAGACGCCATATCAGGTTTTAGACTTAACATGCCTCCACGTTCTTTTTCTGCACCAGAACGCCCTCCAGTCGAGAACTGGACTATTAAGCCGTCACAATGTTTCTCAAGACCTTCTTTTAGTAAGGCAAACCTTTCTGGACTAGATGAAGGGCTACCATCATCATTTCGAACATGACAGTGAGCGATTGCAGCACCTGCCTCGAATGCTTCATGAGTACTTTCAATTTGTTCATTTATCGATATTGGGACAGAAGGATTATGCTCTTTAGTAGTTATAGAGCCAGTTATCGCAACACAGATTATACATGGATTACTCATTTTAACCTCTAAATATCAAAAAAAATTGTTTCTTGCTGACCTTGTAGATGTATATCGAACTTATATAAACCTTTTCCTTGTCTCAATGCTAGCAACGTTTTAGCTCGTTTAGGTTCTACTATCTCAGTTAGAATGGGATCAGAAGAATTATACGTTATTTCATCGGAAAAATAAACTCTGGTCTGAAGGCCAACATTAATTCCACGAGCTACGATCCAAAAGGTTATATGAGGAGCTTGCAAAGTACCCTCTCTGTTAGGAACCCTACCAGGTTTGACAGTATCAAATTTATATAAACCAGTTTTTAGATTTACAGCACATCTTCCCCACCCTGTAAAATTTGGATCTGGTTTTCCTCGAATTTCTTTAGGTGAGTTGTACATCCCTGTACTATCAGCTTGCCAGATTTCTAACATCGCATCTTTAAGAGGCTCTCCATTACCGTCAAAGATAGTTCCTTTTAGAGTAATCTCTTCACCTTTTACAGGGCCAACCTTCATCAATGACCCCAGATCACTTTTATATATATTTTTCATACCTGTAAAATTTGGAGTGCATCCAATATGAACGTAAGGGCCTGCTGTTTGAGAAGGGCTCTCTTTAAAGTTATCACTTATTTGTATCATATTACGAACCTTCAGTCTTGTTTTCAAAAAATGTTTGCTGGTTACCACGTATAACGATATCGAATTTGTACGCCAAACTATCCATTGGGACAGTTTTAGCCATATCTAAAATCCCGGTTAGCCTCTGAACTGCTGTCTTTGATTTTAACGTAGAGACGATTGGGCATTTTTGTATTAATGGATCACCTTCAAAGTACATTTGTGTTATAAGGCGTTGAGAAAATGCATCTCCAAAGATAGAGAAGTGTATATGAGCAGGCCTCCAGTCGTTGGGACCATTTGGCCAGGGGTAGGGTCCAGGCATTATCGTAGCAAATTCATAATTACCATTTTCATCGGTTATTGTTCGGCCACAACCACCAAAATTAGGGTCAAGAGCTGCTAAGTAAGTTTCATTAATATGTCTATATCTCCCTCCTGAATTAGCTTGCCATATTTCGATAAGTGAATTTGGTATGGGGCGTTCAAATTCATCAATAAGACGACCAAAGACTATAATTCGTGAACCGATTGCTGTGTGCCCTTGTTTAGCATAGTTATGTATTAGATTATTATCAAGTTTACCTATCAAATCTTGTCCAAAGACTGGACCAGTTTCCTCGCTTAGGGTTGCTGGGAAAGAGATAAGCTTTGATTGTGGGGATCTAAAAATACTAGATTTGTATGGGGAGCTTAGTGCCTTGGGGTGCCAAGATCTATCCCTCTTTAAGTAACTACCTGCTGGCGTTTGAGACTTCATTCAGTAATTTCCATGTCTTCATAAGCTTCTTTCGCAACCTTAAATGCATGGTTTGCTTTGGGCACTCCTGCGTAAATAGCTACATGCATAAAAGCTTCTCGGATATCTTCTTTAGAAGCACCAGTATTTGCAGTTGCCCTGATATGCATTGGTATTTCATCAAAATTTCCAGTTGCCGCAAGGAGAGCCAACGTTATCATTGATCTCTCTCTAAGGCTAATTGCTTCATTTGCCCAAACAGTTCCCCAGGCGCTTTCTGTAATTAAATTTTGGAATGGTTCATCAAAGCTTGTTTTTTGCTTCAAGGCTTTGTCTACGTGTTTGTCACCTAGTACCTTTCGGCGGGTCAATATTCCATTATTGAATTTATCTGGCATAAGTACCTCCTGGTCAGCTCTCTTTTACATTAATTAATTTTTTAACATTTAACAAAGGGCAAAATTAATAAAGTGATTTACCACTGTTGCCTAAGTTGATGCTAACTCTTGCAAAAACTGATACTACTAATACAATTAAAGACAAATCTAATAGAATTATTCTCACAGTAAATACCATCGTTTTTAACTTGCAAGCGTGAAACTGTTGGGAAAAAGAAGGTGCTTGTCTTGAGTTTCCGATCTGTTAGCTTGTTTACTAACTAATTTGTTGCTTTGAATTAGAGTTTAGTATGAGTATTATAATCAATTACTATTAATAGAAGGCTCTTTTAAAATGGCGACTTGGATATGGGTAACTATAATTGCTGCGGTGTCCCAAAGTCTTCGAACAGCACAACAAAAAAACTTAAAGGAGTCTTTGGGTGATCTTGGTGCAAGTTATGTTCGGTTCTCCTATGCAATACCCTTTTCTTGGGCTTGGATAGCATTTTACTCTTTTACTTATCGACAGCCTCTACCAGCTGTAAATGTTGAATATTTATTTTGGATTACAGTGGCTGGTATCATGCAAATTATATTCACCGTTCTACTAATTACATTGTTTTCTCATAGGTCTTTTGCTGCTGGCACGGCTTTCTCAAAAACAGAAGTACTTATGGCGGCCATTTTTGAAGCTATTATTTTAGGGTATGTGGTTAGTTTGGAAGTCGGTTTTGCTATTTTATTGGGAGTAGTTGCAGTTTTTCTATTATCCTTATCTAAAAGTAAAATTGGGTTTTCAAATCTATTAAGTTCGCTATTGACCCGTCAAACTGCGCTTGGGCTTGGTAGTGGTGCATTTTTAGGTTTTTGTACGGTTGCTTTTCGTGCTGCTACAGATTCATTGGAAGGAGCGGACTTAACTATGCGTGCAAGTATGACAGGAGGCGTGGCTGTATTAATGCAGTCCGTCATAATGGGTGTTTGGATGTGGTTCAAAGCTCGAGACCAATTATTGAAAAGCTTTAAGGAATGGAGAAGAGCTTACTTAGTCGGCATTTTTGGTGCAATTACGACTGCCTGCTGGTTTTATGCTTTTTCAGCAAATGCTGTGGCTCCAGTAAGAGCTTTGGGTCAAATTGAACTCTTGATAGCATTGGGAATTTCATTTTTCTTTTTCAGAGAAAAACCTACTAATAAAGAAATTTTTGCTGTTATTCTACTCGCCCTCTCAATTGTCATTGTACTTTTAAAAGCATAATTTTTATGAGCTCAATTAATATTTTAAGTTCAACTTTTAATTAACGTTATTAGATACAATTTTGAGCTAGCCAATTTAATAAATATCGTATATTGAGATTCTCTATAATTCAACACCCAGGGAGGGATAAAATGTTAAAAAACTTTAAGATTACTACTGCTATGATTTTTGCATTAGTCGTGGCCGGTTTTTCTAGTTCGGCTAGTGCCGGCGTCGAAGGGGATACTATAACACTAGGTTCAGCAATATCATTGTCTGGAAAGTATTCAACAAACGGACTTCACACTCAGCGTGGTTATGACTTTGCTGTTGACAGAATTAATTCTAGAGGCGGAGTAACCGTCGGTGGTAAAAGCTATAAACTTGCGATCAAATACTATGATGATGAGTCTACACCTGCACGTGCAGCGCAACTTGTTGAGAGATTAATTCAACAAGATGGAGTTGAGTTTATGCTTGGTCCATATGGTTCTGGATTAACTAAAGCTGTTGCACCTGTTTCAGAAAAATTTGGAGTTCCAATGGTTGAAGCAGAGGGTGCTTCTCGTTCATTGTTCACTCAAGGTTATAAATACCTCTTTGCTGTTCTTTCAACGTCGGAGCAATATCTAGCTCCTGCAATTGAGTTGGCTGCTGCTAAGGCTAAGGCTGCTGGCAAAGACCCTTCTTCAGTAAGAGTTGCGATGGCTTTTGAGAATGATCCGTTTTCATTGGACGTTCGTGCAGGGGTTGTAGATGCTGCAAATAAATATGGTATGAAAATTGTTATTGATGATAAGCTTCCAGCTGATCTCTCAGATATGTCTACTACTTTGACAAAAACTAAGGCTCTTAAGCCTGATGTTCTGATAATCTCAGGTCACTCAAAAGGCGCTGCAACTGCAGGTCGTCAAATTGAAGAAATGAGAATCCAAGCTGATATTGTGGCAATAACACATTGTGAAGCAGCGAAAGTTCATACAAAATTCCCGAATGCGTCAGACGGTATGCTGTGCCCAACTCAGTGGGTAGAGAGTTCACCTCTAAAAGATGGTATGTTTGGTAACGCGGCTGAATGGAATGCGGATTTCAAGGCGGCTCATCCAAGCTATACAGCTGTTCCATATCAAACTGCTCAAGCTTCTGCTGCTGTCTTAGTTTATAAAGAGGCATTTGAGGCAGCTAATAGCTTTGACCAAGTTAAAGTTAGAGATGCTATAGCAGCGACAGACATGGAGACATTCTATGGCAACATCAAGTTTTCTGAAGCTGGAAACAATATTGCTAAACCTATGTTTATGAGACAGATATCTGGCGGAACCTATAATGCTATCATTACAGCTGACGACATGGTTTTTCCTCGTAAAGCTAGCTACTAACTAATCACAAAATTATTTGGGAGGCTTTTTTAAGGCCTCCCATTTTTTATTTTTTTATAAGATTACTATGATTTAGGAGTAAAAATGCTTGATAATCTTCAATTGCTCTTTGTTTGGGCGCCGATTATTAATGTTCAGATAATACTGGAAGGTATATTTGTGGGTGCTATTTTTGCCCTAGTTTCTTATGGTCTGGCACTTGTTTGGGGTGTAATGAATGTTAAGAATCTAGCCCAAGGTGATTTTGTAATCATGGGCGCATATTTAACGTTTACGCTATCAAAATATGGGTTACACCCGATATTCTCACTCCCAATAGTTTTGGTTATTATGTTTGGGTATGGGTGGTTAATCTATCTACTAATTATCCGTCGCGTAATTGACAACGATATGTTTGTTTCACTGTTGGCTACTTTTGGTCTTTCATTAGTAATGCAACAATTTATGAATGTCTTATATGGGCCTGAAGTTCAAATCATAGATTCTAAATTACCAGTTTATTCTATGTTTGATGATTTTGTAACTGTCCCAATGGCGAAAATAATATCTCTTATCTTGGCAGGAACTTTTGCATTGATAATAGTAATCTTTATGAAAAAATCCAGAATGGGACAGGCAATACGAGCTACTTCTCAAGATGCTAGAGCTGCGAGGGTGCTGGGGATTAATACTGATCGTGTATACGCTTTTACTTATGCTTTAAACGCAGCAATTTGTGGAGTTGCTGGTGTTTTAGTTTCTATAATTTGGATATTCCAACCCTTTTACGGAATCCAATACTCTCTTAGAGCATTCGCAATCGTCACTGCGGCAGGGCTAGGAAATTTACCTGCAGTAATTGGAGCGGGATTTGGTTTGGGTTTAATAGAGAAGTACACGAGTATGATCCTAGGAACTGAGTATGAAATTGCTGCCGCAGTTATAATGCTCTTAATAGTCCTAATCTGGAGACAAATCCATTTAAGACGTAGCAGGCAGGTGGTTCGCTAATGACTAGAAACACTAAAATTCTATACGCAGCAATATTAATGTTTGGTATTCTAGGGCCTATATTATTCCCAGCTTACACTACGCAAATTGCTATGCTTTGGGTTATGGTTTTAATGGCATCGACCTGGGATATCTTAGGCGGACAGATGGGATATAACTCTTTAGGAAACATAACTTTTTTTGGTTGTGGAATGTATATATCTGCAATTATTCAGGTATCGATGTTTTATGATGTTGGTGAATATACATCAGCATTTGGAGCAATAATGCCTCAATTTACAGACTATGAATATTTTCTTGGCCTTGGTCTCGGTATTGTTGGTGCAGGAGTTGGTGCTGTGGTAATTTCCTTACTTCTTGGTCCAATCGTATTTGGATTGCGAGGTCCGTATTTTGCTATTGGGACCTTAGCTGTAGCTATTGCTGCAGGCCAATTAACTGGCACTGTTGATTATATTGGTGGTGGTGGTGGTATTTCTATGCCCTTTTTCCCTTTGGATATAAATTCTCGTTCTATCTTCTTTTACACACTTTGTTTTGTCCTTGCGGGAGCAGTTCATTGTTTACTTAGATGGCTTTACTCAACTCAGTTTGGATTGGCAATAAATGCAATTAGAGACGACGAGGACAAGGCAGAGTCAATGGGAATACCAGTGCTTAGATATAAACAAGTAGGCTGGGCGATAGCAGCATTTTTTATGGGAACTATTGGTGCAGTATACGGAAATATGATTGGTTTTATTGAACCTGTTGAAGTTGCATTTCCAACAGCAACTTTTGGTATATTTATGGTTGCAATGGCATTACTTGGGGGAAAAGGAACCTTGTGGGGTCCCGTGATTGGAGCAGTACTGTTCACAATAATTAAAGAGACGACTTGGACTTATTTACTTGGCTGGCAATGGGTGGCTCTTGGATTGATTTTGATATTAAATATTGTTTACTTTCAACAAGGTATTATGGGTTGGCTTCAGGAAAAATATCCAGAGAGATTTGGGATTGTTGTAGATGATATTAGTGATGGGGGAAAACATGAGTAATTCTCTCATATCAGTCAAGAATGTTTCTAAGGCCTACGGTGGCGTTAAGGCAAATATCGATATTTCTTTATCTGTTGAAAAAGGATCAATAACTGGAATAATTGGGCCAAACGGATGTGGAAAAACTACACTATTTAACTCTATTGTAGGCTATCACCCAATTGATAATGGTTCTATTAAATTTGATGGTCAAGAAATATCTAAAATTAGAGTAGGTGATATTGCAAGACTAGGTATGATACGTACCTTTCAGCAAACTAGAATTTATGGTAAAATGAATTGTGTTGAGAATATGCAAATTTCAGTGTCACAAAGAGCTGGAGCTGATTTTTCTATGTTTGGAAATCGTAAAGGTGAGAGCAGAGACAGAGCAGAACATCTTCTAGAGTTTGTCGGTTTGCATTCAAAAAGACATTTGATTTCTGGTGATTTATCTTTTGGTCAGCAAAAATTATTAGAATTTGCTATGGCATTGATGAATGAACCCAAAGTATTATTATTAGATGAACCCACAGCGGGTATTAATCCTACTCTAATAAATGGTTTAATTGATCGTTTAAGGCGAGCTAATGAAGAGCTTGGAATAACCTTGTGTGTAATTGAGCATAATATGAGAGTTATAATGAACCTTGCTTCTCATATTTACTGCCTTTCAAATGGTAAGATGTTGGCCGATGGTAAGCCTGGTGAATTGCAAAATGATCAACGTGTCATAGATGCGTATTTAGGGGGTCACTAATGAGTGAGAAACAGAAAAAGAACTCCTCTACAAAAAAAATTAATAAAAATACTGCAAATAAAGTTGGAAAAGTAGTTAGTGGTTACGGCGAGGGTAGCGTAGATGTCGTTATGTCCGTTGACCAAGTTGCAAAAGAAGCTGCATCAATGTCAGCCTCGGCTCCGACTATATCAGCACTTAGTGATCTAGCTTCTGACAAACCATTCTTAACAATCAGTAGTCTACGGGCAGGATATGGAAAAATGGAAATCCTGCATGATTTTAATTTGCAGATAGGTAAAGGACAATCTTTATGTTTAATCGGTCCAAACGGAGCTGGTAAGTCAACGGTTCTTCATTCTATTTTTGGGTTTACTAACATTTTTTCAGGGTCAATTGTTGTCGATGGGTTAGATGTAACTTCCCTTACACCATCGCAGAAACTTTCAAATGCTGGAATAGCTTATATACTCCAGGATAAGTCGGTGTTTCCACAAATGACCGTTGAAGAAAATTTATTGATGGGTGGGTTTCTTAAAGGTCGTCCAGCAGAAGCGAAGCAAGCTGCAGAGATGGTGTTTGATAAGTACAAACGCTTAGCAGATCGAAGAGATAAACCTGCTGGTGTTTTATCAGGTGGGGAAAGACGTCTCTTGGAAATTTCCCGCGCGCTCGTAATGCAACCAGAAGTTTTATTAGTAGATGAACCTTCAATTGGGCTGGAACCACGGTTTATTGATATGGTTTTTGAAATTTTAGACGATCTTCAAAAGAAAGATGGTAAGACAATAATTATGGTTGAGCAAAATGCAAAAAAAGGTTTGGCGTTTGCTGATATTGGTTACGTTCTTGTTTCTGGTGAAACTGCTATAGCAGACACAGGAGATAATCTTTTAAAAAATCCAGACGTCGGAAGACTATTTTTAGGCGGCTAACTAAATTAAATTTTTATTGTAACTATCGTAAGTTCTCTTATTAATTAATTTTAGAGTTTTCTGCTCATTGATCTTTATGGTAATTCCTATTGTATAGTTTTTAAACATTAGTTTACTCTTAACTAAGATTATATAATAAAAATGGTGTATACTTGACCTCTTCTTTTCGTCCTACAAGGCTGTTAATTGCAATATGCATATGCTGCATTATGTCTATGATTGGAATAACCTTATGGCCTGTTTTTCTTGTTCAACTTAGGGACGTTTGGGAGTTAAGTAATTCACAAATAGGGTGGATAAGTAGTGCTTATTTTGTTGGTTATGTTGTGGCCACCCCTTTACTCGTAGGTTTAACTGATTTCCTGGATTCCAGGTTAATATTTGTAAGTGGCTGTGTGTCTAGCTTTTTAGGGTGCCTCGGATTTGCGTTTCTAGCAAACAATTTTTTATCTGCAGTGATTACCTATACACTTGTGGGGGCTGGTTTGGCTGGAACATATATGCCAGGCTTGCAAATTTTGAATGCGCGTTTAACTGATGATTTTCGCGTTAAAGCTGTTCCATGGTACACATCGAGTTTTGGGTTAGGCGCAGGAGTCTCATTTCTTATTATGGGTTATTTATTAACCTACTCAAATTATACTGTTGCTGCATTGCTAGGCGCTTTGGGAGCCTTAGTTTCCGGTATTTATGTCTATTTTTTTGTATCACCTATGCGTCCTACATTGAGTTTAAATAAAGGTGTTAATCGTCATCCGCTTGATTTGCGTCCGGCATTTAGAAAGCCAAAAGCTATGGGGTACATATTTGCCTACTCAGCCCATACTTATGAGCTATTTGCATTTAGGTCTTGGAGTTTTGCACTTTTTGTCTTTTTAGGGGATAGAGCTGAATCAACGCTAAGTTTTTCTCAAATTGCAACTATTTTTGCTTTTTTGACAGTTTTAGGTACGGTTGCCTCTACGACTGGGGCTAAGTTTTGCCTTATGTTTGGACGGCACCGAAGTATTTCCTGGATAGGGGGTCTGACTACATTTTTGGCTCTCGCATGCGCTCTTCTTATTTCTGCGCCATTGTGGATCTCGTTGGGAATACTATGTGTTTACAACGTTGCAATAATGTTTGACTCTGGAGGTTTAACTGCTGGTACGGTTTCGGTATCTGATCCAGAAGATCGAGGCGCGCTGTTAGCGGTTCATTCGATGATTGGCTTTGCCGGTGGTGCAATCGGTGCTCCCGCAATAGGGTATGCTTTAGATATAGCGGGAGGTGAAGAAAGCTTACTTGCCTGGTCACTTGCCTTGTTATTAATGGGTGTTGGATCTCTAATGGTTTCAATCATACAATCCCGATATTGGAAGTTTAATCGTTAAGTCAACCATTTTTAAATAGTTAAAATTCTTTTATAATTAAATTTTCTTATTGATTTTATATAAAATTTACCATTTGATAAAAAAAATAACTTTTTGTTAAAAAAATTAAAGTGAAAGAGGACTTCAATGCCAAATACAGTATCATCTCCAGGCGTGTTATCTGGTAGGCTTCCAGTGTCAAAAGTGAATGAAAATTTTTCTGACCTGCATGAACCTTTTCGTTCTCATGAGGCATCCGTGGCTGCTGATAGGTGTTATTTCTGTTATGACGCACCTTGTATTACCGCATGTCCAACGGCAATTGATATACCACTCTTTATTCGACAAATCCAAACAAACACTATTGATGCCGCTGCTAAAACTATTTTTGAACAAAATATACTTGGTGGTATGTGCGCACGTGTTTGTCCAACTGAAACATTATGTGAGGAGGCCTGTGTAAGGGAGGCAGCTGAAGGAAAGCCTGTTGAGATTGGACGCTTACAACGCTTTGCAACTGACTCTTTTATGAAATCAGGAGCTCAACCATTTTTGAGAGAAGCCAGTACAGGGAAAAAGATTGCTGTGATAGGGGCAGGCCCAGCTGGGCTCGCATGTGCACATAGGCTCGCCATGCATGGGCATGATGTAATCATTTATGACGCTAAAGAAAAAGCGGGAGGTCTTAATGAATTTGGGATCGCTGCATATAAGTCAACGGATGAATTTGCGGCAAAAGAGGTTGAGTGGTTATTAGAGATTGGTGGAATAAATCTTCAGTTAGGGTTTGAGTTAGGAAAAAATATTCATCTGAATGAATTAGTAAAACGGTTTGATTCTGTTTTTCTTGGCCTTGGTTTGGGCGCAGTTAATAATTTGCGAGTTTCTGGGGACGATTTGGAAAATGTTTCTGATGCGGTTCAGTTTATATCAGGGCTTAGACAGGCAGATGACTTAACCAGTTTAAGAGTTGGTAGAGAAGTACTAGTGATAGGTGGCGGTATGACAGCAGTTGATGCAGCAGTTCAGTCAAAATTGTTGGGGGCTGAGACTGTTACAATAGCGTACCGCAGATCTAAGGATAAAATGGGAGCCTCAACTTATGAGCAAGAACTTGCAACGTCAAATGGAGTAGTTATTCGTGAAAACCTTAAACCTAAAACTATAATTGGTAATGGTAAAGTTTCTTCAGTTGAATTTGAAAGAACTAAACAAACTTCGGAGGGGTTAACCTCTACAGGAGAGGCTATAATGATCACCGCAGATCAAGTATTTGTAGCCATCGGTCAGGCATTAAGTGTTAATGAGGAAAGATTAGAGTTTGCAGGAAACAAGATCAATGTTTCTGGTTCTGGTCGTACCTCTTGTAATGGCGTGTGGGCTGGGGGGGATTGTGTTTCTGGTGGAGAAGATCTTACCGTTACTGCTGTCGCTCAGGGTCGTGACGCGGCAGAAGATATAAATCTAAGTTTAATGGGGTAATAATAATGGCTAATTTAGCATCTGAATTTTTAGGAATTAAATCACCAAATCCTTTTTGGTTAGCGTCTGCGCCACCAACAGATAAAGAATACAACGTTCGTCGAGCTTTTGAAGCTGGATGGGGAGGTGTAGTCTGGAAAACACTGGGGGAGGATGGGCCTCCTATAGTTAACGTTAATGGACCAAGGTATGGTGCTTTGTATGGAGCAGACCGTAGATTGTTAGGTCTTAACAATATTGAGTTGATTACCGACAGGCCGCTTGATTTAAATTTGCAAGAAATTAAAGCTGTTAAAAGAGATTACCCTGATAGAGCCATGATAGTAAGCATAATGGTGCCATGTGAAGAGGGTGCGTGGAAATCTATTTTGCCAAAAGTTGAGGAAACTGGTGCTGATGGTATTGAATTAAATTTTGGATGCCCTCACGGAATGTCTGAAAGAGGAATGGGTGCCGCTGTTGGACAGGTTCCTAAATATATTGAAATGGTCTCTCGTTGGTGTAAACAAAACACAAGAATGCCAGTAATAGTAAAGTTAACACCAAACATTACTGATATCCGTTATCCAGCTAGGGCAGCTTTAAAAGGAGGTGCTGACGCTGTTAGTTTAATAAACACTATAGCCTCTATTATTTCGGTTAATTTAGATACAATGTCTCCGGAGCCTTCTATCGATGGAAAAGGAAGCCATGGAGGTTACTGTGGTCCGGCGGTGAAACCAATAGCTTTAAACATGGTAGCTCAAATTGGTAATGATGTTGAAACTGGAGGTCTTCCAATATCAGGTATTGGAGGGATAACTAACTGGCGAGATGCTGCGGAATATATGAGCTTGGGTTGTGGGAATGTTCAGGTGTGTACGGCTGCTATGACATATGGTTTTAAAATTGTTGAAGAAATGAAGTCTGGCATGTCTGATTGGATGGATGAGAAAGGTTATAATTCTGTTTCGGATTTTATAGGCTCGGCTCTTCCCAATGTTACTGAGTGGCAACATCTAAATCTAAATTACGTAGCAAAAGCTAAAATTGACCAGGATTCATGTATTAAATGTGGTCGCTGCTATGCGGCCTGTGAGGACACGTCACATCAAGCAATATCAATTAATGATGAAAGAATGTTTGAGGTGATAAATGAAGAATGTGTTGCGTGTAACCTGTGTGTTGATGTTTGTCCCGTAGAGAACTGTATTACAATGGAACAAATGAAACCTGGAGAGCTTGACACTAGGACTGGAAAAATTGTTCTGGATGAATACGCTAATTGGACTACTCATCCAAACAACTCAGGAGCCTGTGTAATTGATTAATCTTCTATGTAAGCCGAAGGTTAATCTGGAAATATTAAATAGCAAGAAGTTTTGAAAATAGTGTTTCGAGATAACTTTCGGCGTTTTCAAACGGATCTTCATCTGTGAGTACAGCTTGGACCTGAACGTCAAAGTCTGCATAATGTTGTGTTAACGACCAGATTGAAAAGATAAGGTGATAAGGGTGAACTTTAGCAATTAAGCCTTTATCTACCCATTTTTGTATTACTAGTGCTTTCTCATCGACTAACGTTTTTAAATCATTTTGTAATACATGATTAATTCTTGGTGCCCCTTGTATTATTTCATTTGCAAATAATCTACTTTCCCTGGGCAATGTTTTACTCATATGTAACTTTCGTCTTACGTAAGCCATTATCTCGTTAAAGGGATCACCATTCTCATCCATCTCTTTAAGTGGATCAAGCCAAGTGTCCATTAATCGAGATAGTAACTGAACGTGAATCTCCTCTTTAGTTTGAAAATAATAAAGTAGATTAGGTTTGGAAAGCCCACAAGCTTTTGCTATTAAGTCTACAGTTGCCCCTCTAAATCCATACATTGAAAAGATTTCTAAAGCAGCATTCATAATTGAATCTTTATTTCTTTTTTGTATGCGAGATTCTCGGTCTACCATTTCAATAGGTCCTTATGTGTTTATCTGGTTAATTCCAGCATTTTTTCTTAAAAACATTTTTTTGAGTCCTTGACTGTGTATAATGCTCTGTTAGCCTTAGTTTTACCAGTTGGTAAAATATAAATGAGGTAAAAATGTCTGCACCAGGAGTAAATCTTAAATTAAATGGCGACCGTCTTTGGGATGCTTTGATGGAGATGGCAAAAGTGGGGCCTGGTATCGCAGGCGGAAACAATAGACAAACTTTGACAGACGCTGACGCGCAAGGTCGGGAGTTGTTCAAGACTTGGTGTGAATCTTCTGGCTGTAGTATGGGGCTAGACCAAATGGGTAATATGTTTGCGCGTAGAGAAGGGACAGATAAAAATGCTCTTCCTGTATATGTTGGATCCCATCTTGACACCCAGCCTACTGGTGGAAAATATGATGGAGTTTTAGGCGTACTAGGTGGTTTAGAAATTATTAGAACATTAAATGACCTCTCTATAAAAACAAAACATCCAATAGTGGTGACTAATTTCACTAATGAGGAAGGCACTAGATATGCCCCTTCAATGCTAGCTTCAGGTGTTTTTGCGGGTATTTACAAACAAGATTGGGCGCACGAGCGTGTAGACTCAGACGGAATAAAGTTTGGTGATGAACTTGAGAGAATAGGTTGGAGTGGAGACGAGGTGACTGGAGAAAGGAAGATGCATGCCTTTTTCGAGTTACATATTGAGCAAGGACCTATCTTGGAGACTGAGGGCGTTGATATCGGGGTTGTTACGCATGGTCAGGGATTAAGTTGGACCCAAGTTACAATTACCGGCCGAGACAGCCATACTGGGTCTACTCCTATGCCAATGCGAAGAAATGCAGGCCTTGGTATGGCAAGAGTTCTGGAGTTGGTTGAGGAGATTGCATTATCGCATAGCCCTCACGCGGTAGGAGCTGCAGGCCATATCGATGTTTATCCAAATTCTCGAAATGTTATACCGGGTAAAGTAATTTTTACCGTAGATTTTAGATCACCAAAATTAGATGTTATTCTCGATATGGAAAAAAAACTTAAAGAGGGTGCAGAAGAAATATGTGATAAAATGGGTTTAACTGTTGAGCTAGAACAACTTGGTGGCTTTGACCCGGTCACTTTCGACCCCAAATGTGTTGAAGCAGTTAGAAGTGCAGCTGAGAGGTTAGGTCATTCTCATATGGACTTAATTTCTGGAGCAGGGCATGATGCCTGCTGGATTAATAAGGTTGCGCCAACTGCAATGGTAATGTGCCCATGTGTGGATGGATTAAGTCATAACGAGGCAGAGGAAATCACGAAAGACTGGGCTGCCGCGGGCGCGAACGTATTGCTACACGCCGTTTTAGAAACTGCAGAAATCGTAGATTAATATTAATGTCATTTAAAAATTATATGAATTAACTTTTATAAATTTATAAAGGTAACTGTAATCGGAGGAAATGTGCTTATGGTGAAAGTAATTAAAAATGGAACAGTTTGTACAGCGGATCGCACCTGGAAAGCTGATGTTTTAATCGAAGGTGAAAAAATTAAGGAGATTGGTGAAAACCTAAAAGGAGATGAGTATATTGATGCTGAAGGTGCATATGTTATCCCAGGTGGAATTGACCCCCATACACATCTTGAAATGCCATTTATGGGAACAACAGCAGCAGAAACATTTGAAACAGGTACCTGGGCTGCCGCTGCTGGTGGTACGACAATGGTTATTGATTTTTGTTTGCCTGGAGCGGATGGGTCAATCAAGAATGCGATAAATGACTGGCATCGAAAATCAGCACCTCAGATTTGTTCTGACATAGGATATCATATGGCGATAACTGGTTGGAATGAAAATGTATTTTCGGAGATGGAAGATGCTGTTAAAATGGGAATTAACTCATTTAAACACTTCATGGCGTATAAGGGTGCGCTGATGATCGAAGATGACGAAATGTTTTCAAGTTTCAAGCGTTGTTCTGAATTGGGAGCTCTTCCCATGGTTCATGCTGAGAATGGAGATTTAGTTGCTGAGCTTCAACAAAAATACTTTGACCAAGGAATTACTGGACCTGAAGGACACGCCTTTTCAAGACCACCAGAACTAGAGGGTGAGGCTGCTAATCGTGCAATAACTATAGCGGACACAGCTGGTGTGCCACTCTATGTCGTTCATGTGTCATGTGAGCAATCCCATGAAGCAATTCGGAGAGCTAGGCAGAAAGGCATGCGGGTTTATGGTGAGCCGTTAATACAGTTTTTAACTCTAGATGAGAGTGAATATTTTAATAAAGATTGGAACCATGCTGCAAGACGTGTAATGAGTCCACCTTTTAGGTCTAAGGATCATCAAGACAGTCTCTGGGCTGGTTTGCAAGCCGGATCATTGCAAGTTGTAGCTACTGATCATGCAGCTTTTAATACCGAACAAAAAAGAGCTGGCTTGAACGACTTTAGGATTATTCCTAATGGCTCTAATGGGTTAGAGGAACGTTTGGCCGTCTTATGGACCGAGGGAGTAGAAACAGGACGTCTAACTCCAAACGAGTTTGTAGCTGTTACCTCTTCAAATATAGCTAAGATATTAAATATCTATCCTAAAAAAGGAGCAATAGTAGAGGGAGCAGATGCTGATATTGTTGTTTGGGATCCAAAAATATCTAAGACTATTTCACCGCTAAATCATCACTCTATTCTGGACTATAATGTTTTTGAAGGTTTCAAAGTAACGGCTCAATCTCGGTATACTTTGAGTAGGGGAGACGTAATCTGGGCATGGGGACAAAATAGTCAACCACAACCTGGAAGAGGGAAGTTTATTCCTAGACCACCGTTCGCATCAGCAAATATGGCATTAAGTAAATGGAAGGCACTGAACACGCCTCGTCGTATTAATCGTGATCCATTGAATATCCCAGCTGGAATTTAGTTTTTGAGGAATTTTTTATAGTGCCACAACCCCACGTGATTGAAGCTAGTAACCTGCATCTAACATTTGAAACAAATGATGGGCCTGTAAATGCGCTTAGCGACGTTAATTTGACAGTTAAGAAGGGAGATTTTGTTTCCTTTATTGGACCTTCTGGTTGTGGAAAGACGACGCTTTTACGTGTGTTGGCGGATTTGGATAAACCAACTAGTGGTGAAGTTACTGTCAACGGTGTAAGTCCTCGGGATGCTCGAATGGCAAGAGCTTATGGTTACGTATTTCAGGCGGCTGGTTTGTATCCATGGCGTAATATTAGCTCCAACATTAAGTTACCCTTAGAAATAATGGGTTATTCAAAAAGTGAACAAAACTCTAGGGTTTCTAAAGTACTAGAGTTAGTTGAATTAACCGGGTTTGAAAAGAAATTTCCGTGGCAATTATCTGGTGGAATGCAACAAAGAGCTAGTATTGCCCGTGCGTTGGCTTTTGATGCTGACATACTTTTAATGGACGAACCATTTGGAGCATTAGATGAGATTGTAAGGGACCATTTAAATGAACAATTATTAAAATTGTGGAAATCTACTAATAAAACTATTTGTTTTGTTACGCATTCCATTCCTGAAGCAGTTTACCTTTCAACAAAAATCGTTGTTATGTCTCCAAGACCTGGACGAATAATCGATGTTATCGAAAGTGATTTACCATCTGATCGACCGCTGGATATAAGAGATACTAAAAAGTTCATTGAGTTATCGCAAAGGGTCCGAGAGGGTTTACGTGCAGGGCATAGTGATGAGTGAAAACAGTAAAGTTTTCCCTGTAATTTCGGTTTTAACAATAATTGTTATTTTATGGTACGGTTTCTCTGTCGTATTGAATGCACCTTGGGCTTATGATCAAGCTAAAAGAAACTCTATCAGCCTATCATTTCCTGAACTTGTGTCGAAAACTTGGTCTCAAAAAAGACCAAAATTACCTACACCACACCAAGTTGCTAATGAAATGTGGAATACAACTGTACACCAAAAAATAACTTCAAAAAGATCACTTGTCTATCACACATGGATTACTTTTTCTGAAACTATGTTTGGATTTTTCTTAGGTACCAGCCTCGGTATTTTGTTAGCGATTGCAATTGTTCATAACCGTGCCACTGCTATTAGTGTGATGCCATGGATTATTACTAGCCAAACCATTCCTATACTTGCTTTGGCTCCGATGATTGTCGTTGCCCTTGGTTCAGCTGGTTTTAGTGGTTTATTACCAATAGCCATTATTTCCATGTATTTGTCGTTTTTTCCTGTTGTTGTCGGGATGGTTAAAGGTCTGAAGAGTCCTGAGAGATTAGAGCTAGATCAAATGAAAACCTGGTCAGCGTCTGGTTCACAAGTTTTAGTAAAGTTGCGTCTTCCAAAATCAATGCCGTATTTCTTCACCTCACTAAAACTTGGAATGGCAGCGGCTCTAGTAGGAGCAATAGTGGGTGAGTTACCTTCTGGAGGTGGGGGTGGTCTTGGATTTAGAATGCTATCAGGTAGCACCTTTGGCAATACGTTACATATTTGGAGTGGCCTTTTTTCTGCTGCAGTATTAGCAGCATCACTGATCATATTTATAGGTATCTTACAAAAAATCATTTTAAAGAAAATGGCTTTGGAGTTGTAATGATATTTTTTCTTTTATCATTGTTGTTTTGGCTCTCCGCTTGGTGTGTAAACATTTGGATAGCTAGACAGGATGCAAGAAATTCATGGACGGTTTTTCCACCAATATTATTTGGATTAAGTTTAATTCTTATTTGGGAAGCAACAATATTATGTTTTGAAGTCAGCCCAGTTATTCTACCTCCACCATCAGCGATTTTTCTTAAATTAATTTCTAGTGGTCCTATTTTGTGGGCTGATTTCGTTCAGACAGTTATTAAAGGAGCGTTATCAGGTTATTTATTTGGCTGTCTGTCTGCATTATTGTTGGCACTTGTGGTAGATAGATTTAAATTTCTAGAGAGAGGTTTATTACCTATAGGTAACTTTATGGCAGCAATGCCAATTATCGGTATCGCGCCTATTTTGGTTATGTGGTATGGGTATGGGTGGCAATCAAAGTCTGCAGTCGTTACAGTAATGGTATTTTTTCCAATGCTAATTAATACAGTTCAGGGCATGAAGATGTCGGATAGAATTCATAGTGATCTGATGTTAACCTATAATGCTAACTATACTCAAAACCTTTTAAAGCTGAAGCTTATCACAGCGATGCCTTTTATATTTAACGGTTTAAAAATTGGCACTACACTAGCTTTAATAGGAGCAATAGTTGCTGAATTCTTTGGGTCACCAGTGCGGGGTATGGGCTTTAGAATTTCAACTGAGGCCGCCAGATTTTCACTTGATATGGTTTGGGCAGAAATTACAGTTGCGGCAGTTTCAGGGTCTTTGTTTTACGGAATTGTAGTTTTGTTTGAAAGATGGATAACATTTTGGCATCCGTCTCAAAGGGGTAGTGCTTAAGAAAAAAAAACGATAAGATACTACAATAAACTTTATTATACCTATATTTCACAGGGAGGAATAAAATGAAAAATTGGATTACTTATATCCTTGGTGCAATTTTTGCATCAACAGCGTCATTTGCAAGTGCTGCAGACGACGTCACTATACAATTAAAATGGGTAACTCAAACCCAATTTGCTGGTTACTATGTTGCCCAAGATAAGGGTTTCTATGAAGCTGAGGGTTTAAACGTAACAATCAAGGCTGGAGGGCCTGACATCGGTCCAATGAGTGTTTTGGCAGGCGGTGGTGCTGACGTGGCAGTTGACTGGATGCCTTCTGCTTTAGCAGCAAGAGAAAAGGGCTTTGACGCGGTTAATATTGCTCAACCCTTTAAAAGCTCTGGAATGATGTTAGTTTGTCGAAAAGATCGTGGAGTAAACTCAACGGCTGATCTTAAAGGAAAAAATCTTTATGTTTGGTACTATGGCAATGAATGGCCATTCCTAAGCTGGATGAGTAAGTTAGGTTTAAAACCTGATGAGGATATTTCTGTCTTTAAGCAAGGCTGGGACATTCTACCTTTAACACAGGGTGATGCTGCATGTGTTTCTGCGATGTCTTACAACGAATACTGGCAAGTTCTTAATGAAGGTCTAAAACCTGAAGAGTTAACAGTATTTAGATATGAAGATGAAGGTGTTGCTACTCTAGAGGATGGCCTTTATGTAGTTGGCGAAAATCTAAAAGATGCTGCATTTAAAGACAAAATGGTACGGTTTGTTAGAGCCTCCATGAAAGGTTGGAAATATGCTGAAGCCAATCAAGCAGAGGCAGCTGAAATTGTTGTAAATAACGATGATTCTGGTGCTCAAACTATTGATCATAATACTACACAGATGGGCGAAATAGCTAAACTAACAGCTGGTAGTAATGGATCTCTATCTGAAGCAGATTTTAATAGAACAGTAAGCAGTCTTATGACTGGTGGTTCTGATCCGGTAATAACAATGAAACCGGTTGGAGCGTGGTCGCATGCGATTACAGATGCGGCTTTAAACTAAAAGCCAATTCTAAAATAAATAAAAATGGCGTCAAAGCTTTTTGGCGCCATTTTTAATTAACTCAAAACTTTAACTGGCTCTCGCCCCATCACTGAACTTTTAACAGAATAGGGGCAACTAGTCGCGCTCGAGGGTATTGACCTCCAGTCACTTTAGAGCGCAAGTGGTAGGCGTATTTTGAGGTTAAAATGATCCCTGAACTTGGACAATTCTCACTGGTTTTAGCGCTTTTGATAGCTATTGCACAAAGCACTCTACCTATTATTGGTGTGACAAGAGAAAATACAATATGGATTAACTCGGCAAAATATCTAGCACTTTTACAATTCTTTTTAGTTCTAATCGCTTTCATGGCCTTAATGAGATCTTACATTGTTAGTGACTTCACGGTGACTAATGTTGTGAATAACTCACATTCAAAAAAACCATTACTATACAAAATTGTTGGAACATGGGGCAACCATGAAGGATCTATTTTACTGTGGGTTTTAATTCTTGTGTCCTTTGGTGGAGCTTTATCTCTATTTGGATCTAATATTCCAACTAGATTGAGGGCCCGGGTTTTAAGTGTTCAAGGTTGGATTTGTGTCGGTTTTATTAGTTTTATGTTATTTACCTCTAACCCATTTGAAAGAACATTCCCTCCACCTTTAAATGGAAATGACCTGAATCCACTATTACAAGACATTGGTTTGGCCATTCATCCGCCTTTATTATATGTTGGATACGTGGGGTTTTCGATTGTTTTCTCTTTTGCTGTCGCTGCCTTAATGGAGGGTGAGGTTAGTTCTGCTTGGGCTAGATGGGTAAGACCCTGGATCCTAATTGCTTGGACTAGCCTTTCTGCTGGGATAGCGCTTGGAGCGTGGTGGGCATACTACGAACTTGGCTGGGGAGGATGGTGGTTTTGGGACCCTGTTGAAAATGTATCTTTCATGCCTTGGTTGGTTGGTACAGCATTACTCCACTCTGCAATTGTGACTGAGAAAAGAGGGGCCTTTAAGGCGTGGACTGTGTTACTTGCCATCTTAACATTTTCATTATCACTCTTAGGAACGTTTATAGTTCGATCAGGGCTATTAACATCGGTTCATTCTTTTGCTGTTGATCCTGAACGTGGAATATACATTTTAATTTTGTTAGCGGTGTCGATTGGTGGGTCATTATTGTTGTTCGCCTATCGAGCCCCATCGCTAGAGAGTGGTGGTCTATTTTCACCTATTAGTAGAGAATCTGGCTTACTCTTAAATAACTTGTTCCTGACTACGGCAGCAGCAATTGTACTGTTTGGAACCCTATACCCGTTATTTTTAGAGGGAATTACTGGAGAAAAAATCTCTGTTGGGCCTCCATTTTTTAATATTTCTTTTACTCCAATTGGACTATTGTTGGGTTCAACAATGGCGATCGGCCCTTACCTTAAATGGAATAGAGCTGACCTCGCTGGGGTGTTATCTAGAATAAAATTTCTGATTTTTATTTCCTTGGGGGTATCTTTATTTGTTTGGTATCTTAAAAGTTCTGGGCCGGCGTTTGCAATTATTGGAGTTGGAGTTTCATTTTGGTTGTTTACTTCCACTTTTTTTGAATGGATGGATCGAGTAAGATTATTTAATAAAAACTATTTCAATATTTTTAAAAGAATTAAATCCCAACCTAGATCTGCTAACGGAATGACGATCGCTCATCTTGGTATGTCTTTTATTATTCTTGGAGTTGTTGGTTCTAGTGCTTGGAAAGAAGAAGTTATTAGCTTTGTAGAAAAGGGGTCACAGCTAGAGGTGGCTGGCTTTTTAGTAACCTTTGAAGGAGTAACTATTCATCAAGGACCAAACTACAACTCAGAAAAGGCAACTCTAAAAGTAGAGAAAGAAGGTAAGTTCCTTGAAAATCTCTATCCAGAACGACGATTATATCTCGCTACGGGGACTAGCACTACAGAAAGTGCTATTCGTCAAAGTTTGGCTGGAGATTTGTACGTAACAATATCTGAACCAGCTAATAATAAGTTTAAAGGCAAGTGGGTGTTAAGATTGATTTATGAACCATTAGTAAATTTTATTTGGTTGGGAGCTAGCTTTCTTGCTTTGGGTGGGATTATTTCTATTACTGACAGGCGGTACAAAATTGGTCGAACCTTTAAGTACAGGAGAACTAAACCTATCAATAAAGTGGTTGGATTGGATAATTTTTAATGCGCCGTTTTGTTTTTTTAGTTCCTCTGGCCCTTAGTTTAATTATTGGTACTTTTTCAGTTTGGGGTCTGTTAAATGACCGTAATCCTTCCGAGATACCTTCTGCACTCATTAACCGTTCTATTCCAAAATTCGATCTCTCACCATTGCCAGGTCTAAGGACCCCTGGTTTCTCTAGAGATGACTTACTAAATCTTAAAAAGGTTTCGGTAATAAACTTTTTTGCATCATGGTGTTTGCCGTGTCGGGCTGAACATCAATCATTAATTAAGCTTTCACAAAATAATGAAATTGTACTAGCGGGTATAAACTATAAGGACATTAATAAGGATGCACTTGACTGGTTAACTGATCTAGGGAACCCTTATACCTATGTAGGAAATGATTTTTCAGGGAGAACAGGTATTGACTGGGGAATAACGGGGGTTCCAGAGACTTTTATAGTTAATCGGGATGGAAAGGTAGTTCACCGGTTCTCTGGACCATTAGTCGGTGTAAAGTTTAAAGAGTTTAAAGAACTCTTAACTCAAGAATTAAGGTAATGTAGATGAATTTTATTAAGCTTCTTCTTGTTACTTTTCTTTATTTGGTACCCGTTGATACCATCCTAGCAGTTGAACCAGATGAAGTTTTAACAGATTTAAAGTTAGAAAGTCGTGCTAGAGATATTTCAGCAAATGTTCGGTGTGTTGTTTGTCAAAACGAACCTATTGATACTTCGAATTCTGGTGTAGCACGTGATTTACGTATTTTAATTCGTGAGAGGCTATTGGCTGGAGATAGTAATAAAGAGGTCTATAAGTATTTAGTGGATCGCTATGGTAATTTTATATTATTTAAACCTCCATTAACTCTCTCCACGGCTCTTCTTTGGTTTATGCCATTATTAGTTTTCTCTCTAGGGGTAGTAATATTGGTTGGGGTCTTAAAAAAGGCATCACCCTCCAATAAATCTAGATTTTCTGATACTTCTAACGACACAAAAGTTTTGGATTCTTTAGAAAATAAAAAAGGAAAAAAATAACTATGCTATTTGTTACTGGAATAATCCTTTCTCTTATAGTTGTTGTAGTTTTAATTCTTTCTAGTTTAAGCCCCAAAAATAATGAACGTTCTCCAAGAGATTGGAAAATTTTAAACCTTGGAAGCAAACTCCTTGAAATTGATGATGACTTTGAAAGAAACTTAATTACAGAGGAAGTAGCAAAAACCTCAAAAGAAAAGATTAATAGAGAACTTTTATTGTTAGAAAGGCAAACTTCACTCCAAGTGAAAAAAAGGTCAAAAGGGTCGATCTTTATTGTTGGACTTGCTGTTATAATTCCAATTCTTGCTTTCTACATTCATTTAGGTGTCGGGGGTTCTGGGATACCTAGCGTTTCTTATAAGGATCGTGCAGCTGAGTTTAAAGACATTAAAAACCTAGAAGAATTAATAGAAAAGTTATCAAAAAAATTAAAAGAGGACGCTTCTGGAGGAGATCCTGTGGGATGGGAGCTCTTGGGCGATGTCTATATGAATAATCTAAGTTATTTAAAGGCTACTGATGCATACACCGAGTTAGTGAAGAAAAAAAATGAAGACTCAAACTCTTGGGCCAAGTTAGCTAGTGCGCTTGTTGCTTTAGAAGATGGGGTAATAAAACAAGCAGCTTTAAATGCCATCGAAAATTCACTGAAAATTGATTATCTAAATCCAACAGGACAATATTTAAAAGCATTATTTTTGGAGCAAGAAGGTGATTTGGGATTGGCATATACAATATTAGCGAACAGGCTTGAGTTCGATAAAATAGCTATGCCATGGACTGAATTATTCGTTAGCGAAGTTAATAGATTAGGACAAATATTAGGTTATGATGTGATTAGTTTATCAGGTGAAGCTGGGGTTCCAGTAACAAGTCCAGATGGGTTGGTATCCAGCAAGACCGCTGATGATGCTACAAAGGCATTTATTAACTCTATGGTTTCCAACTTGGAGGAGAGATTAAAAACACAACCAAATGATATAGATGGTTGGTTGCAATTGGTAAAATCATACATTGTTTTAAAAAAGGGATCTTTAGCTAAGGAGAGTCTAGAATATGTTTATAACTTAGTTAGTGAACTTCCTGTTTCGGATCCAAGGTGGGTAATTTATGAAAAATTATTAATGGAGCTTGAGTGAAGCTACTCAGCATTTTTTAAAGCATTTATTACTACCTCAGATGTTAATATTTCTGGTAACATTATTCCAGATTTTGCACTTGGCCCATAAACTATGTTAAAGGGAATTCCAAAGCGTCCATTTTCCTTTAGAAAACTTAAAATCTCTGAATTTTTTTGTGTCCAATCACCACGCATTTTCACTACATTTTCTCTGCTTAAGGCTTTTTTTACATAAGAACTATCAAGGACAAGAAGTTTGTTTGCCTTACAAGTTAAACACCAGTCTGCCGTTATATCAATGAAGACTACTTTTTCAGAATCAATAAGAATTTTTTTTCGACTTGCATCAAATACCTCCCAAGAACTATCTGAGTTTGTAGTCCAACCATTCTCTGAGGTTATTATCGTAGAGTTTGTTACAGAAAGTATTACGAAAGTTATGAAAAAAACATACTTTAGTGAATTAACCTTAATAAATTTTAAAGATAAAATTGCAAAAATAAGGGCAATTAGTAAGACTAATAAAGACTGAAAACTTTCTACAGAAATTAACAACCAAGAAAACCAACACGCGCTTATTATAATCAATATTCCAATTAAGTTTTGAACTTTTTTCATCCACTTTCCTGGGCGTGGGAAGAACATTACGAGTCTTGGCGCTGTAGCAACAACTAAGTATGGGCTTGCTAAACCTAATCCAATAAATGAAAATATGATTAGAGATTTTACTCCACCCATCGTAAGCGCAAATGCTATTGCTGAACCTAAGAAAGGTGCAGAGCAGGGGGTCGCAAGTAAAGCGGCAAAACATCCACTTAAAAAATCACCAATAAACCCATTTGAGTTGGAGAGTTGGTAAAGCTTTGTGTTGAACTTTTGTGGTAAAATAATTTCTAAAACACCTAACATGTTAATAGAAAAAATGATGAGGATAACAATAATAAAACTTAGAAATATTGGGCTTTGGAATTGCACTCCCCATCCAATTTTCCCACCCATGACTTGGATTAAAAAGAGTAACCCGTTCAAGGTCCACATAAACGTTATAATTCCTAGTGCTGATGAAATAAATTTACGACGGATTTTAATTTTAGAGTAGGATTGCGAGTTTATCACTGAGTTAATTTTTATTAATAAAACCGGAAAGACACATGGCATTACGTTAAGTATTAATCCCCCCACGAATGCAAAAAAAATGATTATAGCAAAGCTGTTTCCATTAAGCATATTACTTTGCGAATGCACTATATTTTCTACAATTTTTAAGTTGCTATAAGTTGAAGAAATTTTGCCATTCGATATAGTTAAAGCTATTGGTTCAGTTATTTTCTTATAATCAAAAATAGGCAACTGAATAGTTACCAAATTTTTATATTGATCAAACGTAGTTATGGGTGCATCGAACACGACATCTGTTTGGGTTTCAGGAAAGACATGAATCTCATTTATTTTTTCTGAAGACTCGATCTCTATAAAAAGACTCTCTTTGTTAGGATCTACAAAAACAGAATTTAGTTCAAATTGGTTGTTTGGACCATCTATTGGTATTGTTGTTAGGCTAGATAAAAGTTCTTTTCTTGACAAAGGATCTGTAATCTCAACTTCGGACAGAGGTAATTTCAAAATAAAACTTTTAGGGATGCAAACATCTTTACAGACTAATATTGAGATGTTCGCAACTAAAGACAAAGGTTTGCCAGGATTTTTTAATACAATATTAATTGGAAAAATTACTTTTTCCGAATAACCATAGTTTTCAATTTCAAATTCTTGAAATCTTTCAGGAGTTGGCCAATAGAATTTTGTGTGAAGTATGTTGGTTGAATCATTCCAATCTATTTCTGGTGGAAGTCCAACTTGACCAGGTGAGCGCCAATATGTTTTCCAGTTTTCTGCTAACTTAATGGATAAACCAGCAGAAATAGTATGCGTATTGGAATTAATTTTATTCTCTGCTGTAATTAGAGTAGCGACTATTTCGTTGGAAACAAAAGGTTTTGACGTTGCACTAAGAGTAAACTCGGTCGAGAGAAAAAAAGTGATTAATCCCGTAAGAATATATACCAAGGCTCTATTAAGTGTAGAAATTGGTTTAAAATTATAATTAAAACATTCAGCCAATGATATTTCCTATGTATGATATTAAAGAATGTAAGAATCTATGTATTTGATAATAGTTATTTCTTAAGAAATGTTGTATGTTTTATTAGTTTATTTAAGGATTTGTAACGAATGAAACATCTTTTAGCACTTTCTATATTTTTATTAAATATTTTGTTTGGATTTACATCGCTAGCTGATGAAGTTTCGGATCTATCACTAGAACAAAAAGTCTTAAACATAATACGTAATAATCCCGAAATAGTTCTGGAAGCGATAAAGCTTCTTCAGGAGAATGAAGTTGGGAATGAAATCAGTGATAAAGGTGAAATCAAGAAATCGAGCAATCAGATTTTTGAAGATGATCCGAAGGCTCCTATTTTGGGAAATCCAGATGGAAGTATAACAATTGTAGAGTTCTTTGATTATAATTGTGGTTATTGTAGGAAAGCATTTAAAACGATTATGGATCTTATTAAAGAAAATAAAAATATAAGAGTAGTAATGCGAGAGTGGCCAATTCTAGGAGAGGCTTCTGTATTTGCTGCTAAGGCTAGTTTGGCTGCTGCGAACCAAAATAAGTACGAAGAACTTCATACGGAATTAATGAATAATAGAGGTCGAAATAGTGAAAAGTCGGTTATTGAAATTGCAAATAAAATTGGAATTAATATAGAGAAATTAAAAGAAGATATGAACTCTCAATCGGTTCTTAATCACCTTCAAGATAGCCACAACTTAAGTAAAATTTTGGGAATAAATGGAACCCCGGCTTTTGTGTTTGGCGATCAAGTTATTCCCGGGGCGATTGATTTAAAAAGTATGAGAACATTAGTTGGAGCGATGGTACAACTTAAGTAGTATTGGATTTCTGAAAGGCAGTTAGATAAGTCTAAGTTTGGATTTATGATATCATAACTGTAAGTGAATTTTCTAAATAATACTCCTCTAAATTCTTACCTGGCCCTATTCTGTCAATGACAGCAAATAAACCTGGGAGAGTTAAGGGCGTTAGTACACCGTGCCAGATATTCTTATGTATATTAATTCCTTGCCCTGAATTAGTTATGAAGGCCTGCGGATCGGTTGGCTTCTCACTGTTACTATTACTCGCAACAATTATTAAGAAAGGGTTCTCTGACATTGGAATAAACGCCTGAGACCCGTAAGGATGGCGTTCTAACATAGTGCATTCATAAGGCAAGTCCCTTGGAGTAGCATTAAATATGCTTATTCCAGCTCGACCGTTTTGAAAGTCAAGTAAGGCTTTGTCATGGTATCTTTCACAAAAGTTATTGTTTATCAATTTATCAGGGGTTCCATTAGAGTCTAATATATCCCCATATGGTTTGAAGTTCTCTAAAGTAATTGGCTGAATTTTAATTATTTTACTCATAGCTATAACTGTGCGTGCCGATTTACATCTTTGTAAAGTAAGTACCTGAAGTTACCACTCCCAGTATTTCGACAGGCTTGTGGGCAGAAAGCTCGTAGCCATAAGAAGTCTCCAGCTTCTACATGAACCCAGTCTTTATTTAAGAGATACTCGGCAGACCCCTCTAAAATATATATCCCATGCTCCATCACGTGGGTTTCTTCAAAGGGAATAACCCCACCTGGTTCAAAATTCACTATATTAACATGCATATCATACCTGAGATCTTCTGGATCAACAAACCTTGTTGTAGTCCAAGCTCCTTTTGAGTGATCCATAATAATTGGTTTTATATCCTTTTCATTCGTTATAAATGCGTCAGGCGTTGAGAAACCCTCAACACTAATATACCTCTTTCTGAAAAGGTGAATTGTTGCGTTATTAGCTCCAGTATTTTTAATGACATAGGAGATACCTGGAGGGCAGTAAGCATAGCCACCAGGAAACATTTCTTGATCTCCAGATCCATTATTAATCATTACGCTACCGGAAGTAACAAATATTATAGATTCCACGAAACTGTCCGGCTCTGGATTAGTAGAACCACCCGATGGTTGTATCTCTATAATATATTGAGAAAACGTCTCTGCAAATCCACTTAGTGGCCTTGCTAAAACCCAGGCCCGAGATTTTTCCCAAAACGGAAGATAGCTGGTGACAATATCTCTCATCACTCCACCAGGAATTACTGCATACGCAGTCGTAAAAATTGCTTTCCCCGTTAATGTGGATTCTTGCGTGGGTAAGCCTCCGATTGGTGTTGCATACGTCATTACTGGGTCCTACTTTAAAATGTCTGTTAATCTTAGATAAGCAATTTTTTCTACTTGAAGGCAAGCTTCAACAAATTCAGTATCAGTTGAGTTACTTACCCTATTTCTGAAAGCTTCTAGTATCAAGTCACTTGAGAGGCCTTTTGCAGCTATTATAAATGGGAACAGATGCTTTTTTTTATAGCTTTGGTTTAGTGATTTAAAAAGAGACTGCTCCACTTCATTTAAGCTGTTCAGTCCAGCACTTTCTTGTTCTGCAGTACTTTCTTTTGTTAGGGCTTTCTTAAACATTAATTTCCCTGCCAGGTCAGGGTGGGATTTAAGAACTTCTATTTTATTAACTTTCTTTGCTTTTCGAAATATTGAAACCATTAACGAATGAAGACCGTTTGCTCCATCGTGACTAAAGTTTAGGCCTTTTTCCCATGTACGTTCTGCAATCCATTCTGAGTGTTCGAATATACCTCCAAATATTTTAATAAACTTGCCTTTACTTAAAGACGAAGGAAGAATTAATTGCTCATGTTTTCCCAACTTTTTCTCCTATCTTAATTTTACTGCACAGTGTAATTTAGAACAACTTGTGTTTGTTGTCTATTTTTTTGCAGTTATTTTTACGTTGTGATAACTGAAATAAATAAGATGGGAGAGAAAAATGGTTGGTTTTATTACATCGCATATTCTGGATACGTCATTAGGTATGCCAGCAGAGGGTATAAAAATCGAACTAATTAGTATAAAAGATAATAATCGGCTCTTATTGAACTCAGCAATAACTAATCTTGATGGTAGGCTAGATTCTCCTATTATGGAGAAAAATAAATTCAATATTGGTACTTATGAGTTATTATTTTATGTAAAAGATTACTTTGATAATAAATATAAAAAGCCTAATCAAAATTGGTTTTTAGATATTATCCCAATAAGATTTATTGTTAGTGATGATAGGCACTATCATGTCCCACTTCTTCTTTCACCATATGGGTACTCAACTTATCGTGGTAGCTAACAGCATGTATTTTGAGTTAGAGGAATTGATTTATGTATGACCTGATTGTTATGTGGGAGTGGCTTGGTTTTCTACTAAGATGGGTTCACGTTATAACTGCTATTGCTTGGATAGGTTCTTCTTTTTATTTTATAGCCCTAGATTTAAGCTTAAACAGAAATATTGATGGTTTAGCTGATGGTGAGGAATGGCAAGTTCATGGAGGTGGTTTTTATCATATACAAAAATATATGGTTGCGCCTTCTGAAATGCCGGAACATTTAACTTGGTTTAAATGGGAAAGTTATTTCACTTGGCTCAGTGGATTTGCTGTTTTGGCAGTTGTTTATTGGTTTGGAGCAGACCTCTATCTTGTAGACCCTCAGGTCTCTAATATCACTTCTACTATGGCTATATTTGTTTCAGGTGGTTCACTTGTGATATGTTGGTTGATTTATGATTTTTTATGTCGATCTAAGTTAAGTAATAATCCAACGTTACTGATGTTAGTACTATACTTATTGTTAGTAGGGTTATCTCTTTTCTTTTCTAACTTATTGTCAGGAAAAGCCGCGTTGTTACACTTGGGAGCAGTAACAGCAACAATAATGACAGCTAACGTTTTTCTAGTAATAATGCCTAATCAGAGAATTGTTGTGGCCGATTTAAAGTTAGGTAAAATTCCAGACTCGAAATATGGAAGTATTGCCAAAATAAGATCTACACATAATAACTACCTTACTTTACCTGTTATATTTCTTATGCTTAGTGCTCATTACCCACTTGCTTTTGGAACACATTACAATTGGATTATCGCCAGTATTATTTTTATTATTGGAGTTCTTATTAGGCATTACTTTAACTCTAAACATGCAAGAAAGCGCTTACCAAACTGGACCTGGGGTTTAAGCGCAATTCTATTTATTACTATAATGTGGCTGTCCACAGAACCTTTTATTGATAAGTCAGAAAGTACATCTTTAAAAAACCAAAATTTAAATTTAGATAATAAATTTTCTAGAGCAGCGGGATTTAATGAGGTTAAGGAAATTGTTTCTGCGCGGTGTACTGTTTGTCACGCTGCGGAGCCGGCTTGGGAAGGCCTACATTGGCCACCAAAGGGCGTAGTGTTTGAGACGTCTGTTGATATCCAACAAAATGCAAAGTTTATTTTTTTGCACTCCGGGTTGAGTAAATCAATGCCTCCTGGAAACCTTAGTGGCATTACAGAAAAAGAGCGTGAAATTATTCGAAAGTGGTATAGGGCAGCTAAGAAGTTAGGATCCTAATTGCCAAAAGTATAAAGCTAAATGAGCTCAACAGTTAGGTTTAGGATAACTTTTACTTAGTGATTGTTTGAAAAATAAAACATTAAGTTTCTAATATTTTAGCTTTGGAAACTCGATATGCTCTCCTAGTGCAAATAATGAAGGTAATTATAAAGATTACTGTTAATACTAGAATAATTGTTGGAGCAGGCGCGCTATCAATAAAAAAACTAATATAAACACCGGTTAAGCCAGAAAAAAATGCAATTCCAACAGACAGGAGTAACATTATATGAAACCTTTTGGTTATTAAAAAAGCAATTGCCCCAGGTGCGATTAGGAGTCCTATGGCTAATATTATCCCTACTGCAGATAATGTTGCTACAATAGTTATGGAGATTAAGGAAAGTAACAAGTAATGAAGAAACTTAACAGGAAGGCCAACGGCGTAGGCCTGGATAGGATCAAATGAATGCAATAAGAAGTCATGGCGTTTAGCCAATATTACAAATGATACAAACATTGAGATGGTTCCAGACAACCACAGATCTGAAGATTGGATCCCTAACATGTTCCCAAATAAGATATGATCAAGATGAAGATCAGTTTTAATTTTAGCGTATAAGACTATTCCAAAACCGAACATACCAGAGAAAACGATACCCATAACAGTGTCTTGTTTTATACGACTATTTTCTGCCAAAAACCCAGTCGTGAGTGCGCAGGTCATACCAGCACAAAAAGCCCCAATTACAAGTGGGATATTTAATAAGTAAGCTAGAATCACACCTGGTAAAACAGCGTGGCTAATTGCGTCACCCATTAAGGACCATCCTTTAAGAACCAAATAACAAGATAATAAACTCGTGGGCACAGTAATCATGGCAATAACTATGAACGCTTGGTTCATAAAACTAAAATGAAAAGGCATGAAAATAGTTTCGATCATACTGCCTCTAATACAGATTTTGCCCGACGACGTGCTGCTAAGTAACCGTGCTTAGGAGCCAGTAAAAATACAGTTAAAAATATAAATGTTTGCAAACTCACGATTAAGCCTCCTGTGGCGCCATCAACGAAGAAGCTAAGGTATGCTCCAACAAAACTAGTGATTGAACCAATAAGAACACTAAGAATAAGAAGAACGGGAAACCTGTCTGTTAATAAAAAAGCTGTAGCGCCGGGAGTTACGACCAATGCTATAACTAAAAATGCTCCAACAGTTTGTAGTGCAGCCACACATGAAGCAGATAAAAGTATAAAAAATATTGCTTTTAAGAGACCAGTCTTTAAGCCAATCGATTTAGCATGATCTTCATCAAAGAATGTGATCATTAAATCTTTCCATTTTGCTAAAAGTATAGCTAAAGTCACAAATCCTATAATAGCTAACTGGAGTGTATCACCGGGTGTTATTGACAAGATATTACCCATAGTAATCGTTTGTATGCTCACGGAAGCAGGTGAAATCGAAACCATGAATAGCCCAAGTCCAAAGAAAGAAGTAAAAATTAATCCAATAATAGTATCTTCTTTTAGGCCTGTACGTTGGTTCAAAAATAACATTGTACCAGCAGCAAGGCCGCCAGCAACGAAGGCCCCTAATGCAAACGGAAGGCCCAACATGTATGCGCCTGCAACTCCTGGTACGATTGAGTGGCTTAATGCATCACCGATTAGTGACCAACCCTTGAGCATAAGGTATACAGATAAAAATGCACAAATTGCTCCTACTAATGAGCTAACCCACATTGCGTTAAACATATAGCTATATGTAAAAGGTAATATTAGTGTCTCTATCATTTAGGTCTCTTAATATTATCATCGTAAATGACAAAAGGTTTCTCGTCGTCAGTTATTACTCGAACCTGCCGGCTGTCATCATCATTGTGTAAGTCTGAACCACCTAGCACAAAGTGCCGAAGTACTCCTCCAAATGCGAGTTCAAGGTTTTCCTGAGTGAAAGTAGTTTTTGTTGGACCAAATGCTAAAACAGTTTGCTTTACTAAGACAGTATGATCACAAAACTCGGGCACAGAGCCAAGGTTGTGTGTCGAAACCACTACGACGCGACCTTCATCCCGCATTTCTCTAAGTAGCTTAATGATAGTTTCTTCAGTCTTAACATCTATACCAGTGAATGGTTCATCTAATAAAATAACCTTTCCGTCTTGGGCTAAAGCTCGAGCTAAAAACACTCTTTTTCGTTGACCCCCAGAGAGCTCTCCAATTTGGCGTTTCCGATAATCTGTCATGTTTACCCGGATAAGGGCGTTAGTTACAGCATCGCGATCAACACGTTTTGGAGTTCTAAAGAAACCCATTTTTCCGTAACGACCCATTAGGACAACATCCTCAACTAGGATTGGAAAATCCCAGTCGACTTCTTCTGATTGTGGAACATAAGAAATTATATTTTGGCTTAATGCCTCTTTGACGGGTAGTCCTAATATACGTATCTTTCCTGAAGAAATGGGTACAAAACCCATGATTGCTTTGAAAAGTGTTGATTTTCCTGCACCGTTTACTCCCACTAAACCCGTAATAGATCCAGAGGGAATATTAAAGTTTGCATTGTGAAGAGCAGTGTGACCATTGCGGTAAGTAACTGTAACAGCACTTGCCGTAATGCCCTCTACGGAACTCATATGCTGTATGTAACTATAACGGCACTTGCCTTAATACCTGTTACGGAACTCATTGTTCTAAACCTGATACAATTGTTTCTGATGTTACTCTCAATAAATCTAAATAAGTTGGTACTTTTCCAGTTGCGATTGTTAAGCTGTCTACATAAAGAACCCCACCGTATTTTGAACCTGTTTCATGAGCAATTTGTTTAGCAGGAGATTGAGAAACAGTACTTTCACAAAAAACTGCTGGTATATTATTTTTGCGAACTGTGTCTATGACTTTTCGAAATTGCTGAGGAGTGCCTTGCCCGTCTGCATTTATTGGCCATAAATATAATTCTCTCATTTTAAAGTCATGAATTAAATAACTAAAGGCTCCCTCACAAGAAACCAACCAACGTTGCTCTGGTGCTATTTTCATGATTCTATCTCGAAGAGGCGTAATAGTATCAATTATTTGTTTTTTATAGTCCTCAGCATTTTTTACATATGATGCCTTATTTACGGGATCATTTAGAACAAAAGCATCTCGGATATTATCTACATAAATCAATGCATTACTATAACTCATCCAAGCATGGGGGTTTGGCTTTCCTGAATACTCGCCTTCTGTGATGCCAATTGGTTTTATACCTTTTGTTATTACAACACTGGGTATATCCCTAAGGTTGGAAAAGAACTGTTCAAACCATAACTCTAGATTTAAGCCATTCCACAGAATTAGATCTGCATCCTGTGCCTTAATAATATCACGTGGTGTTGGTTGATAACCATGAATTTCAGCACCAGCTTTGGTAATGCTTTGTACTATGGCAACATCTCCTGCTACGTTTCGTGCCATGTCTGCTATAACTGTAAAAGTTGTTATTGCTTTAAACTTTTCGTCTTTTCCAAGTGTTATTGATGGAATCAAGATTAATATAAATGCTAAAATTATTTTCATGTATCACTTTCAAGAGGTTAAATAGAATCTACTATGGCAAAGGGATAAAAGAGTATTTTACAAGTGTAAACGAAAATGATAATCATTCTCAAAGATAATTTGTAGATGAGAATTTAAGATATGAAACCAAACCAAAAAGATGAATTGCTTATAGTTTCATCCTTAAAGGATGCGGGGGTTAGAGTAACCAAACAACGCGTAGCATTACTCTATGTTTTAGATGATGCGAAAGATCATCCTGATGCTATTGAGTTACATAAGAGGGCAAGTGAGGTAGAGCCAACTATTTCTTTAGCTACAGTATACCGAACTCTATCGGTCTTGATCGAAGCTAAGATTGTCCACAGACATAGTTTTGAAGGTGGGGGCGCTAGGTTTGAGAAGGCTAAGAAGTTACATCATGACCACATTGTTGATTTAAGCACTGGTGAAGTGATTGAGTTTAACTCTGAGGTAATTGAAAAACTTCAATTCGAGATAGCTGCGGAGATGGGTTATGAACTTATCCATCATAAATTGGAGCTGTATTGTCGAAAAATTAATTAACGTTTAGTTCAAAATTAAACTCTAAAATTCATTATAAACTGGTAATCCTTAGGAATAAAACATGTCACACTCTGATAAACCTCTTTTGGCTGGCGTAATGGGTTTCCCCATAAAGCACTCGCTTTCACCTATTTTACATAACTATTGGTTTAGGGAAGAGCGCTTGCAGGGTTCTTATGTTCCCCTGTTAGTTGAGCCAAATAAGCTCGAATCTGCTCTTAGATCTTTAGAAAAATCAGGTTTTTCTGGTTGTAATCTCACAATTCCCCTCAAAGAGTTAGCTATAAAAATAGTTGATGATTGTTGTGAGCATTCAAAAAAAATTGGAGCAATTAACTGCGTATCAGTTAAACCAAACGGTTTTCTTTATGGAAGTAATTATGATTGGTTAGGTTTTGTGAATGGGATAAAGTATGCGTTTCCAGATTTCGAACTAAAAAATAAACTAGTTACAGTGCTTGGTGCTGGAGGGAGCTCTAGAGCTGTATGTTATGGTCTACTTAGCGAGGGAGTTTCAGAAATTTTACTGGTAAACCGAACAACTAGTAAGGCAGAAAGTTTAAAACTAGATTTGGGTAAGGCTGTTAAGGTAGTTAAATGGGAAGATAGGCATTCATGTCTTTCTGATACTAGCCTATTTGTTAATACAACTAATCAAGGAATGGTTGGGGAGCCCCCTTTGGACATTTCCCTTGATATATTACCTACTAAGGCACTTGTTTATGATATTATATACAACCCATTAGAGTCAGCGCTGTTAAAACTAGCCAGGAAGAGAGGTAATATGACTTTAAACGGACTTAATATGCTAATTCACCAAGCAATCCCGGCATGGGAACAGTGGTTTAATATTATACCAACCTCATCAGAAAAATTAATAACCCTTATGGAAGAAGGCGTTAATAGGGGATGAGTCTAACAATAACAAATAATGAGCGATCCAAAGTGTTTGCTGTTGCTCCGATGATGGCTTGGACTGATAGACACTGTAGGTATTTTCATAGATTGATTTCGAGAAACGCTTTTTTATACACTGAAATGATTACGAGCGCTGCTTTAATTCGAGGTAAGGCTCATTATTTATTAGACCATAGTGAGAGTGAGCACCCTTTAGCGGTTCAGCTTGGTGGGTCTGATCCATTTGAACTGTCTGAAGCTGCTTTATTGTGTGAAGAAAGAGGTTATAAGGAGATCAATTTAAATATAGGTTGTCCATCAGATCGGGTTCAAGCTGGATGTTTTGGGGCCATATTAATGGAACAACCTGCTCTTGTGGCAAGTTGCCTTAAACAGATGAAAGAAACTGTTTCTATTGATGTGACTGTTAAATGTCGGATTGGCATAGACAATCAAAACCCTGATGAAGTGCTTCCTGATTTTCTTTCAAGAATTTCAGATGTTGGTGTAAATAAGGTTATAATCCATGCAAGAAAAGCATTGTTGGGTAGTTTAAGTCCAAAACAGAATAGAGATATTCCTCCACTTAATTATTCATTAGTTTCAAGAATGAAAAAAAATTTTCCAATGCTACACATCTCTCTGAATGGAGGAATTACTAGCCTCCAGTCCGCTTCAGATTTGTTGGATAGCGAGTTTGATGGGGTTATGATTGGACGTTCAGCATATGCTACTCCCTGGGATATATTGTCTAATGTTGACGAATATATATTTGGAGATACCCCAAGAGTAGGAACAAGGTTTGATATAATTTTGAAAATGCAACCTTATATAAAAAAACACTTAGCTACAGGTGGTAAAGTTAACCAAGTGACAAGGCATATGATAGGCTTATTTAACGGCCAAGAAAATTCAAAAAAATGGCGACAATTCTTGTCAGATGAAGCAAATTTACCTGGTGCAAATGAAAGCATTCTTTTGGATGCTTACGAGACTATGATGAGCAACATTGAATGCGAGCGAAAAGTATATGTCAGTTAAGTCAGAATTTATTAAAAAAGGGTGGAGTAAATTTTGTTTTGATAAGGAAATATTTAATTGGACGAAGGCAGTAATTCCTACTTGTTACAAAATAGAGAAAAACAAAGAACATATTCAGGATTGGATGCGTTGTGGTGACACGTGGTTCGTCGGTGTTAATATTTTGGATAATGATAAACAGGGTAGGGTTTCTGATGGTCCTAAACTATCCGGAGAAATTATAAAATTTATCAAAAAGAAAATATTACCTGATGTAAACTGGGATCGAGGGCAACTTTCTATTATGTATCAGGGATATCCAAAAATTACACCTGGTGAAACTGTGGCTTCCTTTAAGTTTCGTTTAAATCGTGACGCGGCACATATTGACGGTTTACTACCGATAGGCCCTGATCGTCATAGAATGCTTAGGGAACCACATGCCTTCGTACTTGGAATTCCTTTAAATGTTACCGATCAGAATGCTAGCCCAATGGTGGTCTGGGAAGAAAGTAATATTATAATTAGAGAGTATTTTATCAATCTACTGTCTAAATACGATGTTAATGAGTGGGGTCGAACTGACCTCACTCAATGTTATCAAGAAGCTCGTCGAATATGCTTTGAAAGGTGTGAGCGCGTTATCGTTCATGCGGTTCCTGGAGAGACTTATTTAGTTCATCGCCTTACATTACATGGAGTTGCGCCGTGGACTGCTAAGAATTCAGCAACGGGTGAGGGACGTATGATTTGTTATTTTAGGCCACCCTTGAAGGATGTTAGTCAGTGGTTAATGTAAGCTAATATTAAGTTTTCCTGTCATTACCTAATTTTAGTTCAAGTTTAAAATTTGGTTGTTCTTGGAGTAACTTTACTCTGGCTTGTCTACCGCCTCGCCTATGTGTGAAATTACTTTGTCTTTTAGGAAGTTCGAGAATGAGTGAAGTTCTTTCAAGCTCAGTCATCTTTCCCCAAGCACTTATTTCTTCAATGGTACGTAAGCATCCTGTACAAATTCTTTCCAAAGGATGGATTGCACAGATTTTAACACAAGGAGATTGAACCTCATTTCTTATCCAAATATCATCCGTCATGTTGGTCCCTAATATAACCTAATCTATCTAATGCTCCTTGAAGTATATACGCCGCCGCAACAGAGTCTATTAGTTCAGCGCGACGTTTCCGTGTTGTATCCGCCTCTAATAAAGCCTTTTCAGCGGCAACTGTAGATAATCGCTCATCCCAAAAGGTAATTGGTAGGTTAGTAACTTTACTTAGGTTGTGGCCAAAAGACCGAGTTGATTGTGCTCTTGGACCTTCGCTACCATTCATATTTTTTGGCAAACCTAAAACAATCCCACATATCGATCTTTCAGAAATTATATTAAGTATTACATCTAGATCAAGATAAAGCTTCTTTCTTTTTAATGTGAGTAATGGGTTAGCAACTTTCAGTAATAAGTCTGAGATAGAAATTCCAATAGTTTTTGTGCCTAAATCTAATCCAATCAATGGATATTTTGGCTGTAATAAATCGTTGAAATCGGACAAATTATTGACGACATTTTGCATGAATGTTCTTTCAGATTACTACCAATGTGTGTGTTTATTTAATGACGTTTTTAGTTAAGTGTTTTAATAAGTTGTTGCCATGTCGTATCGACATCATGATAGGTCTGTTGTAGATGGATTGCTAGCCGAACCTATGAGAAAAGTTCTTTTAAGATAATTATTTAATGGTTTAGATATTTGAAACGATACTCATCTTTTGCAATTGTCCGAGAAGCGTTTAGGAATCATTCAGGTTGGAAGAGGGCGTGGGCGTCTCCTATACCCAAGAAAAAATATGATGTGGTAATAGTTGGTGCTGGTGGTCATGGCTTGGCAACGGCTTATTACTTAGGAAAAAACCATGGAATCACAAATGTTGCTGTTCTAGAGAAGGGATGGTTGGGTGGTGGTAACACGGGAAGGAATACTACGATTATTCGTTCAAATTATCTACAAGACCCCTCAGCTGCGATATACGAAAAGTCTAGAAGTTTATATGAGCACTTAAGCCAAGACTTAAATTATAATCTAATGTTTTCTCCACGTGGAGTTATGATGTTAGCTCAGACGGAACATGAGGTAAGAGGTTATAAACGTACTGCAATGGCTAATGCACTTCAAGGAGTTACAACGGAGTATATTAGTCCTGAAAAAGTAAAAGACTTATGCCCAATTATAAACCTTTCTGGACCAAGGTATCCAGTATTAGGAGCGTTATGGCAAGCCAGAGGTGGGACAGCTCGTCATGATGCTGTTGCTTGGGGCTATGCAAGAAAATGTTCTGAAATGGGAATGCACATACTTCAACAAAAAGAAGTCACCTCTATTATTTCAAAAAATGGAAAAATTGAAGGTGTTGGAACAAATAGTGGTGATATTCTTTGTGATAAACTTTGTATTGTGGTTGCTGGCCATTCAGGTGCGTTGGCAGAAATGGGTGGATTTAGACTACCCTTGGAATCTGTTGCTTTACAGGCACTTGTTTCTGAACCAATTAAGCCCGTTATGGACGTGGTAGTTATGGCCAATACTGTTCATGGGTACATGAGTCAGTCAGATAAAGGTGAAATGGTAATAGGTGGTGGAGCTGATGGATATAATAACTATACTCAGAGAGGTTCTTTTCAACACATAGAAGAAACTGTTCGGTCTTTAATTGAGACATTCCCAATGGTATCTCGCCTGAAAATGCTTAGGCAATGGGGAGGTATAGTTGATATGACTGGTGATCGTTCTCCAATAATCTCGAAAACACCATTAGAAAATTGTTTTATAAACTGTGGTTGGGGTACCGGTGGGTTTAAAGCAATCCCGGGATCAGGGTGGGCTACAGCAGAGATGATCGCTAATGGAGAAGCAGGACCGCTTGCCAGTCCGTTTAGTTTAAATCGATTTAAAGAAGGTCGTTTTATTGATGAAAGTGTTGCTGCGGGTGTCGCACATTAAAGGATTTTATTAATGTTATTGTTGAATTGCCCATATTGTAATTTGAGCTGCGAAGAAACAGAGTTTCTAGCGGGGGGGCAAGCTCATATTAAGCGCCAATCTATTGATTCTTCTGATCAAGAATTCGAAAGTTATTTGTTTGCTCGTAAAAATCCAAAAGGTGTACATATTGAAAGGTGGCAGCATCTATATGGTTGTGGAAAGTGGTTTCATGTAGCAAGGTCCACCGTAACGTTGGAAATCTTTGGGTCTTACAGTGCGCAAACACTGTCACCTCCTAAAAAGATTAGAGCTAATATAAATAAAAAACTACCTGAATGGCATTGGGAGAATTCGAAATGAGTTCTAGGGTGCCGGGTCATGGAAGTTTAGTTAATTCATCTAAACCTATAAAATTTCAATTCAATGGTAAAGAGTTGAAAGGATTTCAGGGAGATACACTAGCTTCAGCACTTTTGGCTAACAATCAGGTGTTGATTGGTAGATCTTTTAAATATCATAGGCCAAGAGGTTTCGTTGCGAGTGGTGTGGAGGAACCTAATGGTTTATTTGGGTTGGGAGAAGGGAACTCTTTTGAACCCAACGCTCGAGCGACTACTACGGAATTATTTGATGGATTAGTCTCGTGCTCTCAAAATCACTGGCCATCACTAGAGTTTGATATTGGATACGTTAACAACTACTTAAGTCGTTTGTTACCAGCAGGATTTTACTATAAAACATTTATGCACCCTAGACCTGCTTGGAAATATATTTTTGAACCTATAATTAGAAAGTCAGCTGGTTTAGGTAAGCCTACCAAGGGTAAAGACCCTGATAAATATGAACATTTTTATGCGTATGTTGATGTTTTAGTAGTTGGGGGCGGGATATCTGGCTTATATTCTGCAAAGATTGCAGCAAAATCTGGAGCGAGAGTTTTACTTATTGAGCAGACGCCACACTTTGGAGGTCAAGCTGCTATTGATAAACCACTTATCGATCAAGGTCCAATAACTAAGCTAATGGCTGAACTTATTAATGAATTACAGGGTATGAATAATGTCACTATTAGAGCTAGAACAGTTGGAGTTGGTGTCTATGACCACGGATATTCTCTTGCTTATGAGCGATTAACTGATCATGAACCAAACTTAAGTGGGTCTCGTCATAGGCTTTGGAAGATTAGAGCGAAACAAATTATAACAGCAACTGGAGCTATTGAGAGACCTCTAAGCTTTGCAAATAATGATGTCCCGGGTGTTATGCTAGCATCAGCTGTTAGAAATTATTTAACAAATTATGGTGTTTCTATTGGAGACAGAACCGTAGTTGTAACTAATAACGACGATGCGTATCGGACAGCGATTTCTTTAAGAAATTCTGGTCTCTCAGTCCCGTTAATAATCGACTCAAGGCCTAGCGGTGCTGGAGAATTAGCAAAAACAGCTAGAGATTTAGGTATACGTATTGAAAATGGTAAAGCAGTTTCAATTGTTCATGGTAAAGATAGGGTTAAGGGCATTTCTTTATGTGATCAAGTTGGATCGGGTACTGTGCTTGAGGAAATCTCATGTGATGCCGTGGCGATGTCAGGTGGTTGGTCGCCTGTAGTTAATTTGTGGTCACATTGTGGAGGAAAACTAAGCTGGGACAATGAATTAAGTGCATTTCGTCCGGATACAGGATCTCCTCCAACAGGAGTTAATGGTCAGGGATGTTTGTCAGTCGTTGGGTCTGCTAATGGGGACTTATTAATAGATGAGGTGCTCAGAGTAACTCATGAAGTTACAGTTAGAGTAATAAAGGAATTAGGTTTAAAAACTAATGAAAAACCTCTGTCAGCTACAAAAGATATAAAAGAAAACTTGATAAGCGCAGTTTGGAAAATGCCTTATGGAGCTAGTACAAAACTTAAATCAAAAACTTGGTTGGACTTTCAAAATGATGTAAAGGTAACAGATGTTGAGCTTGCAGCTCAGGAGGGATTTGAAAGCGTGGAACACGCTAAACGTTATACAACATTAGGTATGGCAACTGACCAAGGTAAATTAAGTAATATTAATGGTTTAGCAATACTCTCTGAAAGTTTGCATAAAGATATTCCTTCAGTAGGAACAACAACCTTTCGTCCTCCTTACACCCCTATTTCAATGGGCTCTATAGCTGGGGAAGCACGTGGTGAGTTATTTCAACCTATTAGGAAAACGCCTATGCATGATTGGCACGATAAACATGGTGCAGAATGGGAACCCGTTGGGCAATGGCTAAGACCCTTTTGTTACGTGGAGGGTGTGGAGAGCATTGAACAGGCCGTTTCAAGGGAGGTTATGGCATGTAGAAATAAAGTCGGTGTTTTAGACGCTTCGACACTTGGAAAAATTATGGTTAGGGGAAAAGACTCAGGAAAATTTTTAGATATGATTTATACTAACTTGATGAGTAACCTCAAACCAGGAAAATGCAGATATGGACTGATTTGTTCAGAAAATGGATTTTTAATTGATGATGGCGTGGTCGCAAGAATCGACGAAAACTCCTATATTTGTCACACTACTTCCGGGGGTGCTGAAAATATCCATTCTATGATGGAAGAGTGGCTTCAAACTGAGTGGTGGGATTTTGAGGTTTATGTTACTAATGTGACTGAACAGTTTTCACAGATCACGGTTGTGGGGGAAAATGCGCGAAGAGTGTTAGACAAGCTTGGGTTTTTAAAAATTGATTCTGACAGCTTACCCTTTATGGGGTGGGTTGATGAAAAGGTTCTAGGTGTTGGCGTAAGAGTTTATAGAATCTCTTTTTCTGGAGAGCTTAGTTTTGAAATTTCAGTTCCGAGCAACAAAGGCCTATACTTATGGGATGAAATCTTACTTTCGGGACAAGAGTTTGGAATAACACCTTATGGGACAGAGGCCCTACATGTAATGAGAGCAGAAAAGGGCTTCATTATGATTGGAGATGAAACTGATGGGACAGTAATTCCACAGGATTTAGGTTTGGACTGGGCACTCTCAAAGAAAAAGGATGATTATATTGGAAAGAGGGCTCATCAGAGATCAAATATGAGTAATCCTGAAAGGTGGAAACTTGTTGGGCTTGAGAGTACAGATGGATCGGTTATCCCTGAGGGAGCTTATGCGATAGGGCTAGGAGAGAATGAGGTTGGGCAAAAAGCTACAATAGGTAGAGTGACATCAACTTATTATTCACCAAGCCTAAAAAAAGGTATTGCATTAGGGCTTGTTGCACATGGACCAGATAGACTAGGAGAAATCATTCAATTTCCAACATTAACTAATTCGATTGTAGAAGCGAAAATTGTTTCACCCGTTTTCTATGACCCTGATGGATTAAAACAAAATGTCTAATGATTTAAAATCTGAATCTTACCTGCCAACTTTGAATGCTATTGATCTAGAGGAGGTTGTTGAATTTGGGTTGCTGTCTGTAAGAGGGGACTTAGGATCAAAAAAGATTGTCGACTCTTTGAAATCTTCAATAGGTTTAGTAACTCCAGCTGTAAGAAGGTTTGCGAGTAAAGGTAAAGTAGAAGTATTTTGGATGTCTACTGATGAACTACTAATTAAAGCGCCAAGTAAAGCTATCGTAGGTATAGAAACTAAGATGTTAAAAGAGTTAAGAGACTTTCATTCTTCAGTTGTTAATATCTCTGATTCACGTAGTTTATTTACGATAAAAGGGGCACTTTCTAGAGATATGCTAGGAAAGCTTTGTCCGGTAAATTTTGATAAAAATATTTTTAAAATAGGAGATTTTAGGCGTACTAGGATGGCACAGGTGCCTATTGCTTTATCTCTTTTAGAGGATAATTATTTTCAAATTATGTGTTATCGTTCTGTGAGAGAGTATGTTTATAACCTTTTGAAAATGTCAGTATATGATGACAGCAATATAAGCTTTTATTAGCAAGTAACTTTAAGTTTATTTATTTTAAATTTATTCATTGTTGACCTGTTGTAATTAAATTTATTATGATATCGCAGTTTAGTAAAACTTTTTTCTGAGTTTTTAATATCAATGTATTTTAACAGTTAAGGAGGCCCATGAAATGGCTTTTGAACTTCCTAGCCTACCATACGCACATGACGCATTAGCAGAAAATGGTATGTCTAAAGAGACACTAGAATATCACCATGACTTGCATCATAATGCATATGTCACTAACGGTAACGCAGCAATTGCTGGTACTGATTGGGAGCATAAAACTCTTGAGGAAATAATTATCGGCACTTACAATCAAGGGTCGGTTTCTCAAAGTGGAATATTTAATAATATTTCACAATTATGGAATCATAATCAATTTTGGGAAATGATGAGCCCAAATACTTCCAAAATGCCTTCAGAGCTTGAGAGTGAGCTGAAGAATAACTTTGGCTCTGTCGATGAATTTAAGTCTCAATTCTGTGCTGCGGGTGCCGGTCAATTTGGATCTGGATGGTGCTGGTTAGTGCGTGATGCAGACGGAAGCCTTAAAGTGACAAAAACTGAAAATGGAGTTAATCCACTTTGTTTCGGACAAAAAACACTTTTAGGTTGTGATGTATGGGAGCATTCCTATTATATTGATTTTCGCAATAAACGTCCGGTATATTTAACAAATTTTCTTGATAAACTGGTCAACTGGGAAAATGTAGCCTCACGAATGTAATTTTTATAGGTGTAGCGTTTTTTGACGCTACACCATAACTTTTTTTATATATATGTTAAATAGTCGACAAAAGTTCGTCCACTGATTTAACTACGTAAAAATAATCTTTTATTGATAAATCAGCGAACTCACTTTTTACTAAGTCATCGAGAAGTTCAATTAATTTATCCCAAAAACCGTTAATATTTATTATAATGATTTTCTTTTCATGTAATCCAAGTTGTTTCCACGTTAGTATTTCGAAAAATTCGTCTAAAGTTCCAAGGCCACCTGGAAGAATTACCACAAAATCAGAGTTCATAAACATCACCTTCTTACGTTCATGCATGTTTTCTGTAATAATGAATGTACTAAGATCAGTTTTTCCAACTTCCCTTTCTAAGAGATGTTTTGGAATAACGCCTAGTATTTCGCCTTTATTAAATTGAACAGAGTTTGCTACAACCCCCATTAGTCCAACGTTTCCAGCACCATAAACTAATCGCCAATTATTTTCTGCAATAATTTTACCCAACTTTTTTGCCTCAACTGCGTATTCTGATGCCTTTCCAGCACGGGAACCACAAAATACGCAAACTGATTTTCTAATTGGTTTCAATTGAATTCTCCTGTGGTATGACTGAGTAACATTGTGATAGTTAAATATAAAGCTAACAAAAAAGCTACAACTATCTGTATAAGATTTAAAAGAAGGACATTTCTATGGCAAGTAAGGCTCAAGAGAAAATAAGTTGGCCAGTTGTCATAGTTTGTATAATTGTTGCATTTATTTTTTTTGGTGATTTTGTTTTAAATTATTTTGGATTTAAAGGTGTTAACGAAGTTGTTAAAGTAGTTGTTGATGACATTAAAGGAGGCTCTGATCCAAAAATAGATGAGCCAAAGCCTAAGTCAAAAACAGTGGAAGTTATTCCGTCAACTTCTAACTCTTCAGAAAATAAGAAAACATTAAATGAGCAGGAAATTAAAGATTTATCACCAACTTTTGATATCGTTAGGGTTGACCCTGAGGGTTCTGGACTGATTGCGGGGGTAGCTGCGCCAGGTAGTACTATAAGCTTATTAATAGATGGAACCCCTGACATAAGCACTTTGGTTCCAGCTGATGGCCAATTTGTTTTAATGTTTGACTTACCTCAGTCAGATGAACCAACAAGTCTATCTCTTAAAGAAAAAAAGGCTGACGGAACAATAATTATCTCTTCAGCCACTGTTTTGATAAACCCTTTATCTAAAGGCAAGGTTCCGAGTGTATTGGATCCTCCGTCAGTTGTTGGAGAGGCAGTAGGGGTAGTTGATAGCGAAGGAGTAGTTGATAGCGAAGGAGTAGTTGATAGCGAAGGAGTAGTTGATAGCGAAGGAGTAGTAGTTACCACTTCTGAGGGTTCAGTGGATGGCGCAATTAAAGCGGGTTCTGGTGAGACAGTAGCAGTAGTTGATA